>JAESGJ010000143.1_pt1 | contig 104282 bp, 94 predicted proteins | sample 9266241 | NCBI WGS metagenome assembly JAESGJ01 (sample SAMN14514841, study PRJNA621669) | algae metagenome | isolation source: Brasilonema octagenarum HA4186-MV1 and co-occurring heterotrophs from wet... | place: USA: Manoa Valley, Hawaii | collected 2009-07-20 | reverse complement strand
ACAGCGGGCGATGCCGATCTTTTCCTTCAGGCCTTCGACGCCGACGGCGCCGATCACGATCTGCTTGCCGATCACGTAGCTCGGCGTGCCGTTCATGCCCATCGCTTCGGCGAGTTTGAAGTTCTCCTCGATGGTGGCGCGCACCTCGGGGCTGGCGAGGTCTTTCTCGATCTTGGCGGTGTCAAGGCCGGCTTCCTTGGCGGCCTGAAGCGCGCGCGCCTTGTCGGCAGCGCCGCGGCCGCCGAGCAGCTTCTGGTGGAAGTCGAGATATTTCTTGCCCGAGGGATCCTGCATGCGCACGGCAACGGCGACCTGCGCCGCCTCGACCGAGCCCTGGCTCAACACGGGAAATTCCTTCAGCACCACTTTCAGCTTCGGATCGCCCTTCATCAGGGTGAGCATGTCGTCCATGGCGCGCTTGCAGTAGCCGCAATTGTAATCGAAGAACTCGACGAAGGTGACGTCCCCGTCCTTGTTGCCGAGCACGACCTGGCGCGGCGAGTTGAAGATCGCGTCCGCATTCTGCGCGATGCTGGCCTCGTGCTTCTGCGTCTCGGCCGCGGCCTGACGCTTGCTGAGCTCAGCCATGGCCTCTTCGAGCACCTCAGGATGGCTGACGAGATAGTTCTTGATGATCTTCTCGATATCGGTGCGCTGGCCATCGGAGAAACTGTCGGCCGACGCGGGCGCGGCTGCGCCCAACATAGCGAGCGCAAACAGCGCGGGAGCAAGCAGGCGCAGCGAAGGCATCGGTAAATCCTCTTATTGAAAGCGGGTTTCGGAATACGTCCCGGCGGACTTGAGTTCGGTGTCGTGACGTCGTGGTATCGGGCGTCGTTCGAGTGGCGTCAGTTGCGCGACGGTTTCGCCGCTACGATGTCGTCGGCCTTGACCCATCCGGGCGTTCCGACGGCGAAACGGGTTTTCGCGCGCGTGGCGAGCTCGCGGGCGGTCTTGTTATCGCCGCGCAAGTAAGCGGCTTGCGCCGAGGCCAGATCCGCTTCGGCATAATCGCCCTTCCGGCCATAGGCCATCGCGAGCTGGGTATAGCCGAGCACCGCCTCGGGTTCTCGGGCGACCGCGCCGCGGAGAATCCGAACGGCGTCGTCGGTGTAGGCCTTATTATCGGTTCCAACCAGAGCCTGCCCAAGTAACATCTCGATGAGGGGGGCGTTGTTGGAGAGCTGGGCGGCCTTGCGCAGCGGAGCGATCGCCTCGGCCGGCTTGCCGCTTTCCAGCAGGGCCTGGCCGCGGACCTCGTAGAAGTACGGATTGTTGGGCTGGACCTGGATCAGCGCATCGATCTGGGCAAGCGCGCTGCGCAGATCGCCGTGCAGATAGGTGCTGATGGCGCGGGCATAGCGTGCCGGCATGCTGTCATTGGTCTGGGGATAGCGGCGGTACACTGTTTCCGGCCGCTCCATGAACGCGGAGATCTTGGCGCGGACCATGTCGTGACGGAGCTGCAGCGCGGGATCGTCCTTCTTGTTCCAATAGGGGCTGGAACTGGCGAATTCCTGCAGTGCGGCGACGCGCTCGGCCGGCATTGGATGCGACTGGAGATAGGGATCGGCGCCGCGGGCGGCGAACAGGCTCTCGCTGGTGAAGCGCTTGAAGGTCTCGTACATGCCCTTCGGCGATTGCTGGGTCGCGGTGAGGAATTTCACGCCGGCGCGGTCGGCGTTCTCTTCCTGCTGGCGCTGGTAGGACAATAGCGTCCGGCGGATCACCTCTTGCGGAGCGGAGATCGCGGCGGCGCCGGCATTGGCGAGACCGTTGTTGCCTGTGCTGCTGCGCTGGGTGCTTCCCGCGGCGATGGCGCCGGCGCCGAGCAGCATCGCGATGATCATCTGGGTCTGGGCGGCCGCGAGCTGCTCGCGCAGCTTGGACAGATGGCCACCGGCCAGATGCCCGGTCTCGTGGGCGAGCACGCCGATGATCTGGTTCGGCGTTTCCGACTGAAGCAGTGCGCCGTAATTGACGAAGATACGGCGGCCGTCGGCGACGAACGCGTTGAACGAGCCGTCGTTGATGATCACCATCTGGATGTTCTGCTTCTCCAGACCCGCGGCGCGCAGGATCGGGCGCGTATATTCGCGCAGCAGCTGCTCGGTCTCGGTGTCGCGCAGGACCGGCGGCCCCTTCTGCTGCGCCTGCGCCGCCGGGAGCGGCAGCAGCGCGATCGCCCCGGCCGTGACGAGGGCGGTGAGGGCGGAGGCCTTCTTGCGCAATGCGATCTGGAACGACATCAAACGGTCTGGGTCAAACGGTCTGGACAGCAGTTTCGTGATTGGTTTTGGCGATTGGCGGCGGACCGGATACGCGATATGCCCTTATGAGCGTTACCCTTATGAGCCGTACAATGCGGCCAGTCTGGGGCGCAAGCGCCCGGTTTTCCGGACCGGAGGCACCGGTCCGCCAGCGAAATAGCAGAAATCGATGCACGATGCGACATTGAGGACCCGGTTGGGGCAGTGGCTCGAGCCCTCCCGCCGCAGCGATGTTCCCCCGTTCATGGTGATGGACGTGATGGCCGCGGCGGCCCGAATCGAAGCCGCCGGCGGCCATGTCATCCATATGGAGGTCGGCCAGCCCGCAACTGGCGCCCCGCAGACCGCGATTGCTGCCGCACATGCGGCGCTGGAGGCCGGGCGGATCGACTATACCTCCGCCCTTGGTATTCCCAGCCTGCGCCAGCGCATCGCGCGCCATTATCGCGATGCCTATGGCTGTGACGTCAGCCCTGACCGCATCGTGGTGACCACCGGCTCCTCCGGCGGGTTCATCCTGGCCTTCCTGTCGATGTTCGAGCCCGGCGACCGCGTCGCCGTGACGGTGCCCGGCTATCCGCCTTATCGCCATATCCTCACCGCGCTCGGCTGCGAGCCCGTGCTGATCGAGACCACCAACGAGACGCGCCACGCGTTGACCGGCGAGGCGTTGCTTGCGGCGCATCGCAAGGCACCGCTGAAGGGTGTGCTGGTCGGCAGCCCCGCCAATCCGACGGGGACCATGATGTCGCGCGAAGCGCTCGCCGGCCTGATGGCGGCCGCCGACGACGCCGGCATTCGCTTCATCTCCGACGAGATCTATCACGGGCTCGATTACGCCTTTCCGGCAGTCACCGCAGCCGCGCTCTCCGAGCACGCGCTCGTGATAAACTCGTTTTCGAAGTATTTCTGCATGACCGGCTGGCGCGTCGGCTGGATGGTCGTGCCTGACATCCTGGTGCGGCCGATCGAGCGGCTGCAGCAGAACCTCTCGATCTCGGTGCCGTCGCTCTCACAGATTGCCGCTGAAGCCGCATTCGACGGCGCAGCCGAAATGGAGGCGATCAAGCACGGCTATCAGGAAAACCGGCGGATTTTGATCGAGGGTTTGCCGAAAGCCGGCCTCACCAGGTTCCTGCCGGCCGATGGTGCATTTTATCTCTATGCCGACGTCTCGGACTTCACGTCCGACAGTTTTGAATTCGCCAAGCAGATGCTCGAACAGGCTCGCGTCGCGGCCACGCCGGGGCTTGATTTCGATCCCGTTCACGGCCGCTCGTTCATTCGTCTTTCCTATGCGCGCTCGCCCGGTGAGATGCGCGAGGCAGTTGACCGGATCGCTCACTGGCTTAAATAGCCGCCAGTTTTCGACCGATCCGGAGTTCAACTTGTCTGACCGATCTGCCTCGACCCCCGCCACGTCGCATTTCCCTCTCGCCGCATTGATGTGGCCGACCCGACCGGGCGAAACTGTTGGCGCGGTGCGTGCCGTCGTTCTCGTCGCGCTCGGCACCGCATTGATGGCGCTGTCAGCCAAGGTGAACCTGCCGCTGCCCTATGTGCCCATGACGTTGCAGACTCTGGTGGTGCTGATGATCGGCGCTGCCTATGGCTGGCGTCTTGGCAGCGCAACCATGGTCGCCTACCTCGTGGAAGGCGCGCTCGGGGCGCCGGTCTTTGCCGGGCCGGTCGGCGGAATCGCGCCGCTGGTTGGACCGACCGCGGGCTATCTGTTCGGCTTCATTGCGGCAGCTTTCGTGACCGGCTGGCTTGCCGAGCGTGGTTGGGACCGCAGCGTGATGCTGTTGTTTGCAGCGATGGCGGTCGGCCATATCGTCATTCTGGCGACCGGCTTCGGCTGGCTGGCGTTCGGTCTTGGGTTGGGCGCTGCGAAGGCCTTTCAGGTCGGCATCGTGCCGTTCATTGCGGCCTCGCTGGTGAAGAATGCGCTCGGCGCAACCTTGATGCCGGCCGCGCGCAGGCTGATCGATCGCCGCCGGTAAAACGCGCAAACGCGGCAGTTCCGATTGACAGGGCCGGCCAAGTTGATCTTGGCTGGCCCAGTATTTTGAGGGGGAGTGAAACAATGACGACGACAACCATGACGGGGGCGCCTCCCGCGCCGCCCGTCGCCAAACCGTGGTACAAGGTTCTCTACGTCCAGGTGCTGATCGCCATCGTGCTCGGTGCCATCGTCGGCTGGCTATGGCCTGACTTTGCCAAGAACGAATGGATCAAGGCGCTGGGCGATGGCTTCATCAAGCTGATCAAGATGGTGATCGCACCGATCATCTTCTGCACCGTCGTTTCGGGCATTGCCCACATCCAGGACGCCAAGAAGGTCGGTCGCATCGGCATCAAGGCTCTGATCTATTTCGAGATCGTCTCCACCTTCGCGTTGGTGATCGGGCTTGTCGTGGGCAACCTCGTCAAGCCGGGTGCAGGCTTCGGCAATGCTGCGGCGAATGCGCAGGCCGTTGCGAAGTTCGCAGATCAGGCGAAGGCTCAGAAGAGCTCCGAATTCGTCCTGCACATCATTCCCGATACCGTGGTCGGCGCGTTCGCCCAGGGTGAAATCCTTCAGGTGCTGTTGTTCTCGGTGCTGTTCGGCTTCGCCATCATGAGCCTTGGCGAGCGCGGCCACACCATCCGCAGTTTCATCGACGACGCGGCCCATGCGGTGTTTGGTGTCATCTCGATCGTCATGCGCGCGGCGCCGCTCGGTGCGTTTGGCGCAATGGCCTACACGATCGGCGTGTACGGACCGACGGCGCTCGGCAATCTTCTCGGTCTGATTGCGACCTTCTACGTGACCGCGGCGCTGTTCGTGTTCGTCGTGCTCGGCATCATCGCGCGCATCGCCGGCTTCTCGATCTTCAAGTTCCTGGCCTACATCAAGGACGAACTGCTGATCGTGCTCGGCACTTCCTCCTCCGAAAGCGCACTGCCGTCGATGATGGAGAAGCTCGAGCGGCTCGGATGCTCCAAGTCGGTAGTCGGCCTCGTGGTGCCCACGGGGTACTCTTTCAACCTCGACGGTACCAACATCTACATGACGTTGGCGACGCTCTTCATCGCCCAGGCGCTCGGCGTCGATCTTACCTTCAGCCAGCAACTGACCATTCTGGTCGTGGCGATGCTGACGTCAAAGGGCGCCTCCGGCATCACCGGCGCAGGCTTCATCACGCTGGCGGCAACGCTGGCCGTGGTCGATCCGCGCCTCGTGCCGGGCATGGCGATCGTGCTCGGCATCGACAAGTTCATGAGCGAGTGCCGTGCGCTGACCAACCTGTGCGGCAACGGCGTCGCCTGCGTGATCGTCGCCTGGTGGGAGGGTGAGCTCGACCGCGACAAGCTCAATGCCAACCTCTCCAGGCAGATCGATCCGACCGACATGGAGACGGCGATCACAACGGACTGATCGGGATCCGACAGCGCGCGCAGTGCTGTCAGACCTTGAAGTAATGGGGCTGGTCGAGATCCTCGATCAGCCCTTTTTGTTTGGGCGCCCAGCCGAGCGCAGCCCGAGTCTTCGCGCTCGAGGTCGGAACGTCGACAGTCGCAAACCGCGCGAGCCAGCCGAAATGAGAATCGGCCTCGTCGGGAGATTTCGAGACCACGGGCACGCCGAGCCTCTTGCCGATCACCTCCGCGATCGCCTTGAACGGCACGCCTTCCTCGGCGATGGCGTGATAGCGGCGAGCGGATGCGCCTTGTTCGAGCGCGAGTCGAAAGACGCTGGCGGTATCGAAGCGATGGGCGGCCGGCCAGCGGTTCATGCCGTCGCCGATATAGGCCGCCACACCTGTCTCGCGGGCGATCGCAATCAGGCGCGGGACAAAGCCGTGATCGCCTTCGCCATGGGTCGTGGGGGGGAGCCGCACGATGCCGGCGTGGATGCCGCGGTCGGCGAGCTCTTCGGCGGTCGCTTCCGACACCCGGGGAAACTGGCGGGCCGCCGCATCGTCCTCGGTCGCGAGCCGTCCCGGCGCGAGCAGCGCGACGCCCGACGTGACGATCAGCGGACGTGCGGAGCCTTTCACTTCGTCGCCGAGCGCGAGGATCGCTCGGCGGTCGAGCTCGCAGTTCTCGGCGAACTTCGAGAAGTCGTGGTTGAATGCGAGGTGCAGCACGCCGTCGGAGGCGGCCGCGCCGCTGCGCAGGGAGGCGTGATCCTCCAGCGAGCCGCGATGGACCTCCGCGCCCATCGCGGCGAGGGCGGCGGCACCGGCATCGGTCCGGGCAAGGCCGGCGACGCGGTGCCCGGCGGCGATCAATTCGGCAACGACGGCAGAGCCGACGAAGCCGGTGGCGCCGGTGACGAACACACGCATGAGGTATCTCCAGGAATTGGCAGCGAGGGGTTGGTGGAGACGACCATCCGCGTTACAGCTATCCGGGTAAAGTAGGGACCTTATCAGGGTATAATAGCTACCAGCATGAGCGAGACCGCCACCGCTGAGAACCTGCTCGGGGCTTATCTCCGGGATCGCCGCACCCGGCTCGATGCCGCGGCGTTCGGCCTTGCCGGCAATCGCAGGCGCACGCCCGGCTTGCGCCGCGAGGAGGTTGCGCAGCGCGCCAATATCAGTCCGACCTGGTACACGTGGCTGGAGCAGGGCCGGGGCGGAGCACCGTCGGCCGACGTGCTCGACCGCATCGCCCGCGCGTTGATGCTGACCGATGTCGAGCGCGAGCATTTGTTCCTGATCGGCCTCGGCCGCCCGCCCGAGGTGCGCTACCACGCCAGCGAAGGCGTTTCGCCGCGGCTGCAGCGCGTGCTCGACGCGCTCGCATTCAGCCCGGCGCTGGTGCGGACCGCAACCTGGGACGTCGTCGCCTGGAATCGTGCCGCAACCGCCGTGCTGACGGACTACAGCGCGATCCCGCCGGGACAGCGCAACATCCTGCGCTTCATCTTCTGCGATCCGCGCGTGCGCGCCGCGCAATATGACTGGGACAGCGTGGCCCGCTTCGTCGTGGCCGCGTTCCGGGCGGACGCCGCGCGCGCCGGCGCGGTCTCGCATGTCGCCGACTTCGTCGATGAGTTGTGCCGCACCAGCCCGGAATTCGCCGCGCTCTGGCGCGACAACGACGTGCGCCATCACGGCGACGGCACCAAGCGGCTGCGTCACCCGGTGCACGGCATGATGTCGTTCGAATTTTCGAGCTTCGGCGTCGAGGGCCGCTCCGATCTCAGCATGATCGTCTACAACCCGGCGACGCCCGAAGACGCCGAGCGCATCAGAAAGCTGCTTAGCGAGGGACCAGGTTGACGGAAGCAGGCAAGCTTGCCCGATGGGCTTAGAACCGCCCGGGCCGGTACGGCGTCGGATCGATCGCAGGCGTCTCGCCGCTCATCATCTCTGCAAGCAGGCGTCCTGTCGCCGGTCCAAGGGTGAAGCCCTGGTGGCCGTGGCCGAAATTCATCCAGAGGCCCGGATGACGCGGCGCTTGCCCGAGCACCGGTAGCATGTCGGGCGTGCAGGGGCGGGTGCCAAACCACGGATCCGGCTCGACGCGCTTGCCGAGGTCGATCAGTTCGCGTGCGGAGCTTTCCGCGCTGGCGAGCTGCACGGGCGTCGCGAGAGCCTCAGGGCTCGTCAGCTCGGCTCCTGTGGTGATGCGAATGCCCTTGGCCATCGGCCCCATGGCATAGCCGCCGGACTTGTCGATCAGCGGCAGGTCGAGCGAAGCGCCGCCGCTGTAATGCATGTGGTAGCCGCGCTTGCGCACCAGGGGGATGCGATAGCCGAATTTGTGGAGGAGATCGGGCGACCACGGCCCGAGGGTCACGACGGCGTGGGCGGCGTCGAGGCGCCCTTGGTCCGTATCGACCGACCAGCCGGTCGCGGTCTGCCGCATCGACTGTGCATTGCCGAGCACGATGGTGCCGCCGCGGCGCTCGAACAGCTCGGCATAGGCCGTGACCAGCGCGCCGGGGTCGGACACCGTCCAGGTGTCGAGCCAGTGGATCGCGCCGGGGAGATCGTCGCGCAGCACCGGCTCTGCCTTGGCAAGCTCGCTGCCCGAGAGCACGCGAAAATTCACGCCGAACTCGCGCTGGTCTTGTTCGGCGTCCTTGACCGAGTGCTCCAGGGCGGCAGCATCACGATACAGCGCGCGGTAGCCGGCGCGGCGGATGAGATTATCGGCATGCGCTTCGCGAATGAGGATGTCGTGCTCGCTCGTCGCGTAGGCGATCAGCCGTGCCCATGCCTCGATCGCCTCGCGATGGCGCTTCGGCGCCGAATGCCACCAGTAACGGAGCAGGGGCTCGATATGGAGATGAAGCGACGACAGGCTGTAGCGCACGTCGTTGGTGCGGCCGGTCGCGATCTTCAGGAGCGAGGCAAGGTCGCGCGGCATCGGATAGGGACGGACCGCTTCGGCCTGGATCATCCCGGCGTTGCCGTAACTGGTCTCGCGCCCGGGCTCCCTGCGGTCGACGAGCGTGACGGTCCAGCCGCGCTGCTGGAGGTGCAGCGCCGCGCTCACGCCGATCATGCCGCCGCCGAGAACGATTGCGCTTTGCATTGATACTGCCCTCGCCAAATCAAAAAACGCCCGGCTTGACCGGGCGTTTTCTCTTGAGTGTTCGGTTTTATTCGCCGCCGCCGAAGCGGCGGGACCACCAGCCGGCGCGGCGTGGCGCGGCCGGCGTTTCGGCTGCCGGCTCCGGCGCGGGCTGAGATACCGGCGGAGTGGCCGGCTCCGGCGCCTGCGCCACCGGGGCTGCCGGCGGCTCGCTCGGGCTGCTCGACAGGAAGCTCACCTTTTCACGGACCGTGGAGCGGCGTCGCGCGGCCTTGTCGTCGGCGGGCTCTTCCTCTGCGGCAACGGGCTCCGGCTGGGCCGGTGGCGCCGCCTCGGTCTTCACCTCGGCGCGCGGCTCGGGCTGCGAGACCTCAGGCCCGGCGGAATGCTCGGCGGTGTGATCGGGTTGGGCGATCGACGGCGCAGCCTCGCCGCGGAAGCCGTCAAAATCGGCGACTGCGTCGGATGCTTCTGGCGGCTGACTGGTACCGAGTTCGTCGCTGATGGAGCCTGCGAGACCTTCCTCGCCGCTTCCACGCCGACGGCGTCCGCCACGGCGACCGCGCCGGCGGCGGCGGTCAGCGCTTCCCTGCTGCTCACCGCGAGCCGCCTGCTCCTCGCCCTCTTCGCCATCCTGTTCGGACTCGACATCCTCTTCGCCTTCACCGGCCGCGACAGCCGGCTCGGGAAGGGTGGCGGGGCTATCCTCACGCAACTCGCCGTCGCGCTGGCCACCGCGGCCGCGCCGGCGCCGGCGCCGCTTGCGGCGCTGGCCGTCCTGCTCGGAACCTGCCTCGCCTGCAGCCTCTTCAACGAGGCCTTCGCTCTCCTCGGTCTCGACCTCGGATTCGGTCTCGATGTCGAAACCGTCCTCGTCGTCGAAGGCTTCTTCCGCCAGCGGGGGCGGGCTCGCGGCGGCCTGCGCTGCCAGCAGCGCCTTGGCGGCTTCCAGCGTGTGGACCTGCTCGCCGCGGTCGATCAGATAGGCCTGCGGCCCACTGACGCTTGGGTCGGCGATGACCGACAGCGTCACCTTGAAGCCGTTCTCGAGATCGCGCAGATGGCCGCGCTTGTGGTTCAGCACATAGAGCGCAACGTCGGTGCGGGTGCGGACCACCAGATTGTGGGTCGCGCCCTTCATCAGGATCTCCTCAAGGCCGCGCAGCAGCTGCAGCGCCACCGAAGACACAGAGCGGACATGACCGGTGCCGCCGCAATGCGGGCACGGATCAGTCGAACTCTCGAGCACGCTGGCGCGGATGCGCTGGCGCGACATCTCAAGCAGGCCGAAATGCGAGATGCGGCCGACCTGGATGCGCGCGCGGTCCTGTCGCAGGCAATCCGACAGCTTGCGCTCGACTGCGCGGTTGTTGCGCTTCTCGTCCATGTCGATGAAGTCGATGACGATCAGGCCGGCGAGGTCGCGCAGACGAAGCTGGCGGGCGACCTCTTCGGACGCTTCCAGATTGGTCTTGAGCGCAGTGTCCTCGATATGGTGCTCGCGGGTCGAGCGGCCGGAGTTGACGTCGATCGAGACCAGCGCCTCGGTCTGATTGATCACGATGTAGCCGCCGGAGCGCAGCTGCACGGTCGGCGAGAACATCGCGTCGAGCTGGCTTTCGACGCCCATGCGCGAGAACAGCGGCTGGCCGTCGCGATACTGCTTCACCGCGCTGACATTGGCGGGCATCAGCATCTTCATGAAGTCGCGGGCTTCGCGGTAGCCGGCTTCACCGGCAACCGAGATCTCGTCGATCTCCTTGTTGTAGAGGTCGCGCAGCGAACGCTTGATCAGCGAGCCTTCCTCGTAGACGAGGGTCGGGGCCTGCGACTTCAGCGTCAGGTCGCGCACCGTCTCCCACATCCGGATCAGATATTCGAAGTCGCGCTTGATCTCGGGCTTGGTGCGGGCGGCGCCGGCGGTGCGCAGGATGATGCCCATGCCCTCCGGCACGTCCAGATCCTGCACCACTTCCTTCAGGCGCGAGCGGTCCTGAGCGCTGGTGATCTTGCGGCTGATGCCGCCGCCGCGGGCGGTGTTCGGCATCAACACGGCATAGCGGCCGGCGAGCGAGAGATAGGTGGTCAGCGCCGCGCCCTTGTTGCCGCGCTCTTCCTTGACGACCTGCACCAGCATCACCTGCCGGCGCTTGATGACTTCCTGGATCTTGTACTGGCGGCGCGGGCGGAAGGTCCGCTCCGGCACCTCCTCCAGCACGTCGTCGCCGCCGACGGATTCGACGACTTCCTCTTCGGCTTCCTCGTCGTCCTCGTCCTCATCCTCGTCGTCCTCGCCGTTTGTGTCCGCAGCCTCGGCATGCGGGGCCTCGCCGTAGACGGCGTCGGCCGGCTCAGTCGAAGCGGTCACGGCTTCGGCGAGATCCTCGGCATGCGTTTCGTGGGACTCGGAGACGTGAGCCTCGAAGGTCTGGGCCTGCGGTTCGGTAGCAACCGCGGGTTCGGCGCCGAAGGCCGCGACAGGCGCGGGGGCCTCATCGGCGTGATGATGCTCGTGATGATCGTGACCATGGTCATGATCATGCGCGTGATCGTCGCCGTGGGCGTGTTGATGATCGTGCGCGTGGTCCTGGTGGTCATGATCGTGGTGATCATGATCGCCATGGTCGTGATGTTCGTGGTCGTGATGATCGTGCCCGCCCTGGTGCTCCGCATCGGCGTGCAGATGCTCACCCTCGTGCGGCGCGCCTTCGGCAATCAGGGCCTCGCTCTCGACCGGCTGGGCCGTGGGATCGGCGCCTTCGACGACGTCGCTGCGGACGCGTTCGCCATGACTGCGTCGGCGGGAGTTGCGGTGGCGCGAGCGGCGGCGGCCGTGGGAGCGGTTCTCGCTCTCTTCCTCGGCCTCGCGATGGGCCTGTTCCTCGGCCTCGATCAGCGCCTGCCGGTCCGCGACCGGGATCTGATAATAGTCGGGATGGATTTCGCTGAAGGCGAGGAAGCCGTGGCGGTTGCCGCCATATTCGACGAAAGCGGCCTGGAGCGAGGGTTCGACCCTTGTGACCTTGGCCAGGTAGATATTCCCGCGCAGTTGCTTGCGTTGCGCGGTCTCGAAATCAAACTCTTCGACGCGATTGCCGCGGACCACGACGACCCGGGTCTCCTCCGGGTGGGTGGCATCGATCAACATCTTGTTGGGCATGTCTTAACTCTTGGCGGCGGCGGGCGCTTTTCACCGTGGGCGCGAGCTGCGCTGCCGGGTGACGCGACGGTCCACCTGATTCGGGGGTGAGGGGAAGGCCAAAACGCCGTCTCTCGCGCCTTGCCGAACCGGAAGCTTCAGGGCCACGGCGGCGCGCGGGATTTTCACTCCGCAGCGTCGCGAATGATCCTTCAGATTTCGTCGGCACAGTCTGGCGCATCAAGCGTCGGCCCGTATGAAACACTGGGCGGTGAGGCCGCCCTTCAATCAGTTGCTGCTGGCCAGGCATGGCGCGAGCGCGCTCGCCTTGGTGTCACGAACCGCTCCTTTGGGATCAAAGGACCGGGTAATGGGTCACGTCGCCGTCAGACTGTCCCGGAAACGCGAGTGGTAATCCAGGACCGTCCGCCGCCGGCGCTTGACCCGCTCCACCTCGCTGCCGCGCATCGCGCTGGCGTTAGAAGAGAACGGAAAACGCTGGAATTCCCAAACCTTGAGAGTTCCGGCGCTGCACCGGGAGGCTGAATGCGACACAACCGGAAATATCGGCCGTCAGCATTCCGTTCATACGAGGAATGGGCCATCGGTGCAAGGGAGCGTCGCACGCCGGTCACAGTCAGCGAGTTTCGCGCTTCTGTCATTAAGGATCAATTAACCCTGTGGTTCTATTGCGTTAAAAGGGCTGCTCGGAGGCACAGAATCGGTGGCGAGCCGCACACATCAACGGGTTTTGCTGGGATGCGCTCTGCTGTGCGCCGCAGCGTTGCCGTGTGCTGATTCCTCGCGCCTGAGTGCCGCGGAAAGCAAGCCGCAACCCATTGTTGCGGTAGCGAATTTTCCAACCGCCTCCGCCGCCCGGCTGGCCGGCGATGGCAAGCAGACTCGCTTCATTCTCGACCTCGACCAGACCGTAACCTTCCGCGCCATCACGCTGGCCGACCCCTACCGGGTCGTCGTTGACGTGCCGCAGGTGAATTTTCAGCTGCCCGCGGGGGCCGGAGGCGCGGGGCGCGGACTGGTCAAGGCCTTCCGCTACGGGCTCGTCATGCCCGGCGGCTCGCGAATCGTGTTCGACCTGACCGGACCGGCCCGGATCGCCAATTCCTATGTGGTGGAGGCGGCCAACGGCCAGCCGGCCCGGCTCGTGCTGGAACTGGAGGAGGTCGACCGGACCGCCTTCGTGCAGTCGCTCGCACCCGAAAACCGCCCCGAGCTGCGCCCGACGATCGCCGAAGCGAAGCCTGCGACGGCTCCCGCGGCGCCAGCCCCGGACACGGCGCAGCAGAAGGCCGATGGCCGCCCGGTGGTCGTGATCGATCCCGGCCATGGCGGCATCGACAACGGCACGCAGTCGAGCGGCGAGAGCGAGAAGAACCTTGTGCTGGCCTTCGGCCTGGCGCTCCGCGACAGACTGGAAAAGGCCGGCAAATACCGGGTGGTCATGACGCGGGACGACGACACTTTCATTCCCCTCAATGACCGCCCCAAGGTCGCCCGCAATCTGAAGGCGGCCTTGTTCGTCTCCATTCATGCCGATGCGCTGCCTCGCGCCGAGGGCGATGCGCAGGGCGCGACCATCTACACGCTGTCCGACAAGGCGTCCGACGCCGAGGCGCAGCGGCTGGCGGACGCTGAAAACCGCGCGGATGCGATCGCCGGCTTCAACCTCGCCGAGGAGCCGACCGACGTCGCCGATATCCTGATCGACCTCACCCAGCGGGAAACCCGCACCTTTTCAAACCGTTTCGCGCGCCTTCTGATGGGCGAGATGAAGTCGACCGTGCGGATGCACAAGCATCCCCTGAAGTCGGCGGGCTTCCGGGTGCTGAAGGCGCCGGACGTGCCCTCGGTGCTGGTCGAGATCGGCTACGTCTCAAATAAAGGTGACCTCGAGCATCTGGTCTCGGAGGGCTGGCGGTCCCGCGCGGTGGGCTCGATGGCGCAGGCGATCGACGGGTTCCTGACCAAACGGATGGCCACGGCGGGACCGTCAAACTAACGGTCCGAGATCGTTGAAGTGACGACCCGGGAGCCTCGAGCTGAAAGGGTTTTCGGGTCCCGCCGCAAAAGCCCTAGTTTGGCCACAGCGGGCGCTTTATAGAAATGGCCGCAGGGGGTTCCGGAATCGCGTGAAAATCCTGTTCGGCAAGCGTCTTGAGCCCGGCACTTATGGTATTTCGTAAGCCGGCCAATTCGCGACGTGAGGTCGGCACCTGTTTGGGGTGCCGATTTTAGGTCCGATGGGGCTGATACTGGGCTGATCCAGAGTTTGAACGGATAAACACATAATGCGCTTGCTGGTGCGGTTCATGGGCTTCCTGTTCGCCGCGGGAACGGTGGTGTTCCTTGTCGGTGTCGGGGCCGTGGCAGGCTTGATCTGGCATTTCTCCAAGGACTTGCCCGACTACTCTCAGCTTCAGGATTACGAGCCGCCGGTGATGACCCGCGTGCACGCGGTCGACGGCTCGCTGCTCGGCGAATATGCCAAGGAGCGGCGGCTGTACCTGCCGATCCAGGCGGTGCCAAAGCTCGTGATCAACGCGTTCCTGGCGGCCGAAGACAAGAATTTCTACGAGCATGGCGGCATCGACTACACCGGCATGGCGCGCGCCGGCGTGGCCTACATCCAGAACTACGGCTCCAACCGCCGTCCGCAGGGTGCCTCCACCATCACCCAGCAGGTCGCCAAGAACTTCCTGTTGACCAATGAGGTCTCTTTCGCCCGCAAGATCAAGGAAGCCTTGCTCGCGATGCGAATCGAGAAGACCTACTCGAAGGACAAGATCCTCGAGCTGTATCTGAACGAAATCTATCTCGGCCTTGGCGCCTACGGCATCGCGGCCGCGTCGCTGGTCTATTTCGACAAGTCGGTGAACGAGCTGACGGTGGCGGAAGCGTCGTACCTGGCCGCGCTGCCGAAGATGCCGGCAACGCTGCATCCGGTGCGCAACCGTGACCGCGCCATCGAGCGCCGCAATTACGTCATCGACCGTCTGGTAGAGAACGGCTGGATCAAGCAGGCCGACGCGGACAAGGCCCGCAAGGAGCCGCTGGCTGTCACCAACCGGTCCAACGGCGCCCACACCTTCGCCGGCGAATATTTTGCCGAGGAAGTCCGCCGCGACATCTTCGAGCGCTATGGCGAGAAGAAGCTGTATGAGGGCGGTCTTTCCGTCCGCACCACGCTCGATCCGAAGATCCAGGTGATGGCGCGCAAGGCGATGGTTACGGGGCTCGTGAATTACGACGAGCAGCAGGGCTATCGCGGCGCCATGAGCAAGCTCGATATTTCGGGCGATTGGGGCGTGAAGCTCGCCGAGATCAAATCGCTTTCCGACATCTCGCCATGGCGCATGGCGGTGGTACTGGAGACCAGCGACCAGTCTGCCCGCATCGGTTTCCAGCCGAGCCGCGAGCTCGGCGGCGCCGTGAGCAAGCAGCGCGAGACCGGCATCGTCACGGTTGACGGCGTCCGCTGGGCGCGGGCCGCCCAAGGCGGCGCCAAAGGCAAGACGCCGACGGCGGTGTCGCAGGTGCTGCAGCCCGGCGACGTGATCTATGCCGATCCGCTTTATAAGGACGGCCAGCCGGTCGAGGGCCAGTACCGGTTGCGCCAGATCCCCGAAGTGTCCGGCGCGATGGTGGCGATGGATCCCTGGACCGGCCGCGTGCTCGCGATGGTCGGTGGCTTCTCGTTCGACCAGAGCCAGTTCAACCGCGCCACGCAGGCCTATCGGCAGCCGGGTTCGTCGTTCAAGCCGATCGTCTATTCGGCGGCGCTCGACAACGGCTATACGCCCTCGACCGTCGTGCTCGACGCCCCCATCGAAATCGACCAGGGGCAGGGCGCGGGCGTATGGCGGCCGGAAAACTTCTCCTCGGGCAAATTCCAGGGACCTGTGACGCTGCGCAACGCGCTGCGGCAGTCGCTCAACACCGTGACGGTGCGGCTGGCGCAGGACATCGGCATGCCCCTGATCGGCGAATATGCCCGCCGCTTCGGTGTCTATGACGAACTGCCGAACTATCTCTCCTACGCGCTGGGCGCCGGCGAGACGACGGCGATGCGCATGGTCACCGCCTACTCGATGCTCGCCAATGGCGGCCGCCGCGTGAAGCCGACGCTGATCGATCGTATCCAGGACCGCTACGGCCACACCATCTTCAAGCACGACCAGCGCGAATGCCGCGGCTGCGACGCGCCGGGCGGCTGGAAGAATCAGGCCGAGCCGCAGCTGATCGACCGCCGCGAGCAGGTGCTGGACTCCATGACTGCCTATCAGATCACCGAGCTGATGGAAGGTGTGGTTCAGGCCGGCACCGCGACCGTGATCAAGGCGGTTGGCAAGCCGATTGCCGGCAAGACCGGCACCACCAACGAGGCCAAGGACGCTTGGTTCGTCGGCTTCTCGCCTGACGTCGCCGTGGCCATCTATATGGGTTACGACAAGCCGCGTCCGCTCGGCAAAGGCAACGCCGCGACCGGTGGCCATCTCGCGGCTCCTATCGCGCGCGACTTCCTCCAGCTCGCGCTCGCCGACAAGCCCGCGGTGCCGTTCAAGGTGCCGGCCGGCATCAAGCTGGTTCGCGTCGTCGCCAAGACCGGCATGCGCGCCGGCCCCGGCGAATCCGGCGGAACCATCCTCGAAGCCTTCAAGCCGGGCACGGCGCCGCCGGATAATTATTCGGTCATCGGCGTGGCCGATGCCGACGGGCGCGGCGGCATGCCGGCCTCGCAGCAGCAGCAGCCGGACTCCGGCTTCCTCATGCGGCCGGGCACCGGCGGGCTGTGGTAGCGGATAACGCCTGATACGGACGAGGCGGGCGGTTGCGCTTTGGCGCTGCCGCCGTTACATCCCCGTCACGCGCGATGTTGATCGCGCCTTGGATTTTGCCTTGCTCATGAACTCCCGGGAAGCCGCTTCGCACTTTCCCGGATCATGCGCGTAACGCGGACCCATTCCGCGAGACCAGAGAACGACATGCGCGCCGAAATCGAACGGTTGGTAGAAGAGATCAAGCAGTCAGTCGGGCTGCTGAGGAGGCATCTTTGACGTCGAGAAATCGACGGCGCGCCTCGCTGAGCTGAACAAGCTCGCAGAAGATCCCAACCTCTGGAACGATCCCCAGAAGGCCCAGAAGCTGATGCAGGAGCGGACCTCGCTCGAGGATTCGCTTGGCGGCATCGGCAAAGTCGAGCAGGAGCTCGAAGACGATATCGGCATGATCGAGCTCGGCGAGGCCGAGGGCGATGCCGGCGTGGTTGCTGAGGCCGAAGCCGCGTTGAAGACTCTCAAGAAGGAAGTGGCGCGGCGCGAACTCGAGGCGCTGCTGTCGGGCGAAGCCGACCGGTTCGATTCCTATCTCGAAGTCCATGCCGGCGCCGGCGGCACCGAGAGCCAGGACTGGGCGCAGATGCTGCTGCGCATGTACACACGCTGGGCCGAGAACCACGGCTTCAAGGTCGAAGTGCTGGAAGAGTCCGAGGGCGAAGAGGCCGGCATCAAGTCCGCGACCATCCAAGTCTCCGGCCACAACGCCTACGGCTGGCTGAAGACCGAAGCGGGCGTGCATCGCCTGGTGCGCATCTCGCCGTTCGATTCCAACGCGCGGCGACACACCTCGTTCTCGAGCGTTCAGGTGTTTCCGGTCATCGACGACAGCATCAAGATCGACATCAAGGAATCCGACGTCCGCGTCGACACCATGCGTTCGGGCGGCGCCGGCGGTCAGCACGTCAACAAGACCGAATCCGCGGTGCGGCTGACCCACATTCCGACCGGTGTCGCGGTGGTCTGCCAGGCCGGCCGCTCCCAGCACAAGAACCGGGCGCAGGCCTGGGACATGCTGCGCGCTCGACTTTATGAAATGGAGCTGAAGAAACGCGAGGAGAAGGCGGCCGCCGACCAGGCCGCCAAGACCGATATCGGCTGGGGCCACCAGATCCGCTCCTACGTGCTCCAGCCCTACCAGATGGTGAAGGATCTGCGCACGGGGGTGCAGACCTCGGACACCTCGGGCGTGCTCGGCGGCGATCTCGACGACTTCATGGCCGCAACGCTGGCGCAGCGCGCCTTCGGCACTCCCGGTGCCGACATCGAGGACGTCGATTAGCATGGCACGCGTCGCCTTCATCGGGCTCGGGCGGATGGGTCACGGCATGGCCGGCCGCTATCTCGATGCCGGCTTCACGGTAACGCTGTGGAATCGCAGCAAGGCCAAGGCTGAAGATCTGATCGCACGCGGCGCGCTTTGGGCGACTTCGCCCGAGGACGCCGCGATCGATGCCGATGCGGTCGTGACCATGGTGGCCGACGACGAGGCCTCGCGCGCGGTGTGGCTCGGGCCGAAGGGCGCGGCGAAGACGGCGAAATCCGGCACCATCGCGATCGAATGCTCCACCGTCTCCCATGACCATGCGCGCGAGATGGGGCGTGAACTCAACGCGCGCAGCCTCATCTATATCGATTGCCCCGTAACGGGTTTGCCCGATGCGGCCGCCGCCGGAAAACTGACGCTGCTGGTCGGCGCCAATGCGGCTGACCTCGATCGCGCGCGGCCGTATCTCGCGCCGATCGGCTCGACCATCCGCCATTTCGGGCCAGTAGGCGCCGGCACGGTCTACAAACTCATCAACAACCTGATGGGCGCAATCCAGATCGCCGGCCTTGCCGAGGGCCTTGCCATCGCCGAGCAGGCCGGGCTCGACATGAACCTGGTGCTGGAATCGATCCAGGCGGGTGTCGCCGCAAGCCCGCAGGTGCAGCGCCACTCCAAGCGCATGGTCGCCCGCGATTTCAGCGGTGCGACCTTCACGACAGCGCTGCGGCACAAGGATGCCGCCTATGCGGTGAGGCTCGCTGAGAGCCTTTTAGCCGACAAGCCGCTGGTCGCGCGCGCCGCGGTCGACTCCTACGCGCAGGCGAAAGCCACAATGCCCGATGACGACGAAGGCCGGATGATCGAGCTGGTGTCGCGGCCGAAGAAGCCGTCCTAGGGCGGGACTCATGGAGTTCAGCTTGGCAAGGCAAGCGGACGTCTTCGCTGTTGAAGGCGTTCGGTTGCTTGTGATCCATTTGAGACATCCAGCCCACTTGCTTTCCACTGAAGTTTCGTCAATATCGGTGGCATGACTATCGTCGTGATCATGTTCGCGAACTTGTGGTGGCGCTCCACTTAGGAGCGGCACGGCTTTGTCATTCACCCAACCGTCGCCGCCGTTCATCGGCTTGCGAGGTTGCCTGCATCAACAGTCCGATTGAACGGCGGTTCTTATCTGGAGAACCGTGATGCAACATTCGTCAACCGCACTCCCTGTTATCTTGACCGGCGACAGAACCACCGGTCCGTTGCACCTGGGGCACTACGTCGGTTCGTTGAAGAACCGCGTCACCCTACAGACGACGCACCAGCAATATTTGCTGCTGGCGGATGCCCAGGCACTCACGGACAACGCGCACAATCCTGGTCGGGTGCGTGACAATGTCCTTGAGATCGCGACAGACTACCTGGCTGTCGGGATCGACCCGAACCTGACCACGATCTGTCTTCAATCGCATCTCCCGGCACTTGCCGATTTGACCCTGCTGTACATGAACTATGTCACGGTGGCCCGGCTTGAGCGCAACCCAACCATCAAGGACGAAATCCAGGCGCGAGGTTTTGGCAGAGATATTCCAGCAGGCTTTCTATGCTATCCCGTCGCCCAGGCCGCCGACATCACCGGTTTCAAAGCGACGATTGTCCCGGTTGGGGAAGACCAAGCTCCATTGATCGAGCAAACCAATGAGGTCGTTCGCCGCATCAATCGCCAAGCCGGTGTTGACGTGTTGCCCGAAGCCCGCGCGCTTATTCCTCGCATCGGACGCCTTCCCGGCATCGACGGCAAAGCCAAAATGAGCAAGTCGCAGGGCAACGTTATTCAGTTATCAGCCACGTCCGATGAAATACGTGAGGCTGTCCGGCGTATGTTCACTGATCCAAACCATATAAAGGCATCCGACCCGGGTCGCGTCGAAGGCAACGTTGTTTTCACATACCTGGATGCGTTCGACGAAGATCACGTTGCGGTTGAGGATTTGAAGGCACGCTACATCCGTGGCGGTTTGGGCGACAGCATTGTGAAGAAACGTCTGGATGACGTGCTGCAGGCACTTCTCGCGCCAATCCGAGACCGTCGCCGCGCACTCGCTCGTGATCCCGGCTATGTGCGCCAAGTCGTCAAGCGTGGCACAATGCGAGCGCGGGAGATAACAGATGCCACTTTGCGCGATGTTCGTGCTGCGCTTGGACTATTTGCCCTCGATTGATCGGATTGGGGGCCAGCCAGGATATGGCCCATAGCAGACCAATCGCGGCATGACGTGCAAGGGCAGCTTTTGACCGTCAGCCGACATCCAGCGACCGTCGCTGATCAGCCGCGGGATCAGCGCGAGAATGGTATCGGCGTTGCCCGACCTGCATACCGCGAAGGGAATGAGCGGACCTGAGGAACCAAACATCCAGATGGCCGTTACGGCGTCAGCGGACGAAATAGGGAGGAGGAGACCGTGTCCGAGAAGCGCCGCAGAGTGAAGCAAACCATCTCCCTCGAAGCGCGCCTCGTCGACGAAGCCCGGCGCCTGCGCGAGGAGGCCGAGCGTCTTCCCCCTGGACATGCTCGTGATGAAACCCTTCGCAAGGCCCGGCAAGCCGAGACCGGATCGCACATGAGCGAGTGGCTCGACTCGCCTGGTCTCAAGCCTCCAGATTAGGACATTTAAGGAGGCGCGCTATTTACGGCGACGCCGTAGCTGTTGACCTGCCGGGATGCGACGACCGGGGTTGGGAGCGGCTACTCGTCCCAAACGCGGCCACCGCATTCGCACACGAACAAGCGCACGGAACGGCCATTGGTTGGATCGAGAAGGTGCTGGACGAGACGGGGGAATGAACCGCAGCGGGAACACGTCGGCGGTAGCTTTTCCTTCTGGCGACTTTCGGTCAGTGACATCAGTTACGCTAGCATTCCGGATCACCTTATGATGCCCGGCAAACTACGGGAAGTCGACGGGAGTCGCGTTCGCCTCTGGGTCACGCCGACTTGGTCGGGCCTGCCGCTCGAAGCGTCGGCTTCGACAGGCGCGGACTATTGGCACAAGCGCGTCGGGGTTAGTGACGCTCCCGTAGACGGCGCATCCGCTTGCCTCGGATAAGGCGCCGAGTGGGAAAATCGCGCACCACACCAAAACCACTTGTGCCTCAGGTAGAGGGAAACGCGGTGAAGCTGGCGATCAATGATGGTCGCGATCCCTGTGCAGGTGCAGTCCCGACGGTTTTCCATCGATGAGGCGAGAGGCGGTTTGCAGCAGTTGCTCCTGCGTGAAAGGCTTCGTCAGCACCGTTGCTTGGGCGAAGCTTTCCGGCAAGGCCTGGCGGCCGTATCCCGTCACGAACGTGAAGGGAGTTTGCCGACGCGTCAACGCCGCAGCGATTTCGTCGACGGCCTCTCCTCGCAGATTGCCGTCGAGCAACGCGGCATCGAAAGAGCCTTCCTCGACCGCGCGAAGAGCCTCCTTCACCGAACCAACCGGCCCTTCGACGATTACGCCGACGCTTTCCAGGCCCGATACGATGTCGAGCGCGATCAGTGGCTCGTCCTCGACGATCAAGAACCGCTTGCCACTGAGCGGCTCGGCCGGCGCGGACTGACGAACGCTTCGCGGTCCCAAGGAGTTCGGCGCGACGGGCCTGCGCTCCTCTGCGCCCGCGAACCTCCCCACGGTGAGCGGCATCACGATTTCCCAGCGGAGACCGTCCGCTTCCGCAATCATGTGCGAACTTCCGCCTTCGCTTTTCGCAGTCTGCTCGATCAGGGTCGTGCCGAAGCCGCGTTTGAGCGGCGACTTGACCGGCGGTCCGCCGCGCTCGCGCCATTCCAGCCTGAGCTTGTTGTCGTTGACCGACCGCGATCAATCTCGGCGAGCGCTTCCGCGCGTCGGCGCTCGGTTTCCAGTTCCCGCTGGTTCTGTTCGGCCCTGACTCGCTCGGTGACGTCCATTCCCGTCGGCACCACGACGGACACGCGTCCGGACGCGTCGCGAACTGGCATGCAGGCGAAGTCGACGATATGTTCCGAGCCGTCGCCCCAGAAATAAAGGGACATTCCGCGGAATGGTTCGCCGGCGATGGCCTGCTCAACCGCGCTGCGGACCCACGCCATCACGTCCGGCGAGCGATTCCACCAGCCGCATTCCCAGAACGGCCGGTCGAGGACGTCTTCACGCTTGAAGCCGCACACCTCAAGGGCCGACCGGTTGATGTCGAGCACCGTTCCGTCCAAGCGGAGACGTGCGGCGAACAGGCCCTGATCGTAGACCGCCTGGAATTGCTCCGTAGCCTCCCGCAGTTGCCGGTTGGCTTCCTGCAGTTCTTGCGCCCGCAGCATGATGTCCAGCCGCATCGCCTCGTCCGCCGCGGCGGTCGTGCGGTCGCCACGGGTGATGTCAGTGACGTCTTCGACGCGGTGGATGATGTATTGCATCCGGCCATCCGAGCCGATCACCGGAGCATTCAAGGGCGACCAGTAGCGCTCCTCGAAGACACCGTCCGGCCGGCGGACGCCGTACTTCTGCACGGCCATCGCATCCTGTCGGCGCTCGGTGAGAACCCGTTTCAGGGACGCGCGCAGGTTGAGTATGCCGGTCGCCGAAGGGTCGTCAGGACTGTCCGGAAAGACCTCGAACAGGCGGCGTCCCACAATCGCTTCGCGGTCAGTGTACGTCGCTCGGAGGTAGGCGTCGCTTGCGGCCAGGATCGGGAAGGTTTCGTCAGCGCCGAGAACGAGAAACGGAGCAGGGGAGCTCTCGAAGACTTTTTGAAAATCGACCATGACTTTCCGCGCAGGATTCGGGATACTTAGCTATGCAGCAAAATGGAATGTTCGGCAGATCGTCAGACTTTCCGGCGAGACTGTAACAGGAGTTAACTCTCGGCCCGATTTCGGGTTCCTTTTGTTTGGAGCATGGCGCCAAGCGCACCGAAGACTGCGCGCTACGTCCGGGCCAATCGGTCCCGAGAACACGCCCTAGCCGGCCAGCATCTCGCGGGACAAACTCATCGCCCGATTATATGCCGGCATCGGTTTCGCAAACCGGCATTCATCGGAAATCGGGTGGCGCTGTTCGCTGCATGGTCCTAGGCCAGCGGGCTCGACCGCCGATGTGAGAGCCCATGACCCCGATCGACAACAGGATCCACGCGCGAGACTGGTCGCTGCTCGCGCTCCTCTCGATCCTCTGGGGCGGCTCGTTCTTCTTCAACGGCGCGGCCTTGCGGGAATTGTCACCGCTGACGCTGGTATTCCTGCGGGTCGCGCTCGGTGCGGCCATTCTCCTGCCGCTGTTGTGCATGCAGGGGATCGGCTTTCCCAGGAGCATGTCAGACTGGACGCCGTTCATCGTGATCGGGCTGCTCAACAACGTCATTCCGTTCTCGTTGATCGTGATCGGCCAGACCTTCATCCCGAGCGGAGTGGCGTCGATCCTGAATGCGACCACGCCGCTTTTTACGGTCATGGTGATGGCCGCGGCGGGTGAGGAGGCCTTGAGGATGCGGCGCATTGCCGGCGTGGCGCTCGGCCTTGCCGGCGTGACCGTCCTGCGCGGATGGGGCCTCGAGACGAGCCCGGGGCAGGGGCTCGGCATCCTGCTCTGCCTTGGCGGCGCGCTCAGCTACGGTTTTGCGGCGCTGGCAGCGCGGCGTATGCTGAAGGACGCAGCTCCGCTCGGCACGGCGACGTTTCAGCTGATGGCGTCGACGGTCATGATGGCGATCGTCGCCGGCGTGGTGGAGCAGCCCTGGCGTCTTCCGGTGCCGGGCCTGACGACCTGGCTCGCGGTGCTTGGCCTCGCGGGCCTGTCGACAGCGCTCGCCTACATCGTCTTCTTTCAGATCATACGGCGCTCCGGTGCGGCCAATGTGATGCTGGTGACGCTGCTCATTCCCATCACCGCCATCCTGCTGGGATGGCTGGTGCTGGGTGAGCCGATCTCGATGCGCGAGATCGCTGGTGCCATCGTCATCGGCAGCGCGCTGCTCGTGATCGATGGACGCATTCTCAATGTGCTGCGGCGCGTCACGTAGGTTCCGGATTCGCCGTTTCACCGCGCGGAAAATCGAAGCGCTTGCCAGCCGCGAACGGCCTTGCGACACTCCCGGCAAAACAAGACTACAAAACAGGGGAGAGACCGATGCCGGGCCGTCGCGAAAACCTTGCTGCCTTCGCCATTCTTGCCGGCGTGCTCGTCACGACACCGGCCTCGGCGCAGAAGAAATACGATCCCGGAGCCACCGACACCGAAATCAAGATCGGCAACATCATGCCCTATAGCGGGCCGGCGTCGTCCTATGGCGTGATCGGCAAGACCGAGGCCGCCTTCTTCAGGATGATCAACGACCAGGGCGGCATCAACGGCCGCAAGATCAATTTCATCAGCTACGACGATGCCTACTCGCCGCCGAAGGCGATCGAGCAGGCGCGCAAGCTGGTCGAGAGCGATGAGGTCCTCTTGATCTTCCAACCGCTCGGCACGCCCTCGAACTCCGCGATCATGAAATACATGAACGCCAAGAAGGTGCCGCAGCTGTTTGTCGCCTCCGGCGGCACAAAGTTCGGCGACCCCAAGAACTTCCCGTGGACGATGGGCTTCCAGCCGAATTACCAGAGCGAGGGGCGAATCTACGCGAAATATATCCGTGACAAGTTTCCGAACAGCAAGATCGCGGTGCTCTGGCAGAATGACGACGCCGGCAAGGACCAGTTCAAGGGTTTGAAGGATGGGCTCGGCGACAAGGTCAACATGATCATTGCCGACAAGTCCTATGAGGTCAGCGATCCCTCGATCGATTCCCAGATCGTCGCCTTGCACGATTCCGGCGCCGACATCTTCTTCTCGTGGGCCGCGCCGAAGGGCTCGGCGCAGGCGATCCGGAAGGTCGGCGAGCTCGGCTGGAAGCCGAAATTCTTCCTCGCCAACACGGCGACATCCATCGCCTCGGTGCTCAAGCCCGCCGGGCTCGACTATGCCAAGGACATCATCTCGACCGCCTACCTCAAGGACCCGACCGATCCGACCTGGGACAAGGATCCGGCCGTGGTGAAGTGGCGCGAATTCATGGACAAATATTATCCCGATGGCGACAAGACCAACGCCAACAACCTCTATGGCTATGTGCAGGCCGAGGCGATGGCGCAGGTGCTGAAGCAGTGCGGCGACAACCTCACGCGCGAGAACGCGATGAAGCAAGCCACCAGCCTGAAGAACTTTCACACCGACCTGATGCTGCCCGGCATCATGGTCAACACCTCGGCCGACGACTACTTCCCGATCGAGCAGATGCAGCTGATGCGTTTCAACGGACAGGCCTGGGAGCTGTTCGGCGACGTCATTACCGGCGAGGTCGGCCACGAGCGCGGCCAGTAGTCAGGGCCGGATGCGCTTCAGCACCGCGTCGTCGCGACGCCGAGCACAGACATCCATCCTCGTTGAAATCGACCAGATGAGTTTAGCAGCGCGGCACGGGTGGTGGCGGCTTCGGAATGCCTCGCGGCAGGATGGGCGCCCGGCCGGCTGAGTAGAACCGAGGCGCACGTTTGCGCGCCTCGGCTTCCTTGCTCAGGGCATCTTGACGTGAGGCTCACGTTCCCAGACCCGCAATTTGGCGAGGCCGTCGACGAACGATTTGGCCCCTCTCGCGCTTGCGATCGAGATGCAGCCTTCGTCGAAATCGTCGGAGGCAATGCCCGCTTTTTCGAACAGCGGCAGCGCCGCATCGACGTAGCCGATGAACTTGCAATGCGCGAACGCGTCGGCGAGGAAATCGCGTGCCGAGGATTCCAGCAGCAGATCGCCCATCGCATCCGCAGCCGGCAGCAGCGCGACCGCGTCGTAGAGAACGGACGGTCCGCCGTCGATCATCTGATCGGCGTCGATCCAGCTGCCGTCGCTGGCTTTGGCGCCCGTCACCTTGGGCGCAATGATCTCGAAGGTCGCCCCGGCCTTGTCCAGGGCAGCCTTGAGCGCCTTAAGGATGCCTGCGTCCGAACCGTCGGTGACGAGGATACCGAGCTTGCGCCCCTCGAAGCGCTCCGGACCGTTTTCCACGATGCTCAGGGCTGGGGAAGGATCGAGATCCCGACGCGTGGGCAGGGCTGCATCGGCAGGTTTCGGCATCTTCTGCAGGCCGAGTTTGTCTGCGACCTTGCTTGCCAGTGTCTCGTCGATGTTGAGGAGATGCGAGACCATACGCTCCCGGATCGCCGGAATTTTCACCTTGCTGAGCTCGAACGTCAGGGCTGCGGCAATGTGCGACTGCTCGCCTGCCGTCTGACTGATGAAGAACTGGCGGGCCTGGCTGTAGTGGTCGGCGAAGCTTTCAGCACGCAGACGGCGCTTTTCGCCTTCCACCACCTCGGGGAACGGCGTGAAACCGCGTTGTGGCGACTCTCTTGGTCCTTCACCGAAGGAGTTCGGCTGGTAATTGACGCGACCGATCGGATTGCGCATCGCCATGTGTCCGTCCTGCTGAAAATGAGCGAACGGGCATTTGGGCGCATTGATCGGGATGTGAGTGAAATTGGGACTACCCAGCCGCTTCAGCTGCGTGTCGAGGTACGAGAAATTGCGCCCCTGGAGCAGGGGATCGTTGGAGAAGTCGATCCCAGGTGGAACATTCTGGGTCATGAAGGCGACCTGTTCGGTCTCCGCAAAGAAGTTATCCGGCATCCGATCGAGCACCAGCCGTCCGACCGGGACGGGCGGCAGAATTTCCTCGGGAATGATCTTGGTCGGATCGAGCACGTCGAACTCGAATTTATCGGCAAAGTCCTGATCGAACAGCTGAAGCTGCAGCTCCCATTCGGGGAAATTGCCGGTCTTGATCGCAGTCCAGAGATCGCGACGGTGGAAGTCGGGATCGGCGCCGTTGATCTTGACCGCTTCGTTCCACACGACCGATTGCAGGCCGAGCTTCGGTTTCCAGTGGAATTTGACGAAGGTGGATTCGTTCTTGGTATTGACCAGCCGGAACGTATGAACGCCGAACCCTTCCATGAAGCGAAACGAGCGTGGGATGGCGCGGTCGGACATCACCCACATGACCATGTGCATGCTCTCGGGGGTGAGGCTTATGAAGTCCCAGAAATTGTCATGCGCCGATTGGGCCTGGGGAAATGCGCTGTCCGGCTCTTCCTTCACGGCGTGGATCAGGTCGGGAAACTTGATGGCGTCCTGAATGAAGAAGACAGGGATGTTGTTGCCGACGATGTCCCAATTGCCTTCCTGCGTATAAAGCTTGACCGCAAAGCCCCGCACGTCCCGGGCGAGGTCGACCGAGCCCTTGCTTCCGGCAACGGTTGAAAATCGTACGAAGGCTGGGGTCTTTTCCCCCGCGCGTTGGAACAGGTCGGCCTTGGTGTATTTCGCGAGCGATTTGTAGGTCTCGAAGAACCCATGCGCCGCGTAGCCGCGTGCATGCACGACCCGCTCGGGAATGCGTTCGTGGTCGAAGTGGAAAATCTTCTCTCGGAAATGAAAATCCTCGAGCAAGGTTGGCCCGCGGGCCCCAACTTTCAGCGAGTTCTGGTCGTCGGACACCGGGCCGCCCTGGGCCGTGGTGAGGACGCTCGCCTTGCCGCTTGCGGTCTGATGAAGTTCGCCGCCTTCGCCGCGTTCCAGCTTTTGGTCGTGGATGGTTACCGTCCTCGCGGTTACGCGAGTCGATTTCGTCGTCTTTGCCATCGTCAGGATCTCCCGGGGCGCCCATGGAGTCCTTAAAGCCGCCTGCGGAGGTTCCGTTCCTAGTCGAAGGCAGCCGCTTATCGCATCAGGTCAGCCCGCGCTGAGACGCACGCCGGCGCGCAGAAATTTTTGCGGATCGACCGCTTCGCCCTCGATGCGGGTCTCGTAATGCAGATGCGGACCGGTGGAGCGGCCGGTCGACCCGACCAGACCGACGACCTGGCCGATCTTCACGATCTCGCCGACCTTGACGTTGATCTCGGAGAGATGGCCGTAGCGAGTCGACAACCCGTTGCCATGGTCGACCTCGACCATGCGGCCGTAACCGCCGGACCAGCCGGCGGACACCACCTTGCCGTTGGCGGTGACCCGAACCGGATCGCCGCTGGCGGCGCGGAAATCGAGCCCGGTATGCATCGCGGGCCGGCCGAGGAAGGGATCGCTGCGAACGCCGAAGCCGGAGGTGAATTCGACCTCGCCGATCACGGGCTTGCGGTATGGCACCAGCGCCAGCGTGCGATTGAGACGGTCCATCTCGGCGCGCGTGGTGTTGATGCGGGAGAGCTGCTTCTCGAACGGTCCGGCGTTGGCTGTCAGTTTCACCGGGACGAACGGCCCACCCATCGCGGTGCGCGGCACGGCGGCTTCGAGATTGGCGAGATTCAGGCCGAGATCGCTGACGACGCCGCGCATCCGGCGCATCCGTGAATCCATGCCTTCCTCGACGGCGCTGAGCGCCGCCATCTGGCGCCGCTCGACCTGGTCGAGCGAGGTCGTAAGCCGGACCAAGACGTTGTCGAAACCCTGATTCTTGGCGAACTGGTTGGTCGGGGGCGCCGCGACAGTCGGAGCGCGCGACTCCAGCCGCGCCTCACGGTCCGGCGGCGCTACGAAGATGACGGTGTCGCTGATCGGCGATGGCTTCGGCGTGCTCTGGCTCGAATCGCCGCGCTGAGGCGTCGCACGCGGGATCGAGCCGGTTACATCGGGCATGGACCCGAGCGCCGTGGCCCGGGACTCCAGCGCCGTCTGGCGCTTCATGATCTGGTCGAGTTTCTGGTCGAACTGTTCCTGGTCGAGCAGCTGGCGGCTGGTGGTCCGGTCGACCTTGGCGCGCAGCTCTGCGATGCGGTCTTCGTAGGCGTATTGCATCTCGGCCTGGCGGGCGATCAGCCGGGTCAGGACGTCGTCACGGAACGCGAAATAGGTGGCGGTTGCCGCCGACCAGAGACCAAGCAGCACGACCGTGCCGACCACAATCCAGAACACCACGGGCCCGAAGCGGACCTGCTTGCCGGCATGGACGATGGTGTAGGCGTCGTCGGTCGCGGGGAGGGGAATCGCTGCAGCTGCCGCAGGGGCGGGGCGGCGTTGGAAGGCCCGTCCGTGGTCGTGGGGATGATGTTGGGGGTACTGCGAATATTGGGCAGAACTTTTCGACATCGGCACTCCCGCGCCGGTCGGATGAGTCCGTACGGCCTTAATTGCCGCAGCAATCTGGGCCGGTCATGGTTAATTTTCCGGAAACGGAAGCGCGCGAATTCAATGGACTGGTTAAAGACTTCTTGCCGCTTCCAACACCTCGTCGGCATGGCCGTCGACCCGCACGTTGCGCCAGATCCTGGCTAGCTTGCCATCGGCCCCGATCAATATCGTGGTGCGAAGAATTCCAAGGAAGCTCTTGCCGTACATCGATTTTTCGCCCCAGGCGCCATAGGCTTCCAGCATCTGATGCGTCTCGTCCGAGAGCAGGGGGATGCCGAGCTTATGCTTGTCTCGGAATTTCTCCTGGGTCTTTAACGGATCGGCGGAAACGCCCAGCACGGCGGTGCCGGCAGCGGCGAAGGCGCTGGCCAGGCGGGTGAAGTCGATCGCTTCCCGGGTGCATCCCGGGGTATCAGCGCGGGGGTAGAAGAACAGCACGAGCTTTCGGCCGGCATAGTCCGCCAATGTGACGACGTCACCGCCGTCGCGGGGCAGGCGGAAGGCGGGGGCTTTCTGGCCCTCGGCCAGGCCGGACTTGGCCTTTGCGGGCGGGGACGCCGATTTGGACGAATTTAACTGTTTCGATGCGGCGCCATGTGATCCTGATTTTGCTAAGGTCCCGGCTGATTTGCTCGCCCGTGTCCGCGGTGGTTTCGCGGATTTGGCCGGCGTTGAGGCCCGGGTCTTGAGGGCCTTCTTTTTAGCCGTCGGACTGCCGGAGGGCGTTTTGGACGATTTCTTTCGGGATTTCTGGGACATACGCCTTCCTTTCGACGCTTTCGGCGGGTCAACCGAACCGGTATTGCAGCTCTCGTCCGGCGTGCCGGAATCGCGCCCTCGGCTGGGCAAGTCTGGCGGCGCCGGAGTATGGTTACAAGGAATTCCACGCACCACCCCACTGCTCGTTGAACGCGCTCCCGGGGCGAAATGACGAACAGCAGGAATATTCGAGGTATGGCGGCAATGCCGGCGCAGGGAGCTTCGCTTCCCGTGGACGGCTGCGGTCCCGGCGGCGCTCAATCCTCTGACGGGCGCCTGTATCGAGAGGCAATGGCAAGGAACAGGTCGCCCCAGGATTACAATCCGGACTTCGATCGGCGCGGCGTTCAGCAACAGCCGCAGGAATGGGACGACGCCGATTGGGATCCGGATCAGGAGGCGGCCGCGGGCCATCGCGCGCGCCGGCTGTTGTCGCGTTCCAATTCGGGCTTTCATCGCTTCGATAGCGGGTTCGGCGGGGTGCGGCGCTGGCTGGCCGCCGATCGCTGGCTGAAACGGGTCGCGCTCGTCGTCGCGACCCTCGCCGTCGTCTTCGTCGGCTGCTTCGGGGCGCTGTGGTGGCGACTCGGTGCCGGCCCCATCAATCTCGATATCGCAACGCCATGGCTGGCGGCCGCCATCGAGGACAATATCGGCCACGGCAACACGGTCGAGATCGGAGGCACCCAGATCGAGCGTGCCGGCCGGGTCCGCATAGCGGTCCGCATCCGGGACATCATCGTCCGCGATCGCGATCATGCCGTCGTCGCCAGCGCGCCGAAAGCCGAAGTCAAACTGTCGGGTGCGGGCCTCTTGATGGGGCACCTGCGCGCCGAAAGTCTCAATCTGGTCGATGCCGAGCTTGCCATCCGCATTGCGCCCGACGGCACCGTCACCGTGTCCGCCGGCGATACCGCAAAGCCGCTCGCAACCGGCGTTGCCTCGAAGAAGGACGCGGGCCTGCCGCCGACATTCCCGCGCAATGGCGTCCCGCCGCCGCCATTCGCCACGGCGCCTGGGAGTCAGGATCCATCTCAGGCCGTCCCTCAAGGCTCGCCTCAGGCGACGGCGCAGAGCGGCATCCTTCAGGGCCTCGACTGGCTCGACAGTCTGAGCATGACCGGCCTCGACGGTCAGAACCTCAACGAGATCGGCCTGAAGAACGGCAATCTGATCGTCGACGATCAGCAGCGCGGCAGCAAATGGTCGTTTGAGAACATCACGCTGAGCCTGCGCCGGCCGAGCCGCGGTGGCGTCACGCTCAGCCTGGGCGAAGAAGGCGCGCGCCCCTGGATGTTGCGCGCAACGATCGGTCCGGCCGAGAACGGCGTGCGCTCGGTCGACATCAAGGCCGACAAGGTCTCGACCTCCAACATCCTCCTGGCGCTGCGGGTGAAGGATCTCACCTACACGGCCGACCTGCCGTTGACGGGCGAGCTCAAGGGCGAACTCGGCCGTGACGGCGTGCCGACCTTCTTCCGCGGCAAGATCGCGGTCGGCGCCGGCAATATCATCGACACCGACACGCCAGACTATCCGATGGCGATCGACCAGGCCGAGATCAACGTCGAGTGGGACGCCAATCGGCGGGTGCTGGTGGCCCCATTCAAGATCCTGTCGGGCGCGAACCGTCTGACGCTCCTGGCCCATCTCGAGCCGCCCAACGGCACCGTCAATGACTGGCAGCTCGGGTTCAGCGGCGGTTCGATCCTGCTGGGCGGCATCGACAACGAGCCGCCGCTCGTCTTCAACCGCATCGCCGTCGGCTTCCGCTTCGACACCGATCACAAGCGCCTTCTGCTGACGCAGGCCGACATCAGCAATGGCGAGATCGGCGTCGCCGGCACCGGTGCCATCGATTATTCCGGCGAGCCGCGGCTGACGCTGGGCTTTGCGGGAACGCCGATGTCGGCCTCCGCGCTGAAGCGGATGTGGCCGACGCTGGTCGTTCCCGAGTTGCGCGAATGGGTGATCGAGCGGATCGAGCGCGGTACGCTCCAGCGCATCGAGATCGGTGTCAATTCGCCGACGAAGAACCTTCCGCGCAAGGGCCCGCCCATTCCCGACGACGGCCTCTCGGTCAACATCGTGGCGAGCGGCGTCGCGGTCCGTCCGGTGGACGGCATGCCTGTTGTGCACGATGCCGATATGAAGGCGCGCGTGACCGGCCGCACCGCGACCGTGACCATCGGACAGGGCATTGCCGATACGCCCGCCGGCCGCAAGGTCACGATTTCCGATTTCGTTTTCGAGGTGCCCGACATGGCGCCGAAGCCGTCGCCGTCGCGGACCAGGTTTCGCGTCGATGGACCCGTGCCTGCTGCCGCCGAGATGCTCTCGAATGATCGGCTGAGCGACCTGTCGTCGACCGTCATCGATCCCAACACCAGCAAGGGGACGTTCACGGCGAACATCCAGCTCGGCCTGCCGGTCAAGGGCGAGCTGACCAAGTCGGACACCACCTACACCGTCACCGCCGATCTCAACGGTTTTGCCGCCGACAAGCTGGTGATGAACCAGAAGCTGGAGGCCAACACTCTCAAGATCGTTGCAAGCAACCAGGGCTATCAGGTCAAGGGCGACGTCAAGATCAACGGGCAGGCGGCCTCCCTCGACTATCGCAAGCCCGCCGAGGGTGACGCGGATGTAAGGCTGCAGGCGACGCTGGACGATGCGAGCCGGGCGCGCCTGGGATTCGATCTCGGCCCCGCCGTCAGCGGTTCGTTGCCGATCAAGCTTTCAGGCAAGATCGCCGGCGGGCCAGAGCAGACCACCAAGCTCGGCGTCGAGGCCGACTTGACCCCGGTCAAGCTCGACAACATCCTGCCGGGCTGGGTCAAGCTGCCCGGCAAGTCCGGCAAGGCCAGCTTCAAGGTCGTGCCGACGGCGCAATCGACACGCCTGGAAGACATCGTCATCGAAGGCGGTGGCGCCTCGATCAAGGGCTCGCTCGAAGTCGACGCGAACGGCGACCTCATGAATGCGAACTTCCCGACCTATTCGCCGTCGGATGGCGACAAGGCCTCGCTGAAGGTGGAGCGCAGCCAGGACGGCGTGGTCAAGGGCACCATGCGTGGCGACGTGTTCGACGGCCGCGGCTTCCTGAAATCGGCGATCTCGGGCAATTCCAAGGACGACAAGAACAACAAGATGAAGAACGTCGATTTCGACATCGACGTGAAGCTTGGCGCCGTAGCCGGCTTCAATGGCGAGGCGATGCGCAGCGTCGATGCCAAGATGTCGAAACGCAATGGTGCCATCAAGGCGTTCACGCTGAGCGGCAAGATCGGCAAGGACACGCCGGTGGCGGCCGATCTGCGCGGCGGACGTGCGCAGGGCAGCCGCGAGGTGATTTACCTCCAGACCAATGATGCCGGCGCGCTGCTGCGGTTCACCGACACCTACACCAAGGCCGTCGGCGGCCAGATGGTGGTGGCGATGGAGCCGCCGACGTCCGAGCCGAACACCTCGCGCGAGGGCCTCATCAATGTTCGCGACTTCACGGTGAAGGGCGAGGCGCAGCTCGAACGCGTCGCCGCCGGCGCGCCGAACGGCGGCAGCAGCGGGGTCTCGTTCAGTGCGCTTCGTGCCGAATTCACGCGGCAGAACGGCGCGCTGACGGTCCGCGACGGCGTGGTCAAGGGTCCCATGATCGGCGCGACTATCGAGGGCTCGATTGACTATCCCGGCAACCAGGTCTGCATGAGCGGCACCTTCGTTCCGATGTATGGCGTCAACAACATCTTCGGCCAGATCCCGCTGTTCGGCATCTTCCTCGGCGGCGGCAACAATGAAGGCTTGATCGGCGTGACCTATGAGGTCGTCGGCACGCCGTCGGCACCCGTGATGCGCGTCAATCCGATCTCGGCGATGGCCCCGGGCCTGTTCCGCAAGATCTTCGAGTTCAACACCGGCAAGCAGAACTCGCCGTTCGAGGAATTCCCCTCGCAGTCGAACGACGGCTCGACCGGATCGACGCGCCAGCTCTCGAGCGGCTGCACCGTGACGCGGCGTTAAGCGCAGGGCTGTTAAAGAGGCCGTCAATGCCCGGGCTTGTCCCGGACATCCACGTTTTGCCTGTAAGCGCGGAGAATGTGGATGGCCGGGACACGCCCGGCCACGACGGACGTGGCGCCGCTTTGCGCCAAGCGCCAAGAGGCGGGCGCGGCCTACGCCGCGCGCACGCCGGCGAGGAACGTCCCGACCTCGCCGGAGAGCTGTTCGGCCTGCTTGGAGAGGTTGCTGGCTGCGGCCAGCACCATGCCCGCGGCATTGCCGGTCTCGTTCGCGGCGGTCGAGACGCCGCCGATATTGGTGGTGACTTCCTTGGTGGCTTCCGCGGTCTGCGAGACGCTGCGGGCGATCTCGGCGGTGGCGGCGCCTTGCTCCTCGATGGCGGCGCCGATCGAGGTGGCGATGCGGCTGACCTCCTCGATGGTGGCGGTGATGCCGCCGATGGCATCCACGGCCTCCTTGGTCGCACCCTGGATCTGCGCGATCTTGTCGCCGATCTCACGGGTGGCTTCGGCGGTCTGGCTTGCGAGCGACTTCACCTCCGAAGCGACGACGGCAAAGCCACGGCCGGCTTCGCCGGCGCGTGCGGCCTCGATGGTGGCGTTGAGCGCGAGCAGGTTGGTCTGGGCGGCGATGCTGGAGATCAACTCGGCGACGTGCTCGATCTGCTGGGCGCCATCAGAGAGGGCGCGCACGATGGTGTCGGTGCGGCGGGCACTGTCCACCGCGCGGCCGGTCACTTCGGCGGATTGCGCGACCTGGCGGCTGATCTCGGTGATGGAGGAGGAGAGTTCTTCAGCGGCGGCCGCGACGGTCTGGACGCGCTGGCTGGCTTCGGTCGCGGCGGTACCGACCACGGCGGCGCGGCGGTTGGTGCCTTCGGCGGTGGACGACATCGACTTGGCGGTGGTCTCGAGCTCGCCGGAGCCGGACGCCATCAGGCCGACGAGCTGGCCGACGGAGGCATCGAAGCGGTCGGCAAGCGCGATCAGCGCGTCGCGCTTCTCCTGCTCGGTCCGGGTCTTGGTGGCGACCTGTTCGGCTTCCAGGTTTCGCGCGGTCAGCGCGGTCTGCCTGAGCACTTCGAGCGTCTCGGCCATGCGGCCGATCTCGTCGCCGCGATCGGTCTCCTCGACCGGCTTGTCGATGGCGCCTGCGGAGATCTCCTGCATGCGGTTCTTCTGGCGGTCGAGTGCGCTGAGCACGTCGCGGGCGATCAGCCAGGACAGCATCGCCATCAGCAGCATCAGGCCGATGCCGACCGCGGCGAGCTCCAGCGTCAGGGCGCGCACGTCGGCGTCGATGTCGTCGACATAGAGGCCGTAGCTGATGGTCGCATTCCAGGGGGCGAATTTGCGCGCGAACACGGTTTTGCGCACGGGTTCGGTCTGGCCGGGGCGGGGATAGAGATAGGAGGTCACGCCGCCCTGCGCGGTGTCGCTGCCGGCCTTGATGATGGCGTCGGCGATCAGGACGCCGTTGGAGTCCTTGGCTCCGGTGATCTTGCCTTCCAGCTGCTGGTTGGCGCCATTCACCAGGATGGAGGTGTCGGCGTTGTAGACGACGGGGTAGCCCTGATTGCCGTTGAAGTTCATACGGCGGCCACGCTGGTGGAATTGGGCCTTGGCGTCGGCCTGCGTCAGCTTGCCGGCAGTCACCTCGTCCTGAAGCGATTGTGCGTAATTGTAGAGCAGCTCCACCGCAGTCCGCATCTGCTGGACCCGGTCCTCCATCATGCGGCTCTTGCTGAGGACGGACGATACGCCGATGATGGCCGTGACCGTGAGAGCCGCAAGGCAGACCATGCTGGCAAGCTTGGTGCGGATCGTCAGATGGCTCAACAGCTTCATCACAGCCCTACGGAATGGTTGTTATTGCTCGCATGGGTAGCATGAAGTTCTTACCAATCATGAATGTAGGCCTGGGTCGGCCGGCCGCGCGAAGGACGCTTTGCAGCCTGATGCGCAAGCGTGCAGGCAGAACGCCATGCATCGCCGTTTGCCCGCATTCTTGCGGGAGGATACAGCAGCCGGACTATGTTGCTGATCGAGCGCTATCGGAGCGGCAATGAACCGAATCGGTCACCGCCTTGTCATGGCCGTGCTGCTCGTGGCGGCCCTCGTTCTGATCTGGAACGTGCTGGGGGCGCGCTGAGACGGCACCGGCAGACCCGCCGGTACCGTCTTGCTTTCAAGTCAACTCGCGAGCGCCTTGGCGCCGCGCGAACGTGCCGCTAGTCCTTGCCCATCGCCGCATCGGCGCTGACCGAGCCGCCGCCCGCGGCCGACAGATAAAGGCAGGCGAAGCAGAACAGAATCGCAGCAGTGCCGCCATTGAGCAGCGGCAGGAACACCGGCGTTTCGCCCTTGAGCATGTGGCCCATGAAGTAGGCGAAGGCCATTTCGCCTGAAAGGATGAATGCGGTGAGGCGGGTGAACAGGCCGAGCATCAGCAGCGCGCCGAGCACGAGTTCGAGCGCGCCTGCCGTCCAGATCAGCGGCGGGATGTTGGCGAAGTAGGGGAGCACCGGGAATTTGAAGATCTTTGCGACGCCGTACTGGAACAGCAGCAATCCGGTGATGAAGCGAAACAGGCTCAAGAGAACCGGTTGAAAGCGAGTGAGATAAGGAAAGTCCATTGGTTTTTGCCCTCCATCCAATGCCCGACTAGGACCGTATTCAGGTCAACCCCGCAAGCGACCCCGCGTCAATTTGCGCTGACATTTTTGTCATGTCGGACAAAACACCGCACGTCGCCCGTTCACGCCGCCCGCGCCGGATTTTTTTGCGTAGGTTGTCTGGAGATCATCCGTAGTTTCCCGGTGACACCGAGGGATGCAGGTTACGTTGGGGAGACCTATTCCCGCAAGGCGGGCACGATCAGGAATGGAATCATTCCGAGGATCACGCTTGCAAGTGCGAATACGAGCAGCAGGTTGTAGCCATGGGTAAAATCGTGGATGAGGCCGCCGCTCCATGAGCCGAAGGCGGAGCCGAGGCCGCTGCCGATCGAGATGGTGCCGAATATCGTGCCGACGCGCTTCCCGCGAAAGATCTTCATCGCGGTTGCCGTGATCAGCGGGCCGCGCGAGCCCATCATGCTGCCGAAGCAGACGACGAAGCCGGTGAGCAGGATGATGTTCGGATAGTACTGAAGCAGCCAAAGCAAAACGATGCCGACGATCGAGATCGCGTAGCTCAGCAGCACCGACGGCCGGCGCCCGATCAGGCCGTCGAGCGCGGACACGCCAAGCATGCCGAACACCAGCACGACGCCGGAAAAGCCCCAGGCGGTGGCAGCCTGCAGCGGTGGAAAGCCGGCATCGATCAGATAGGCCACGATCTGCGCGGCGATGGCATACATGCCGACGGCGGTGAAGAAGAAGGTCGAGAACAGTGCCCAGAACGCGTGGTGACGCATGGCGCTTGGGAGCGTCCAGCCGTGATCGATGAAATCAGGATCGCTTCTCTTGGCGACATGCGGCGAGCCGGCGGAAAACATCCGCCACGGCAGCAAGAGCAGCGGCACCAGCAAGCCGAGCGCGGCGAGGCCGAACAGCTGGTAGGTCTCGCGCCAGCCGAGATGGTCGATCAGCAGCTGCGAAGCCGGCAGCAAGGCCAGCACGCCGCCGCCCATCGCGGAATAGACCACCGCCATTGCGGTCGGCAGCCTTGGACCGAACCAGCGGCCGAGCAGCATCGAGTTCGGCACATTGCCGATGAAGGCGACGCCGATGCCCACGCACAGTCCGATTGAAAGCTGGAATTGCCACAGCGCCTGCGCCTGGCTTGCGACCAGGAAGGCCGCACCGAGCAGGAAAAGACCGAGCGCGTAGACGATGCGCGGTCCGGAATGATCGAACAGCCGCCCCACCAGCGGCGCGGTCAACCCGCTGATCAGCCAGGTCAGTGAATAGATCGAAACGACCTGCGCGCGGTCCCAGCCGAAGTTTTCGGAGATCGGTTTGAGAAAAACGGTGAAGCTCTCGCTGAGGCCTCGGCCCAGGACCGCCAGCATGAAGCACAGCGCGAGCACGACGAGTGCGGTGCGCACCGCAGCTTGCTGCGGGCGCTCAGGTTCCGTGGTCGCTCCAACAGGCGTTGCCTTGGCCGTTTCCCTGGGCGTGTTCTGATCCATTGCCCGTCAGGGAGCGCGCATCCGCGCGCCCTGACAAGCAGCGAAAAGCTCATACGCCTATGCAGGCTTGATCAGGACGTGCTTCTTCTTGCCGAAGGACAGCTTGATCACGCCCTCGGGCGTCAGATTGTTTGCCGAGAGCGCCATCTTCTCGTCGGTGACCGGCTCGTCGTTGACGCGAAGGCCGCCGCCCTTGATCTGGCGCCTCGCTTCGCCGTTGGAGGCAACGAGGCCCGCCTTCACGAACGCGTTGAGCACGCCGAGGCCGGCGTCCAACTCGCCGCGCGCAATTTCCACGGTCGGCAGGGTTTCGGCCAGCGCGCCTTCCTCGAAGGTGCGGCGCGCAGTCTCTGCCGCCTCGCTCGCGGCGTCGCGGCCGTGCAGCAGCGCGGTCGCTTCGGTGGCGAGCACCTTCTTGGCCTCGTTGATCTCGGAGCCGCCGAGCGCCTCGAGCTTCCTGATCTCGGCCATTGGCAGCGTCGTGAACAGCTTCAGGAACTTGCCGACGTCGGCATCCTCGGTGTTGCGCCAGTACTGCCAGAAATCATAGGGCGAGAACGCGTCGGCGTTGAGCCAGACCGCGCCTTGTGCCGTCTTGCCCATCTTGGCGCCCGATGCCGTCGTCAGCAGCGGCGTCGTCAGCGCGAACAGCTGGTGCGTGCCCATGCGGCGGCCGAGATCGACGCCCATGATGATGTTGCCCCACTGGTCCGAGCCGCCCATCTGCAATTTGCAGCCGGTGCGCTTGGCAAGCTCGACGAAGTCGTAGGCCTGGCAGACCATGTAGTTGAACTCGATGAAGCTCATCTCCTGCTCGCGCTCGAGGCGCAGCCGCACGGAGTCCATGGTCAGCATGCGGTTGACCGAGAAGTGCCGGCCGACGTCGCGCAGCATCTCGATCCAGTTCAGCTTGGTCAGCCACTCCGCGTTGTCGAGCATGATGGCGTCGCTCTTGCCCTCGCCATAGCGCAGCACCTTTGCGAACACGCCGCGGATCGATTCCTTGTTGGCCTCGATCTCGGCGACGGTACGCATCGCGCGCGTCTCGTCCTTGCCGGAGGGATCGCCCACCATGGTGGTGCCGCCGCCCATCAGCGTGATCGGCTTGTTGCCGGACTGCTGCAGCCAGTGCAGCATCATCATGGTCAGGTAATTTCCGATATGCAGCGAGCGGGCGGTGCAATCGTAGCCGACATAGGCGGTCGCTTCACCCTTGGCGGCGAGCGCGTCCAGCCCCTCGAAATCGGAGCATTGGTGGATGAAACCACGTTCCTGCAGGGTATTGAGGAAATCCGATTTAAATGCAGTCATCTGTCGGCATGCCCAGAAATTCTTGGTTTACTGTTTTGGGCGCAATTTAAGGGTCTACCGTCGGAACCCGATTGCTGCCCGCCACTTGGCGCTGTGGCATTATAAGATGTGTCCCTCTGGCACAAGATCGGCATGCTGGAGGGGTGTTTGAGGGCGCTGATCCCATGATGTTGACGGCACTCGGTTTGATGAGCGGCACCTCGCTGGACGGGGTAGATGTCGCGCTGATCGAAACCGATGGAAAGCAGGTGAAGGCGTTCGGGCCGTCCGGCTACCGGGCCTACGGCCCGGCGGAGCGCAATCTGCTGCGTCAGGCGCTGAGCGAGGCCGTGCACCTGGCGCAACGTGATGCCCGGCCGGGCATCCTCGCCGAAGCCGAGCGCGCGGTGACGCGGGCCCATGCCGAGGCAGTCGCCGCTTTCTTCGCCCAGAACCGCATGAAGGCGGAGGACATCGACATCGTCGGCTTCCACGGCCAGACCGTCCTGCATCGCCCCGAACGGCGGCTGACGGTGCAGATCGGTGACGCTGCCTCGCTTGCAAAAGCGATCCATATTCCCGTGATGCATGATTTCCGTGCCGCCGACGTCGAGGCCGGCGGGCAGGGGGCGCCGTTCGTACCGGTCTACCACCGCGCGCTCGCCAACTCGCTGGATCGCGAGGGTCCGATCGTCGTCGTCAATATCGGCGGCGTCTCCAACATCACCTATATCGACGGCAACGAGGCGCTGATCGCCTGCGACACCGGGCCTGGCAACGCGCTGCTGGACGATTTCATGTACCGCACCATGAACCAGGCGTTCGATGCGGAAGGAAAGTTCGCGGCGCTCGGAAAGGTCGATGAGGCCTGGATTGCCCGCGCGCTGGAGTTGCCGTTCTTTGCGCTGCCTCCGCCGAAATCGCTGGATCGCAACGACTTTGCAGCGCTCAAGCTCGGCGATGTCGCGCCGGCCGACGGCGCGGCGACACTCACCGCTTTCACCGCGGCAGCGATCGCCCGCATCATCCCGTTGTTGCCACGGCGGCCGCGGAGCTGGATCGTCTGCGGCGGCGGCGCGCGCAACCTCACCATGCTCAGGATGCTGCGGGAGCGGGTGGGAACGGCCACGGTCGAGGCCGCCGAGACGCTCGGCTGGGCGTCCGATGCCATCGAGGCCCAGGCCTTCGGCTTCCTCGCGGCCCGCGGCCTGAAGGGCCTGCCATTGTCCTATCCGGCCACGACGGGGGTGCCGATGCCGATGACGGGCGGGGTGATCGCGCGGCCCTGAATTGATGCAGCTGCATTGATCTTGACGAGTGCATGCAAATGCATCTATATTGGATGCAGTTGCATTGAACCGCCGGGATGTTCGCCATGACTGCGTCACTGAAACTCATCAGCCACAAGCTTTGCCCTTACGTGCAGCGCGCGGTGATCGCGCTAGAGGAAAAGGGCGTGCCGTTCGAGCGGATCGACATCGATCTCGCCAACAAGCCTGACTGGTTTCTGAAACTCTCGCCGCTCGGCAAGGTGCCGGTGCTGGTGGTGACGACTGACAGGGGCGAGGTCGCGCTGTTCGAGAGCAACGTGATCTGTGAATACATCGAGGAGACGCAGGCGGGCCTCAAGCTGCATCCGGCGGATGCCTTGAAGCGCGCCGGGCATCGCGCCTGGATGGAGTTCGGCTCGGCGATCCTCGGCGATCTCTGGGGCCTGGAGACCACGACGGATCCGGCGACCTTCGAAAGCAAGCGGCAGGCGCTCGCCGCGAAATTCGCGCGTGTCGACGGGGCGCTGAGCGCGGGGACGTATTTCGCCGGCGACGAATTCAGTCTGGTCGATGCGGTATTCGCACCCATCTTCCGCTATTTCGATGTGTTCGACGAACTGACCGAACTCGGCATCTTCAAGGATCTACCCAAGGTGCGTGCGTGGCGGGCTGAACTTGCCAAGCGCCCGAGCGTGCGCGCCGCCGTCGGCGCCGACTATCCGCAATTGCTTCGCGCTTTCCTCGTGCGTCACGACGCGCATCTGCTCAAGCTCGCAGCCTGAGCGCGCTGCGATGTCGCCATCGCTGGCCTGGCTCATGCTCATCATTGCCGGCGTGCTTGATGTCGGCTGGGCGATTTCGATGAAATATGCGGAGGGCTACACGCGGCCCGGCTGGAGCATCGCGTCGCTCGTGCTGCTCGCCGCCTTCGTTGTCCTGCTCGGGCGCGCCTTGAAGGTGCTGGAGGTCGGCGTCGCCTATTCGGTGTGGACCGGCATCGGCGCGGCCGGCACGTTCATAATGGGCGTCGTGCTGTTCGGCGAGACCCTGAGCGCGATGAAACTTGCGGGCATCGCGCTCGTGCTGTTGGGAATCGCTGCGCTCAAGCTGGCTTGAGCTGCGAGCGTCAGCGCACGTTGGCGAGGCGCATGTCGAGATAGGCCGTGATGGTTTCCATCAGCGGCTCGAGCTTGGCGTCGAAGAAGTGATTGGCGCCGGGGATGACCTGCTGGTCGATCACGATGCCCTTCTGCGTCTTCAGCTTCTCGACCAGCGTATTGACGTCCTTGGGCGGCACCACCGCGTCTTTCTCGCCATGCACGATCAGGCCCGAGGACGGGCAGGGTGCAAGGAACGAGAAGTCGTAGAGATTGGCCGGCGGCGCGATCGAGATGAAGCCCTCGACCTCGGGGCGGCGCATCAACAGCTGCATGCCGATCCAGGCGCCGAAGGAGAAGCCGGCAACCCAGCAGGCGCGCGCTTCTGGATTGATGGTCTGCGCCCAGTCGAGCGCTGCGGCCGCATCCGACAATTCGCCGGTGCCGTGGTCGAACGAGCCCTGGCTGCGGCCGACGCCGCGGAAATTGAAGCGCAGCACCGAGAAGCCGCGATGCGCGAACGCGTAGTAGCACTGGTACACGATCTGATGGTTCATCGTGCCGTGAAACTGCGGATGCGGATGCAGGATCATCGCGATCGGCGCGTTCTTCTGCTTGGCCGGGTGATAGCGGCCTTCGAGACGGCCGGCAGGGCCAGTGAAAATAACTTCAGGCATCGATGATCTCTTGATTGATTTGCTGGAGCGACGTTCCTCGGCAATCAACCGATTGTGGCTTCATCGGCAGATGCCGACGGAAGCGCGAATGAAGGGTGAGAAGGCGCGCCTTGCGGTGATGCGCTGGAGGCGCGCGGTGACTTGACGGTGCGGGTTCTAACATAGGCTCAGGGTCAAAAAGCAAGCATCTTCGACATCTGCCAATCCGCTCAAGGCCTTAGCCCTTTTGAGGGGGCGCGTGACACGGCTGGAATCGCGCAGGCCGAGGATCTTGCCCGGCCTTGGCAATTATTTGAAATCACGATGGTTTAGCGGGATTGCCCGAACCGGCACCGATTTCGGCGGGCGCAACGCGGCTTCCGAGCGAGGCAACGGCGGACCGGTAGCGGCGGCTGCCGACCAGCGTCTTGCCATTGTCGAAGGTGAGCTCGAAGTCCCCTGACGGCTTGAAGTCGACGGCGCTGACCCGGTCGAGATTGGCCAGCCGGGTCCGGTGAATCCGCGCGATGGTGAAGCGGGCGAGCTCGCTTTCGGTCGCGGCAAGCGTCCCCCGGATCAGGTGCTGCGTGCCGTCGGCAAGGCTGTACTCGATGTAATTGCCGGCGGAGGCGACCCACAGAATATCACGAGGTGCAACGCGGATGCGGCTGCTGCCGTCGCGGAGCCAGATCAGATCGGGAGATGGTTGCTCCTGCGGGGCGAGTGGCCTTGCCTGGGCTTCTCGTACAGCCTTGCGCAGTTCGCGGCGGCTGTCGATCAGCCAAAGCGTTGCCCCGATCAGCAATGCGGTCACCGCGTCCTTCCGAAACTCGTACAGAACCGACGCCATCGAGAAGTGGAAGTCGTAAGCACTGCCCGCCAGCCAGAGCACGGACTTCCGCAAGCCCACCATGCCGGCGATGTGCAGGGCCGAGAATCCGAGCAGGGCGGCCGCACCGATTCCGATTGTCGCCGCCAGGTTTGTCGTCCGGCGCATGCGCCGAACCGACAGCATCAAGCCGGGCATCAGGACGAGGATGACGAGGATGCTGGTCATCTCCCAGAACATGCGCCGGCCGATGTCATAGCCGTCACCGCGCCAGGCGGCGTCCTGGGCGCCGGAGAGCGCATTGACGATGCCGCTGGCGAAGGCGATGGCGGCGATCGCAGCGAACAAGGCCCAGTCGCCGCTGATCCCGCGAGCCTCACCGCTCGTCCCCGAAGACGACGCCTCGTCCCCGGGCGCCCGGTTCCGATCCCAAGACGTCTCGACGAACTCCGCTTCCGGAGCATTTTGGCGGTCAGCCATGGCGCCAAAACCGCTGATGTCGTCCCGTCAAGGAGCAGAAACCCATGTCAACACCACAGCAAGCATCAAACCCGGAACGACGCGTCGATCTGGATTGGGTGCGGATTTTAGCGTTCGGGCTTCTGATCTTCTACCATGTCGGCATGCTCTACGTGTCGTGGGGCTTTCACATCAAGAGCGAGCACCGACTGACCTGGCTCGAGCCCGTGATGCTGCTGCTCAACCCCTGGCGGCTGTCGCTGCTGTTCCTGGTTTCCGGTGTCGCCAGCCGCATCATGCTGGGCAAGTATCGGCTCGCCGCCTTTGCCCGGGCCCGGTCGGTCCGGCTGCTGGTGCCTCTGGCCTTCGGCATGCTCGTGATCGTGCCGCCACAGTCGTATCTGCAGATTGTCGAGAGCCTGGGCTATCCCGCAGGTTTCGCCGATTATTATCTCCAGCACTATCTGTCGTTCAGCGCACAGTTTTGTCCAAGCCCGTGCATCGAGCAGCCAACCTGGAACCATCTCTGGTTCGTGGTCTATCTCTGGGTCTACACGCTGGCGCTGGCTGGCGTGCTGTCGGTGTGGCCGGCGGCTGCGGATTGGAGCGGCAAGAGGCTGGCGGTCGCGCTCACCGGCCGTTGGCTCATCGTGCTGCCGTGCATACTGTTCGCAGCCTGGCGGCTGTTCTTGTGGCCGATCTTCCCATCCACGCACGCGCTGTTCGGCGACTGGTACAACCATGCGGATTACGCGACCTCATTCCTGATAGGCTTCCTGCTCGCACGCGAGGGCGGCGTCTGGAGCAATATCGAGAGGCAGCGGTGGGCCGCGTTGCTGCTCGCAGCGGGCTGCTTCACCGTCTTTATTCTCATCTATGCCGGCTTGCTGCCGCGGTCGCCGATGCTGCGATGGTTGGCCGGCTCGGCCTATGGCTGCTATCAGTGGATCGCGATGGTGGCGGTGCTCGGCTTTGCGCGGCGCCATTTGACCGCCGATGGTCCGGTTCGTCGCTATCTTACCGACGCGATCTTCCCTTTCTATATCGTGCATCAGACCGCGATCATCGTGATCGCTCACGCGTTGCGGGGAAGCGGGCTGCCTGCCGGCAGCGAGGCCGCCGTTGTGGTTGCGGGTACCGCGCTCACCTGTCTGGTCAGCTACGAGATCGCCTGGCGCATCGGCTGGCTGCGCCCGTTATTCGGGCTGCGGATGGCGCCGCATTCCGCTGGCGGGATCGCGCAGAATCAGCCGGCCTGATCCCTCGGGGGAGCTTCCGATTGGCGCGCGGGGAAAAGGTGCTAAGAGGGCGCCATGCCTGACCGGGTCTATCTCGACTGGAATGCGACCACGCCGCTGCGCGCCGAGGCTCGCCGCGCGATGCTCGCCGCCTTCGACTTGGTCGGCAACCCGTCCTCGATTCATGCCGAGGGGCGGGAGGCACGGCGGCTGGTTGAGGACGCCCGCGCGGCCCTTGCCGTGGCGGTCGGAGCGGTGCCGCGCAATGTCGTCTTCACTTCCGCCGGAACGGAAGCCAACGCGATGGCGCTGTCGCCTGGCCTGCGGCGATCATCCGGCGGCCCGGTTCAACGGCTGCTGGTCTCGGCCGTGGAGCATGCTTCGGTGCTCGCCGGCGGCCGGTTTCCGGCGGAGCAGATCGGTCTCATCCCGGTGCTGCGCTCCGGTGTCGTCGATCTCGACCGTCTCCGGGGCCTGCTCGCTGACGGCCCTCGGGCTCTGGTTTCCGTCATGGCCGCGAACAACGAAACCGGCGCGCTCCAGCCGGTCGCGGAAGTCGCCCAGATTGTCCACGAGGCCGGCGGCCTGCTGCACGTTGATGCAATCCAGGCGCTCGGGAAAATTCCGTTCGATATCAACGCTGTGGGTGCGGATCTTGCGACTTTCTCTGCACATAAGGTCGGCGGCCCCAAGGGGGTCGGCGCTCTGGTCGTGGCGGAGGGGTTGATCGGATTGGAGCCGTTGCTGCGGGGAGGCGGCCAGGAGCTGAACCGTCGCGCCGGAACCGAGAATGTTGCGGGCATCGCCGGCTTCGGCGCAGCGCTTAAGGCCGCGCTTGAGACTCTTTCGAAAGATGCGGAGCGTTTGACAACTCTTAGAAATCGCTTGGAAAATGGCATCCGGGCGATTGCCGGCGCAACCATCTTCGCGGAAGGGGTGGAGCGGTTGCCGAATACCGTTCTCTTCGCCGCGCCCGGCCTCAAAGCGGAGACCGCCGTGATCGGCTTTGACCTCGAAGGTATCGCAGTCTCCTCGGGTTCGGCCTGTTCCTCAGGCAAGGTCCAGCCGTCCCACGTGCTATCGGCCATGGGGTACGGTCCCGCCGTGGCCCAGGGAGCGGTGCGCCTCAGTCTGGGCTGGTCCACGGAACCGGATCACATCAATAGGGCGTTAGAGGCTTGGCGAAAGCTCGGTAATACCCTACTTAAGGGATAGGCGATGAAACAGGGCTTGAACGGTTCTAAGCCCGTGCTTTCCGCCAAAAAACATCGTAATAGACATCGTAATACTCGTCCGAGTTTGATCCACCGCGGTCCTTGAAACCGCGAGCGGAGGATAGAATGCCAGCCGTGCAAGAGACGGTCGATCGCGTGAAGCGCATCGACGTCGACCAATACCGCTATGGGTTTGAGACCCTGATCGAGTCCGACAAGGCTCCCAAGGGGCTTTCGGAAGAAACCGTCAAATTCATCTCCGAGAAGAAGAACGAGCCCGCCTGGATGCTCCAGTGGCGGCTCGAGGCCTATCGGCGCTGGCTGACCATGACCGAGCCGACCTGGGCGCGCGTGGACTATCCCAAGATCGATTTCCAGGACCTCTATTACTATTCGGCGCCGAAGCCGAAGAAGACGATCACCTCGCTCGACGAGATCGATCCGGAGATCCTGAAGACCTACGAGAAGCTCGGTATTCCCCTGCGCGAAGTTGCCATGCTTGAGGGCGTCGAGCCCAAGCCCGGCGAGGAAGACCCGAACCGGCGCAAGATCGCGGTCGACGCGGTGTTCGACTCGGTCTCGGTCGCCACCACCTTCAAGGCGGAGCTGAAGAAGGCCGGCGTGATCTTCATGCCGATCTCGGAAGCGATCCGCGAGCACCCTGATTTGGTCCAGAAATATCTGGGATCGGTGGTGCCGACCTCCGATAATTTCTACGCCACGCTGAACTCGGCGGTGTTCTCCGACGGTTCGTTCGTCTACGTGCCGCCGGGCGTGCGCTGCCCGATGGAGCTGTCGACCTATTTCCGCATCAACGAGCGCAATACCGGCCAGTTCGAGCGCACGCTGATCATCGCCGACAAGGGCGCTTACGTCAGTTATCTCGAAGGCTGTACTGCGCCGCAGCGCGACGAGAACCAGCTGCATGCCGCCGTGGTCGAGCTCGTCGCCCATGACGATGCCGAGATCAAATATTCGACGGTGCAGAACTGGTACCCCGGCAATTCGGAAGGCAAGGGCGGCATCTACAATTTCGTCACCAAGCGGGGCGACTGCCGCGGCAACAACTCCAAGATCTCCTGGACCCAGGTCGAGACCGGCTCGGCGATCACCTGGAAATATCCGAGCTGCATCCTGCGCGGCGACAACTCCCGCGGCGAGTTCTATTCGATCGCGATCTCGAACGGCTATCAGCAGGTCGATAGCGGCACCAAGATGATCCATCTCGGCAAGAACACGTCGAGCCGGATCATCTCCAAGGGCATCGCCGCCGGCAAGTCGCAGAACACCTATCGAGGCCTGGTAACAGCGCATCGCAAGGCGACCGGCGCGCGCAACTTCACCGCCTGCGACTCGCTGCTGATCGGCGACAAGTGCGGCGCGCACACCGTGCCGTACATCGAGGCCAAGAACTCCTCGGCAACCTTCGAGCACGAAGCGACAACCTCGAAGATCTCCGAGGACGTGCTGTTCTACTGCATCCAGCGCGGTCTTTCGCAGGAAGAGGCTGTCGGCCTCGTCGTCAACGGCTTCGTCAAGGACGTGCTGCAGCAGCTGCCGATGGAATTCGCGGTGGAAGCGCAGAAGCTGATCTCGATCTCGCTTGAAGGGTCGGTCGGCTGATCGCCGACCCCAGCGGTGCGCCACGGGCGCTCCAACATCACTGAATAGACTGGATACCAAGATGGCTTTGCTTGAAGTGAAAGACCTCAAGGTTCGTGTCGAGGAGCGTGAGATCCTCCACGGGCTGAATCTGACCGTGAACGAGGGCGAGATCCACGCGATCATGGGGCCGAACGGCTCCGGCAAGTCGACGCTCTCCCACGTCATCGCCGGCAAGCCCGGTTATGAGGTCACCGACGGCCAGATCCTGTTTCGGGGCGAGGACCTGCTGGAGATGTCACCGGACATGCGGGCCGCCAAGGGCGTGTTCCTGGCCTTCCAGTACCCGGTCGAAATTCCCGGCGTCGCCACCATGAATTTCCTGCGCACGGCGCTGAACGCGCAGCGCAAGGCGCGCGGCGAGAGCGAATATTCGACGCCCGACTTTCTCAAGAAGGTCCGCGAGGTCTCGAAGTCGCTGAACATTCCGCAGGACATGCTCAAGCGCGGCGTCAATGTCGGCTTCTCCGGCGGCGAGAAGAAGCGCAACGAGGTGCTGCAGATGGCGCTGTTCGAGCCCAGCCTGTGCATTCTCGACGAGATGGATTCCGGCCTCGACATCGATGCGCTGCGTATCGCGGCCGACGGCGTCAACGCTCTGCATTCGCCCAAGCGTGCCATGGTTGTCATCACCCATTATCAGCGGCTTCTGAACTACATCGTGCCCGACATCGTGCACGTGATGTCGAAGGGCCGTGTCGTGAAGAGCGGCGGCAAGGAACTGGCGCTCGAGCTGGAGGCGTCCGGCTACGCCCAGTTCGAGGACGCCGCGTAAGGAATTTTGCGATGAACGTTGCTGTGGCAAAGACCGGAAAGGGCCGCGCGGTGAGCGATCTGTTCACCAGCGCTGAAGGCCGGCTGCCGGGTTCGCCTGCGGTCGTTGCGGTGCGCCGCGAGGCGTTCGAGACCTATGAGCGTCTCGGCCTGCCGCATCGCCGGATCGAGGAATGGAAATACACCGACCTGCGCGCGCTGGTCGGCGAGGTGCTGCCGCTGGCGGCCGCCCCCGATACGGCTGCGCTGAAGCGTGCCGCGGACGCCGTGAAGGCGCATGCGATCGCAGGCGCCCGCAAGCTGGTGCTGGTTGACGGCGTGTTCGCAGCCGATCTCTCTGACGTGAAGGCGCTGGCCTCCGAGGCGGGCTTCGGGACGTCGCGGGAGGCGCTTGAAAAGGATGCCGGTCTGCTGAAGACCGCGTCTACGGATGCGGTGATCGCGCTGAACGCTGCGATGGCGACCGACGGTGTCGTGCTGTCCATTGCGGATGGTGCGCAACTCTCTACACCGATCCAGATCATCCACATCGCGACTGCCGCATCAGCGTCGACCTTCACCCGCTCGCTGGTGAAGGTCGGGAACGGCGCCCGTGCCACCATCATCGAGACCTTTGTCGCGGCTGATGCGAAAGCCTATCAGGTCAACGACGCCGTCATCGTGACGATCGGCGACAATGCCGATGTCGCGCATATTCGCCTGATGGACGATGCGCCTGACGCCGTGAACATCACCTCGCAGTTCGTCACGGTCGGTGCGAACACCAAGCTGAACTTCTTCAATATGACCACAGGCGCTGCCGTCAGCCGCTTGCAAGGCTTCATCACGCTGGCAGGCGAGGGCAGTGAGCTCCTGGTCAACGGCGCGAACCTGTTGCAGAAGACCGAGCACGGCGACACCACGCTGGTGGTCGACCATGCGGTGCCGAACTGCGTCAGCCGCGAGGTTTTCCGCGCCGTGCTCGATGACCGTGCGCACTCGGTGTTCCAGGGCCGCATCATCGTGCGTCCCGACGCCCAGAAGACCGACGGCAAGATGATGATCCGCGCGTTGCTGCTCTCGGACGAAGCCGAGGCCGACAACAAGCCGGAGCTCGAGATCTTCGCCGACGACGTTTCCTGCGGCCACGGCGCCACAGCCGGCGCGTTGGACGACAGCCTGCTGTTCTATCTCAAGGCGCGCGGCTTGCCCGAGAAGCAGGCCCAGGCGCTGCTGATCCAGGCATTCGTGGGCGAAGCCATCGAGCAGATCGCCGACGACGGCTTGCGCGAGCACGTGATCGGCATCGCCGAGCGCTGGCTGGAGCGGCGGTCATGAGCACGCATCCCGCAGTCAAGAACGGCTCCTACGACGTCGCGCGCGTGCGCCAGGATTTCCCGGCGCTCGCCATGCAGGTCTACGGCAAGCCGCTGGTCTATCTCGACAACGCGGCCTCGGCGCAGAAGCCGAGCGCCGTGCTCGAGCGCATGACCGAGGCCTATACGTCCGAATACGCCAACGTGCATCGCGGCCTGCATTACCTCGCCAATGCCGCGACCGAAGCCTATGAGGGCGGTCGCACCAAAGTGGCGCAGTTCATCAACGCGCCCCGCACCGAGGAAGTGATCTTCACCCGCAACGCGACGGAGGCCATCAACCTGGTCGCCTCGTCCTGGGGGGGGCCGAACATCAAAGAGGGCGACGAGATCGTCCTGTCGATCATGGAGCACCATTCCAACATCGTGCCCTGGCATTTTCTCAGGGAACGTCAGGGCGCCGTGATCAAATGGGCACCTGTCGACGACGAGGGCAATTTCCTCATCGACGAGTTCGAGAAGCTGCTGACGGCAAAGACCAAGCTGGTCGCGATCACGCAGATGTCGAACGCGCTCGGCACCATCGTGCCGGTCAAGGATGTCGTGAAGATCGCCCATGCCCGCGGCATTCCCGTGCTGGTCGACGGCAGCCAGGGCGCGGTGCATCTGCCCGTCGATGTCCAGGACATCGGCTGCGATTTCTACGTCTTCACCGGCCACAAGGTCTATGGTCCGACCGGCATCGGCGTGCTCTGGGCCAAGTATGACCACCTCGTCGCGATGCGCCCCTTCAACGGTGGCGGCGAGATGATCCGCGAGGTCTCGCGCGATGTCATTACCTATGGCGATCCTCCGCATAAGTTCGAGGCGGGCACGCCCGCGATCGTCGAGGCCGTCGGCCTCGGTGCCGCCATCGACTACGTCAATTCGATCGGCAAGGAGCGCATCGCCGCGCACGAGCACGATCTCACCACCTATGCCCAGGACAAGCTGCGCGAGATCAACTCGCTGCGGCTGATCGGCACGGCACGCGGCAAGGGTCCGGTGATCTCGTTCGAGCTGAAGGGCGCGCACGCCCACGACGTCGCCACCGTGATCGATCGTCAGGGCATCGCGGTGCGCGCCGGCACCCATTGCGTGATGCCGCTTTTAGAGCGGTTCAACGTGACGGCCACCTGCCGGGCCTCGTTCGGCATGTATAATACGCGGGAAGAAGTCGATCATCTGGCACAGGCGCTTTTGAAGGCGCGGGATATGTTCGCATGAGTGACACGGCCGAAATCAAAGCTAGCCCAATGGAAACCCGTTCGGCGCTGCCGCCGGAGGAGACCGAGCGTCTCACCACTGAGATCATCGCCGGGCTGAAGACCGTGTTCGACCCGGAAATCCCGGCGGACATCTACGAACTCGGCCTGATCTACAAGGTCGAGATCAAGGACGACCGCTCCGTCGACGTCCAGATGACGCTGACGACGCCGAACTGTCCGGCCGCCGGCGAGCTGCCGACCATGGTCGAAAACGCGGTCGCCAGCGTTCCCGGCGTCGGCGTGGTCGACGTCAAGGTCGTCTGGGAGCCGCCGTGGTCGCCCGAGCGCATGAGCGACGAGGCCCGCCTCGTCCTCAACATGTGGTGACGCGTAATCGCTTGCTTCGAATCCTCGGCATTGAATTCGCGCCGCAACGGACCACATCATTGACATGACCCAGATATCGTCAGGCTCGACACCAGCATCCCCCCCGAAGCCGCGGCGGCCGCGCCCGCAGGTGATGCGGCTGACCGACGCTGCCGCCCAGCGCATCAGCGAATTGACGAGCCGCGCCGATTCCGAGATCGTGGGCCTGCGGGTCGGCGTGAAGAACGGCGGCTGCGCCGGCCAGTCCTACACGGTCGAATACGCCCATGACATCCGCCCGACCGACGAGGTCGTCGAGGACAAGGGCGTCAAGATCCTGGTCGACCCCAAGGCCGTGCTGTTCCTGCTCGGCACAGAGATGGACTACAAGGCCGACAAGATGCAGGCCCAGTTCGTCTTCAACAACCCAAACCAGATCTCCGCCTGCGGCTGCGGCGAGTCGGTCGAGCTGCGTCCGGCCAAGATCGACGGGTAGTTTCGCCTCCAGGCTATGCTCTTGTGTCCCGGACGTGCTGCAGCGCGCTAGCGCTGCTGCGCAGAGCCGGGACCCACGCTATAGTGATTAGCGCAAGAGATCTGGGCCTCGGCTCTGCAGCGCACCGTTTCAGGCTGCGCTGCGTCCGGGGCACGAGAGAGCCTTCGATGGACCGCGAATTCCTGGCCGACCTTTTCGCCGATTTCGGCCCCGTCACCATCCGCAAGATGTTCTCGGGCTACGGGATCTCCGCCGACGGCGTCAATTTCGCGCTCGCCTTGCGCGCCGGTCTGTTCTTCCGGGCCGACGAAGTGACGATTCCGGACTTTGAAGCTGAAGGCTCAAAACCATTTCAGTATTCCACCCGCGCCAAGACCGTGGTGGTGAACTCCTACTGGGAGTTGCCGGCGCGGCTGTTCGACGATTCCGAGGATCTTGTAAGATGGGCGAGGGGCGCACTCGCCGCCGCCCAGCGCGCCAAGGTGAAGAAGCGGCCCCGGGCAAAGAAGGCGGCGCCGCAGCAGGCCGTTGCGAAGAAGACAAGGAAGGCGGCCAAGAAGGCGGTACGTGTGGGCAAGGCAAAGCGTGCCCATCGTGAACGAAGATGATGCTAGGTTGTGGGCACGGAACGCTGCGTCCTTTGCCCGCTAAGTGCTTCACTCCAGCGCGTTCGTCAGGCCAACCCTCATATCCTTGGCCACGAAGACGCAGCCGCCGTCGGCGAGCACACGACCATCGGCAATTCCGAGCACCAGCTTGCCGCGCCGGACCATGCGCATGGCCACCTCGTAGCGTACGGATCGCGTATCCGGTGTGATGATGCCCGTGGCTTCCACCTCGCCGACGCCGATGGCGCGGCCCTTGCCGGGGGAGCCCGACCAGCCGAGCCAATAGCCGATCATCTGCCACATCGCGTCGAGTCCGAGCGACGCGGGCATCATCGGGTCACCGCGGTAGTGACAATCGAAAAACCAGTGGTCCGGCACGATGTCGAGCTCGCCGACGATATGGCCCTTGCCGAACTCGCCGCCGTCGAGGCTGATTTCCGTGATGCGGTCCATCATCAGCATCGGCGGTGCCGGCAATTGCGCATTGCCCGGCCCGAAATAGCCGCCGTCGCTCGATCTCAGCAGTTCGTCCCTGGTGTAGGACGTTTGCGGCGTGTGGAAATCATGCGGATTGGGCACGACGACAAATCCTCGATGCTCGCGGTCTGGGGGCGCAGAGGATGTCGGTCGTCAGGTTGGAATGTCAAGCGCAGCCGTCCGCCACGCCGCGATCGCGTTACGCCACGCGGCCGTGGGTCTCGACAGCGTATTCCGGATCGGCCTCGCAGATCACGCGGTTGCGGCCGTTGCGCTTGGCGGCGTAGAGGCAGGAATCGGCACGCTCGATCAGCGCATCGGTGTCGTCGCCCGGCTTGAGCATGGAGACGCCGACGGAGATGGTGACACGGCCGAGGATCTCGCCGGTGGACTTCTTCTTCAATTCCTTCGCCATCACCGCGCGGCGGATGTGGTCGGCCACCGTGAGGGCCTGACGCAGCCCGGTGTTGGGCAGCACCACCGCGAATTCCTCGCCGCCATAACGCGCGGTGATGTCCTGGCCCTTGATGGTCTGCTTCAGCGACAGGCCGACGAGCCGCAGCACCTGGTCGCCGGTGAGATGGCCGTAGGAATCGTTGAACGACTTGAAGTGATCGATGTCGAACAGCAACAGCGACAGCGGCTCGCCCGAGGCAAGCGCGGTTTGCACCGCCATGTCGATCATGCGGTCGAAGTATTTGCGGTTGCCAAGGCCGGTGAGCGGATCGGTCAGGCTTTCGGCGCGGATCGCCTCGAGGCTCTGCTGGAGATTGCTGATCTCGTTCTTCGACAGCGTCAGGCGGTCTTCCAGCGTCTTGTTGGTCTCGCGCATCTCGCTGGTCGAACGCAGCAGCGTTTCGACGATCGACTTGATCTGCTCGCGGCTCTTGGCCGACGCCAGTTTCTCGGTGGCGCCCGACAGGCTGGCATCGTAGGAGCCGGTTACGCCGAGTGCGTCGCTCAAGACCTTCATCACGTCGTCGATCTCGCCGATGACGCGCGCGCCGACCTTGTCGATGCGGTCGGTGGTCTTGATGTGGGAGAGATAGGTCTCGTAGATCTGCTCGAGATCGGCTTCAGTCAGCTTGCCGCTGCGCGCCAGCGTCTCGTTGATGATCTTGTTGAGGGGCGCGTTGTAGCCGGTGGCGTAGACGTACCAGATCTCATAGTTGCGGGGAATTGCCGTCTGCCGCAGCGATCGGATCTGCCCGAGCGCTACCTCGGCGAACGCCATCGTGCGTTCGTGTTCGTCGAGAACGTTGACCACGGACATACCCCACAGCGGTCGTTGCGCCGACGACCGCAGCAATACTTAAATTATGCTCGTAGGCTAACGGACGATCGTGAATGCCCCGTAAATATACGTTCCCGGATACGCCTAAAAAATTGTGCGGAGACTTTGCTCAACCGAAAGCCTGAAGCGCTTCGCGTTTCAGGCCCCGGCGGGGGAACGAACCGGCCGCAGCAGAAATGCCGGCAGATGCGAGTGATCGCCAGGCTCGGTGTCGGCCTCGCGCGGTCGGCGTGGCTCGGGCCGGCCGATCGACGGCACATGCGACGGATTGGCTTGCTGGCGTGAACCATGACGCTCGGATGACTGCCTGGCTTCACGCGGAGGTCTTGCCTCGCGTGCGGGCCTCGCTTCGCGTTCGGGTCTTGCCTCGGGAGCGGGCCGTGTTTCGGCTGCTGGCCGAGCCTCGACGCGCGGCTCGTGGCTGCGCTCACGGTCGCGACCGCCGCGCTGCGGCTTGCCGCGTCCGCCACGTGTGCGCTCGCGGCCGCGCGACTCGCGCGGGCGATCACTGTGTTCGCCGGTGTCGGCACTTACTTCGTAGTCGCCTTCTGCGCGCGGAATGCTCTGGCCGATCAGCTTCTCGATCGCCACCATCGACTTCTGGTCGAGCGGCGTGACGAGCGAGATCGCGGTGCCGGTGCGACCGGCGCGGCCGGTGCGGCCGACGCGATGGACGTAGTCGTCGGGGTGGTGGGGAACGTCGAAATTGAAGACGTGGCTGACCTCGGGAATGTCGAGGCCGCGGGCGGCGACGTCGGAGGCGACCAGCAGCGGCAGCTCGCCCTTGCGGAACTGTTCGAGCGCCGCCGTGCGGGCCGACTGGTCCATGTCGCCGTGCAGCGCGCCGACGCTGAAGCCGTGCTTCTGCAGCGATTTGTGAACGATTGCGACCTCGCGCTTGCGATTGCAGAAGATAATCGCGTTCTGGAGGTCCTTGGCTTCGCGCAGCAGGCGGCGCAACAATTCGCGCTTCTCATGCGCTTCGCGCCCGGCAGGGACCTGACACTGCGTGACGGTCACGGCCGTGGTGGCCGGCTTGGACACTTCGACCTTCTGCGGGTTGTGCAGGAAGGTCTCGGTGATGCGCCGGATTTCCGGCGGCATGGTCGCGGTGAAGAACAGGGTCTGCCGCGTGAACGGGACGAGCTTGCAGACGCGTTCGATGTCGGGAATGAAGCCCATGTCCAGCATGCGATCGGCTTCGTCAATGACGAGCAGCTCGACGCCGGTGAGGAGCAGACCACCGCGCTCGGTATGGTCGAGCAGGCGGCCGGGGGTGGCAATCAGCACGTCGACGCCGCGCGTCAGCTTGGCATCCTGGTCGCCGAAGGAAACGCCGCCGATCAGAAGGGCGACGTTGAGTTTCTGGCCGGCGCCGTAGCGGTCGAAGTTTTCCTTGACCTGCGCCGCGAGCTCTCGGGTCGGCTCGAGGATCAGCGTGCGCGGCATGCGTGCGCGGGCGCGACCCTTCTCGAGGATGGTGAGCATCGGCAGCACGAAGGCCGCGGTCTTGCCGGTGCCGGTCTGGGCGATGCCGAGCACGTCCTTGCGAGCGAGGACGTGTGGGATCGCCTGTTCCTGAATGGGGGTGGGGGTGGTGTAACCGGTGGCCGCCACTGCGGCGAGGACTTTTTCGGATAGTCCGAGATTTGAAAAGGACATTGAGCCTCTGGTCGAAACCGCCGTTCGGAATCGAGGGTAATAAGGCTGTCGCGTTCCACCCCGAAACGGCGCGCTCTCAAAGAAGCTGGGGGTGCTGACTCACGCTAACAAAGCGCCAGGCTCAGGAATCGCTCTTCGATACCGAACCGCGTCGAACCGGAACATAGGGGGGAATCGGCCAAAGTCAATGGAGCGGGCGCGGGAAGGCCCTAAAAAACCTGAGGTTTTTGCCAAATAGCGGGTGCGACTGGGGTTTTCCGCCCGACCGCGCGCCCGGACCGGAGCCGCCAAAACGGCGGCTAACGCCCATCCGAGCCCCGCGCCCGGAAGTCGCCGGGGGCGATGCCGTAGGCGGCATTGAAGACCCTGTAATAGGTCGCCAGGCTCTCGAAGCCGCAGGAGACCGCGATGTCGGCGATCGGCCGCTCCGGTGCCTCGCGCATCAGACGGCGGCTCTGTTTCAGGCGTTCGTCCGTCACCGTCTGCGAGAAGCTCTTCGCTCCGGTCTCGAACAGCATGTGCAGGTGGCGCACGGACACGCCGAGCTGGTCGGCCACCATCGTCGGTGCCAGGTCCGGGTTTGGCAGCTGGCCCGCGATCAGGCGCCGGGCCTGCGAGAGGCGGGCGGTCCGCAGCGCGGTCTGTCCGCGCCGGCTGCCGGGCCTGACGATGCCTCGCTCGATCAGCGCCAGATGGGCCAGAGCCTGGACGAGGGCGGTCGCAACGTCGGCGCTCCCGTCGGTGGCCCCATCGAGGTCGGCAAAGCAGGCGCCGAGCAGCGGCGCCAGCGTGGGATCGCCGAAGGTCCGGGGCGCAAGCTCGCGCATCCGCCTGTCCTGCGCCGGAATGCTGCTGACCGGGATCTTCAGGATCCGCAGGTGGAAGCCTCCGGCGCCGACCGGCGCGGTCCGGTAGGGCAGGTCGGTGTGGCTGGTGGCGAAATCGCCCGGGGCGATGGCGAAGTCGTTTCCGCGCATGCCGCCGAACCAGCCGCCAGTGCCGAGCTGCTGGTAGACACAGATGCTGTCGCCGGGTGCGTGAGCGATGTCGGAGCTGCTGCGCTCGACTGTATAGTGCGAGGCCTTCAGCTCGACGAGGCCGGCGCCGCCGAGCTGGCGCAGCGAGAATTCGCCGAAGAAATCCCCGCGCCGTTCGCGCTCGAGTTCGGCGGTGACGCCGAACAGACCTTTGGAGCGCACCTCGCGCCAATAGTCGAAGCGATCCTTCGCCTCGACTTCGTCGGTACACCAGCGATACACGGCAGCCCCCTCGCGTCAGTGCGTTTGCGCGATGCCAAAGAAAGAGCAGATTCCAGCGTAATCTGCCATAGGCAGAACCTGGAAACCGGGGCCCGGGCGCTTGAACCCTCGTTACGTCTGGGGCGACTATCACACAGCGGCAAGGGGTCCAATGAACTGCCGTTCGAGAGAACCGGCGTGGCGCCGTTCTGCAACGGGAATTTTGCGATGACGCGTCGGCTTTTCGGAATTCTGGCGGTCCTTGGCCTGGCGGCGAGCCTGAGCGGCTTCGTCGCATCCGCACATGCCGAGAAGCGTGTCGCGCTCGTCATCGGCAACAACGATTACCGGAACGTCCCGAAGCTGCTCAAGGCGGTCAACGACGCCCGCACCATGGGCGATACGCTCAAGCAGCTCGGCTTCTCGGTGATGGTCGCCGAGAACCAGAGCCGGCAGCAATTCTCCGAGACCCTTCTCGCCTTCGACAAGGCGATCGAGCCCGGCGACACCGCGTTCTTCTTCTACGCCGGCCACGGCTTCGAGATCGCGGGCCAGAACTACCTGCTGCCGACCGACGTGCCGGCGGCGACCGAAGGTCAGGAAGAGCTGGTGCGCGACGCTTCGATCCTGGCCGACCGCATCGTCGAGCGCCTCCAGAACAAGAAGGCGCGGACGTCGATCCTGGTGTTCGACGCCTGCCGCAACAACCCGTTCGAGCGCAAAGGCACCCGCGCGGTCGCCGGTGGCGGCGGTCTTGCTCCGATGGTGCAACTGCCCGAGGGCGTCTTCTCGGTGTTCTCGGCCGGTCCCCGCCAGACCGCGCTCGATCGCCTCTCCAACGACGACGCCAATCCCAATTCGGTGTTCACGCGCACCTTCGCCAAAGAGCTGCTGCGGCCCGGCGAGAATCTCGTGCAGGTGGCGCAGCGCACCCGCCGTGCCGTCAGCGAGATGGCCGACACCGTCAAGCACAGGCAGGTGCCGGTCTATTTCGACCAGATGGTCGACGACGTCTTCCTCAGCGGCACAGCGAAGGATTCCATCGCGCGGCCGGCCGATCCGCCGCCACAGAAGCTTGCCGCGCTGCCGCCTGTGTCGAAGCCGCAGATGCCGAAGGAAGAAACTATCAACGCGCCGATCGCGAGTTTCTCGCGGCACAATGGCGGCTGGAGCGTCGTGTTCTCCTTTGCAGACCCGACGCTCGGCATTTCCTGGCGCATGGCCGGCAAGGGCGACTTCCGCGAGACCGGCTTCATCGACACGCTCGATCCGCGCACGCGCAAACGAATGCCGAACTCGTCGATCGAATTGCCGCCGGATGCCGCGGCCGGCACCATCGAGGTCCGCTATGTCGATCAGTCCGGCGACATGCAGGGGCCGTTCCCGATCCGGTTCGATCCCGAGGCCGCATTGATCCGCGACCAGCGCAAGATCCTCGACATGACGGCGACGAGCTGGCTGTCGTTCCGTGAGTTCAACGGGCTGCTGGTCTACTACACGCACCTCGTGTCGTACCGCTGCGCCATCCGCGAGGTGCGCATCGGCATCGACAGCGCCGTGCCCAACCAGGTGCTGAAGATGCCCGCTTGCGACATGCGCGACCCCAGTGCGATCACCGCCGGCATGCCGCTCTACATGAAGCTCGCTCCGAGCACGCAGTCCGTCTCTGTGGAACTGACCTATCGCGACGGCAGCGTCTCGGAGATCAAGAGTTTCCGAGCCGCGAACCGCAGCAATAATTGAAGCCGGAGTGATCGCGCGGGGCGCGACGGGATGGACGAAGTTTAATCGGACAAGCCAGCACTGGAAGTGTTAGAGCCGGGGATGATAAAATTCATGATCGTTGCGCTGCTCACGACGCTTCCGGTGCTGGCGCAAACGACCCCAATACCCACGCCGCCAGTCACCGACAGGGAACGCGTCCAAGCGGACCGTGCGAAAGCCGCCGAGGATGAAAAGGGGGCTCCGTCCACCCGTCCGTGGGATCGCGACGCCGACGGCAAGCGTCCGTGGGAACGGAAATCGTCAAAGCCCTGAGACGAGCAGATCGCCGTTCGCCGCTGGCGAGAGGAACAACTCCTCGGTCAGCTGGATTGTCCACCGAACCAGGGAGACGATCCATGATCCGCAAGTCCATTCTCGTAGCCTTCGCATGTGTGGCGCTTTCGACGACTGCCTTTGCCCAGGGAGGCGGCGGTGGCGGAGGGGGAGGCGGCGGCGGTGGTGCGGGGGGCGGCGCCGGCGCGGGTGCTGCTGCCGGGTCGGCGAGTGGCGGCGCGGGATCCGCGGCCAGCTCGGGTGCGGGAACAGGCACGTCGTCCAGCAGCGCCAATTCGGGGCCGTCGGCTCCATCAGGCATGGGGACGCATGGCACGACCACCGGAGCCAACGTCAACACCAACAACAGCCAGAACAACCCGAACGTTCAGTCGCCGACTGCGAACGGCACGTCGCCGACAGCCGCGCAAGCTGAGCGGAACGCCGGGGTTGGTCACGCCCCGAACGGGTTGCCGATCGGCAGCCCGGGCACCGGGACCAGCAACGAGGATCAGAAATAAATCGGCTTCCGTCCATGAAAGGCCCGCGCAGTGCGGGCCTTTCTCGTCTCGGGCGATCGGCGGCCTGAAATGCGCAGGTGCTCCCGGCTTTCGAGCAGGCAACGCTAGAGCAAGGGCCGGCGTGATCACAGACGCCGGCCGGCGTTGAAATACGTATCCAGATTTAGGCGCGCGGCCGGAATCGGCGTTACATTGTCCGCCATGTCTTGATCGAACTCGCATCGCGGATCGTGGCTGCCATGACCTCCGGCCAACAACCGAACCGGACGAAAAGAGTCCGATGCTGCGTCGTCGGCGGTGGGCCCGCCGGGATGATGCTCGGCTATCTCCTGGGGCGGGCCGGCATCGAAGTCTTGGTGCTGGAGAAGCATGCCGATTTCTTCCGCGATTTCCGCGGCGACACCGTGCATCCCTCGACGCTCGAGGTGATGGACGAGCTTGGCCTGATCGATGGCTTCCTGAAGCTGCCGCATCAGCGCCTGCAGAAGATGGATGGCCTGTTCGACGGCACGCCGGTGCGCATCGCCGATCTCTCCCGGCTCCGCACCAAATACCCCTTCATTGCCTTCATGCCGCAATGGGACTTCCTGAACTTCCTGCGCGAGGCCGGCCGGCGCTTCGCTTCGCTCGAAGTGATGATGAGCGCCGAGGCGGTGGATCTGATCCGCCGCGGCGAGACGATCGCCGGGGTGCAGGCGAAGACGCCTGACGGCATCGTCGACATCGAAGCCGATCTCACCATTGCCTGCGACGGCCGCCATTCGACGGTGCGCGAGCGTGCGGGCCTCGGCGTCGAGGAAATCGGCGCGCCGATGGACGTGCTGTGGTTCCGCGCCGGCCGCAAACCCGACGAAACGGAAAACGTGTTCGCGCGCGTCGAGCCCGGCAAGATGATGATCACGTTCGATCGCGGCGACTATTGGCAGTGCGCTTATGTCATCGCCAAGGGACAGTATGAGGCGGTGAAAGCGAGGGGACTGCAGGCGCTGCTCGACGACGTCGTGCGCATGGCGCCGATCCTGAAGGCCGGCATCGCCGACGTGAAGAGCTTCGACGACGTCAAGCTGCTGACCGTCGCCATCAACCGCATGGCGCGCTGGACGCGGCCGGGCCTGCTCTGCATCGGCGATGCCGCGCATGCGATGTCGCCGGTCGGCGGCGTCGGCGTCAATCTCGCCGTGCAGGACGCGGTCGCGACCGCCAATCTCCTGGCGGACAAGCTGCAGCACGGCTGTCCGTCCGAGAACGATCTCGACGCCGTACGCCGCCGTCGCGAATTCCCGGTGAGGATGACGCAGCGGATGCAGGTGATCGTGCAGAACAAGATCATCAGCGGCGCCTTGCACGGGAACGATCGGCCGCTGCAGGTGCCGCTGATCGTGCGCCTGATCACTGCGCTACCGTGGCTGCAGGGCATCCCGGCGCGCCTGCTTGCGCTCGGCGTGCGACCCGAGCATGTGCATTCGAAGGCTGCGCCGTCATCGTAGCGCAGCAATTCGGTAGGGATAATTTCGCGTTAAATCGGGCCTGCGGCGTTGCGTGCCTGCAACAGCGCCGAGGGATTTGCGGACCAGCGCAGGCCCACGCGCCGCGTTAACTTTGTTGATTCGAATTTTAGTAACACCCGTCTGTGACCGTGCCTGCATCAAAGGACACGGGGTGTACCATGCGTAACAAGTTGATTGCCGCCTTCGCCTGCACGACCGCTCTGGTTACGGCCGGCGCGGCCTCCGCCGCCGATCTCGGTGCGCGCTATACGAAGGCGCCGGCCTATGTGGAGCCGCTGTTCAACTGGACCGGCTTCTATGTCGGCGGCCACATCGGTGGCGCATGGACCAACGAGCAGTTCGTCAACAACGGGATCGGCGCGCCGTTCGGCGATCTCGTCCCGGGCCAGGGCTATCGTCAGCGCGGATCCGGCATCATGGGCGGTGCGCAGATCGGCTACAACTGGCAGGCCAACAACTACGTGTTCGGCATGGAAGGCACGATCTCCGGCCTCGACAACAAGGGCTCGTTCACCAACACCGCGTTCGGTGCCGGTGACGACGTGTTCTCCTGGCGCGCCAACGTGCTCGCGACCGTGGTCGGCCGCGCCGGCTTCGCCGTGCAGAACAACCTCTTCTACATCAAGGGTGGCTATGCCGGCGTGAACAACCGCCTGTCGGTCAGCGACACTGTCGGCCCGGCGACGGGCTCCGGCGGTCAGACTCACTGGGCCAACGGCTGGACCGTCGGCGCCGGCTGGGAATACGGCATCACCCGCAACTGGATCGTCGGCCTCGAGTACAATTACGCGGCCTTCGGCAGCCAGACCTATCAGCTCGGCGGCACCTCGGGGAACTACACCTTCGATGCCAAGCCGCGCGACATTCAATGGGCCGTCGTGCGCGCGAGCTACAAGTTCGACGCCCCGACCATCGGCCGTTACTGAGCACGTCGACGCAACGCGACCAACGATCAAAAAAAGCACTGCCAAAATTCAAAAGCCCCGGACTTTGTCCGGGGCTTCTTTTTGCGTTCTCCGATAGCGTGCGGCTCGGGCTCAGGCCATCACCGAGAAGCCGCCATCGACAGGGATTGCGGTGCCCGTGACGAAGGTCGATGCAGGAGATGCCAGGAACACGGCGATGCCGGCGAAATCGTCGATGTCGCCCCAGCGCCCCGCAGGCGTGCGCGCCAGCACCCGCTCGTGCAATCCCGACACCTGCTGCCGCGCGCCGCGGGTGAGGTCGGTGTCGATCCAGCCTGGCAGGATCGCATTGACCTGGATGTTGTCGGGCGCCCAGGCATTGGCGCAGGCGCGCGTGTACTGCACGATGCCGCCCTTGCTGGCAGCATAGGCGGTGGCAAAGCTCGCGCCGAAGATCGACATCATCGAGCCGATGTTGATCACCTTGCCGTTGCCTGACGCCTTCAGGTGCGGATAGGCGAGCTTGGAGCACAGGAAGGCGCTGGTGAGGTTGGTTTCGATCACCTTGTTCCACTCGTCGAGTTCGAGCTCGTGCGGCGGCTTGCGGATGCTCATGCCGGCATTGTTGACGAGGATATCGATGCGGCCGAGATCTTTCACCACGCGCGCGATCATGGCCTCGATCGCCGCCTTGTCGGTGACGTCGGTCGCAACCGCGATCGCCTTGACGCCACGCTGCTTGAGGTCTTCGACGGCTGCCTTGGACTTGGCTTCGTTGCGTCCGACCACGGCGATGTCGGCACCGGCCTCGGCAAGGCCGCGGGCCATGCCGAGCCCGATGCCGCCGTTACCTCCCGTGACGATCGCGACCTTGCCGCGGAGATCGAACCGGCTGGATGTCATGTTGGTATTCCCTGGTTTCTTTTATTGGTTGCTCTGCCAGATCAGCACCAGCCCGAAGCCGGCCATGGCGGCGCCATAGCCAGCCCACTGCAGCTGGTCGACCATGAAGCTCGATCGCGGCCAGGGAACCGTACCCGTGCCCTGTCCGATCCAGAGCAGCCCGATGGCGAGAGCAAACAGGCCTGCTACAAGCAGAAATCTGCGCATGCATTCCTCCCCGGCGGTCCGCTTCTATCGCGACTCGCGGCATCAACGATTGCCGCGGCCACGAAAGCTTGGGCCACACATAACCGTAGCTTTGGCTCGGATACAATGGCGCCGCCGGCAGCGGCCAACGCGGCGAAGCCTGGCACAGGTCGCGATCCCGGGGCGGGCGGTCACCAAATCATGTGAGTGATGGAAACCCGGCTCGCCGCTGCGGATGGCGAAGGGCAGCCTTGGTCGCCCGACGACGCCATAACGAAAAAGCCCCGGCGATGCCGGGGCTTTGACGTCTGAACTTGCGTTCGGCTCAGTACTTGGCGACGACCGGACCGGTCCAGTTGAAGCGGTAGACCAGCGAGGTGGAGATCGTCTGGTTCCAGCTGTTGGCGCGGATGTCGCGGCCGACCAGCGCATTGGTACCATCGAACAGCTCGTTCGAGGTCTTGGCATCGTAGAAGGCCGAACGATACTCGGTCTTCATGAACCAGCCGGGCGAGGAGACGCCGAAGATGTTCAGGCTGTTCTCGACACCGCCGCCGACGAACCAGCCGTTGCGGTTGTAGCTGTTCAGGTGGATGCCAGCGGGAGTGCCGCCCAGCGTCGTGAAGTTGGTCTGGCCGAAATGGGCGCCAGAGTAACCGCCGTTGACGTAGGACAGAACGTTCGGGGCGACCAGCCAGCCGAGGCGCACGCCCGCGGCCCAGGAGGTTTCCAGCTTCTGATTGCCAGTGATGCCAGCGATCGGATCCTGGATGGTGGCGCGGATGCTGCCGAACTGGCCGTCAGCGAACACGCCGGCAACCCAGGTGCCGCTGAACTGCCAGTCGTAACCGGCGCCGACAGTGCCGAACCAGCCGGAGCCGCCCTGGCGCTGGTCGATCGTCAGCGGAATCGCACCAACGGTGGTCTGGACGTGCTGGTCGGCATTGGAGAGGCCGCCGCCGCCGCCGCCGAACACGTAGAAGCCGGTCCAGTTAGCGACGGGCGCCGGCATGGGGGCCTTCACCTAGGGACGGGCACCGAGATCGGCAGCCGAGGCGGAACCCGTCATCGCGGCAACCGCGGTCAGAGCGAGCAAAATCTTCTTCATGTCAAAATCCCCAACCTTGGTCTGTCTAGCAGCGCGAGCGCACTGTGTTCGTTTCATCTGATGCCCGGACTATAGACGTTTCCTGCGGGAATGCTGTTGCAGGGCAAGCACAGTCGCCGGAAAACGCCGGTGCGTGGGTATTTTGGCTGCAATTGTCAAAATATGAAATAACCATGTGTTTTCAGTTGCTTGTCTGGATTTGCGGGGCTCGGATTCAGGTAGGGTTTCGTTAGGAAATCCGGCTTTGTCCGAAATGGAGGCAGCCGTGCTTCGCCTTGAGCGCCTGAGTCGCTGGCCGAGTCGCCGCGACGGTGGCGCGATTCGTTCAAACCCATGCAGACCCTCGGTGACGCCGTCTCGCCCCTGAAACGCAAAAAGCCCCGGCTTTTGGCCGGGGCTCTCGACGAAGCGCTATTGCGCCGCCGGCTCAAACGTCCAGTAGCTCGTCGCTGGCGAATTCGGCCTTGTCCGTGATGAAGGCGAATCGCGCCTCGGCCTTTGTGCCCATCAGGCGCTCCACCGAATCCGCAGTGGTATCGCGGTCGTCGGGCAGCAGAACCACCTTGAGCAGCGTGCGCTTGGCAGGATCCATGGTGGTCTCCTTGAGCTGCGCCGGCATCATCTCGCCGAGGCCTTTGAAGCGGTTCACCTCGACCTTGGCGTTGGCGTTGAACGCGCTCTTGATCAGCACTTCCTTGTGCTTGTCGTCGCGCGCGTAGACCGACTTGGTGCCGTGCGTGAGTTTGTAGAGCGGCGGCACCGCGAGGAAGAGATGTCCTTCGTCGATCAGCTTCGGCATCTGCCGGTAGAAGAAGGTGATCAGGAGCGAGGCGATGTGGGCGCCGTCGACGTCGGCGTCGGTCATGATGATGATACGCTGATAGCGCAGATCCTCTTCGCGATATTGCAGGAGCTGACCGCAGCCGATCGCCTGCACGAGGTCGGAGAGCTGGGCATTCGCCGTCAACTTGTCCTTCCCGGCGGAGGCGACGTTGAGGATTTTTCCGCGCAAGGGCAGCACCGCTTGCGTCTTGCGATCGCGGGCCTGCTTGGCGCTGCCGCCGGCCGAGTCACCCTCGACGATGAAGAGCTCGGAGCCGTCGGTGCCGGCATCGGTGCAGTCGGCGAGCTTGCCGGGCAGGCGCAGCTTCTTGCCGGCAGTTTTCCGCGCGGTCTCTTTCTCCTGCCGCCGCCGCAGCCGTTCCTCGGCGCGGTCGATCACGAAATCGAGCAGCCGGTTCGCCATGTTCGGATTGCCCGACAGCCAATGGTCGAACGGATCCTTCATCGCCTGTTCGACGATGCGCTGCGCTTCGGCCGTGGCGAGACGATCCTTGGTCTGTCCCTGGAATTCGGGCTCGCGCACGAACACCGACAGCATCACAGCGGCTCCGACCATCACGTCTTCCGACGTAATGGACGAGGCGCGCTTGCCCTGGCCGACGCGCTCGGCGTGATCCTTCAGGCCGCGCAGCAGCGCGCTGCGCAAGCCGGATTCATGCGTGCCGCCATCGGGCGTCGGCACCGTGTTCGTGTAGGAGGACAGGAAGCCGTCGGCATCCGCGGTCCAGGCCACTGCCCATTCGCAGGCGCCATGCGCGCCGTTGCGGCCCGATTTGCCGGAGAAGATATCCGGGTGCACCAGCGTGTCGGCGTGGATCGCTGCCGCAAGATAGTCTTTAAGTCCGCCCGGAAAGTGGAAGGTCGCTTCCGCCGGCACGTCCTCGACGCCCTTGAGCAGCTCGGGCGCGCAATTCCAGCGGATCTCGACGCCGCCGAACAGATACGCTTTCGAACGCGTCATCTTGAACAGGCGCTGCGGCTTGAACGCGGCCTTGGCGCCGAAGATGTCGGTATCGGGCTTGAACCGGACGCGCGTGCCGCGCCGGTTGTTGATCTTGCCGAGGTCCTCGAGCTTGCCCTTGGGATGGCCGCGCTCGAACGTCATGCGGTAGAGCTTCTGGCTGCGCGCGACCTCCACCTCGAGCAGCGAGGAGAGGGCGTTCACCACGGAGATGCCGACGCCGTGCAGACCACCCGAGGTCTCGTAGACCTTGCTGTCGAACTTGCCGCCCGAATGCAGCGTGCACATGATGACTTCGAGCGCCGACTTCTTCGGGAACTTCGGATGCGGATCGATCGGGATGCCGCGACCGTTGTCCGTGACGGTAAGAAAACCATCCGCGGAGAGCTCGACGCCGATGAAGGTGGCGTGTCCGGCCAGCGCCTCGTCCATCGAGTTGTCGATGACTTCGGCGAACAGATGATGCAGCGCCTTTTCGTCGGTGCCGCCGATATACATGCCGGGCCGCCGCCGTACCGGCTCCAGGCCTTCGAGCACCTCAATGTCGGCTGCGGTGTAGTCGGCCTCGCCGCCGGTTCCGCGCGGCGCCGTCTTGGGCGCGCTGCGCGCTTTTGGCTCATCGCCGCCAAAAAAATCGTCTTTTGCTTTGGGTTTCAACTGCTTGGACATATATCTTGATACGCTGTGAGGGGCCGCATCAGCGGCGAATCGGTTGGGCCGACTATGCCACTTCTGAATTGGAAAGGTTACCGCGGGGCGAGCCGGGCGGTGCGGTTGGGAGCCACATCCCGGCGATTTTACGCCGCAGGCCCAGCTATTGCCGGCAATTTGACCGGCTGGTCCCGGCTGAGCCGAGCTTTGTGACTTGATGTCACACAACCCCTTGGCTTACCAGTCCTTTTTATTGAAGCAGCACCTTGAGACAGGGCGGGAAGGCTAATCTGGAATGGAGCAGTTTGCGCACGCCCTGGCCGATTTCGTGCGCGTTCACCAAGCCTGGGCGGCTCCGATCGTCTTCCTGCTGGCGTTCGGGGAGTCGCTTGCCTTCATCTCGCTGCTGATCCCGGCGTGGGGTGCGCTGGTGGCGATCGGCGCGCTGATCGGGGCAAGTGGCATCAGCTTCTACCCGGTCTGGATCGCCGGCGGCCTCGGCGCGGCGCTGGGCGACTGGGTCTCGTACTGGTTCGGTTTCCGCTACAAGGAGAGGGTCGCCCAGATGTGGCCGCTCTCGCGCTATCCCGAGCTCCTGCCGAGAGGCGAGGCTTTCGTGCGCAGCTGGGGCATCCCTAGCATCTTCATCGGCCGCTTCTTCGGCCCGTTGCGCGCCTCGGTGCCGCTGGCGGCCGGCATTTTCGAGATGCCTTATTGGAGCTTCCAAGCCGCCAATTTCATATCGGCTCTGATCTGGTCGGCTGTGCTCCTGCTGTTCGGCGACGTGCTCGCCAAGATCATGGAATGGATTTGGCGGGTGATCTGACGCCGAAACCTTGACGGAAACCCGATCTGGCCTTATAGTCGCGCGCCATGATCAACGCCGCGACCATCCTGTTCGCCCGTCGCCGCCGCCGCACTCTTGCGGTTTGGGCGGTCGATCGCGTTTGAGATCATCGTCTTTGCCGCTGGATCCGATCCGCGGCATTCTTTCTCCTGTCAGCGCGATCTGATCCGGCGGCCCCCCGAGGAGGCCCAGCAGGAGACCACGATGTACACGCCACCCTTTTTCAAGCAGGACCGCGCCGCGAGCCTGAAATTCGCCGAGGAGCGCGGCTTCGGCACCATGTGCGCCTTTGACGGCAGGAAGCCGATTGCCTCGCCGTTGCCGTTCTATCTGACCTATGCGGCCGACGGCACACCGCAGGCCGCATTTCATGTCGCCCGTCACAATCCCCTGCTAAAGCTCGCAAGCGGCGATGCGTCCTGGCTGCTCGCGGTCAACGGCCCCGACGCCTATGTGTCCCCGGACTGGTACGTCTCGCCGGACCAGGTGCCGACCTGGCTCTACCAGTCGGTGCATCTGAGCGGGCCGGTGCGGATGCTGTCGGATGACGAATTGGCGGTACAGATCGACACGCTCAGCGACAAGTTCGAGACCTGGCTGTTGCCAAAGACGCCGTGGACGTCGGGCAAGATGACGGCCGGACGGCTTGAGACGCTGAAGAAGGGGATCGTTGGTCTGGTGATGACGGTTGATGAGGTCGAAGGCAGCTTCAAGCTCAACCAGCACAAATCCGACGCCGACTATACGGCGATCGCCAATGCGCTCAGTGCCGGCGATGCCGACGCCAGGCAGATCTCACATTTGATGCGGCAGGCAAGGCCGCAGGTTTTTGCAAACGACACGAACATGCTCGAAGGGAGCGCGCCATGAGCCTCGCTGACATCAAACAGGCCCCGAAGGGCGCTGCCACCAAACCCGCAACCGTCTTCGTCGACGGCGGCTCCGGCACCACCGGTCTCGGCATCAACGAGCGGCTGAAGCACCAGAGCGACGTCGAGGTGAAGACGATCCCCGACGACAAGCGCAAGGACCCCGCTGCCAAGAAGGCGCTGATGGAGGAGGTGGACCTCGTCATCCTCTGCCTGCCCGACGATGCCGCCAGGGAGACGGTCGCGCTGGTCGACAGCATGGGCACCTCGGGCCCGAAGGTCCTCGACGCCTCGACCGCCTACCGCGTCGCACCCGACTGGGCCTACGGCTTTCCGGAACTGACGCCGGACCAGGCCGGCAAGATCAAGGCGGCGAAGAAAGTCTCCAACCCCGGCTGCTATCCGACCGGTGCGATCGCACTGCTGCGGCCGATCGTCGATGCCGGCCTGCTGCCGCAGGATTATCCCGTCACGGTCAACGCGGTGAGCGGCTATTCCGGCGGCGGCAAGTCGATGATCGCGAGCTTCGAGGACGGCAGCGCGCCGTCGTTCGAGCTGTACGGCCTTGGCTTCGAGCACAAGCATCTGCCGGAGATGCAGCTCTATTCGCACCTGACGCGGCGGCCGATCTTCATTCCCTCGGTCGGCAACTACCGGCAGGGCATGCTGGTCTCGGTGCCGCTGCAGCTCGACACGCTGCCGGGCAAACCCGGGGGTGCCGACCTCCAGGCAGCGCTCGCCAAGCGCTACGCCGGCTCGAAATACGTCAAGGCGATGCCGCTCCAGAACGAGGCGAGCAAAGGCGGCCGGATCGAGCCGGAAGCGCTGAACGAGACCAACATGCTCGAGCTCTACGTCTTTGCCAGCGACAAACATCACCAGGCCGTGCTCGTCGCCCGGCTCGACAATCTCGGCAAGGGTGCCTCGGGCGCAGCCGTGCAGAACATGCGGCTGATGCTCGGCCTCGCAGAGATGTGACCGATTTGGCGTTGAAGGAGCATCTGATGAGCACGAAGAAGATCGGCGTTCTCGGCGCCTCCGGCTACACCGGCGCCGACGCGGTGCGCCTGTTGGCGCGGCATCCGAATGCCGAGATCACCGTACTCACGGCCAATACCCACGCCGGCAAAGCCATGAGCGAGGTGTTTCCGCATTTCTTCATGCTGGACCTGCCTCAACTTGTGGAATGGGAAAAGGTCGACTGGAGCCGGCTCGATGCCGTGTTCTGCGGACTGCCCCACGGGACCACGCAGGAGATCATCGCCGCGGTGCTTAAGGCAAATCCGGCGATCAAGGTCCTCGACATGTCCGCCGATTTCAGGCTGCGGGACAAGAACACCTATGCGCAATGGTACGGCCATGAGCATCGGGCGCTCGAGCTGCAGGGCGAGGCGGTCTATGGTCTCACCGAATTCTATCGCGAGAAAATCACGTCGGCGCGGCTGGTGGCCTGTCCTGGCTGCTACCCAACGGCGGCGCTGCTCGCGCTAGTCCCGCTTGCGAAGGCCAGACTGATCGACGTCGACGACATCGTCATCGACGCAAAATCGGGCGTGACAGGCGCCGGACGTGGATTGAAACAGAACACGTTGTTCAGCGAGGCGGGCGAGGGGCTTTCGCCCTATTCGGTCGGCACCCACCGGCACGCGCCCGAGATCGAGCAGGAGATCGGCGTCGCCGCCGGCTCTGCGGTGACGGTGAACTTCACGCCGCATCTGATCCCGATGGCGCGCGGCGAACTCTGTACGTCCTATGTCAAGCTCAATGGCGCGACGCCCGACGATTTGCGGGCCGCGCTCGAGCGGGCCTACGTCAACGAACCCTTCGTGCATGTCGCGAAAAAGGGCGTGCTGCCGCAGACGCAGAATGTACGCGGTTCCAACTATGTGCAGATCGGTGTCGTCGCCGACCGCATCAAGAACCGGGCGATCGTGATTTCAACGCTCGATAATCTGGTGAAGGGCTCGGCCGGGCAGGCGATCCAGAACATGAACCTGATGTTCGGGCTGCCAGAGACGACGGGCCTGGAGCAGATCGCGCTGTTTCCATGACACGAGGTCCTGCGGTGGACGATGCGACCCTGCAATTCTATCGGAGCAACGCCCGGTCCTACGCCGACTGGGCGAAGGGGCCCTCGACGCGGCTGCGTGGCTTTCTGTCCCTGCTGCCGCCAGGCGGCGCGATCCTCGAACTCGGCTGCGGCGCCGGCAACCACTCGGCGGTGATGCTGGCCGAGGGATTTTCGGTGCGTGCGACCGATGGCTCCCCCGAAATGGCCGAGATCGCCTCGCAGCGGCTCGGTCATCCGGTCGAGGCGATGCGGTTCGACCAGCTTGAGGCGCACGAGGCCTATGACGGCGTCTGGGCCAGCGCCTGTCTGCTGCACGTGCCGCGCGACGAGCTCGCCGGCATCCTGGCGCGGATTCATCGCGCCCTGAAACCGTCAGGCGTGTTCTATGCGAGCTACAAGATGGGTGAGAGCGACGGCCGCGACAGCCTCGGTCGCTATTACAGCTATGTCTCGCCAGAGTGGCTGGAAGCAACCTATGCCAGCGCGGGTCCGTGGATCACGCTGTCATCCGAAACCAGCGTGATCAAGAGCTTCGACGAGACGCCAGCCAACATGCTGAATCTCGTCGTGCGAAAGGCCTTATCTTCACCAGATGTGAAGCCTAAAGCACCTTGAAAATCGCCAAAGCCAGCACGGCCTGCGCGAGGAAGCCGACGGTGAAGGCCAGCGTGCGGAACACCGGAATTCCGAGCGCGTAGACGATCAGATGCGCGACGCGCGACCAGAAATAGACGGCGCAGGCGAGCACGGTCCATTTCGTGGAATAGTCGATCGCGTTGAGGATCAGCACCAGCGGCGCAAAGAGCACGAGGTTCTCGACCGCGTTGTCGTGCGCGAACATCAGGCGGTTTGCCCACTCCGATTGCGGCTTGTCACCACGCGAGGGGTTGGCCATGGCGCCCGAGAGACCGCGGACCTGGCACCGGTTGATGGTGTAGGGAATCCAGAGGACTCCGGTCAGGATCACCGTCAGTGTCAGCCAGAACAATTCGCGCGTCATGGTTCGATTCCCTCTATCGTCGCTGCGTTGAGCGCGAGTCTATACAAAAGCGTGGAAGATTCCGCTATGCGCGGACCCTGACATAGCTGCCGGGCGCGTCCTCGATCGGCGGCATCGCCTCGCTGCCGACGGGGCGCGCCGGGACTTCTTCCGGATCGAGCTCGCCGAGCCACTGGCGCCAGTCCGGCCACCACGAGCCCTTGTGCTCGACCGCGCCCTTCATCCACTCGGCGACGCTCACGTCCTTGATGTTGTCGTTGGTCCAGTACTGGTACTTGTGCGAGGCGGGCGGGTTGACCACGCCGGCGATGTGGCCCGAGCCCGACAGCACGTATTTCACGGGGCCGCCGAAGAACTGCGAACCGTAGAGCACCGATTCAGCGGGCGCGATGTGGTCCTCGCGGGTGGCGAGATTGTAGACGGGCACCTTGACCTTGGAGAGATCGAGCAGCGTGTTGTCCAGCACCATTGTGCCGGTGGAGAGCCGGTTCTCCAGATAGCAATTGCGCAGATAATAGGAATGGTTCGACGCGGTCATGCGTGTCGCGTCCGAGTTCCAGTGCAGCAGGTCGAATGCGCTCGGCTGCTGTCCCTTCAGATAGTTGCTGACGACGTAGGACCAGATCAGGTCGTTGGAGCGCAGCATGTTGAAGGCCATCGCCATCTTCGAACCTTCGAGCACGCCGGCGGCCTTCATGTCCTGCTCGAGCGCCGAGATCTGCTCCTCGTCGACGAACACCAGGAGGTCGCCGGCATGGCTGAAGTCGACCTGCGCCGCGAAGAACGTCGCCGACGCCACCCGCTGGCGGCGCTTCTCCGCGAGCCAGGCCAGCGTGGTCGCGAGCATGGTGCCGCCAACGCAATAGCCGGCAGTGTGCACCTTCATCTCGCCGGTGACCTTCTCGATCACGTCCATCGCCGTGAGCGGACCTTGCTTCATGTAGTCTTCCCAGCTCTTGTTGCCGAGCCGCTTGTCGGGATTGACCCATGAGATCACGAACACGGTGATGCCCTGGTCGACGCACCACTTGATGTAGGACTTCTCCGGCTTGAGATCGAGGATGTAGAACTTGTTGATCCAGGGCGGCACGATCAGGAGCGGGGTGCGCAGCACCGTCTCCGTGGTCGGTGAATACTGGATCAGTTGCATCAACTCGTTCTGGTAGATCACCTTGCCCGGCGTCGTCGCCATGTTGACGCCGACCACGAGATTGTCCGGATCGGATTGGCGGATCTTCAGCATGCCCTTGCCGGCGGCGATATCCTCGGCCAGCATCTTCAGGCCGCGCGCAAGGTTTTCGCCGCTGCTGGCCACGGTCTCGCGCAGTACTTCCGGATTGGTCAGCACGAAGTTCGAGGGCGACAGCGCGTTGGTGAGCTGTTGCATGTAGAACTCCGCCTTGCGGCGGGTCTGCGGATCGAGCCCCTCGGCGTCGTGCACCAGCTGCTGCGCCCATTTGGTCGTGAGCAGATAGAGCTGCATCACGAAATCGAAGAACTGGTTCGATTTCCATTCCGGGTCGGCAAAGCGCTTGTCACGCGGCGAGGGCGCGATCGCCGGCGCTGCGTCCTGGCCGGCCATGCGGCGCGCCGCCGAACCCCAGAGGTCGAGATAGTCCTTGGCGAGCTTGATCTGCAGATCGGAGGAGCGGGACGTATCCGACAGCCAGTATTCGGCAACCGACGTGAAGGTCTTCACGACCTCGGTGAGCTCGGCCGGCGGCCGATCCTGCACCTCGCCGCTCTCGCGCGGCTTCAGATAGGCGGCAAGCGCCTTGCCGCCGTTCTCCATCGCCCGCGCGACATTCATCGCGAAGGCTTCCGCATCGAACTTCGTCTCGGGTTTGGGCGTATCGGTCGTGGCCATACTCATGAGCAGAACAGTAACGATTCATTCCGTATTCGTCACCGCGAAGCTCGCATGTTTGACGTTAAACCCTCTCGAAGATGTGTTGCACTGCGACAAATCTTCTCGGTTCCGTCACATTCGGGCCGCACGGCTCGGTTTGTTGGGCAATGGCTGTTTTCAAGCTCGCACCATTTGGGCAGCAATGGTTTGAGCTTGGGCGCGGTCTTGGGTAAGATTGCCCGGGGCCGTGCTTTGGGACGAGTAGGGGATTTCCCAAGTGTTGGCGTTATGGGACCTGCAAAAGACGCTGCCGATCCGCGGCGCGCTGCTGATCGCGGCGCTCGCCGTCGGCGGCTGCTCGAGCCAGCTCGCGGATATGACGCCCACGGATGCGCAGGCGCATCCGAGGGAGCCCGGCTCCTATCTGCCGGTGCACGATCTGCCGCCGGATCGCGATCAGGCGGTCATCACGCCGGAGCAGCGCGCCAAGATCGAGGCTGAGCTCGCTGCCGCGCGTGACCGGCAGGCGGCCGCCGGCAAGGATCCGAAATGAGCCGCTCCAAGGTAATCGCTGGCGCCCCCGCCTTGCCGTGCTAAAAGACCACGGTTCAGCCGAGAGTCAGGGCTAACGACTTCAGTCTTCGTCGTCGATGATTGCTCTAAGCATTTGATTTTGAGTAATTTTCACGACGAGAGCGGACGCTTTTCCGAATTGCCGTCCCGGCTTGTCGATTCTGTCCTGACCGGTTGCCCCGGAGCCCAGAGAGCCATGGAAGAATTTTACCGCATCCGCCGCCTTCCGCCCTACGTGTTCGAGCAGGTCAATCGGGCCAAGGCGGCCGCGCGGAATGCCGGCGCCGACATCATCGATCTCGGCATGGGCAACCCGGACCTGCCGGCACCTGCGCATGTGCTGGAGAAGCTGAAGGAGACGCTGGGCAAGCCGCGCACCGACCGCTACTCCGCGTCCCGAGGGATCAACGGCCTGCGCAAGGCCCAGGCCGGCTACTACGCCCGCCGCTTCGGCGTGAAGCTCAACCCGGACACCCAGGTCGTGGCAACGCTGGGCTCCAAGGAAGGCTTTGCCAACGTGGCGCAGGCGATCACCGCGCCCGGCGATGTCATCCTCTGTCCGAACCCGAGCTATCCGATTCACGCCTTCGGCTTTCTGATGGCGGGCGGCGTGATCCGCTCGGTGCCCTCCGAGCCGACGCCGCAGTTCTTCGAGGCCGCAGAGCGTGCGATCGTGCATTCGATCCCGAAGCCGCTGGCGCTCGTCGTCTGCTATCCTTCAAACCCGACCGCCTATGTGGCGAGCCTCGATTTCTACAAGGACCTCGTTGCGTTCGCGAAGAAGCACGAGATCCTGATCCTGTCGGACCTCGCTTATGCCGAGGTCTATTTCGACGAGAACAACCCGCCGCCCTCGGTGCTCCAGGTGCCCGGTGCGATGGACGTGGCGGTCGAGTTCACCTCGATGTCCAAGACCTATTCGATGGCCGGCTGGCGCATGGGCTTCGCGGTCGGCAACGAGCGCGTGATCGCAGCGCTTGCCCGCGTCAAATCCTACCTCGACTACGGCGCCTTCACGCCGGTGCAGGTCGCGGCGACCGCCGCACTGAACGGCCCTGACGATTGCATCAAGGAGATGCGCGACACCTACCGCAAGCGCCGCGATGCGCTGGTGGAATCGTTCGGCCGCGCCGGCTGGGAGATTCCGCCGCCGGAGGCCTCGATGTTCGCCTGGGTGCCACTGCCGGAAGCCTTCCGCAGCGTTGGCAGCATGCAATTCGCAACCCTGATGGTGGAGAAATCCGGTGTCGCGGTCTCGCCCGGCGTCGGCTTCGGCGAGCATGGTGAAGGATATGTCCGCATCGCCATGGTGGAAAACGAGCAGCGGATCAGGCAGGCCGCGCGCGGCGTGCGACGCTTCCTTGAAAGCGGCATCGAAACGTTGCACAACGTCGTTCCGCTCGCCAATCGGCGTTAAGTTCTCTTCGGCAGGTTTTCTTAGTCATCATGGTTGCACCCCTGAAAGTGGGCATAGCGGGGCTCGGCACCGTGGGCGCCGAAGTTGTCCGTTTGATTGAAGCGCAGGCCCGCGTGCTCGCCGGCCGCAGCGGCCGCGGCATCCGCGTCGTCGCGGTCACCGCGCGCTCGAAGGCGAAGAAGCGCGGCATCGACCTGCGCGGCGTCGAATGGGTCAGGGATCCCATGGCTCTGGCCACCCATCCCGGCATCGACTGCTTCGTCGAGCTGATGGGCGGCGCCGGCGATCCCGCGCTGTCGGCGGTCGAGGCTGCGCTCAGCGCCGGCAAGTCGGTGGTCACCGCCAACAAGGCGCTGCTCGCCAAGCACGGTTTGAAGCTGGCGAAGGCCGCTGAAAAGCACGGCGGTGCGCTGAATTACGAGGCAGCCGTCGGCGCCGCGATTCCCGTCATCAAAACGTTACGCGAGGGTCTTGCCGGAACCGGCATCAACCGCGTCTACGGCATCCTCAACGGCACCTGCAATTACATCCTGACACGCATGGAGCAGGAGGGCCTGTCCTTCGCCGAATGCCTCGCGGATGCGCAGCGGCTCGGTTATGCCGAGGCCAACCCGTCCTTCGACGTCGACGGCCACGACACCGCGCAGAAGCTCGCCATTCTCGCCAGCCTCGCCTTCGGCACGAAAGTTGCTCAAAGCGCGGTGTATGTCGAAGGCATCTCCTCCATCGCGCCGGAAGATCTGCGTGCGGCCGCCGATCTCGGCTACCGCCTCAAGCTGCTCGGCGTTGCGGTGCGCACCGCCAAGGGCATCGAGCAGCGCGTGCACCCGACGATGGTGCCGAAATCCTCCTCGATCGCGCAGGTGATGGGCGTCACCAATGCGGTCACGATCGACGGCGAGGGCATTCCGCCGATCACGCTGGTCGGCCCCGGCGCCGGTGGTGCTGCGACCGCCTCCGCCGTCGTTGCCGACATCGCCGACGTCGCGCGCGGCATCCGCGCCAACCCGTTCGGCCGGCCCATCTCGCAACTGCGCGACACCAAGAAGGCGCCGATGGAGCGGCACGAGGGCGGCTATTACATCCGCCTGCTGGCGCGCGATTTCCCCGGCACTGCGGCCGCGATCGCGACGCGGCTTGCCGAGCAGAAGATTTCGATCGAGTCGATCGTGCAGCGCCATCCCAATGGCGGCGCTGCGCCAGCCGACGGCAAGGCGGTCCCCGTGCCGGTCATCCTGATCACCTATGCCACGCACGAAGACGCCGTGCGCCGTGCGCTCGCCGCCGTGCAGAAGGACAAGGTGATCAGCGGGCGGCCGCAGGTGATCCGGATCGAGAAGAACTAGAGCGTGACCAGACGAGCGGTTCGAACGAACCGTAGGTGTTGAGAGTTGATGCGGGCAGAGATGTCCGTCCCAAACGTTTCGAAGGAGTGAGCCGATGTCGACCCATATTTCAGTCCCCCCGCAAGCGTTGCTCGAGCGCATCCTCACGCTGGAGATCGTGCGCGTGACGGAGCGGGCGGCGGTGTCGTCGGCGCGCCTGCGCGGGCACGGTAACGAGAAAGCGGCCGACCAGGCTGCGGTGGATGCGATGCGCCGCGAACTCAACAAGCTCCCGATCGAGGGCACCATCGTGATCGGCGAGGGCGAGCGCGACGAGGCGCCGATGCTCTTCATCGGCGAGAAGGTCGGCATGAACGCCGGCCCGCAGGTCGACATCGCGGTCGATCCGCTCGAAGGCACCACGCTGTGCGCCAAGAACATGCCGGGCTCGATTGCCACCATGGCAATGGCCGACGGCGGCACGCTGCTGCATGCGCCCGACGTCTACATGCAGAAGCTTGCGATCGGGCCGGGCTACGACAAGGGCGTCGTCGATCTCGATGCAACGCCGGCCGACAACGTTCGCCGTCTCGCCAAGGCCAAGGGCGTCCAGCCCGATGGCATCACCGTGCTCGTGCTCGATCGTCCGCGCCATGCCAGCATCATCGAGAGCGTGCGCTCGACCGGCGCTGCCGTGCGCCTGATCACCGACGGCGACGTCGCCGGCGTGATCCACTGCGCCGATCCCGACAACACCGGCGTGGACATGTATCTCGGCACCGGTGGCGCGCCGGAAGGCGTGCTGGCGGCCGTGGCGCTACGCTGCATCGGCGGCCAGATGCAGTGCCGCCTGATCCTCGATTCCGGCGAGAAGATCGAGCGCGCCGCCAAGATGGGCGTCAACGATCCCAAGATGATCTACGGCATCGAGGACATGGCGCGCGGCGACTGCCTGTTCGCCGCCACCGGCGTCACCACGGGCTCGCTGCTGTCGGGCGTCAAGTTCCGCAAGGACGGCGTGATCGAGACCGAGACGGTGGTGATGCGCTCCGTCACCGGCACCGTGCGCTACATCAAGGCCGAGCACCGCGAGCTTGCGAAGTTCCATCTGGACTAAGTTAAGATACGCGACCCTCGTTCCGGGCCTGCGCTTCGCGGCGCAACCCGGGACGACCAAGAACAAGCAACATTCAGGGAAGCGCCATGTCCGATCTCTCCGCCGTCAGAGCCCTTGTCTTCGACGTGTTCGGCACCGTCGTGGACTGGCGCACCAGCCTGATCACCGACTTCATGTGGTGGGCCAAGGGACGCGGCATCAGCGCCGACTGGACTGCTCTGGTCGATGGCTGGCGCGGCATGTACATGGCCTCGATGGACGATGTGCGCAAACATCCAGAGCGCGGCTACGTCATGCTGGATGATCTGCACCGCCGCTCGCTGGAAAAGCTGGTCGCGCAGTTCGCGATCAAGGGCCTCACCGAGGCCGATCTCGATTATCTCACCAAGGGCTGGCACCGCCTCAATCCCTGGCCGGACAGCGTCGCGGGCCTGACGCGGCTGAAGACGAAATTCGTGATCGCGCCGCTCTCCAACGGCAACGTCGCGCTGCTCACCAACATGGCGAAGTTTGCGGGGCTTCCGTGGGACCTCATCATGTCGGCCGAGCTGTTCGAGCACTACAAGCCCGATCCCGAGACCTATCTCGGCGCAGCAAAGCTGCTCTGCCTCAAGCCGGAGGAGGTCATGATGGTCGCCGCCCACAACGGCGATCTCGCGGCCGCCCAGAAGAACGGGCTGAAGACCGCCTTCGTGGCGCGGCCGACGGAGTACGGTCCGTTGCAGAAAGTCGATTTCGAGGCGACCGGCAGCTGGGACATCGTCGCGAGGGATTTTGGCGGGATCGCCGACAAGCTCGGCTGCTAGCAGCGTGACGCGTGATCGGCTGCGCGTCAGGATATCGGCAAGAACAAGAGGTGCTGGTTGGCCTCCTCGCCGTCGGTTGTGCAAGTCCTGCTTGGGGGCGGTGGTGACCGCAACTATCATTGCGCTCATATCGTAGACGCTTCAACAGGCGAGGCCGATTGAGCTCGGCGATTCCGCAGGAGCCATCGAGCCGGACAAAAGTACTGCCTGGTTCACGGTCATCGGCGGGTTCCTGATGTCGCTTGGAGTTATCTCTACAAGGGCCACGGCGCTCTGAACGCAATTCTCTACACGAACCGACCCGATCTGGAGCCTCCTGCGTCTTGATGATCGCCCCAAGCCTGCGATGTCGGACCGCTTGGTCGGCGCTGAATCCTGTGAAAGCCAGAATGCGGTCGGCAGCCGCGCGCGGTCGCAGAGCCCGCGGAGTAGCAAGCAACGACCCGGGCGGCGCGTGCGCCACCCGGGGTTGATCTCGACCTACAACGTCATCTGCATCGGTTCGGGATAATAGTGGAAGCCTTCACCGGCCTTGGCGACGTGGCCGTAGCCCGGCCAGGCGAAGTGATAGGACATCACCGGCGTCTTGTTGGCTGCGAGCATCGTCAGCAGTTTGACGCGCGACTCGGCTGCCTGCTTGGGGTCGGTGTCGTAGGAGAACTCCATGCGCGGCCGCTCGAGCAGGAGCACGGAATGGTGCGAGAGGTCGCCGAGGAAGGCGAACGATTTGCCGGCCGAAGAGACCATGAAGATGGTGTGGCCGACGGTATGGCCGGGCGCGGAGATCGCCTGCACGCCGGGCAGGAATTCCTCGCCGTCCTTGAAGAACTTGATCCGATCGCGGACCGGCAGCAGGTTCTTGCGGGCGTGAACGACGAAGTCCTTGGCCGCACTGCCGAGCTTGCCTTCATCGGTCCAGAAGTCGAAATCGGTCTGCGAGATGTAGATCTGGGCGTTCGGAAACAGCGGCTTGTCGTTGGCATCCACGATGCCGCCGATGTGGTCGATATGGGCATGCGAGCAGACCACGGCGTCGATGTCCTCCGGCTTGATCCCGGCCTCCATCATGCTCTTCTGTTGCCGCCCGGTGCTGGCGCCGAACATCTTCGATGAGCCCATGCCGGTGTCGAACAGGATCAGCTTGTCGCCGGTGTTCACGATCGGAGAGTTCTGTTCGAGCACGACGTTGTCCGGCGACAGGAAATTGTCCGCCAGCATCTTCTTCACCTCTTCCTTGGGAACGCCGGTGAAGGTTCCGGAGGGATCGCCAAGCGGCAGCGGCCCGTCGGAGACGACGGTGACCTCGGCATCCCCGAGGACGAAGCGGTGCCAGTACGGCGTCTGGGTGCCGAGCTTGGGAGCCCGCGCCAATGCGCTGGTGCCGAGCATGGCGCTGGCACCAAGGCCGGCTCCAAGGCTGGCTCCAAGTGCAAGTAGGGATCGACGGGAGACATCGATTGTCATGCATTTCCTCCGCTTTTGTCTTTTGTTTTGCGCGATTGTTCGCGCGTTGGGGCCGGCCTGATCGGCCACGCGGCCGCGGCCCGGCAGAAAAGTATGCTGCTCCGGCCGCGACAAGCTAGCAAGTGGAATTAGTGCGCAGATTCACGCCGGCCGAGAACGGGCTGCGGCAGCGGGACGGCCGCGTGTGGAGACGCTCTGCGCCCGCACAGACGACGCGAATTGCGCCTCACGCAATTTTCAGCGTGAGATCGCCTCCTTCCGTCTCGGCAAAGCCTGCCTGCAACACCTCTTCGCGCTTGTGGCGGAGATGCGCGCGCAGAATATGCGAGAGGCCGGCGCCGTCGCGACGCTGGAGCGCGTTCAGGATGGCGTCATGCTCCTTCACGGCGAGCGCCCAGCGCTGCGGCGTCATTGGCGTGACGTAGCGCGCCCGACGGATGCGGGCAGTCACGGACGTATATAGGCCCGCGAGCACGGGGTTCCCGGCCGCGCTGACGATGGCTTCGTGAATGGCGCGGTTGCCGCGATAATACTGGATCAGATCGCCGTCGCGATAATGCTGCACCATGGCCGCATGCGCGGCGGCGATCGCGTCGATCTCGGCATCCGTGATGCGCTCGCAGGCGAGCTCGCCGGCGAGGGCTTCAAGCCCCTGGCAGACCTCGAACAGGTCGCGCATGTCCTTGTCGGTCAGTTTTGCCGCGCGCGAGCCGCGATGCGGCAACAGCTGCACGAGTCCTTCCGCGGCCAGCACCTTGAGCGCCTCGCGCAGCGGCGTGCGCGAGACCTCCAGCCGCTCGCACAGCTCGCGCTCCGGGATTCGCGCGCCCGGCGGGATTTCGCCGTCGAGCAGGATGGCGCGGATGCGGCTGACAACGTCCTCGTGAAGCATGGGGCCCGCGCTCCGGTTTGAATGCAAAAATGTGTCAGGCGGTTGCTGTTCGCCAAGTTCCAGCTTGCTAATCGCAAATTTTGCATTCAAAAATGTAAAAAACAAGAGGATCTGAGGAAATGGACCGGGCGGTAGCGGCAGACGACCTCGTTTTTGAATGCAAAGACGGCATCGGGCGGATCACCTTCAACCGCCCGCAGGCCCGCAACGCCTTCACTTTCGCCATGTACGAGCGGCTCGCCGCGATCTGCGAAGAGGCCAATAGCGATCATGCGATCAAGGTGCTGGTGCTGCGCGGGGCCGGCGACAAGGCGTTCGCCGCGGGTACCGACATCAACCAGTTCCGGGAGTTCAAGACGCCACAGGACGCGATCGATTACGAGAAGCGTATCGATCGGGTCCTGACCACGCTCGAACAGTGCCGGGTGCCGACCATCGCTGCGATCAACGGGTTCTGCACCGGCGGGGGCGCCGGCATCGCCGCGGCCTGCGACCTGCGCATCGGCACACGCAGCGCCCAGATTGGATTCCCGATCGCCCGGACGCTCGGCAATTGCCTGTCGATGTCCAATGTCGGCCGTCTCACCGCACTCATCGGCGCCGCGCGCGTCAAGGACCTGATCTTCACCGCACGCCTGATCGACGCCGCGCAGGCGGCGAGCATAGGGCTGCTTGGTGAGGTCGTCGAAGATCTGGCTGCACTGGAGCGGCGCGCCGACGAAGTGGCCCGGCTCGTCGCCGGTCATGCGCCGCTCACGCTGAATGCGACCAAGCAGGCGGTCGGCCGGCTGCAACAGCGGCTGACGGACGAAGGCGAGGACCTCATCCTGATGTGCTACACGAGCCAGGACTTTCGCGAAGGGCTCGATGCTTTCCTCAACAAGCGCGCCCCGCAATGGCGCGGCCAATAGGACGCTCCGATGCAAAGCGATCTATCGCAATCTGCCTCCCGCCGTTCGGGACCTCTTGCCGGCCTCAGGGTCGTCGATCTCACCCATGTGATGGCCGGGCCGACCTGCACCCTGATGCTTGCCGACATGGGCGCCGACGTCATCAAGATCGAGAAATCGCCGAACGGCGACGACACCCGTCATTCGGTGCCGCCGAAGATCGGCGATGAGGCGGCCTCCTTCCTGATGATGAACCGCAACAAGCGCGGCATCGTGCTGGATCTCAAGACCGAGGGCGGCAAGCAGGTGTTGCGGCGGCTGATCGCGGACGCCGACGTGCTGGTCGAGAATTTTGCGCCGGGCGCGATGGAGCGCCTCGGCTTCGGTTACGAGACGCTGCACCAGCAATTCCCGGCGCTGATCTACTGCTCGCTGTCGGGCTTCGGCCGCACCGGTCCCTACAAGCATCGCCGCGGCTTCGACCTTGTGGCGCAGGCGATGAGCGGCATCATGAGCTTCACCGGCGAACGCCCCGACGGTCCGCCCGTCAAATGCGGCCCGCCGCTGTCCGACATTACCGCCGGCCTGCTCGCCAGCATGGGCATCCTCGCGGCCTATGCGCACCGGCTCAAGACCGGGGAAGGGCAGTGGGTCGAGACCTCGCTCTATGAAGCCGCCCTGGTGCAGACCTACTGGCAGTCGACCATCGCGCTCGCCGCGGGCACGGCGCCGCGCGCGATGGGCTCGGCCCATCCGCTCAATGCGCCGTATCAGGCGTTCGAAGCCTCGGACGGCTGGCTCGTGGTCGGAGGCGCCAACAAGAAGCATTGGCTGTTGATGCTGGAAGCACTCGGGGCAAGTGAACTCGCCGCCGATCCGCGTTTCGTCAACGGCGCCGACCGTATGGCCAATCTGAAAGAGCTGGAAGCGGTCCTGAGCGAGCGCTTCCGGACCCGGTCGCGAGCGCATTGGCTTGCTGCATTGGACGAGAAGGGCGTGCCGTGCGGACCCGTGCACGACATGCTGGAGGCGCTGAGCGATCCCCAGACGCTGGCGCGCGAGATGGTCGTCGAGGTCGAGCATTCCACGCTGGGCCCGGTCAAGACGATCGGTCTTCCCGTCAAGTTTTCGGAGACCCCAGGCAAAGTGCTGACGGGCGCCCCGGTCTATGGTGAGCATACGCGCGAAGTCCTGGCCGAATACGGGTTCGACCAGAAGCAGATCGAGGCGCTCGAAAAAGAAGGCGCAATCGTCTTAGGCTCGGGAAGACGCGAGGAACGCGTCGCCTGACCGGACGTCGATACGACAACGATAAAAGACAAAAAATCAGCTGGAGGAAATCATGGGTCGGACGTCGATATTTCTGCTCTCCGCAGCCGCAACGATGCTCGCCGGCACGATGCCGGCGCTGAGCGCCTGGCAACCGCAAAAGCCGATCGAATTCGTCGCCACCGCCGGGCCCGGCGGCGGGACGGACAACCTCGCGCGTGCGGTGCAGAACATCATCACCAAGCACAAGCTGATTGAGCAGCCGATCGTCGTCGTCAACAAGGGCGGCGGCAGCGGCGCCGAAGGCTATGTCTACGGCAAGGCTTCCGCGGGCGATCCCTACAAGGTGATCTTCGGAACCTCGAACGCCTGGCAGCAACCGCTCGTCTCCAAGGTCGCCTTCAACTACACCGATCTCACGCCCGTGGCGGCGATGGCGCAGGATGAGTTCCTGCTCTGGGTCAAGCAGGACGCGCCCTACAAGAATGCGGGCGACTATCTGAAGGCCGCAGCATCCGGCGAGTTCAAGATGGGCGGCGCGCAGTCGAAGGATACCGACGAGGTCCTGACGCGCATGATCGAGAAGGCCGGCAAGGTCAAGCTGACCTACATTCCCTTCAAGAGCGGCGCGGAGACCGCCGTGCAGCTCGCCGGCGGACACCTCGATTCCCACGTCAACAATCCCAGCGAAAGCCTCGGGCAATGGCGCGGCGGCACGCAGCGACCGCTCTGCGTTTTCAGCCCGAAGCGGTTGCCGCAGGGCGCCAAGGTGACCGCGACCGAAGGCTGGGGCGACGTTCCGACCTGCGTCGAGCAGGGGCTCGACATCAAGCAATACGAGCAGCCGCGCACCGTGTGGCTGCCCGGCAAGGTCACGCCGGACCAGGCTGCGTTCTATGTCGACCTCATGAAGAAGGTGCAGGCGACGCCCGAGTGGAAGGACTACATCGAGAAGACCTCCCAGGTCGATACCTTCCTGACCGGCGCCGAGTTCGACAAATTCATCAAGGAGGATCTCGAGCACGTCAAGCAGGTCGCGGGCGAGCAGGGCTGGCTGGTGAAGTGAGGCCGCGCATGGGCTTCGATCGCGCAGCCGACTGCAGCCCTGGTCCTCATCCTGAGGAGCCCGCCGGAGGCGGGCGTTTCTAAGGATGGCAGCGGATGCGATGTCGCTTGGAGCCGTCCTTCGAGACCCGCGCCAAGCGCGGGCCTCAAGACGAGGACTATTTCCCCGGAGCTGCCCATGATCTCACGCCGCGCGCTTGAACTTGCGACTGCCGTCCTCACCGGCGGCTTTGGTGTCGCCGTCGTGGTCCAAAGCCTCGACAACGGCGTCGGCTGGTCGAGTGCGGGCGTCGATGCCGGCACGTTCCCACTCCTGACCGGCACCATCATCGTGCTCGGGAGCCTCTACAATCTGGTGCGGGGCGTGTTGCCGGTTGCATCGCTGGCCAATGTCCCCATCGCGATCACGCGGATCGAATTGAGCCGGCTTGCAGGTCTGTTCGTTCCAGCCGCGATCTTCGTGGCCGCGATCCCGCTCGCGGGGATGTACGTCGCCTCGGCGCTGTATGTCTTCGCGGTGCTGGCGATCCCCCGGCATCAATCGGTGCCGCGCGCGCTGGTGATGGCGGCGGCGACGGCGCTCGCGCTCTACGTGGTGTTCGAGCGCATGTTCCAGGTCAGCTTGCCACACGGCGCGCTCGCCGCCGCACTCGGCTTCTGAGGGCGGGTCCGATGGACAATCTCGGGGAACTCCTGCACGGCTTCAGCATCGCGGTCACCGTGCCGCATCTGGTGCTGATGGTCGTCGGCGTGCTGCTCGGCATTCTCGTCGGCGTCCTGCCGGGTCTGGGTGCGCCGAACGGGGTGTCGCTGCTGTTGCCGCTGACCTTCGGCATGCAGCCGGTGTCGGCGATCATCCTGCTCTCCAGCATGTATTGGGGCGCGTTGTTCGGTGGCTCCGTCACCTCGATCCTGTTCAACATTCCGGGCGAGCCGTCGTCGGTCGCGACCACCTTCGACGGCTATCCGATGGCGCGTGACGGAAGGCCGACCACGGCGCTCGCGACCGCCTTCGGCTCGGCGGCCTTCGGCGCGCTGGTCGGCGTCATCCTGATCACCTTCCTGGCGTCCTGGGTGGCGCAGGTCGCGCTCGCCTTCGGGCCGGCGGAATACTTTGCGGTCTATTTCCTGGCCTTCGCCAGCTTCGTCGGCATGGGCGGCGCCGCACCCATCAAGACGGTCGTGGCGCTCGCGATCGGGTTTTCGATCGCCGCGATCGGCATCGACACCGTCTCCGGCAGCGTCCGCCTCACCATGGGCGTCGATGAACTCGTCAAGGGCGTGAGCTTCGTCGTTGCGGTCATGGGCCTGTTCGGGATCGGCGAGCTGCTGGTCGCGGTCGAAGAGGAATTCCATGCCCGCGCAGTGTCCTCGAAGATCGACTGGCGCGAAGTGTTCCGGGCGGTCGGCCGCCTTCCGAGGCATAGCGTTGCCTTGCTGCGCAGCGCCGCCATCGGCTGCTGGATGGGGATCACGCCGGGGGGCCCGACTGCGGCATCCTTCATGAGCTACGGCATTGCCCGCCGCTTCTCGCGTCGTGGCCGCCATTTCGGCACCGGAGAGGTCGAAGGCATCATCTCGCCGGAGACGGCCGATCACGCCGCCGGCACCAGTGCGCTGTTGCCGATGCTTTCGCTCGGCATTCCCGGCTCGGCGACCGCAGCCGTCATGATGGGCGGGCTGATGATCTGGGGCCTCAATCCCGGGCCAATGCTGTTCGTCGACCAGAAGGATTTCGTGTGGGGCCTGATCGCCTCGATGTATGTCGGCAACATCGTCGCCGTCGCCCTGGTGCTGCTGACTGTCCCGGTCTTCGCAGCCCTGATGCGGATTCCCTTCGTGGTGATCGCCCCGCTGATCGTGATCATCTGCGTCGTCGGCGCCTATTCGGTGTCGAACTCCTATCTCGACGTCGTCATGATGCTCGGCTTTGGAATCGTCGGCTATCTCTTCAAGAAGCTGTTCTATCCGCTGGCGCCGCTCGTGCTCGCCATCGTCATCGGCGACAAGGCCGAAGATGCCTTTCGGCAGTCCATGCTGATGTCGAAGGGATCGCTAGGCATCTTCTTTGCCAACAAGCTGGTGACATGCCTGATCGTGGCCGGCATCGCGCTCTTGCTGCTGCCGCTCGTGCTGCAGCTCGCGCGTCTCTGGCGCAGGCCCGTGGCCCCCGCGACCGCAACGACCGCCCAGGAGAAGGTGATCATATGACCGCAAAGCCGCTGATTGCACTGGCCATGGGAGATCCCGCCGGCATCAGCCCTGAGCTGACGGCGAAACTGGTGGCGCAGGACGACATCCGCGCGAGTTGCCGGCTCGTCGTGATCGGCGACCGCCGCATCTTCGAGGAGGGTGCGCGCATTGCCGGTGTCAAGCCGGCGCTGAAGATGGTGGAGCAGGGGGCCGATCTTCGAGCGGCGGAGGAAGACTCGTCGTTTCTCGATCTTGGTCACCTCGATCCCAAACAGGTCGAGCCGAAGACCGCAACGCTGGCCGGCGGCAAATTCGCGCTTGCGAACTACCGGCATGCGCTCGAACTCGGCCGCGACGGCCGTGTCGACGCGGTCTGCTTCACCCCCTTCAACAAGCAGGCGATGCGGCTCGCCCGTGCGGAGTACGACGACGAGATCGCGTTTTCGGCCGAAGTGGTCGGGCTCAAGACGCCGGCAAGCGAATTCAACGTGCTGGACCGGCTGTGGAACGCGCGCGTCACCTCCCACATCCCGCTGCGGGACGTCGCTGGCAAGCTGACCAGCGAACGCATCCATCGTGCGCTTGAGCTGACCAATGCCTGCATGCGCAACGCCGGCTTCGCGCGGCCGCGCATCGCAGTCGCTGGCTTGAATCCGCACGCGGGCGATGGCGGCAATTTCGGCCGTGAGGAGATCGATATCATCGCGCCCGTGGTCGCGGCCGGCCAGCGCGAGGGCATCGCGGCGGAAGGACCGTTTCCCGCCGACACCGTGTTTCTGCGCGCCAAGGGCGGTGCCTTCGATGCGGTGCTGACGATGTATCACGACCAGGGCCAGATCGCGATGAAGCTGATGGGCTTCGATCGTGGCGTCACTTTGCTCGGTGGCTTTCCGTTCCCGATCTGCACGCCCGCACACGGCACCGCCTACGACATCGCAGGGCAGGGCATCGCGTCGATCGGCGCCGGCCGTGCGGCGGTGTTGCTCGCGGCGGAGATGGCGGCGGCCGGCACGCGCCGTGGATGAGCACTATTTCGCAATCGGCGTCGTCAACTCCTTGTCCGTCGTGTCCACCACGAACACGGCCAGCAGCTTGGCAGGCTCGGTGGCGCTGGCATTCGCGCTGATGCCGTGGCGGTCACCGGGGTGTTCGGCAAAGTTCTCTCCCTTGTGAAAGACCTTGGCGGGGCCGTCATTGACCTGACTGCGGATCGCGCCTTCCAGCACCGTGGCGTAGATGAAAGCGGAGGGCGCGTGGATGTGGGCCGGCGACGAGCCTCCGGGGCCGTACTCGACCAGCACGCCCTTCATGCTCTTGCCGGGAACGTTGGGCAGTGCCTGGTCGAAGACGACCGTGACTTTCGCCAATGGCGCTGCCGGCTCGGCTGCGTGGACCGGCAGCAATGATGCGGCATAAATCGCTGTCGCGATCAGCAATCTGCGCATGGGATCTCCTTATCTGCGGTGGTTTCGTGATTGCCGATCTCAGAGACCAGCGAGCCATGTTGCGAGCTTCGTTGGTCCGAGGCGTGCCTCGCCGAGCGGGACCAGCGATGTGTCGTCAATCGGGCCGCCGTAATAGGGCGCCTTCGGGTCTCCGACCACGGGACGGGCGTCGCCCGACGCCTTCAGGCGGCGTGCGATGAAGTCATTGAAGGGGGCCTTCTCGGAGCCTGCGATGTCGATCGTGCCATTGAGCGGTGTCCCGGTTGCGACCTCCGCGAGGCGAGCGACGACGTCGTCGGCGGCGATCGGCTGAAACGAGGCCGAGGGAACGACGATCCTGCCGTCGATCGCACCCATGTCGGCGATAGCGCCGAGGAATTCGAAGAATTGGGTGGCGCGCACGATCGAGTAGGGGACCGAGGATGACTTGACGATTGTTTCCTGGGCAAGCTTGGCACGGAAGTATGCGTTGTCGGGCGACCGTTCGGTTCCGACGATCGACAGGACCACGTGATGCTTCACGGCGGCGGCGGCTTCTGCCGCCACCAAATTCCTGCTCGACCGCTCGAAGAATTCGAGCACGGCGGCGGGCTCCCACGACGGCGCATTGGCGACGTCGACGACGACATCCGCGCCTGTCAGAGCCGCGGCGAGACCATCCCCGGTCACGGCATCGACGCCTGATTTCGGTGAAGCTGCCACAGCCTCATGGCCTTGCTGCCCGAGCCGCGCCACGAGCTTGGACCCGATCAATCCGGTTCCGCCGATCACGACGATCTTCATGGGCTGTCTCCTTGGTATGTGACGTGCGCGGGATGGCCAATGCCAGTGCGAATTCGCGCGCTCACGTCGATGAACGTGATGCGAAGCGACTCTAGTCGAACAAGGGCGCCGGGCTCTTGCCCGTTACGGTCGCGGCTTGCCGGAAAATGCTTCAGAAGCCGGGTGTGATTTCACAAAGCCGCTAGGGGGCATCCGCTCGTGCCGCAACACATTCTGCGATGATCGCAGATTGCCAGTGTTTTGCCCGTCGTGTCAAAATTTCCGGGGGAAAAGGCGAAAAATAGAAATGAAAAGGCTAGTGAAAACAATCCTCTAGCTACTGTGCATGGGGTTGTTTTCGCATTTTTAGCGAGTCTGCCGCATCACGCACCGCAGACGATCACGCCATACCAGCCGAGGCCGCGATAAGTCTCGTAGCCGGGCGTCGCATGGAAGGCGATCAGCCCACCGGTGCGGTCGTGGTAGAAGCCCGATCGCTGACCGTTCAGCGAGATCGAGATGCGCTCGCTGAGGATGCCCTGGCCGTCGGACGCCGCGATCACGCGGAAATTTGAATCGACCAGCAGAACGCGGGCCTTGTCGCTGTCGCCGACGCGCACACCCTGCACGATGGCGCGGGCCTGCGGCTCCCAGTCGAAATGGATGGCGAGCACGCCGATCGGCGCGCCGTTGGCCTGGCCGCCGGCGCGGACACTGGCGCAATAGGTCGCCACTTGTGCGTTACCGAGCAACGGCTGGTTCTCGACGTCGCCGGCAACGTAGTCGTCGCCGGAGCGCAAGGTCTTCGCCTCGCGAAACCATTTGGTGTGGGCGACGTTCTGGCCGACGACTCGGAAGCGGTCGGCACGGCCGTTGGCGATGACGTTGCCGTCGAGGTCGCAGAGCCAGAGGTCGAGATAGACGGTGTAGGCCCCGAGGATCACGCCCAGGCGCTGCGAGGCGTGCGAGACGGCCTCAGCGTCGGGTGAGGCGGCGCAATCGACCACCGCGGAATCGGTCGCCCACCAGCGTACGTCGCAGGTGCGCTCATAGAGGTTGCGGTCTATCAGTTCGATTGCGTTCAGCGACAGATCCATCATGCGTTCGCCGCGCGAACGCTGGCTCATGCGCTCGATCGACGAGACGAGATCGCCGGTCCGCTTCGTCAATTGGCTTTCGAGCTCGCGAGCGATGGTCTCGACCTGCTGGCCGACGCCGCGTACCTCCTGCGCCACCACCGCAAAGCCCGCGCCTTGCGCGCCGGCGCGCGAGCTTTCGATCAGCGCGTTCAGCGCCAGCATCTTCATCTGGTTGGTGATCTGCTGGATCGACTTGGTCTTGTCGACCGCGATCTGGTTGACCTCCGCAGTCAGGCGGTTGATCAGCGCGGAAATGTCGGAATCGTCCTCAGCGGGTTCGGGGGCGATCGGCTTGGCCTTCAGACCCAGCGCAGCAGACATCGGGGACTTCCCTTGGCAATGAGGTCTGATCTGCAACGAACCCGGACCAATCGCTGACAGATCGAATACGATTCTTTTTCGAAGATTCCGCCTAACGCCCGCTTAATTTGCTGTTCCGCGGAATGCCCAAATGATAGTCAATCGACGTGGCAAATCAGCAATCCACCGCTTTGTGCGGTGCGGAGATTGCAAATGCCGGGGGATTCCGGGCCAATCGTCCTGCACAGCCGACCGGCGCAAGACCGTCGATCACGGGTCCCTCAAACCGACTGCAACCCATGACGCCGCCCGCAACAGCGTTGCCCGTCGAATCGCCCCAGGCCTTTCTCGGCGTCGCGCGTTCGCTGACCGACAAGCTCTGGCGCGACCGGCTGGATGCCCGTGGGGCGGCCCAGGCGCTCGCGATCGTGCAGCGGCACCAGCTTCCCGAACTGCTGGCCCGGGTGCTGGCCGGCCGCGGCGTCGACATCGACGCGGTGCCCGACTTTCTCGATCCGACCATCCGCAAGCTCATGCCGGACCCCTTTACCGTGACGGAGATGGAGGCCGCGGCGAAGCGGATCGCGGATGCTGCGGTGAAGGGTGAGAAGGTCGCGATCTTCGGGGATTACGACGTCGACGGCGCGACCTCGGCGGCTTTGCTGACCTGGCACCTGCGCCATTGCGGGCTCGATCCGCTGATCCACATTCCCGACCGCATTTTCGAGGGCTATGGCCCCAACGTCGAAGCGGTCCGCGGGCTGGCGGCCAAGGGCGCCAGGCTGCTCGTCACCGTCGATTGCGGCACCACCAGCATCGAGCCGCTTGCGGAAGCCAAGCGCCTCGGCATGTCCGTTGTCGTGATCGACCATCACCAGGCCGGCACGGAGCTGCCGGAGGTCGATGCCCTGGTCAATCCGAACCGGCTCGACGATCTCTCCGGCCTCGGCCATCTCGCCGCGGTCGGTCTCGTGCTGGTGACGCTGGTTGCGGTCAATCGCGAGCTGCGCCAGCGCGGTTTCTGGACTGCGGAAATGCCTGAACCGGATCTGCTCGGCATGCTGCACCACGTCGCGCTCGGGACGGTTGCCGACGTCGCGCCCCTGATCGGTCTCAACCGCGCTTTCGTCGCCAAGGGGCTGATCGCGATGCGGCGGCGCGACCATGTCGGCCATACCGCGTTGATGGATGTGGCGCGGCTCAACGGGCCGCCGGAGGCCTGGCATCTCGGCTTCATGCTGGGGCCGCGCATCAACGCCGGCGGCCGCATCGGCCGCGCCGATCTCGGCGTGCGGTTGCTGCTCGAAGGCGACAGCGTCGAGGCCGCGCGGATCGCCGCCGAGCTCGACCGCCTCAACGGCGAGCGCCGCGTCATCGAGCAGGCCGCCGAAGCGCAGGCCGAAGCCGAAGCGCTGGCCTCGATCGGGCTGGAGGACAAGCTCAGCGTCATCGTCACGGCGTCAGAGGGCTGGCACCCCGGCGTCGTCGGCCTCGTTGCCTCTCGGCTGAAGGAAAAGTTTTCGCGACCCGCTTTCGCCATTGCGCTCGAGCCCGGCGGCATCGGCACCGGCTCGGGGCGCTCGATCGCAGGCGTCGACATCGGCAAGGCCGTGCGGCAGGCGGTCACTGACGGCATTCTGCTGAAGGGCGGCGGCCACGCGATGGCCGCGGGCGTGACGCTCCGGAAAGAGAAGCTCGCCGAATTTCGCGCCTATCTCGAAAACGCGCTGGCGCGGGACGTCGCCGAGGCGCGCCACGTCAACGAGCTCTACATCGACGGCGCGGTCTCCGCGCGCGCCGTGACGCCGGAGCTTGCGGCGACGCTGAGCCGTGCCGGCCCGTTCGGCAGCGGCAATCCGGAAGCCGTGCTGGCGCTGCCGGCACATCAGCTCGTGTTTGCCGACGAGGTCGGGCAGGCGCATCTGCGTCTGCGCTTCAAGTCGGGCGACGGCGCCATCGTCAACGGCATCGCGTTCCGCTCGATCGGCCAGAAGCTCGGCAACGCGCTACTCGCCAACCGCGGCCAGCAATTGCATGTCGCCGGTTCGCTCTCGGTCGATCGCTACCAGGGCGCCGAGCGCGTGCAATTCCGTGTCATCGACGTCGCGCTACCGGACCAGGGGCCATCCGTGATTAGATGACGCGAGATCTGACGCGGTAGACGCGGCACGCGTTTGCGCGGGGATCATGCGGCATACAATAGGTCGCTCACACAACAAAAAAGGGAGTGAACATGGCAGGGCAGGTTGAGGGCAAGGTCGCGCTGGTGACTGGCGGCGCCTCGGGTATCGGCGAGGCCATCGTCGAGCTGTTCGCGCGCGAAGGCGCGACCGTCGTCATCACCGACATCGATGATCTGCGCGGGCCCGAGCTCGCCGAGCGCGTGACAAAAGCCGGCGGCAAGGCGATCTTCCTGGAGCAGGACGTCACCAGCGAGGAGCGCTGGATCGACATCGTCGGCGACATTGCCAAGCGCTATGGCCGGCTCGATATCATGGTCTCCAATGCCGGCATCGGCATCGCCGTGCCCTCGATCGTCGACATGACGCTCGCAGACTGGCGCAAGCAGAACGCGATCAACCTCGACGGCGTGTTTCTCTCGGTCAAGCATTGCCTGCCGCTGATGCGCAAGCAGGGCGGCGGTTCGATCATCATGATGTCCTCGCTCGCGGGCCTGCGCGGCGCGCCGGGCCTGTCGGCCTATTCGGCGACCAAGGGCGGCGTGCGGCTGTTCGCCAAGTCGATCGCGATGGAATGCGCGGCGGCCGGCGACGGCATCCGGGTCAATTCTGTGCATCCCGGGATTATCGACACCCCGATCTGGGGCAAGATCCCGACCGGTGCGACCGGCGCCGGCCAGAATGCGCCGATCGATCCCGAGGAGCGCGCCAAGGCCGCAACCCCGCTCGGTCGCGCCGGACAGGCTGCAGAGATCGCTTCGGGCGTGCTGTATCTGGCCTCCGATGCCTCGGGCTACGTCACGGGCAGTGAACTCGTCATCGACGGCGGCATGAATGCCGGCGGTGTGCCGCGGCGGGCCTGAGGGCGCAGGGCAGGGTGGCACGCACGGGGGCTGACGTGCACGCGCGGCCCCTGTACAAGGCGGACAGCTTCCGACCGACAGAGGTGTCCTTCGTCATGGCGCATAGCCTTCACGCTTCCTCACCCGCGCCCGCCCCATTCCGCTCGAACCGGCCGGATCTCGCCACCGATGCGATCCGCACCGCGCGCGAGGATCTCGCCGCCTGCTTCCGCATGGCGGCGCGCAACGGTTACGAGGAGGGCATCTGCAACCACTTCTCGGCCGTGGTGCCCGGCCATGACGATTTGTTTCTCGTCAATCCCTATGGCTATGCCTTTCGCGAGATCACGGCCTCGAAGCTGTTGATCTGCGATTTCCACGGCAATGTGCTCGACGGCGAGGGGGTGCCGGAGGCAACAGCGTTCTTCATCCACGCCGAGATGCACAGGTTGCTGCCGCGCGCCAAAGTCGCGTTCCACACCCACATGCCCTACGCGACGGCGCTGTCGATGACCGAAGGCGAGCCCCTGATCTGGGCCGGCCAGACCGCGCTGAAGTTCTACGGCCGCACCGCGGTCGACCGCGACTACAACGGCCTCGCGCTCGACAACCGCGAGGGCGCGCGGATCGCTTCGGCCGTGGGCGACGCCGATATCGTCTTCATGAAGCATCACGGCGTGATGGTGCTGGCCCCGACCATCGCGGAAGCCTGGGACGATCTCTATTATCTCGAACGCGCCGCCGAGGTGCAGGTGCTGGCGATGTCGACGGGACGCAAGGTGCTGCCGGTCGATCCCGCGATCGCGGCCGAGACCTACCGGCAGATGCGTGAAGGCGATTCCGAATCCGCCCGGCTGCATCTCGCCGCGATCCGCCGTCAGCTGGATGCGGAAGAGCCGCAGTACCGGCACTGAACTGCTCGTCATTCCGGGCGCGCGAAGCGCGAGCCCGGACTCCATCATGCAGCAAGTCATGCGGAGAAATGGATTCCGGGCTCGCGCCAAGGGGCGCGCCCTGGAATGACAGAGCGAGGCGCTGGCTCTTACGACCGCTGTCGCAGCTTGGCCAGCACCTTCAGCCCGCCATAACCGTCCGCAGGCGTGATCCCCGCGCGCTGCTGGAAATCCTTGATCGCCTTCATGGTGTCGTTGCCGACCCGGCCGTCGGTGCCGCCGGTGTCGAAACCGGCTTTCGTCAATCGCGTCTGCATTTCCTGCACCTCGGCGAGCGTCAGCGCGCGCTCGGAGCCGGGGAAGGGCTGGATGAAGGGCGGCCCGCCGAGGCAGCGGTCGCCGAGATGACAGATCGCGAGAGCATAATTCATGGAAGGGTTGTAGCTCTTCACCGAGTAGAAATTCGGTCCCAGCAGGAAGGTCGGTCCGCCAGCGACCGGCGTCCACATTTGCGCGGATGCGTTCGGCTGCGGGAACGGCTGGCCGTCGGCGCGGGTGACGCCCGAAGATGCCCAGGCCGCATAGGTGCGACTGCCGCTCATATTGCCGGCCGCCCGCACCTCGTAGCCCCAATGCTCGCCGCGATGCCATTTGCCACGGTTGACGAGATATTTCGCGGTCGAGCCCAGAGCGTCGTCCGGCTTGCCGAACGGCGACACCTTGCCGTCGCCGTCGTAGTCGATGCCGACGTTGAGCCAGACTTCCGGCATCCATTGCGAATGGCCCATCGCGCCGGCCCAGGAGCCCTGCATCTGCTCCGGCGTGCTCCAGCCCTTGTCGACGATGCGGAGCGCGTTGATCAGCTCGGTCTCCCAATAGGCCTTGCGACGCGGCTCGTTCCAGGCAAGCGCGGCGAGGGAGGGAAACACCGGCGTCATGTGGTTCTGTTGCACCAGGGGATCGCCATAGGCGGACTCGACGCCCCACAGCGCCAGCAAGGTGCCGCGCTCGACACCGAAATCCCGCTCGATGCGCGCCAGCAGCGCCTCGTTGTTCTTCAGCGCGATCTTGCCGTTGATGATGCGCCAGTCGGAGACGCGGCGGTTGATGTATTGCCAGACCTGTTCGTGGAATTCGGGCTGGCTGCGCATCTGCTTGAACACGCTCATGTCGGGCTCGACCCGTGCCATCGCGCGCTGCCAGGTCGCGGCCGAGATGCCTTTGGCCATGGCACGTGCGCGAAAGCTCTCGCGCCATTCGTCGAAGCCCGGCGGTGCTGCGAGGACGCCTGCGGGTGCCGCGAGGACGGCGGTCGCGCCGAGCACGGACTTCAGCACTGTGCGGCGGGTGTGATGGGCCGAGGAATCAGCTTGTTTCATGGATCCAGTCTAGCCGGAAACATGGCCGCTGTGAGCCGGTTCCGGGTCCCCCGGAATAGGCAGGTCATGCGGAACAAAGTGTCGCACTCCGGCATTCCCACCCCACGACAACGAGGAGGACGAGATGAGGAAATATCTGTTCGCCGCCGCCATGGTAACCGCCATTGCGGCCCCTGCATTCGCCGACGAAGTCGGTGTTCACGTTGGCCCGGTCGGTGCCGGCGTAACGGTCGGCCAGTCGCCGGACTATCGCGTCCGCGAGCGTGATCGCACCACGGTCATCCGGGAGCGCGAGCCGTCCAGCCGCACCACCGTGATCAAGAAGGAAGACGAGTACGGCAATCGCAGCAAGACTGTGATCCACCACGACAACGATTGACGGAATGGCCCCGGCCTGAGCGCCGGGGCCGCTCGCCTGCATCGAGAATTCGGGGTGGAATGAAGATACGCGCGCATGCGGAGAGCCACGTCGTCGAGCTCGAAGACGGATCGCAATGGCAGATCTTTCCCGGCGATCTCGCGACGACACTGAGCTGGAAGCCCGAGACTGATTTGCACCTGGAGCCGAGTGGCGACCGGGTGAGTTCGCATGTTCTGTTCAATCCCACCGACAACAGCCGCGTGCGAGTCATCGCGGCGGACGGGACCTGGGTCGATGGTGAGGTTAAGGATGTCTTGAAGGGCGGTTAACCAGCTCCCGCGCTTTCGAATAACTCTGACGTCTAGGGCCTGTCTTTTTACGGTCGGTTCGCTTGCGTGTGCGTAGGATGTGGCATGCGGGAGCTCTTCGACATCATTCGTGCCAATCCCTGGCCCTTCGGCGCCGGGCTTTTCGTCGTTCTCTTGATGATCATCGCCGAGAACTTTGGCCGCGGTATTCAAGGCGGCGGTGATGGCGGTTCGAGCGGCGATCTCTCGGATGCCGGCGGGTGTGACGGAGGGGGCGACTGATCCTCCCCTAGTCTTCCTGCAACTCCTTCGCGACGCTGGCGAGCCAGCGGCGAACGCTCGCCTCGGCCTTGGCGTCGAGGCCGCCAGCCAGGCGCTTCTCCAGCGCGATCACGCGTTCCCTGCAGGCCATCAACAACGTCGTTCCGCGCTTGGTCAGCGCCCATTGCTGGATACGCCCGTGGACCGGGTGAGGCGTCATCACGATCGCGCCGTCGCGCTCGAGATTGCGGATGATGACCCCGACCGTTTGCGGGGTGAGGAACGTGAGACGGGCCACGTCGGCGCCCGACAGGCCCGGATAGGCATTCAGCATCGTCAACACCGCAAATTGCGGCGATGTCACGCCGAGGTCTGCAAGCGTCCGCTCCATCGTCAGGCGGACCGCGGCATGGGCCTGGCGCAGGAGATAACCGAGATAGCCTTGCTCGCCGCGCTTGCCTTCGCCCGGGGCGGGCACCTGAACGGGACCAGGCTCGGCGGTCTTGCCCCGGGATTTCGATCTCGTGATGTTCGGTGTCTTGCGTAACATATAAGAGCTCTTATAAGATGTAAGCAATCTTATATTAGACGAGGTGGACGGCAATGTCACACGCCCGCAGTGAATACGAGGAGTTCAAGCGGATCGCGCCCGATGCGTATGATCTGGTGCTCGCGCTGGGCCAGCTTGCGGCCAAGGCCGGCCTCGACAAGCAGCTTCTCGAGCTCGTCAAGCTGCGCGCCTCGCAGATCAACGGCTGTGCCTTCTGCGTGCAGCACCATGTCCTGCTGTCGGAACGGATCGGCGTGCCCCTCGACAAGCTCCATCTGGTCGCGGTCTGGCGCGAGGCGCCGATCTTCTCGCCGCGCGAGCGCGCGGCGCTGGCCTGGGCTGAGGCGCTGACCTTGCTACCCGACGGCGTGAGCGAGGACGTCTATGCCGAAGTTGCCCGGGAGTTCTCCGAGACCGAGCTGATGTACCTGACCTCGGCGGTCGCTTCGATCAACGTCTGGAACCGTTTCGGCGCGGCGTTTCGCTGGACGCCGCCGCCGCGGCCGGTGGCCGCGAATGCCGCGGCATCCTGACCAGCACGAAGGGAGGTTACGATGACAGCAATGAACCTATCTGCCGTGCAACGGCCGGCGCCATCACGCTCGACGGCGCTCGCTGTCGTCGCAGGACTTGCCTGCGCATTTGCGATCGGCAAGACGCTGCCGCTGACGATGGACGCCGTCTCCGGCGCGCTGGCGCCGTTCTGCGCCACGGCAGCGGAGAGCTCGCCGCTCGACAAGGTCGAACCAATCGACTCCTACGCCTTGCCGAACGTGCCGGGCAAGCGCGTCACCATCGTGCGCGTGACCTATGGTCCGGGCGGATTCTCGCGCCCGCATCGTCACGCCGGATCGGTGACCGCCTACATCACCAAGGGCGAGATTCGCTCGCAGCTCGGCGGCGGTCCTGTCGAGACGTTCGGTGTCGGCCAATCCTTCTTCGAGCCGCCGGGCTCGACACATCTCGTCTCGGCCAACGCGAGCCTGACCGAGCCCGCGGAATTGATCGCGGTGTTCGTGGCCGACGAGGGCGCGCAGCTTACGACTTTGCTTGAATAATAGCCGGTAGCGTTCAGGCTTGCCGCAAGCCCTTCAAGCGTTTCCAAGCCGGCGAGACGCCATATTGCACCGCCGGAATCGCAACCGCGCCGACAAGCAATCCAACGATCCCTGAGATGGCCGCCTCGACCGACCATTCGACGATGCCGGCAACGAAGGGCAAAGCGTGCGCGGCAGCCTCGGTTGCAGCATGGATCATGCGGCCGACCATGGGCGGACCGTATTTTTCGATGCCGTGCAGGATGATGCCGCCGCCAACCCAGATCATGGCGGCGGTGCCGATGGCACTCAGCACCGCCAGGAAGACAGGCATGCCGCGGACGAGTGCGCGTCCAAGCGAGCGGATCCCTGCGCCAATGAAGGAGGTCCCGTCGTAGCGCGCGAGGGCCACGCCGGCATCGTCCGCCTTCACGATCAGGGCCACGACGCCATAGACACCGACCGTGATACCGAAGCCGACCAAAGCCAGCACCAACGCCTGGGTCCAGATATTGCCGGCGGGGATAGCCGCCAGCGTGATCGCCATGATCTCCGCCGACAGAATGAAATCCGTCTTGATGGCGCTCGCGACCTTTTCGTCCTCGACCGACCCGGCATCCGCCGCCGTCGGCTGGAGCTGGGCCTCGTGGTGCGCATGATGGGGCATCACGGCTTCGAGCACCTTCTCGGCGCCTTCGTAGCAGAGAAAGGCGCCGCCCAGCATGAGCAGCGGGGTCACCGCGGTAGGAAGGAAATATCCGAGCAGCAGGGCAACGGGCAGCAGAATCAGCAATTTGTTGCGCAGCGATCCGACCGCAATCTTGCCGACGATCGGCAGTTCGCGCTTTGCGGCAAAGCCGATGACGTAGTTCGGCGTGACGGCTGCGTCGTCGATGACCACGCCGGCCGCCTTTGCGCCCGCTTTGGCAGCCTGGCCCGCCACGTCGTCGAGCGATGCCGCTGCCACCTTTGCAATCGCCGCGATATCGTCGAGAAGCCCAAGCAGTCCGACACTCATCAACCCGATCCCTTGTTCGTTCGAGCCAGCGGTGTCCGCGACTGCATATTGCTGTGCCCCTTGTTTGGAGGCGAGCAAGCTCTCAATTCTCTTCGCCGCCTGACCCCTCGCGGAGGTCTGGCTTCATCACGTCCTCGGGCAGCGCATGGGCGACCGGCTGCGTCGTGACCGCGATCTCCGGGCCGACCTCGCGGCCGCGGGCGCGGATCAGGCGTTCGTAAGCAGAGACCAGCGTGACGTAGGGGCTGACCCAGATCCAGCCGTCGCGCGTAAACACCTGCACATCGAAATGCAGATGCATCGAGGTGCCGGCGGGATGGTCGAGATAGTTCGAGATCACACCGATCTTCTCGCCTTCGGTGACGATGCGGCCATTGAGCACGCCATCGGCGTTCATGGCATGCGGATTCATGTGCATGTAGCGGAAGCGGATGTGTTCGGTGCGGCTGTTGACCTGAAGCGTCGCGGCCTGGTCCTTGGACGCGCGGATCACGATGGCATCGCGCACGGCGACGACGGCGCGCTGCTTGGGATCGCAGGGCTCGCGGCCTTCGCCGGGCGGCGGGCAGTCGGCGGCGCGGATATCCTCGCCCTGATGGCCGTAACCGCCTGCGCATTGCCAGACCTCGAAACTGCGGGACTCGCAGAAATTGTCGCGCCAGGGATAGGCGGTCGTGCTCTCACTCTTGTCGCGCTTGGCATAGGATTGCGAGCGGACGAAGGCAGGCGCCTTCTCGAGCGGAAAGCGGATTTGTGCATAGGCCATGGCGTCGGGATGGCCGCCCTGCTTGCGATAACCGGTGTTCGGGATGATGTCGCCGCTCGGCCGGTAGCTGAAGTCCGGTGAGCGCCCAGCCGGACGATCGAGGATGTTGGAGGCGATGTCCGTCAATGGCCGCATGCGTTGGCCGCCGGCGACGCGCAGGGCCTTCAGGAAGCGCTCGGCGACCGGAGAGGCTTCCCTGCAGGCCAGCCGCCGTGGCCTGGCAACGCTGTCGAGGCATTGGATCGACACCACATAGGCGACGCCGAAACGGGTGAAGGCGTAACGGACATAGCCTTCCCGGATGAACCTGCGCAAGTCCGGGTAGATCGTCGCGAGCGGCTTGATTGGCTCGCCCTTGCCGCCGGCGGGATCGGCGATGTCGTAGACGAGCGCCGAGCCCGTAATCTGCACTTCGACCGGCCTCGTGAACACCCGGGCCGGCATGCCGTCGCCGGCGCCGGGCTCGAGCGAGAAGGTCGCGCTGTAGCCGGCGGGACCGGCATCGAACATGTCGACGGGATTGAAGTCCGCCTGGTAGCGCGACAGCGCAAGCGTTGCGGGCGCGCCGCCTCGCTGCGCCTCGAGGTAAGCGGCGGCATCGAACGGCAGCAGCACGGGCACGGGACTGCGGGTGATGCCGGTGAAGAATCGCGACGAGACCGCGTTAAGTTGCACCAGTGCCGGCGTCGCGCGCGGATCGTAGCGCGGCACCGAACGGCGAGGTGCAAAGACGAAATCGCCCGCCACCCTTGGGCGGCTGTTGATCTCGGTGCGGAGCTGGTCGAGCGCTGCGCGCCAGTCGACGCGCAGGGCCGTGAGCGAGGGGCTGCGGAATTCATCCGCAGCGAGTGGAGTGGTGCTGAGGAGCGAAAGCGACGCCAGGAGCAGCGAGACGAAGCGGAAACCCTTCCCAACCACTGTCTCGCCCCCCGGCGGTACCTGTTGCGCTCGCTCTGTTCCCCGTCAGTCCTTGGCGCGTTCGGAGTAGGAGCCGTCTTCGGTCATGACCACGATGCGGGTGCCGACGGCGATGTGCGGCGGCACGGTGGTGCGCACGCCGTTGGAGAGCACCGCCGGCTTGTACGACGACGAGGCGGTCTGGCCCTTGGTGACCGGCTCGGTCTCGACCACTTCCAAAGTCACACGCTGCGGCAGCGCGAGCGAGACCACGTTGACATCGTGGGTCGACAGCTTGACGGTCATGTCCGGTTGCAGATACGCGGCCGCGTCGCCGACGACGTCCTTGGAAACCTGGACCTGATCGTAGGTCTCCGGGTTCATAAAGTGGTAGCCGTCGCCATCTTCATACAGGAAGGTGTAGTTGCGCTCCTCGATCGTGGCCTTTTCGACCTGGTCGGTGGTCTTGTAGCGTTCGGAGATCTTTACCCCGTCCGAGATTCGGCGCATTTCGATCTGGCTGACCGGGGTGCCCTTGCCGGGATGGATGTTCTCGGCGCTCACGACGACATAGAGCTTGCCGTCTTGCTCGATCACGTTGCCCTTGCGGATAGAACTGGCGATGACTCTCAAAGCTATATTTCCTGCTTGCTTGGCCCGGCACCGGCCAGGACGTGATCAAATTGATGGAGGACCTGGGGCCTCAAATCAGACCGCGGCACCCGTTTCGGGCCGCAACATACTGATTTTGCCGTTAGATGCCAGCATTTTGCTCGCACCTGGGGCGGTCGGGTAATGGCTGGGGACAAGCCCATCTCACCATTCTGGTCGCCTGGCAGGCACCTTGATCGCCGGCCGTTTCTGCAGGCCAGGAGTGCCATTACCGGGGCGCTCAGGGGCTTTTTTGCCGAGCAGGGGTTCGTGGAGGTCGAAACCTCCATCCTCCAGGTTTCCCCGGGCAACGAGACCCATCTGCATGCCCCCCGGACCGAGATCATGCGGCCGGACGGCAGCCGGGCCAGCCGATATTTGCGGACTTCGCCCGAATTCGCTTGCAAGAAGCTGCTGGCGGCGGGCGAGACGCGGATTTTCGAGCTTGCCCGGGTGTTCCGGGACCGCGAGCGCGGCGACCTGCATCTGCCCGAATTCACCATGCTGGAATGGTATCGGGCGGGCGCCTCCTATGACGCCATCATGGCCGATTGCGTCGTCGTCATCGCCCGCGCCGCGCAGGCGACCGGCATCGGGACCTTCTCGTTCCGCGGCCGGACCGCCGATCCCTTCGCCGAGCCCGAGCTCCTGACGGTCGCGGGCGCCTTCGAACGGTTTGCCGGCATCGACCTGCTGTCGACAATCAGGGACGGCGAGGGTAACGGTGCCGCGCTGGCTGAGGCGGCCAGCGGCAAGGTCCGTGTGGCCGGGGACGACACCTGGTCGGATATCTTCAGCAAGGTCCTGGTCGAACATGTTGAGCCGCATCTGGGGCAGGGGCGTTTGACCATTTTGTTCGAATACCCATCTCCCGAGGCGGCGTTGGCTCGGGTGAAGACTGACGATCCCAGGGTCGCCGAGCGCTTCGAGGTCTACGCCTGCGGCGTCGAACTCGCCAACGGCTTTGGGGAACTGATCGATGCCGGAGAGCTTCGACAGCGCTTTACGGAATCGATGACGGAGAAGCAGCGCCGCTACGGTGAAGCCTATCCGCTCGACGAGGATTTTCTGACCGCGGTCGCCGCCATGCCGGAGGCGAGCGGTGTCGCGCTCGGCCTCGACCGGCTGGTGATGCTGGCAAGCGGCGCGTCGCGGATCGATCAGGTGGTTTGGACGCCACCTGCCGATGAAGCATCTTCTGCGACATGACGAAAACGAACCCTGCACGCACTCTGCGCGAGCCGGCTGAGCTCGTCGCCGAAGGTCTGGCGCCCGCAGCAGCGCTGCCGGCGCTCGAGCGCGTTGCCGCACGCTATGCCGTGGCAATCACGCCGGCACTGGTCGAACTGATTGATCCGTCCGACCCCGACGATCCCATCGCCCTTCAGTTTGTTCCGAGTGCAAGCGAATTGGAGATGCAGCCGGGCGAGGATGCCGATCCGATCGGAGATCATCCGAACTCGCCGGTCTCCGGCATCGTGCACCGCTATCCCGATCGCGTGTTGTTCAAGCTCGTTCACGTCTGCGCGGTCTATTGCCGCTTCTGCTTCCGCCGCGAGATGGTCGGCCCCGGCAAGGAGAATGCGCTGTCGGACCTCGCCTATCGCGCGGCGGTCGACTACATCCGTTCGCATCGCGAGATCTGGGAAGTGATCTTGACCGGCGGCGATCCCCTGATGCTGTCGCCGCGCCGGATGGGCGAGATCATGGCCGAACTCGCGGCGATCGATCACGTCAAGATCATCCGCCTTCACACGCGGGTGCCGGTCGCCGATCCCGCGCGGATCAGCAACGAGATGGTCGCGGCGCTCAAGGTCGAGGGTGCGACCACCTGGGTGGCCGTGCATGCCAACCATGCGCGGGAATTGACGGAAACGGCGCGCGCCGCCTGCGCGCGGCTCGTCGATTCTGGCATTCCGCTGGTAAGCCAGTCCGTGCTCTTGCGCGGGGTCAATGACAACGTCGCCGCTCTGTCGGATTTGATGCGAGCTTTCGTCGAATGCCGGATCAAGCCCTATTATCTGCATCACGGCGATCTCGCGCCGGGCACCGCCCATCTGCGGACGACCCTGGCGGAGGGGCGGGACCTGATGCGGCAGTTGCGGGGGCGGGTGTCGGGGCTCTGTCAGCCCGACTATGTCATCGATATTCCCGGTGGTGCCGGGAAGTCGCCGGTCGGACCGAATTACGTGTTGGCGGAGCAAAATACCGCACTTGACGCGCGTGATGCCGACACCGAAACGCGCTATCGTATCGTCGACTATTGCGGCGACGTTCATCTCTACCCGCCCGAAACGTGAGCGGTGAAAGCGGGCGACGCTGGTTTGAGGAATGGAGGCGAGACATGAAGAAGATCATCGTGGCAGCATCGCTCGCGGTCTTGCTCGGTGGCGCGGCGGTCGCGCAGACCGGGAGCAAGGGATCAACGTCAGGCGGCGCCACGTCCGGGCAGTCGGCGGGCTCTCTGCCGTCTGCACCCGTCGGTCATCGTCAGCCGCGCGCCAGCGACGTGCCGAATGAAAAGAATTTGAGCGATCCGAACGATCCGCTCAGCAAGGAAAACCAGGCGCTCGACAAGAAGATCAAGAGCATCTGCCGCGGCTGCTGAGGCTCAACCTCTCCCCGACAGGGAGAGGTTGATAGCCAGTCCCGCGATCGACGCTGCGTCGCGTCATCCGCTATGCCGACCGCTCGTGCAGGCCCGCTCCGCGGAGGTTGCGGCGGACCTCCACCGCGTCGGCAAGCTGCTCGAGCACGGTCGCGGTGGTTGCCCAATCGATGCAGCCATCGGTGATGCTCTGGCCGTAGACGAGCGGCTTGCCCGGCACGACGTCCTGGCGCCCGGCAACGAGGTTGCTCTCGATCATCACGCCCATGATGCGGTTCTCGCCGCCGGAGATCTGACCGGC
>JAESGJ010000138.1_pt1 | contig 105928 bp, 91 predicted proteins | sample 9266241 | NCBI WGS metagenome assembly JAESGJ01 (sample SAMN14514841, study PRJNA621669) | algae metagenome | isolation source: Brasilonema octagenarum HA4186-MV1 and co-occurring heterotrophs from wet... | place: USA: Manoa Valley, Hawaii | collected 2009-07-20 | reverse complement strand
CGTTCCCTGACAAGCTTGACCGCCTCGATCTTGAACTCCCGACTGAACTTCCGTCTCTGCATGACCTACCTCCGGCTTGATAAAACACCCAATCTTGGTGTCCATCAAACCGGCAGCAGCTCATACCTTTGCGAATTTCTGGCTCAGTACCCTAGCTACAGGTACGACGTCTTGACCAGACCACCCAAAGCCACCGATCGTCGCCGCCCGAAGGGGTCTCGCGCCGTGCCAAACGGCGGTAGCACTGAACAAGGCTCCGTCAGTCTTTTATGCGACCTTTCGACGATTGAGAGCGAAGCCTACGGCCAGAGCCGTAATCACGAGTACCTGGGCCGCGACCGTTTGGGCGGTCGGGAACAGGCCAACCAAGGAGATCCGCGGCACCCAACGCAATAGTGCGATGCTGACGATTCCGGCCTCTTGCAGAGCCGCGACACCCTTGCCGGCGAGAACAACTGTGAGGACTGCAATCAGCCACGAACTGTAAATAAAGAACTTGCCGATCGGCAGGCGGCGGCTAAAGCGCAGCATGATCCACGCGATTGCGGCCAAGATTGCGCACGCGCTCAGAGCGCCCGCGAGTATCGCGCCGCCGTTTCCCTGGCCCCACAGTGCCACATAGAAGAGGATTGTCTCGAACACCTCTCGATAGACGACGACGAAGGCGAGCGCGCACAGAAACCATGCCGAACCGCCCGACAGCGCTTTCGCCATCTTTTCCCGAATGTAGTGTTGCCATTGGTCGGCCTGCGCCTTGCCATGCATCCAGATGCCGACCGAGAGCAAAACCACGGCTGCAAAGACCGACCCGAAGCCCTCCGTCAATTCTCGGCTCGCGCCGCTTATCCCAATCACCCAGATTGCGGCAACCCAAGTCAAAAAACCCGCAGCAAGTGCGCCGACCCAACCAGCATGGACGTAGCGTATGACCTCCATCCGCTCGGCCTTGCGGAGGAAGGCGATCATGGCCACCACGATCAGCAGTGCTTCGAGCCCCTCGCGCAGCAGGATTGTCGCCGCACTCAGGAATGTAGACAGACCGCTTGCAGCGTCAGGCGACAACGCAGCTTCTGCATCGTCGAGGAGGTCGCCGAGGACCCGCACGCGATCGGCAAGTGAATCGGCCGTCTCTCCGCTTTGGATGGCGGCGCGGTACTCGCCCATTACACCCTCGATCCGCTCCAAGAGGGTACGGTCACGTACAGCCAGCGTGGGCTCTATCTGCTCGAAGCCATCGAGATATGCGGACAGCGCCAACTCGCCGGCGCGCTGCCGGTCTCCCGCACGATAGACGACGAGGCTTTCGGCCAGACGGCTGCGAACCAGCGACAGAGATCTGGTCTGCTGCCCCACCATGTCGGGATGACGACGCAAGTAAGCCATGAGCGCGTCCGCCTTATGCTGTCCGATGTTGCCGGCAAGCGCTGCGGGCGTCGTGCCGACGAGAGACTTCAGATCGGGGATGAATCTGTGAAGCCGTTCGTCCTGCCTCCACAGCCGTTCTCCCTCCGTCGCAGCAGCGTCCGAAAATGCGAAATGCCCAGCGTAGAATGCCAAGGCCCAGCGATCATCGGCCGGCAGGCCGTCGAAGCCCGGCATCGCAGTCCCGTCGAGACCTTGGGTGATCACCTGGTAGAGAGCAAACACACTGCGTTGACGGGCGCGGTCGGCGTCCGTGAAAGCGATGGGTGGGGTGTCAAGCTTCGCGGCATCCGACCCATGACCGTCACCGGCGACGCCATGACAGCTAGCGCAGTTCTGTGCGAACAGCGCCGTACCGCGCGCGAAGTTCCGGACCTTCTTCGGTGCCAGCGGTACTGGGTAGGCGGCAAGCAGAGCGGTGGCTAAGCCTTGTGCCAACTCTGCGACTTGCTTGGCCTCGGCCTTGCCGTCGATGGCGCGCTGCAGGCCCACAGCCTGCGTCAGAAGCGCGTGTTGTTCCGGTTTGGCCGGCAGCGCAGCGAGCTTCGCCGCAATGGTCGCCGCGAACTCTTTCTGCTCCGCATATTCGGAAGGACTTGAGACCGAGCCGTGCGACACCGCGCCGGCGTAGTCCACCGAAATGTAGTCCAACAGTCGCCACGTTATCTCGATATCGCTCGTCTTAGCTCTCGCGGAGCCCGAGAAAACCAGAGCCAGCACGATAGCGAGGAGTCCGATACGCCACGGTAAGGATAGGAGATTCAAGGGATGCCAGTCGAAGGTTGGGTTCGATCACGGTCGTATTGCCGGTTTCGGGTCGGCGCAACTTGAGGCGTTCTAAATTCTGTCGAGCTCAACTCTTTCCAGGCTCGCCCGTTCGCAACAGTCGTCCGGAAGATGCGCCTAATTTCAATAACTTGCCGGAGTGAGCACAGAAAAATCGTATTTCCCGCCGGTTAGTGCCTTCGAGCAAGCACCAGAACCCAGATCGATCAGATGCCCATCAGGCAGATATTAGCAATCAAAATCACATAGCAATTTCAATGACATAAGAGTTCGTGGTTTTATTCTGAATGGCGCGCCATGTTTAAAGTGAAGCTTGATTTTCTTGTCCTTTTTGCCTTTTTCGTCCCACCTGCTGACGCGGTGCGGCAGTGATTGTTCTGAGATCGTTCCTTTAGCTCGTTGAGCACATGTCGAACGCCGACCAAGTCGCAACTCAGTCCCCTCAAGCCAGCGGACCTCGTCGTGCCATACCGGACGACAATCTCGCTTATCCCGTAAGGGTGGAGATGAAGGGATCGCAAGGGTCGGGCTTCTTCCTTAATACTGAAAAGTCGACCTACTTCGTGACAGCGAAGCACGTCTTAGTTGATGACAAAGGGAAGCCGATTGATGCGTCACTCACGCTAGAAGCTTTCTCGCCCGATCCACTGGACGACAACAGCAACATCTTTCTGATTGATGTACCAAAGGTCCAAACGGACGGGTTCTTGAAACTCCACCCGAAAGAAGACATTGCTGTCATAAAAATCGGAGTAACGCATTGGGATGGCCCAAATTCGCGAATGGAAACGGTTGCTGGGGTCACGATCAAACAGTTCGCTGCCCGAGGAATTGTGGGTCTCAGCAAAGTCAATTTGAGGAAATTCGCTGACGTTCAAATCAGCAACGATTTGTACATCTTCGGATTTCCCAATTCAATCGGCCTTCAGCAATTGCCTCAATTGGATACCCGCCGGCCTCTACTCCGTAAGGGCATTGTTGCAGGTCTCAACCGGGCCCAGAAAACCATAATAATCGACTGCGAAGTTTTTCCCGGAAACAGTGGCGGATTAGCTCTTCAGGTCGAGCCGGATGTTCTCCAAGTCTATTATCGTGCCATAGGAGTCGTGGTTCAGTTCGTTCCCTTTGACAACACGAGGATTGGAGCGCCTTCCCCCACTATTTTGAATAGCGGCTATTCCGTCGTCACTCCCATGGACGCAGTGCTAGAATTGACTACTGAGTAGCTTGGCTTTCAATTTAGCCATAGCGGCGTCGGCCGTTTTCTTGCGGCTCGCCGCCTTGGTGTACCGCTCGACTTGCTCCAGCGTTTGATGGCCAGTGATCGTCATGATTTCGTGCGCTGTCGCACCGGCTTCAGCTAGCGCGGTCGAGGTAGGCATTACGGACGTCACGCTAGCTCAAGTTACGATGAGCCCAAACTGACGGGTCAAACATCTTGGTTGGACTATCGCCCAAAGCAGCCAAAAACTCCCCAGAGCCCCGCGTGACTTCTTCTCCCAAGTCGGCCTGGGCGCGGCGCAGGCGGGCGGCCGCAACTGCCGTTCTGTCTATGTGATCGGCTGCCGATAAGAAGATTGCACAGAAGATCGAGAGGCGCTTCCAATTATCCGGATCGTTGCTGTCCGTAGCAATGTCACGCAAGAACTTGGTGAGTTGGATATCTCCGCGCAAAAAGGTCCTGTAATAGGAGTTCGTCCCGCAATAACTACGAGCTTCTTGGAAGGGGACATCGTCGGATGCGAGCCAAAGGCTAGTACTCATCATGCGCGAGCGTTCTTCGTTGCGCATAATTTCGTCTGCGTATTGCCTTATCCGCGCATCTTGCTGATTCACCCGCCCCTTTTCAAATTCTCGGGCCAGGATTTCATGGACCCTAACCCATCCGCTTGTAGTTCGGGGTCCCCAACAAATATCTACTCGTCGCAATCCCTCACTGATCCGAATGCGTGTAGGTTCAAATTCGAGTTCAACAGAGTCTCTTAACATCGAACTTACGTCCAGATTGAAAAGCATCGTTCCCTCGGGAAGCACCTGCGCTTTATCGCCAAGAGCCGTTATGATGCTTGCAACTGTTGAATTGGCTTTTGCTTCCCTAACTAATCCTTCGGCCGAAGAGACTAGCTGGCAATCGATCGTCCAAAAATTTTGTTCCTTTGCTAGATCGTTGAAGGCAACGTTCAACCGATTCCCGTTCTTTTCTACAATGTATACGGGCAGTCCCTTCATGTGCTCACGGAGTTCGCTGGGCAACATCGCCTCTTGGCTCTCCGAAAAGCCAAAGGGAGCCAACATGATCGCGTTATTTGCTGCCCACGTGAGGGAGTATTTCTCTTCATCCATCAAGCGTTTCAATTCCTGCTTCACGTGGTCGATATAGAGGCCGTAAAGCGTGGAGATGAGAGCGTCACGTTCAGGCGTTGCTTCGAGAGTAGAACGGGCCACGTTTGTCTTTGGTGCGGCCTGCCCGCGAGCATTGGCAATGGCTATAAGTGATCGCGAGTTAAGACCGGGCGTGCCGAATACGACCGCGATTCCCTCCACGCAAGTGCAAGGAATTGGCGACCCTGCCATCGGCTGCCGTTGGTTGGGCATGCGCGCGATTGTCCAGTCGCGATAGGCAGGAGACCAGCGAGCGGCGTACGCAAACTCGAGTCCGTCCACCTCTCGCGAAATCACTTTGTACGAGGGCTGTTCGCCTTGAGTGGAGTATCCAACACTCTCTAAGAAAGAAGTTAGCGCCTCTCGCGCGGACGAATGACCGACATTTGTGGGCGCCTCACCATCGATTGTTACCGTTACCTCACATCGGGGTATCAAGACCCATTGTCGCATGATCTCCAGAACAGAGCCCAGCCTTGCGGTAGATCTTACTTTTAACCGGATTTGCGTGCCGTGGGGGGCTAGCACGCTAGCTTCCTGATCTCGGACCTTGTCGAGGAGCCGAACGAGGTATCTGCCGTGAACCGAACGTAGCGAGATTCTGCGTGCTTTTTCTTCTTGGCGTGAACAAGTCGTAATCTCGACTTCATCGGAAACCATAAATGCTGATAGGACCCCAATGCCGAACCGACTGATCGCGGAGAATGTTGGATGCTCTTCCTTGAATTTCTGATCTTGGTAGCGGGATGAGCCGACCCTCAATAGGTGCTTCTCGATAATCTCTTGTGTCATGCCGGTTCCGTTGTCGGATACGGTCAGTATTCTTGGACCACTCTCCCATCTTATTGCCAGCTTCCCGGCGCCACGTTCCCCACTTTCCGCCTCATACAGGCGGATGGCATCGATTCCGTTTTGCGCGAGTTCGCGAAGGACGACGCCTGTATCGTTGTAAAGCGTGTGGCCAATTAAGAGGTCCAAGATTTTCTTTTGGTCGAGGTCGAACGAATATGTCTCTTTAAGGAAGCCCTGTGTTTCGATCTGGTCGTCGGCAATCTTTCTCCAGACGAAAGAGTGTTTGATCGCTCGAGCTTTTTTCGAGGCTTCAGCCCAATCGTGACACTTGCGAATCTCTTGCGCGACATACTGAAGAAATGAGGTCAAACCGAAGAAGCCATTCTCTTCCGTGAACGTTGCGTGAACTTCGATTGTGTCTTTAGGAGCATTCAGATCGGGCATTCGTTCTTCGTTGAGACCCATCCTGGGCATCACCCGGCGGACCGCGTTTTGCTTCGCCCATTCGCGTTGGCTTACGGGATCCGTCGGATTGATCACCCTAAATAGAACCGAAGGCGTTCGATCACGCCGCATGTGTAAGAGGTCGGCGGCACGTAGGATGATTGCACAGTACTGGATGTTCGCTGTTTCCGCGTCGGATGAACCGTACGGTTGAACCACCTTGTATTTGCTGAGGTCGTCGAGGTCGTCCAAGTGGTGGCTTTCCGCGACAAGTGCTAAGTCCCGACGTAGAGTCGGATCAAGGTTTGCGATGACGCGTTGAACTTCGGCTACGGCCGCTACTGCGACTCCGTAACTCGGATCGATCGTGCCTTCGATCCATTGTCGAATGCGCCGTGCATGATTGTGGCGGACAAATTCTTGATATAGAAATAAGTCGCGTTCTTCTGGGGTTAGCTCGTTGACCCGGGCCTTATATTCTGCCGCGCGATTGCCGCTGAATAGCACCTCGGAACAAAAGGCATTAAAACCCGACTGATCGCGGTTGTCGAACTCGTCGCGCGTAACGAGCATACCCATGTCGTGGAAATAAATAGATAGCGTGATTAGGAACCAGTCGGCGTCCGACATGACTTTCTTTGTTTCGTCGTCGACAAGCCAATTGGCCAGTTTCAGAACTTCATCGATGTGACTGATGTCATGTTTCGAGTACTCCGCAAAAAACCCGTTCTTGCCAATTTGCGATAGCAATTCGGCGGTAGTCCTTTTGATTTCCGCTAAACTAACGCCGAACCCCTCGAAAGCTGTTGCGGCAGCTGCACGGACTTCAGGATATAAGTCGAGTTTTACGTCCGTCATTTCGTAGGCCCCCCAAAGCGTGCGCACTTTTTTTGCGACAGTCAGGCGTTGTATCTCTTTGGTTGTAAGCAAGGAAGACTTATCCTAGCGAGTTCGACTTTCGTCGAAATGGCACGCCTGTCCGAGTTTGAGCGCATGCTGATCCGGTGGACAGGTGTCAACGTCAACCCACGTTCGGCTTGAACGGCTGGCGACTTTGCGGGGCGGTCAAGCGGGTGGCCGTGCGGTTCCTGAGCATGCATTCCGCGAAGGGACTGGAGTTTCCCTGCGTCGCCATCGCCGGCCTGGGCTTGCTCGGCCGCCACGGCGAGACCGTCGAGGAGTGCGTCCGCCTGACCTATGTCGGGGTGACCCGGGCGACCCACGAAGCGCTGCTGACGTATTCGAGCGAGTCCGCCTTGGTGCAGCGTCTGATCGCGTAGAGCGACGCCGCGCAGGCGCTCTCTTACGCCATCGTGCCGTCGACCGCGCGGATCATCTTCCACTTAACGACCAGGCGTCGTCGGTTCGATGGGGAGTTGAAACTCCGACGGGAATTCATCTGGTTTCTTGCAGCCTGCCCGCGTTAGTCTGCCCAATGGGGCGGGCCGGAGAGCGCGGTGATTGTGCCGTTCAAAGGGGGAGCCTGTGGCATTGGCGATCAATATCCGGGCCGACGACGATTCAGCCGGTGAGATCGAGAGCCTATGGGATCAGGTTGCCGCGTTCGAGGTCGAGCCATCGATGCGCGCCTTACAGTACCGGCCGCATTTTACATTTGCGATCTATGACGGACCTGCGATCGATGAGAAGACGGCGTGGGACGTGATGCAGGCAGCCATCGCCGGCGTAAGGCAACTGCGGATCGCGTTCACACGAATTCGCTGGTTCGAAGGGGCTCCCCTCGTTCTCTGGGCGGAGCCGGAGGCCGACGACACCCTGGCTCGCATCCACGGCGCCATCAGCGCGGCAATCGATCCAGCGCATTGCCGTCCTCATTACCGGCCCGGCGCCTGGACGCCGCATTGCACGCTCGGTACTGCCGTCGCCGATGAACGGCGCGATGAAGCGATGGCCTTTGCGCGGGCATTTGATCGCAGCATTGAAGTGCTGTTCGACGTGGCGGACTGCGTTGCCTTTCCGCCGGTGCGGATCATCGCCGAGCGGAAATTGCCGCCGTAGTTGGTCGCTTCGGAATCATTGATCACTTTGCGTCAAACTCACGCGGCGCCGCCGCTCGCTCTCAAGCCGTCGTCCCATCGATCGACCGCCGGATCACCTTCTGCACTTCCGCATTCGACAGGAACAGATCGTGGTTGACGATGCCCCAGCCTTCCGCTGACGCATCGACCACGCGCACGCCGAGCCGAGCGATGGCGGCTTTCTCGGCGGCACCGACCCGGGTCATGCCGCCTGCGAGCTGTCCCGACAGCGCCAATGCGCGATCGTTGGTCGACGCAATCACGGTGATCTTGCCGGCGAGCGGACCGATGCGCTGGATCGCCGAGGAGAACACGTCCATGTCGATGTCGGGCGCGGCGAACACCACCGCGCCGATCTTGCCCGTGACGGTGTCGCCGTATTTCGCATAGAGCTGGCGCAGGCTTTCGAGCGTCAGCATGGTTCCCATGCTGTGGGCAACGATGTGCACGCGGCCGGCGCTTGGCGCCGACACCAGCGCGGAAAGCACGCGTTCGAACTCGTCGCGGGACCACATCGCGCTGTCGCGGTCATAGGCATAGTCGAATAATCCTGCCCTGGAGGGCCAGGAGAACGCGATGGTCCGGCCGCGGAACCGGATTCCGTCCGAGAGATGGGCGGCATCCAGCACCGCCGTCTCGAAGGTCTGCTTGAAGCCGTGCACATAGATCAGCACGTCGCCTCCGCCGGTCTCGGCAGCGAGCTCGCCGGCATCGGCCGACGCCGGTTCGACCCGGTCGAGGCGCCAATCGCCGAGTCCGACCGAGGCGAGAGACAGACGGCTCTCGTCCGGCGCCACCAGCCTCGCTCGCGCGATCGTCATGCCCGTCCCACGCTCCGGCCCGAACCAGGGTTTCGCGCGGCCGCCACTCGCGGGCTTGCGCGTGGTGGCGACGAGCACTGTGGGATCAGCTGAGAGCGATGACGCGTCATAGCGCGCGCCGGTCGCACCCAACCCGGAGCATCCGCCGAGAGCAACGGCGCTCCCTGCCGACAGAAGTCCGCCCAGGACGGCGCGGCGAGAAACAGCATGGCCGGAGTCGCGTTGCAGAAGAGATCTAACGATCACATGGAACCTTTGGGAACTTGCCCACCAAAAACAACGCCCCGCCCAGTCCCTGAATGACAATGCAGGCGAGAAGACGGCGGAGCGGCTTCGCGGTCGGTTCGTCACGGCGTTCGAACGAATGTCGGATCAGTGCGTGATGTCGATCGCATGGAGAGCGCAACGACCGCGAAGCGCCTGCTTTGTCGCGTCATCCTCGAAACATCCCAGCGCTCGGTCGTGCCTCGTCGGCAGAACAGCCCAATTCGCTGTCAACCCCTCTCTTCGAAAATATTCCACTTTACCGAAATTCGGTTTTATCGTATGTGTCGGCCATCCCGGCTCACTTGAGGGGCGGTCGTACGTCGTTTCGAACGCGAGCTGGGAGTTGCGGTGGACGCAGGCGGCGTCAAGGCGGAGCTTGCGCGCGCAGGGCGAGAGAATCTCGTGAGCGCGCGTGACCCGCGAAGACGAACGGCGCTCCTGCGTACGGCAAAACCGCGTCGTCCTGGCCGTCGTTGCCACGGTCAAGCTGTTCGAAGATGCGCAAGCTCAACCGGGCGAATGGCATCGTCAATTCGAATGGCGAGGGAGGCCAAAAGGAAAGTTCGGCTCCCGGGAGAGCGCGGCATACTGGCCGTCAGACCATCGCGCAGGGAAGGCCTGGTATCGGCTGCCCTGTGTCTCCCCTGTGCATTGCGTGTGCATCTGTTCAGCACGGGGGTCTTTACGGGTGCCAGCCGGCGCCCGGCCTTCCCTGCACCCTGTCTTTTGAGAGGGTGTGACGAGGAGCACAGCTCGGGCAAATGATTGCCGCGAGACCGCAACCGCGTGCCTCGGCGACCTGCGACAATCGCGCACGGTTCGGCAGTCTTGTTCCAGAATGGCGCGGGGAGAGGTGCAACACAATCTCAACCGAACCCGCTTAGGCCTGTCACTTGCTCATTCCAAAGTCTCTTGCGACGGGTCTCCTGCATGACATCGGCTTGGCGTCTCTCTCTCCTGCTTCTCGTCCAGGTCCTCGCGGGGATTTCCGCCCACGCTCAGGAAGGCCAGGTCGTCAAATTGTCGGCCAGCATCGAATATCAGCGCATCGCGCGCTGGGATGCCGACCAGCTCAACAAGATCCTCCAGGTCGACACGCCCGCCTTCGCCGGGATCACCACAACTTACAGCCCGGCGCGCAACGCCGTCCGGCTCTATCGCGTGACCTATTCCTCCGTCGTGCCCGAGCGCGGCAACAAGCCGACGATCGCCTCCGGACTGCTCGCGATCCCCGAGGACAGCGGCACCTCGTTCCCGATGGTGTCGTATCAGCACGGCACCGTCTACGGCAGGCAGGAGGTCCCCTCGTTTCCGCTGCAATCACCGGAAACGCAATTGATGATCGCCCAGTTCGCCGGCCAAGGGTACGCCGTGATCGGCGCCGACTATTTCGGGCTGGGCACGTCGTCGGAGCCGGAAGGCTACATGGTCAAGGCGAGCCACCAGCAGGCGACCTCCGACATGCTGACGGCGAGCCGCGCCGTGCTCGATCATCTCAAGCTCACCACGACAAAACTGTTTCTCGCCGGCTGGTCGCAAGGCGGGTTCGTGACCATGGCCATGCTCGAGAAACTCGAGCAATCGGGCGTCAAGGTCGACGCCGTCGCCACCGCAAGCGCGCCGGTCGATGCATTCGTGGCGCTCAACGGCTTTCTCAATTTCCCGCGCAAGAACGATGCGAGTTGGGTGAATTCGCTGTTCATCCTGACGGCGTTCTCCTTCGAGAACTATTACGGTGTGCCGGGGCTCGCGCGCTCGCTGATCGCGGATGCCTATTACGACGTGTCGCGCAAGGCCTATATGCGCGAACCCTTCAATCCGGCCGACGTCCCCACCGACCTGCACAAGCTGATCCGCGCCGACTATTTCGATCCGCAGTTTTTCGCGGCATCGGCCTACGGGCGCCTGGTCGCGCAAACCCAGGCGTATCGCTGGATCGTCAAGAGCCCGGTCCGCAACTATTACGGCGAGAGCGACGAAGCCATCAGCGTCGGGCTGGGCCAGCTCGCCATGACCTATCAGCGCGCGATCGGCAGCGGCAATCCCGCGGTCGAAGCCGTCTCCACCGGCCCAACGACCCATCGCGGCACATTCGCAACCGCTGTGCCGAAATGGAAGGTCTGGTTTGACGGGCTGTAGCCGTCATGCCCGGGCTTGTCCCGGGCATCCACGTTCTTTCATTCACACCCAGCGGCGCCTCCGTGGATGGCCGGGACCAGCCCGGCCATGACGCCGCGGAGCCATCGCGCGTCCTTCAAGGGGCGTGCGTCGTTGTGCATGCCGCCTTGGCATCGCTGGAGGTGGTCGTTGCCGCCAAAATCTGCCTTGATGGAGGTGTGGCCGGTCCCTCAGACGGACCGGCTTTCTGCCTTCCTGGAGTGACGATATGAGCGGTTTGGTAATCAGCGGCGACCGGGTGGTGGATCCCGCGAGCGGGATGGACGCCGTTGGCGATGTGGCGGTGGTGGACGGCAAGATCGCCGCGGTCGGAACGGACCTTGGCGGCGCCGAGCGGGTGATCGACGCCACCGGCCTCGTGGTTGCGCCCGGGTTCATCGACCTGCACGCCCATGGCCAGTCCATTCCGGCCGACCGCATGCAGGCGTTCGACGGCGTCACGACCACGCTCGATCTCGAGGCCGGCGTGCTGCCGGTCGGGTCCTGGTACGAGCGCCAGGAGAGGAAGGGCCGGGTGCTGAACTACGGCGCCGCCACCAACTGGGCGTTTGCGCGCATCGGCGCGATGACGGGCTCTAACGCCGAGAGCTCGCTGGAGGCGTTCGGCAACGCCATGCGCGATCGCCGCTGGATGGACAATGTGGCCACCGACGCGGAAGTCGCGGGCGTTCTCGAACGTCTCGGGCGTGGCCTCGACGAGGGCGGCATCGGCATCGGCATCCTCAATGCCTACGCCCCGGGCGCCGGCGTGCAGGAGCTGACCGCGGTCTGCCAGCTGGCCGCCGCCAAGGACGTGCCGACCTTCACCCATGTCGCCTTCATGTCGCGGATCGACCCCGAAAGCGCCGTGGAAGCCTATATCCGCCTGATCGGCTATGCCGGCGCCACCGGCGCGCACATGCACATCTGCCATTTCAACTCGTCGAGCAAGACCGACGTCGAGCGTTGCCGCGTGCTGATCGCGAAGGCGCAGGCGCAGGGCCTGCCCATCACGGTCGAGGCCTATCCTTACGGCACCGGCTCGACCGTGCTGGCCGCCGCCTTCTTCAGCGACCCCGAATTCGTCGAGCGCAACGGCACCGGCTACGATTCGGTGCAGCGCGTGACCGACGGCTATCGCTTCCACGACCGCGAGGAGCTCCTGAAGGCGCAAGCCGAAGAGCCGTCCTCGCTGGTGCTCTGGCACATCCTCGACATCGAGAACAATTCGCATCACCGCGACCTGCTCGACATGTCGGTGCTGTATCCCGGCGGCGCGATCGCCTCCGATGCGATGCCCTGGACGACGTCGGACGGCAAGACCTACACCGGCGATGCCTGGCCGCTGCCCGACGATGCCACCTCGCATCCGCGCTCGGCCGGTTGCTTCACCCGCTTCATCCGCGAATGGGTGCGCGAGCGCAAGACTGTGTCGCTGCTCGAAGGCGTGCGCAAATGCGCGCTGATCCCGGCGGAAATCCTGTCGCAGAGCACGCCGGCGATGCGCGCCAAGGGCCGGCTCGCGAAGGATGCCGACGCCGACATCGTCGTGTTCGACTACGAAAAACTCTCCGACCGCGCCACCTTCACGGCGATGAACCGTCCGTCCGAAGGCGTGCGGCATCTCGTGGTCAGTGGTCAGCAATTGATCGCCGATGGCATTCTCGATGTCGCGGCGCGGCCGGGCAAGCCGGTGCGCCGCCCCGTCGTCGGGGGCTGATCCATGCCGGTCCCCATTCTCCTGGTGACGGGCTTTCTGGGGGTGGGCAAGACCACGGTGGTGAACCATCTGCTGGCGCATGCGGAGGGACGGCGGATTGCCGCCGTGGTCAACGATTTCGGCGCCATCAACATCGATGCGGAGCTGATCGCGGGCGCCAGCGACGGTGTGGTCAGTCTTGCCAACGGCTGCATCTGCTGCACGCTCGAAGGCGATCTGCTGCGCACGCTCTCGACGCTGTTGCGGCGGGATCCGAAGCCCGAACACATCGTCATCGAGACCAGCGGCGTCGCCGATCCCGCCGACATCGTCCGCAACCTGATGGACCCCGTGATCCTGCGCGAGGCGCCGCTGGAGACGGTGCTGTGCGTGATCGACGCCGCGACACCACCGGCCGCGCTTGAGGATGCCCTCCAACGTTCGCAGTTGCGCGTTGCCGATATCGTGGCCTTGACCAAGCAGGATCTGGCGGATGAAGGCGCCGGCGCGCGGATGCGCGCGGCCATTCGTGCGCAACGCGTCCCCGCCGTGGTGGTCGATGCGAACCACGGCGAAATCCCGTCCGCGCTGCTATTCCCCGCGAATGTCGATCGCGTGACCGCGCCGCGCGATCCCGGCCCGAAGCGACCGACCGAGCAGCGCTTCGAGACGCTGAGCTGGACCTCGGACCAGCCGCTCTCGCTGCCGCGCCTGCAGCAGGCCATCGGCAGACTGGCGCCGAAACTCGCTCGGGCCAAAGGCCTGTTCGAAACCGTCGAGCAGCCGGGACGCCAGATGGTGTTTCAATTCGCCGCCGGCCGCGCCACGCTGGCCCCGGGCGATGCGCCGGCGGCAGGCGTGCCGCGCGCGCGGATCGTGTTCATCGCCGAGCTCGGCGTGCTCTCGAAAGCCGAGCTCGACGCCATCATGGCGGCGTGCGTCGCGGGCGAGTGATCGGATCTGGTCCGCCCGGAACCCGCCAAAGCCTCAGCACAACGCAAGCGCGGTGACCGCCCGCGCCGCGGCAGCTTCCTGGCCGGAGCCGACGAAGGCGCAGACGATGGATTCGAGCTCGCCCGGCTGCTTGCGACGCGCGACCGCCAGCAATCGCATCAGTTCAGTCTCGTCCTTCGACAGGCGACGACAGGACGGCGGCATGAAGCAAAGCTCGCATGGCCGGCCGCTGCGCAGGATTCTGACCAGCGCGGCCACACGCGCGACCAGCAGCGGACTGTCGGCAATGCCAGGCGCCTCGTCGGCAAAGCGGTAGGCGGCCTCCCAGCAATCCGAGGTGCCTGTTGCGTAGGCCGCTCCGATGAAGCGGAATAGCGACAGCGCGACGCGGCAGAAATCATCGTAATTGTCGACGCAGGGGCGCGCTCCGAGCGCGGCCTGGAGCGGGCAGAGCCGCGATTGGCCGGCATCCGGCACAGAACCGCAGATATCGGGGGGCATGAACGGTCTCGTCAGTGCAATGTCGGACTTCCGACCAGCCAGCTCTTCATCGCCATGCTCCGGTCATGGTCGAACGATCGCTTTTGGCGGTCGGGCAGGATGAGGCCTGCCATGCGGAAGATCGTGGCGAGCCCCCGCACTGGCGCCAGCGCCCAATCGGCACCGACAGGCGGCAGCCAGCTCTCGAACCGTTCGCGCACGATGTCGATGCGATCCTGTTGTGCCGCGGCGATGGCATGCAGAATCCCTTGCTCGCTATCCGACATGCGCGGACACGTTGGGCAGTGCACTTCGATCGCGGTGTGGGCCGTGCAGGCGAAGATCTCGATGATGGATTCCAGCGAAAGGACGGCATCGCCGACGCGGAAATGGTCGTACACCTCCTGGATATCGGCAGCGGTCGGAACGGCCCCTCCGCCGCGTGCCTTGGCGCGAAATCCCCAGATGAAGAGTCGCTCCGCGGCGCTGAGCGCTGGAAGCTCGAGAGACCCTGATGATGTCGATGGATGCATGAAGCCTCCGGACCTTCGCTGCTCGCGCCACCGTCGGCGCCGATCGTCAGCGTCGATCGTTCTGCCGGAGCTCTCTCCAAGTCAACGCTCGCAGGGGCGATATCGAGGGCTTCTAGATTTGAAGAGGTTGAGATTCGAATGCGCCGCTCCGCTTCGGCGGCCGCTCGACTGTTCACTTGACAACGAGGTCAGTGCTTTCGTCGCGGGCGTGCAAGCGGCCTAACGCACGGCGTTGCGGAAATGGGCAGCTATGTCGGCCCGTGTCGCCACCCAGACGCGGCGGTCGAGCCGCGCCAGTTCCGCGATAATGGCCTTCACGGCGCGGAAACGCGCGGGCCGGCCGCAAATGCGCAGGTGGAAGCCGATCGACAGCATCGCGGAGCGGCCGCGTTCGGCTTCCTCGACCAGCGTCGCAAGCCCGGCACCGACATAGTCGGAGAAATCCTCCGGCTGCACGAAACCATTCGGATGGAAGAACTTCATGTCGTTGGTGTCGAAGCCGTAAGGCAGGATCAGCATCGACCCTCGCGGCGAACGGCTCCAATAGGGCAGGTCGTCGTCGAGTGCGTTGGAGTCATAGGCGAAACCGAGATCGATCAGGAGATCGCGGGTCCAGGAACTTTGGCTGCCGCGCGACATGAAGCCGGCCGGCGTGACGCCGGTGAAATGGGCAATGACGTCGCGCGTCCGCTCGATATCGCGACGCTCGGTCTCGGGATCGCCGTAGCGCGCGTGCGGCAACCAGCGCCAGCCGTGCACCGCCGGCTCGTGTCCCGCTTCGATCACGGCGCGCGCAAGCTCGGGCACACGCTCGACGGCGCGGCCGCACATCATGAAGGTCGAGCGGACATTCGCATCGGCAAAGGCGTCGAGGAAACGCCACAGGCCGGCCCGCATGCCGTAGTCGAACACCTGCTCCTGCACGAGATCGCGAACGCCGGGCGGTGATGTCGAGGCGACCTCGCCGTAGCGCTCTGTCTCCGCATCGCCCTGCTCGACGGCGAGTTCGGCGCCCTCCTCGAAATTCACCACGAGCGACACCGCGACCCGGGCGCCGTTGGGCCAGATGATATCCGGGCGTGCCCGTCCATATCCGCGGAGATCGCGTTCGATGGGCATGATCATCGGTTCCCGATCTGGCGGCTGACGCCGCCGAAGATTTCGGCACAGACGAGGCCGGCGAGCGTCACCAGCACGATCACGCCCGAGACGGCGGCGACCCGGACGTCGAGGCTGCCTTCGAGGATCGCCCAGAGCTTGATCGGCAGCACCTCGGTGCGGGCATCGGCCAGGAACAGCGAGACGGGCACGTTGTCGAATGAGGTCAGGAACGCGACGAAACAGCTTGCGACGATGCCGCGGCGGATCAGCGGCAGCGTGATACGGCGGAAGGTGTACCAGCGGCTGGCGCCGAGGCTGAGTGAGCAGGTGATCAGCACCGGATTGAGCTGCTGCACGGAGGCCCCAACCATCCGGATCACGAAGGGCACACAGATGACGGTGTGGCCGAGCACGAGCGTCGCCGCGGACAGGCGGATGCCGAGCAGGTTGAAGACCAGCAGCAGCGACAGGCCGAAGGCCATCGCGGGCAATACCATCGGCGACATGAACAGCGCGTCCAAAATGCGGGCGATCTTCAACCTGCTCCGTGCGAGCCCGAGCGCGGCCGCGCCGCCCAGCACCGCGGAGAGGATTGTCGCCGCCGCGGCAATTTTCAGGCTCGTCAAGGCGGGCTCCATGATCTCCTGCGATCGCAGCAGCTCGAGATACCAGCGCAGCGACCAGCTCGGCGGCGGGAATTTCAGCGTGATGCCGCCGGTGAAGGATATGACGAGCACGATCAGCGTCGGCGCCAGCAGCAGGAGCATGCCGAAGCCGGTGATCGTACAGACCACGGCGGAATAGACCCGGTCGACGAGACTACGCTGCATCGACGCCTCGCACGAAGCGGCGGGAGAGCACACCGACGGCAAAGACGATGCCGGTCACGGCCAGCGTGAAGATCAGCGATAGCGCTGCCGCGAACGGCCAGTCCTGCACGCCGACGGCCTGCTGGTAGATATAGGACGGCATCAGGATGATGCGCCCGCCGCCGACCAGCGTCTGGGTGATGAAGGCGGTTGCAGCCGCGGCAAAGACGAGCAGCCAGCCGGCGATGGCGCCCGGCAGCGTCAGAGGCAGGACGATGGTGATGAAGATGCGGGCGCGGCTTGCCCCCAATCCCTCGGCAGCCCGCGTCAGATTGCCGTCGAGCCGCAGCAGGCTGTTGATGACAGGCAGCGCCATCAGGGGAAGCTGGATCTGCGTCAGCGCCAGCACCATGCCCTCCCAGGTGTAGAGCAGTCGCGCCGGCGCCTGCCAGAACCCCAGCGACAGCATCGCCGAGTTGACGATGCCGTCGCGGCCGAGGATGACGATCCAGGCAAAGGTGCGCACCACCGTGCTTGTCAGCAACGGCAGCATGATCAGGAAGGTGATCAGGGTGCGCATGAACTGACCGCTCGCGACATAGACGAGCGCGAGCGGATAGGCGAGGACCAGCGTCGCCAGAGCGACCTCCGCTCCCAACCAAAGCGTGTCCGACAGCACCTTGAGGCTGAACGGATCGGACAGGAATCGCGCATATTGGACCAGGGAGAGGCCGGAAAATTGCGGGTCCCGAAACAGGCTGACCAGCACGAGTGCGGCCAGCGGCAGCAGGAAGGCTGCGAAGAACAGCGCTGCCAGCGGGAGGGCCGGCAGCAACTGTCTGGACGCGGTCGTGTCGGCCGGCGACATCTAGATCTTCACTTCCTTGCTGAAGCGGGTGATCCATTCGCCGCGCATCGCCTGGAACTTGGTCCAGTCGAGCAGCACGTTGTTGGCGACGAGGTCGTCGACGCTCTTGGCCACCGTGAGGTTCGCGCCGGTCAGCGCCACCTTGCCGTTGGTCGGCATCATCACCCAGGGCGCGGCCTCGAGCCCCTTTTGCGCGGCGACCGACATCACGGTGTCGAGATAGTCGAGCACCAGCTTCGGGTCCTGGTTGTTCTTGACGATCTGCGCGCTGGTGCGGATCACGACGGCACCCGACTTCGGCTTGGCGAAGGCGATGTCGACGCCCTTGGCGGCGAGCAGCGCCACGTTGTTCCAGAAGTTGAAGGCGATATCGATCTCGCCCTGCTGGAACAGCGCCGCCAGCGCGCCGGGCGAGGCCGCGATCGCGCCGACGTTCGGCAGCAGCTTCTTTATGGCGTCGAAGGCCGGCTCGATATTGGTCTCCGAGCCGCCGTTGAGTTTGGCGATCTCGACCATGAAGGCGGTGCCGAGGCTCGAGCCGAGCCCGGTGATGCCGACGCGGCCCTTGTACTCGGGCTTCCAAAGGTCTTCCCACGAGGTCGGCGGCGTCGTGATCTTCTTCGGATTGTAGGCGATGCCGATCAACTGACAGGTGATGACGGGGGCGTAACCGTCGGGATGGCGGAACGCGCTCGGAATGTCGGCAAGGGATTTCGACTGTTCCGCCGGGAATTTCTCCAGCACGCCGCTCGCGATCGCCGGGATCAGCGGGCCCTCGTCGAACAGCACCACGTCGAACGGCGGCGCATTGCGCGAGGCCTGGATCTTGCCGATCTGGTCGACACCGAGCAGGGGCGTAAAGGTGACGCTGCTGTCGCTGGTCTTCTTGAAGGCCGGTCCGACCACGGCGCGGAAGGCCTCGTCGAAGCTGCCGGGATAGGTTGTTGCCACGATCGAGGTCGAGGCGCGCGACGACGTCGGCGATCCCAGGCTTGCCGCCGCGAGCGCGGCCGAACCTGAGGTGAGCAGCGATCTCCGGGATAGGCTCATGTCAAACACTCCTTTGCTGATGGTCATGGACGCCGTCGGCCGGCGTGCTGAAAATGCTGATGCGCGAGGTGTCGGTGATCGCGAGCCAGGCCGTGTCTCCGGCCCGCGCCTTCGTGGTTGTCGCGGCACGCGCCTGACTGATCTTCACGGCCTCGCCGCTCGTCGTCAGGACCTCAGTGACGCTGACCGCGCCGAGGGGGACGGTGGCGCGGATCGTGACGGGAATGGCGCCGGGTCGGTCGGCGGCGCCGAATGCGATGTTCTCGGGCCGCACCGAGATGGTCACCGGCGTACCGCGCCGGCGTTGCGCGGAGCGCCCGAGGTTGATTTCGGGACCAGCCTCCAGCAGCACGCGATCGGTCTCGGTCACGGCGCCGCGCAGCAAATTGGTGTGACCGATGAAGCTCGATATGAACAGGCTGGCCGGCCGGTCGTAGAGCGCATCCGGACTGTCGATCTGCTCGATGCGTCCCTTGTTGAGCACGACGATGCGGTCGGCCATCGAAAGCGCCTCCTCCTGGTCATGCGTCACGATGATGGAGGTGACGCCGAAGGCCTTCAGCAGGCTCTTGATCTCGATCTGCATGTCGAGACGAAGATTCTTGTCGAGCGCCGAGAACGGCTCGTCGAGCAGGACGAGGCCCGGATCGATCGCAAGCGCGCGCGCCAGCGCTACGCGCTGCTGCTGTCCGCCCGAGAGTTCGCCCGGCAGCCGGCGCGCAAACTGCGCCATCTGGGCAAGCCCGAGCATCTGCTCGACTTTCGCGGCAACTTCGGCATTCGGCCGTTTGCGCGCCCGCAATCCATAGGCGACGTTCTCGAACACAGTAAGATGCGGAAACAGCGCGTAGTTCTGGAACACCATGCCGATGCGGCGGCGATTGGCGGGAATGTGCTCGACGCGCGCGCCGTCGAAGCGAACCTCGCCCTTGGAGGGGCGCAGGAAGCCGGCGATGATCTGGAGCATCGTGGTCTTGCCGCAGCCTGACGGCCCGAGCAGCGCGATCAGTTCTCCGGCCGCGACGGCAAGTTCGATCTCGTCGAGCGCGACAGTCGTGCCGAAAGCGTGGCCGATACCCTTCAGATCCAGCGAATGTCCGCGCACGTCACTCAACGTCAACTCCATCCCTCGCATTGTTCTGCGGAAGGAAGGTTAGCAATCGCCGTGCCAGTGCGGGCTGCTTGCTAAGATGCTGGGACGCTTAGCAAAATTTATGGCGCCATAGATTGGCGCCAATTTAATGTCTGTTTTGTAAACAATAGGCGGCTGTTTTGTCCAAAAAATGGGCTGCGGCAACAGCCGGGAATCCTGTAAAAGCGAGACATGAAGCGAAGCCGTCCTCTCAAGCGCAAGACCAAGCCTGTCGAGCCGAAGCGCGTTGAGCCGGATGCCGTCGATCCGCGCAGCGTCGATGATGATCCGGTGGTCCAGGGCATTCTGACCGCGATCAGCCAGAAGCGGCTGAAGCCGGGCGCCAAGCTCGGCGAGGACAAGCTCGCTTCCGCCTTCGGCACGACGCGGATACACATCCGGCAGGCGCTCGCCCATCTCGCCTCGCGCAAGGTGGTGATGCAGATCCCCAACCGCGGCGCCTTCGTGTACCGGCCGAGCTGGGAGGAGGCGCAGGACATCTTCGCCGCGCGCCGCATCATCGAGGTCGCGGCGGTCTCCGCGGCGGTCGACCGGCTGGACAAGTCCGGCAAGGCCGCGCTGAAGGCGCACATGGAGCTGGAGGCGCGTCACGATCGTAACGACCGCTGGGCCTCGCTGTCGCTCACGGCGGAATTCCATATCCTGGTCGCCAAGCTTGCGGGCAACCGCGTTCTGTTGGACATGTCGCGCGAGCTGATGCTGCGAACGTCGCTGGCGATCGCGACGTTCGAGCAGCCGGGCGAGCCGGATTGCTCGCCGGACGCGCACCCGGACATCGGGGCGTTGATCCTCGCCCGGGACAAGGCGGGCGCGATCCATGCGATGCGTCATCACATCGAGGAGATGGAACAGCGGATCCGGCCGAAGCAGGACGCAGACGAGGTCGACGAGCTCACCGCGATCTTCAAGGAGATTGGTGCGCGCTCGCGAGCCGGCGCCTGACATGTCGGGTCGTCGTATCCTCCTGGTCAATCCGAACAGCCTCGAGGCGACCACAGCGATGATGGTCGCCATTGCGAAGTCCGCAGTTACCGGCAGCTTCGACATCGTCGGCGCCATGGCAACACGCGCTCCCCCCATGATCGTTTCGGCGGATGCGCTGGACGCGGCTGCGCGCGAGGTCGAGGAGATCGCGCTGGCCGCGAGAGGCGCCTGCGATGGCATCATCGTTTCTGCGTTCGGCGATCCCGGCCTCGCCGGGATCAAGGCCCGCACGGATCTGCCTGCTGTCGGTATCGGCGAGTCCGCGATGCTTGAAGCGGCTGAAGGCGGCCGCCGCTTCGGCGTGGCGACCACGACGCCGCGGCTCGGCGCGAAGATCGACGCCTTGCCGCAGGCGTTGGGATTGGAACCTCGCTATACGGGCACGCGCTTCGCCGATGGCGATCCGCACGACCTGATGCGTGATCCGGAACGGCTGCGCGCCGTCCTTGCCGGCGCGGTCGAAGACTGCATCGTGCAGGACGGAGCCGAGGCCGTGATCATCGGAGGTGGGCCGCTTGGCGAGGCTGCGCGACACCTTCAGCCGATGTTCACGGTGCCGATCATCGCACCGATCCCGTCTGCCGTGGCGCGGATTATTGGTCTCATTACAGCGCGTGTGGCCGGCTGATATTCCGGCCTGCGGGAGCGGTGGTCGCAACCGGCTCCCCAGCCTTGACGACAGCGGCTAAAGTGATGAAGCAGGATCATCGAATTGGCCAACCCGCACGCTTGCGGGCACGGAGACCGCTGGATGTCGTTCAAGAAACTGCTGATCGCCAACCGCGGCGAGATCGCCATCCGCATCGCACGCGCGGCGGCCGATGCCGGCATCGCGACCGTTGCGATCCATCCCGCCGATGATGCGCTGTCGCTGCACGTGCGGGTGGCCGACGAAGCCGTCGAAATCCCCGGCCGCGGCGCCCGGGCCTATCTCGATATCGAGGCGGTGGCGAAGGCCGCGACGAGCGTCGGCTGCGATGCCGTGCATCCCGGCTACGGCTTCCTCAGCGAGAACGCAGCGTTCGCAAGAGCCTGCGCCGACGCAGGCCTCACTTTCGTCGGGCCCAAGGTGACGGCGCTCGAACTGTTCGGCGACAAGGTCGCGGCCCGGCAATTGGCAAAGCGCTGCGGCGTGCCGATCATCGCCGGCACCAGCGGGCCGTCCTCGCTGGAGGAGATCGCGGCGTTCTTCACCTCGCTCGGCAACAATGCGGCGATCGTGATCAAGGCCATGGCCGGCGGCGGCGGTCGCGGCATGCGTGTGGTGGAGAACGCGGCCGATCTTGCGGAGGCCTATGCGCGTTGCCGGTCGGAGGCCAAGGCGGCGTTCGGCTTCGACGGCGTCTATGCCGAGCGGTTGATCCGGCAGGCGCGTCATATCGAGGTGCAGATCATCGGCGACCGCCATGGCGCGATCTCCCATCTCTGGGAGCGCGAATGCACCATCCAGCGCCGGCACCAGAAGCTGATCGAGGTGGCGCCGAGCCCGTCGCTGAGCGATTCCCTGCGTGGCCGCATCATCGAGGCGGCGAAGCAGCTCGCGACGGCGGCGGCTTACGACAATCTCGGCACCTTCGAGTTCCTGGTCGACGGCACGGCCGAGGACAGTTTTGCCTTCATCGAGGCCAACCCGCGGCTCCAGGTCGAGCACACCGTGACCGAAGAAGTGCTCGGGCTCGACCTCGTCCGCGCCCAACTCGCGGTCGCATCAGGGGCGACGCTGGCCTCGCTCGGCCTGGCGCAAGGATCGATCCCGAAGCCCCGCGGCTACGCCATGCAGCTCCGCGTCAACATGGAGACGCTGGACGAGACGGGCGCGACGCATCCGACCGGCGGCGTGCTCGCATTGTTCGAGCCGCCGTCGGGGCCCGGCGTGCGCGTCGATAGTTTTGGCTACGCCGGCTACAAGACCAGCGCGGCCTTCGACTCGCTGCTTGCAAAGGTCATCGTGCATACGGCGGGCGAAGCCTGGCACGACGTCGTTGCAAAGGCCTCGCGTGCCCTGCGCGAATTCCGGATCGACGGGGTTGTCACCAACATCGCCTTCCTCCAGGCGGTGCTGGCGCATCCCGATTTCAGGACCAACCGGATCGCGACCGATTTCATCGATCGCAACATCGCCAAGCTGGTCGAGGCGGCCGACGGTGTGGCAAAGCCGCTCTACTTCGCCCCGTCTGAGCGAGGCGGCGCGCACGGTGTCGAGACTCACGTCGCGCAAGTGGTGCCTGAAGGCACGGTGATGGTCGCGGCACCGCTGCAAGGCACCATCGTCACCATCCAGGTGAAGGAAGGCGAGATCGTGCGCCCCGGCCAGCAGCTCGCAGTGATCGAGTCCATGAAGATGGAGCATCTGGTCATGGCCGAGCAGGGCGGTCGCGTCATGAGGCTCGCTGCCGGCGACGGCGTCACACTGTTGCATGGCGAAGCGATCCTCTATATCGAGCCGCTCGACGTCGCGGCTGACAACGCGGCGGCCGAGGCCGATATCGATCTCGATCACATCCGCCCTGATCTGGCCGAGCTGATCGCGCGTCAGGCCAACACGCTGGATGCGAACCGTCCGGCCTCGGTCGAGCGCCGCCGCAACACCAACCAGCGCACCGCGCGCGAGAATGTCGCACAGCTTGTCGATGACGGCTCGTTCATGGAGTACGGCAGCCTCGCGATCGCAGCGCAGCGCCGCCGCCGCAAGCTCGACGATCTCATCAAGAACACGCCGGCCGATGGCCTCGTGATGGGCGTCGCCACGGTTAATGGCGATAAGTTCGGACCCGAGGGGGCGCGCTGCATCGTCGTGGCCTACGACTATACCGTGCTCGCGGGCACGCAGGGCCATATGAACCACAAGAAGATCGACCGCATGCTGACCTTGGCGGAAGACTGGCGCGTGCCGCTGGTGTTTTATGCCGAGGGCGGCGGCGGCCGGCCCGGCGACACCGACCGGCTCGGCATGACCGGTCTCGACGGCCCCTCCTTCGTGCAGTTCGCAAGGCTCTCCGGCCTCGTGCCTGTCATCGGCGTCGTCTCCGGCTATTGCTTCGCCGGCAACGCCGCGATGCTCGGCTGCTGCGACGTCATCATCGCGACCAAGAACGCCTCAATTGGCATGGGCGGCCCCGCGATGATCGAAGGCGGCGGCCTTGGCGTCTATCATCCGGCCGAGGTCGGCCCGGTCTCGTTCCAGTCGCCGAACGGCGTCATCGACATCCTTGTCGAGGACGAGGAGGAGGCAACCAGCGTCGCGCAGAAATACCTGTCCTATTTCCAGGGCGCGGTGACGGAGTGGCAGGCCGCCGATCAGCGCCTGCTGCGCCGGGCCATCCCCGAGAACCGGCTGCGCGTCTACGATATCCGCAGCGTGATCGATCTCGTCGCCGACAAGGACAGCGTGCTGGAGCTGCGCCGCGACTACGGCGTCGGCATGATCACCGCGCTGATCCGGATCGAGGGCAAGCCGTTCGGCCTGATCGCCAACAATCCGCGTCACCTCGGCGGCGCCATCGATGCCGATGCCGGCGACAAGGCCGCGCGCTTCCTTCAGCTTTGCGATGCCTTCGATCTGCCGATCATCTCGCTGTGCGACACGCCCGGCTTCATGGTCGGCCCCGAAGCCGAGAAGACCGCGATCGTGCGCCACGTCTCGCGCATGTTCGTCACCGGCGCGAGCCTCACCGTGCCGCTGTTCGGCATCGTGCTGCGCAAGGGCTACGGTCTTGGCGCGCAATCGATGATCGGCGGCGGCTTCCACGCCTCGTTCTTCACGGCGGCCTGGCCGACCGGCGAGTTCGGCGGCATGGGGCTGGAGGGCTATGTCCGTCTCGGCTTCCGCAAGGAGATGGAGGCGATCGCCGATCCCGAGGAGCGCGAGACATATTACCGCAACAAGGTCGCCGAGCTCTATGCCAACGGCAAGGCGGTCTCGATAGCCTCGGTGTTCGAGATCGACAACGTCATCGACCCCGCCGAGACGCGACGCTGGATCATGGCGGGCTTGCGGTCGGTGCCGAAGCCGCCGGCGCGGACGGGGAAGAAGCGGCCGTGCATCGATACGTGGTGAGCGCAGTGCAGCAATTGCTGCGACCCGGTTCCCGATTGACATCGCCGCCCGTGGTGCCAGACTTTGCACAAAATACAGGGTGGAGACGTCCGCGATGGCCAGCCTTTCGGCCTCGAACCATGTCGCCCGTGTCTTGTCCGTCGCCAATCATGTGGCCGAGGTCGATGCCTCGTCGCGAATCGCCAGCTCCTGGCGGCGATGCCTGATCAGCCACAAGCTCGATCCCGCCCGGCAGGGGCCACCGCAGACGCTGACCGAAGCCGAGATCCGCCACGTCGCCGAGCCGATGGAGCAGATGATCCGGCTGGTTACGCCCGAACTCGATGACCTCGCCCGCGTGCTGCGTGACGCCGGCTATTGCGTCAATCTCGCTGACGCCAACGCGACCATGCTGTTCAGCCGATTGCCGGGCGAGGCGGATGCGCGCCTGTTCATGGACTGGAAGATCTACACCGGCTCGAATTTTGCCGAGGCCTGCGAGGGCACCAACGGTCTGGGGACCTGCCTCGCCGAGCGGAAGCCGATCCTGGTGCACCGCGACGAGCATTTTCGCGCGCAGTGGCACATGTTCTCCTGTGCGGTCGCGCCGCTGTTCGACCATGCGGGCCACCTCGCCGGCGCCATCAACATCACCTCTTGCCGGGAGGATCTCGAGCGCGCTGCGCATCAGCTGGCGCTCGCGGTGACGATAGAGGCGACCCGGCGCATGGAAGGCGCGATCTTCCGCAATCATTTCCGCAATGCCTGGATCGCGACCGTGCCGGGCGATGGCGGCAGCGGTCTGCTTGCCTATGACGACGATCGCCGCATCGTCGGCGCCTGCCGTTCTGCGCGCGCGCTGCTGGGCCTCACCGACGGTCTGATCGCTTCGGGCATCGACCTGTCGCGCTACGTCAAGTTCGATCATCATGCAGGCCGCGGCGCGGACCAGCTCGTCGAGCTGCGCCGCGCCGACGGCAGCGCGCTGGGTCAGGGTCATGTTGCGCCGCCGCTGCGCGCAAGATCCTCGACGCGCCCGCTTGCACCGCGCCGCGATGCGCCTGTCGACCGTTTCGACGCGCTGCATAGGCTCGCAGGCCGCGATCCCGGGCTGGTCAGAAGCGTCAAGCGGCTCCGCAGCATAGGCGATCACAATCTGCCCGTGCTGCTGTATGGCGAAACCGGCGTCGGCAAGGATTTGTTCGCCCGCGCCATTCACGCCGCGAGCGGCCGGGCGCGCGGCAATTATGTCGCGCTGAACTGCGCGGCGATGCCGGAGAGCCTGATCGACGCCGAACTGTTCGGCTACGAGGCCGGCGCTTTCACCGGTGCGCGGCGCGACGGCTCGAAGGGGCTGATCGTGCAGGCCGACGGCGGCACTCTGTTCCTCGACGAGATCGGCGACATGCCGATCGCGCTGCAGACGCGGCTGTTGCGGGTGCTGGAAAACCGCGAGGTCTGGCCGCTCGGCGCGCTCAAGCCCGTCGCCGTCGATATCCGCCTGATCAGCGCCACCCACCGCGACCTCGGCCGCATGGCCGAAGAAGGCGCATTTCGCGCCGATCTCTATTTCCGTCTGCGCGGCCTGGAGGTGCGGCTGCCAGCCCTGCGCGAACGCGCCGACCGGGACGACGTCATCCGCCAGATCGCGCGCGAGGAGGCGCCGAATTGCCGCGTCTCGGACGAAGCGTGGTCGCAGCTCTCGGCCTATTCCTATCCCGGCAACATGCGCCAGCTCCGCCACGTGCTGCGGCTCGCCGGCTGCACCGCGGAGGATGGGGTGATCACCGATGCCGATCTCGATCTGCCGCCGTTTGGCGAGAGAGCAGAACCTGATCTCGCAGCGGCCGAGCGCGCGACGATCGTCGAGGCTTTGCGCAAGCACGGCGGCCGCGTCACGGAGGCCGCTCGCGCGCTGAAGCTTGGCCGCGCGACGCTCTATCGGAAGATCAAGCAGCTGAGGATCGAGACGGCGCAGTAGCGATCTCTGTCCCCACGATGGGAGAAGAAAAGAGAGCGCCGTTCATTACGAAAAATCGCTCCAGCTCAGGTGCCGCGAGTCGAGATCGCCAACCGTGACGGTGCCGCGCATCTCGCGCGGCGTGTGGAAGCTGCTGCGGAGATAGATCAGCGGGGTCGCTTCCGCGCCGTGCGACACGCCGCGCACCTCGCCGACGAAGATCGAATGCGTCGTCGTCTCGAATTCCTGCGCCAGCACGCAGTCGAACGCGGCGACCGCGTCGGTCAGCACCGGGGCGCCCGTTTCCCCGCGAGTCCATTGGCCAAAGGCAAAGCGATCGTCGCCGTTGACGCCTTTCTGGCCGCTGAAGGTCAGCGCCAGCGCCGCGTGGTCCTCGTGCAGGAAGTTGATCGCAAAGGCCCTTTCCTCGCGGATGCGCGCATGCGCGCTGGCGTTGCGGTTGACGCAGACGATCAGCGAGGGCGGGCTATCCGACAGCGAGCAGGCCGATGTTACCGTCAGTCCCGTGCGCTTGCCGTGCTCGGCACCGACCGTGACAAGCGCCACGGCTCCGGCACATTGGCGCATCGCCTGCTTGAAATCCTTTGCGTAGAAAGGACTGGCGTCGACCGTCACGCGGACATCTCCGAGAATAGAAGCGGGTGCGGCACGATCGCGCCGCACCCGCCGAGCGTCAAGCTGCCTTCTTTGCGGAGCCGAGATGCGCAAGGCGCGGCATCACCTCGTTCTTGAGCAGCGAGAGCGAGTGGTGCCAGGCTTCCGGCTTGTGCTTGTAGTCGAAACCGAACACGCAGAGCACGCCGAAGCCGCCGACTTCGTCGTAGATCTTTTCGATCTTCTCGGCGACCGTCGCCGGCGAGCCGACGATCCAGTTCCGCTTGGCGCAATATTCGACGGTGACGTCGCTATCGGGCACATCAGGCGCGTGCTTCAGATAGTCCTTGAAGCCGAAATGGCCGAGCAGCGGCAGGAAGTACTCGCCCATCATCCGGCCCATCATGTCGCCGGTCGAGAGTTTCCAGGCCTCCTCGTCGGTGTCGGCGACGAACACCTCGCGCACGAGGCGCCAGTCGGCACGGTTCGGCTTGCGCCCGGTTTTGGCCGCCCCGATCTCGACCGAGTCCCAGTGGCTGCCGACATAGGCCGGGTTGAGGTTGAGGCTCATCGGAATGAAGCCGCGCTCGCCGGCAAGCTTGAGCGTGTCCGAGTTCTTGGACAGTCCGGCGACGCCGATCGGCGGATGCGGCGTCTGCAACGGCTTGATGTGCGGCTTGAGGAAGTCGAACATCGTGTCCGGCTTGGTCACCGTCCAGAACTTGCCCTTGTAGGTCCAGGGCGCGGGATCGCTCCACATCTTCAGGATGATCTCGAGCGCCTCGCGGGTCATGTCGCGATTCTGCCCGCTCATGCCGTCGACGTTGAACATCGCCCAGTCGCTCGGCAGGCCGCTCGCCGCCACGCCGAAATTGAGCCGGCCCCCGGAAAGATGGTCGAGCATCGCGACGCGGTTGGCGAGTTCGGCCGGGTGGTGATAGGGCAGCAGGAAGCCGCCCGGCCCGATGCGGATGTTCTTGGTCTGCATCAAGGCCTGAGCGATCAGCAGGTCCGGCGTGGGATTGGGTTCCCAGGGCGCGGTGTGGTGCTCGCCGATCCAGGCTTCCTGGTAGCCGAGCTCGTCGAGCCAGCGCAGGACCTGCAGGTCCCAATCATGTCCTTCCTTCAGGCCGCACTCCGGCGGATGCGAAGGCATCGTGAAATAGCCGATCTCCATGGGTTTCCTCATCTGATGTTGACGCGTCTTGTCGCGCGTTGACGGAGTTGAGCGGGGACGGTTGAGCAAGCGCTGTGCCAGTGCGGGGCGGCTCCAAATCGCGGAGAAAGGGCTGGTTTGCCCGTGCAATAGCCGGTATCCCGGCGTCAGACTCCAAGATGCCGTCTCAATGTCGCGAGACGGCGTCCCGGCCGCGAGACGAGGAGAGAATGACCGATCCCGCTTATGTCGCGGTGGACTGGGGCACCAGCAGCTTCCGGCTGTGGCTGGTCGATCGTGCCGGCCAGGTGCTGGCCGAGCGTCGCAGCGGCGAGGGCATGCTGGCGGCCGCCAAGGCCGGCTTTCCGGCCGTGCTGCAGTCGCATCTCGCGGCGATCGAAGCGCCGGATCATCTGCCGGTTCTGGTCTGCGGCATGGCCGGCGCCAAAACCGGCTGGGTCGAGGCCGGCTATGTCGACACGCCGGCACCGCTCGCGGCCGTCCTGACGCAAGCCGTGCGCGTTCCGTGCCAAGCGCGTGACATCCGCATCCTGCCCGGCATCGCGCAGCGCGACGTTAGCGCGCCCGACGTCATGCGCGGCGAGGAAACGCAGCTGCTCGGCGCGCTCGGCCTCGAGGCCATGGGCGAGGCGCTGGTCTGCATGCCCGGCACGCATTCGAAATGGGTGCGGGTGAAGGACGGCGTCGTCGAACGCTTCTCCACTTTCATGACCGGCGAACTGTTCAGCGCCGTCTCGCAAGAGACCATCCTGTCGCTCGCGGTCGCCGGCGCCGACGAGGCCGAGGATATCGCGAGCTTCAAGGCGGCGGTGAAAGCCGCATACGAGGCGCCGGCCTTCGTTGCCAATCATTTGTTCAGCGCGCGGTCGCGCCAGCTGCTGTTCGGCGGCGCGCCGGCTGCGGCGCGCGAGGCGCTGTCAGGAACGTTGATCGGCGTCGAGCTGGCGGCCGGACTCTCCGGCTCCGTGCCGCAAACAGGTATCAGGCTGATTGCCGCCGGGCGGCTTGCGGTGCTGTACCGGCTGGCGTTCGAGGCGCTGTCGGTCAACGCTCATCCGGTCGATGCGGATGAGGCCGTTCGCCGCGGCCTGTCCATGGCGGCTGCCGCGATCTGGAAATCGAAGGATCTTTGAGATGAGCATTCCCTTTCCGCCGATGAAGCGGCCGCTGGTTGCGATCCTGCGCGGCGTCAAGCCCGAGGAGACTGAAGCGATCGTCGGCGTGCTGATCGAAGCCGGCATGACCGCGATCGAGATCCCCCTGAATTCGCCCGATCCGTTCCGCTCCATCGCAACCGCGGTGAAGCAGGCGCCTCCGGACGTGCTGATCGGTGCCGGCACGGTGCTGGCCACCGCGGATGTCGATCGTCTCAACGACGTCGGCGGCAGGCTGATGGTCTCGCCGAATGTGGACACGCAGGTGCTGGTGCGTGCGCATCAATACGCCATGGTCACGCTGCCTGGCGTGTTCTCGCCGACCGAAGCGCTGCTCGCCGCGCGCTCGGGCGCATCCGGCCTGAAGTTCTTTCCGGCCAGCGTGCTGGGCGCCTCCGGCGTCGCCGCGATCCGCGCCGTGCTGCCGTCGGGCGTGATGATCGCGGCCGTCGGCGGCGTCTCCGATCAGAACTTTGCCGAATACATCAAGGGCGGCGTCACCGCCTTCGGGCTCGGCTCCAGCCTCTACAAGCCCGGCATGAGCGCGGCCGATGTCGCCGCGCGCGCCAAGGCGACAATCACGGCTTACGATCGGGCAATTCAGAAAGATTGACGGACGATAAACTAGCCGTGAACCGGTCATAACCTATTGTGCCTCATATTGCCCGCGATGCTGATGTGACGTATCGCGCAGTGTGACTGGCGACAGCAGGAGACCGACATGGCGATCAACAACGTGGCCGATCTGTTCGTGGCAACGCTCGAACAGGCCGGCGTCAAGCGCATCTACGGCATCGTCGGCGACAGCCTGAACGCCCTGACCGAATCATTGCGCCGCCGCGGCACCATCGAGTGGATCCATGTCCGCCACGAGGAGGTCGCCGCCTTCGCCGCCGCGGGCGAAGCCGAGATGACCGGAAGCCTTGCGGTGTGCGCGGGTTCCTGCGGCCCCGGCAATCTGCATCTGATCAACGGACTGTTCGATGCTCATCGCAGCCGCGTTCCCGTGCTGGCGATCGCCGCGCAGATCCCTTCGTCCGAGATCGGCGGCGGCTATTTCCAGGAGACCCATCCACAGAACCTGTTCCGTGAATGCAGCCATTATTGCGAGATGGTCTCCGACCCGAGCCAGCTCCCGTTCGTGCTGGAGAACGCGATCCGCGCGGCGATCGGTCTGCGCGGCGTCGCCGTCGTCGCCATGCCCGGCGACGTCGCTTTCCGCAGCCCGCCCAAGCGCGCGCTGTCGACCACGCGCGGCCTCAGCGTGGCGGCGCCGAAGGTGGTGCCGGAGGCAGCCGAGCTGCAGGCGCTCGCGGATCTCCTCAACGGCGTCGAGCGCGTCACCCTGTTCTGCGGCCGCGGCTGCGCCGGCGCGCATGCGCCCCTGATGCAACTGGCGGAAGCGCTGAAGAGCCCGATCGTCCATGCGCTCGGCGGCAAGGAGCATGTCGAGTACGACAACCCCTACGACGTCGGCATGACCGGCTTTATCGGCTTCTCCTCGGGCTACGCGGCCATGCATGCCTGTGACGCGCTGGTGATGCTGGGCACGGATTTCCCCTACAAGCAGTTCTTCCCCACCGATGCGAAGGTCGCGCAGATCGACATTCGTCCCGAGAATCTGGGACGTCGCTGCAAGATCGATCTCGGCCTCGTTGGCGACGTCAAGCTCACCATCGAAGCGCTGCTGCCGCTGCTGACATCAAAGACGCAGCGCAAGCATCTCGACGACGCCGTCGCGCACTACAAGAAGGCGCGCGAGGGGCTGGATTCGCTCGCCAGGGGTACCCCGGGCAGCAAGCCGATCCATCCGCAATATCTCGCAAAGGTCATCAGCGACCATGCGTCCGACGATGCGGTCTTCACCGCCGATGTCGGTACGCCCACCGTGTGGGCCGCGCGCTATCTCGACATGAACGGCCGCCGCCGGCTGATCGGTTCATTCGTGCACGGCTCGATGGCCAACGCGATGCCGCAGGCGATCGGCGCGCAGGCCGCCCAGCCCGGCCGCCAGGTGATCTCGCTGTCCGGCGATGGCGGCTTCACCATGCTGATGGGCGATCTGATCACGCTGACGCAGGAGAAGCTGCCGGTGAAGGTGGTCGTCTTCAACAACGGCGTGCTCGGCTTCGTTGCGCTGGAGATGAAGGCCGCGGGCTTCGTCGACACCAATGTCGACCTGAAGAATCCGGACTTCGCAGCGATGGCGCGCGCCATGGGCATCTTTGCCAAGCGTGTCGAGGACCCCGGCGAATTGCCCGGCGCCGTCAAGGAGATGCTCGCCCATGACGGGCCGGCGCTGCTCGACGTCGTCACCGCCAAGCAGGAACTCTCGATGCCGCCGACCATCACGCCCGAGCAGATCAAGGGCTTCAGTCTTTGGGTGCTGCGCGCGGTGATGAACGGCCGCGGCGACGAGGTGCTCGACCTCGCGAAGACGAATCTACTGCCGCGCTAACCCCGCTTCACCGAAGGCGCCGGCAGCGGTTTCTCGTGGCGGCGTTGGAAGCGTTGCCAGTGCAGCACGCTGCCGACCGTCAGGGCCGGCACGAAGCCGAGCACGATCAGGAAATGCGGCAGCTGCGTTGGCGAGACGAAGGCGATCGCGATGTCCGAGATGAGCCAGAGTGCTGCGAACATCACCGCGAAGTCCGTTCGCGGACAGCGCAAATAGTAGAACACGGCCGTGATGACCATCGCAGGCCCGATCGCCACGCCGATCATGATCGCGGTCAGCTCCTTCGGCGTCAACGCGTCGAGCATCATCGAGGCCAGCAGCCATAATGCGGCGAACATGGCGATGATGTCGAGCGGATGCCGCAACCCAATACCTCTAGCGGGGACGTACCATCGTTGTGGCCGGAACCGCAGCCGTCAAGTCAAAATGCGCCTATTCCTCGTCGCGTCCGGGCGTCGGGCGCAGCATGAAATGACCGAAGGCGGTGGCGATCGGCTTGTCGGCATTGTCCTGCCAGGCGCGCGCCTCGAAGGCGACGATGCGCCGACCCTGCTTCACGATCGAGACGTTGGCGAAGCTGTCGAGCGCGCGGCCGGAGCGAAGATAGTTGATGGTGAGTCCGATCGGCTTCGGCAGCGCGGCGATGCCGAGCTCGCGCCTGACGCCGAAGATCGCCGATGTCTCGAGGAAGGCGCCGGTCATGCCGCCGTGGATCGCGGGCAGGATCGGATTGCCGATGATCTGCGGCGAGAACGGCATCATCAGCGTGCCGTCGTCATTGACGCGAATGCCCAGCGCCCGCGCGAACGGGCTGTTCGCGAACGGACCGTCCGGATCGTCCGGCGCCTCCAGCGTCGGGATGCTGCGCGAATCCATCCTGCGGTCGGCAAGCATGTTGGTGCGGTTGGCGCCGATCATGAAACAGGCGGTTGCGGTTGCGACCGGATCGTCCTCGGACTCCTGGTAGGCCGTCGAGCGCACGAAGGCGATCGAGCGCGTGGTGCGGTAGCAGACCGAATGCGCCTTGATGTCGAGACCGGGCGTGGCCGGCTTCTGATAGTCGATGCGCAGATCGAGAGTTGCGATCGCGCTCGTGCCGTCGAGCGCAAGCTGCACCGCCATGCCGCAGCTCTCGTCCAGCATCGCCGTGACGACGCCGCCATGCAGCACGCCCGTTTCGGTGTCGCCGACGAAGACGGGACGATAGGGCAGGCTGGACCAGGCCTCGTTTGGCGCGAAACGGTCGAGCTGCAGGCCGCTGATCTGGCCGTAGTCGGAACGACGACCCTTGATGGCTTCGGCGAGTTCCTCGAACGGCAGTGTGGTCGGTATGGGGCTCATGGGGACGTTTTAGACCAGTGTCGGGCGCCGCGCAAAACCCGGATCGACCCCGCGTGGGCCGGTTTGGCCTCGACAGAGCAGGCCGAAGCACCGATGGTGAGGCGCTTCGTTCGCCGACCAGCCCCAAGGAGTGCCCATGGCCGACCCCGAAACGCCCGCCAACAACCAGGGGCCCGTCACCATTTCGAGCTCCAGCTCGGAGCGGGCGCCGATCATCTATTTCGACGGCGCGTCCTGTTTCGGCCATCACAACGGCGCGATCCAGATCGAGCTCGCCGCGAATTTGCTGATGCCGGTCGGCGCGGCCGTCAGGGTCGACGTGGTCCAGACCGCGCATCTGCGTTGCAGCGTGGCCGCGGCACTTGCACTGCGCGAAGCCCTCGACAAGGCGCTGGCGATGTACCAGCAGGGCCAGAAGCAACCGGTGGCGGAGGAGATCCCGGCGATGAAGAATTGAGATCGGGTTTCGCAACAGCGCTGCGAAACCAGACCTCATCCTGAGGGAGCCCGCAAAGCGGGCGTCTCCAGGATGGCTGCAGAAATGTGGACGCCTGTTTGAGGCGAGCGGCTCCGCTTCGGCCTAAGCCTTGGTCACATGCACCTTCGCGGTATTGCCGCCGTTCCACTTGCCGTCGAGCGCGCGCTCGATCTGGGCGGCGAGTTGCAGCAACAGGCCGTCATTGGCCTGCTTGGCGATCGCCTGGATGCCGAGCGGCAGGCCGTGGTCTTGCGCCGCCATCGGCATCGAAATCGCGGGCATGCCGCAGAGATTGGCCAGCGGGGTGAAGGCGAAGAAGCGCCAGAGATTGCCGAACCAGTCGAGCACATCAGGGTTGTCGGAGATGGTGAGATATTCCCTGGTGCCCACCTTCGGCGTCGGCAGTGCGGTGATCGGCGTCAGGATCACGTCCCACTGCTCGAAGAAGGCACCGAAGCCGCGTGACGTGGTGTTGAACACGCCCTGCATCTTCGCACGCTCGGCGAATGTCGTGTGCCGGCCGGCTTCCCAGATCCGGATGTTCATGGGCTCGATCAGATCTTCCGGCGGCCTTTCCAGCCCGCGCGCGGCGAGCATGTTGGAGATCACCACCGCGAAATTGCTGATGTAGCACATCGTCTGCGCCTCGAACGCGGCGCGGAAGTCGAGCTCAGGCAAGGCATAGTCGACGTGATGGCCGAGGCCTTCGAGAAAGCGGCCGGTCCTGTCCAGCTCGGCGGCGATCTCGGGCGTCGCGGTGTAGTCGCCCCAGGTATGGGACAGCGCGATGCGCAGCTTGGACGGATCGCGCTTGATCATCTCGGAATAGGGCTGCGCCGTGGTCCAGAACGGCATGAACTCGCCGGGCGCGGGACCGCGGGCGTGATCGACGAAGGCGGCGGTGTCGCGCACCGAGCGCGACTGGCAGCCCTGGATCGAGACGAGGCCGGTGAGGTCGGACATGTGCGGCGCCAGCGAGAACACGCCGCGCGAGACTTTCAGCCCGATATTGCCGTTGACGCCGGCGGGAATGCGGATCGAGCCGCCGCCGTCGGTGGCATGTGCGATCGGCACCACGCCGGCCGCGACCATGGCCGCGCTGCCCGCCGACGAGCCGCAGGTGGTGTAGTCGGTATTCCAGGGATTGCGGGTGACGTAGACGGCGGGATTGTCGGCCGACGAGCACACGCCGAATTCCGGGGTGGTGGTGCGTCCGATCAGGTTGAGGCCGGCCTGGCGGAATTTGCCGGTGAGGAACGTATCGGCCGCGGCGCGATTGCCGCGCATCAAGAGCGAGCCCATTTCCTGGAGCCGGCCCTTCATGGTCGGCCCGAGGTCCTTCATCAGGAACGGCAGGCCGGCGAACGGACCTGCGAGATTGGCGCCGTCCTTCGCGGGATCGGCGATCACGTCCTCGAACAGCTCCACCACGCCTGACAGCGCCGGATTGACCTTGGCGACACCGGCGGCAGCCTGGCGCGCCAGCTCCTTCGCCGTCAGCTCGCCCTTGCGGACTCGCCCCGCCAGCGCGACGCCATCGTGCTGCGCCCATTCAGTCCAGCTCATCGGCAAAGTCATGAAGTCAGATCCCTTGAGGTGCGGCGTCACCTTTTTAGCAAGGGACCGCGTGAATCAACTGAGCCGGCACGAGGGGCAGGGTTGCGCCGGGCGGAGAGGTCGGGGCATTAGGACAGTCGCGCGATCGCCGCAACCGGTCCGCCGCCGGCCGGCCCCTGATGCTCCGCGCCGCCGGAGACATAGACCACTCCGGTGCCTGCAAGGCCTGCGATCAAGCCGCCGACCGCGGCGCGGGCATGGCGTGTCGAGCCGATGTCGGTATCTTCCAGCATGGTGTGGCGGGAGCCCCGCACGCTGCCATCGGGCGAAGCCTCGGCCTTGGCGAAGATGTTGACGAGCTCGCGACCTGCTTTTGCCTGCGGTGCAACCCCAAGGAAGGCCTCAAGGCCAACGCTCTGCAGTGCCGACACCACAGCGGGCGCATCGATTGCGTCGTTCATCACGGCATGCCCGATCACGAACTCGCTGGCTGAACTGTTGGAATTGCCGAGCACGATGACAACGTTGTGCATGAGCTCGATTCCGGACGAGGTCGAGGCAACCCTTGAGAACAGATCGTAGCGCCGCAGCACGTCCTCATCGCGGATGTCGGATGTGACCTCGCCGAGCGCCACCGCAACCCCGAGCGCGGAGGCGCCGCGCGAATAGGCCATCGAGCTGTACGAACTGATCGTCGCGGGCTTGTTGCCGCGCGCGGCCGCCGCCTCGACGCGTTCGCTGGTGAGCAGCGGACACTTGATCTGCACGAAATGGACGTCGGCGGGATCGGTGATGCCGGCATCCGACATCGCGGCCTGTACGGCCTTCGCCGTCTCATGGATCTGCGCGGAACGGCCAAGCTCCTCGGGCAGGAAATCCCGCGTGTGCGCCATGCCGATGCTCAGCCGTTTGCCGGAGATGCCCGTCGGGCGCTCCGCCTCGCCGCGCGTGAATACCGTGATGTGCGGGCTGAGCACACCCTCGGTGCCGCCCGACATCACAAAGGCGATACGCTGCTCGACCTCATGTAGCGTCAGGCCGAGCTTCGGCGCGAGCGCTGTGCACAGCGCCGCAACGGCATACTCCCGCGTGAAGTCGTTGACGCCGCCATTGCCCTCGGTCTTGCCGAGAATGGCAAGGATGGCGGCTGGATCGATCGCGCCTGAAGCGATCAGGTTCATGAGGCCGGAAACGTCGCCGGGGCCCCTGGTCGCGATCTTGAAGACGCCGACCGATGTTGTGGGCATGACTGTTCCTCGAAGTTCGGTGGTCCCGGCGGGATCAAACAGGCGTAGAACTAAGACGTCTGTCAAGTGCAACACTCCGCGCCATTCCGGGGCGCGCGAAATGGACCGGGCGATCCAGTACGCCGAGCCTGCGGTTGTCGAATCGAGAGGCCGCGGCGTACTGGATTCCCCGCCTTCGCGGGGAATGACAGTGTCACTTGGAGAAGCAGGCTGTGACCTCGTACTCCGCCATGTCGAAGCAAGGCGGAAGCATTCCAGAGTCTCTCCGCGGAGGGATTTTGGATTGCTTCGTCACAAGTGCTCGTCGCAATGACGCGGAGCGAGGGGCCCAAACTTCTCCGCTCTTGCGCCCGACGCAGCGCAGTGGCCGGGCGATGCGCCGCATCGTCCGGATGGGTGCGCTGCAGAGCCGGAGCCGATGTCGCCGCGCGCTCAAGCGCGTCCGGGACACGAGAGCAGTGGCGTCCCCACGATTGTGGCGAGATCGCATCATCTCGATAAAAAAATCCCCTGTCGACGATGCTGCTTCGTACCTTGATGAATCGACCCCGGTTGGTCCATAAGCGGCGTCCCGTGGCCGGTGGTTCGCCGCCGCGTCGCGTGCTTGGATAGAGGAATCTCGCGTGGCCAATATCAACCAGAAAATTGCGCAGGAGCTTGGGGTTCGCCCCGAGCAGGTCGAGGCGACGGTGGCGTTGCTCGATGGTGGCGCCACGGTTCCCTTCATCGCCCGCTATCGCAAGGAAGCGACCGGTGCGCTCGACGACGCGCAACTGCGCACCCTGGAGGAGCGCCTGGGTTACCTGCGCGAGCTCGAGGACCGCCGCAAGGCCATCCTCGAATCGGTCCGCGAGCAGGGCAAGCTCGATGCTGCCCTCGAAGCCTCCATTCTCGCCGCCGACAGCAAGGCCCGCCTCGAAGACATCTATCTGCCGTTCAAGCCGAAGCGCCGCACCAAGGCGGAGATCGCCAAGGAGGCCGGCCTCGAGCCGCTCGCCAACCAGCTGATGGCGGAGCCCACGAACGATCCGAAGATTGTGGCCGAAGCCTTCGTCAACGCCGAGAAGGGCGTTGCGGACGCCGCGGCCGCACTCGACGGCGCCCGCGCCATCCTGGTCGAACGTTTCGACGAGGACGCCGATCTGATCGGCGCGCTCCGCGAGGAGATGTGGACCAATGCGCGCATGGCCTCCAAGGTGCGCGACGGCAAGAAGACCGAGGGCGAGAAGTTCGCCGACTATTTCGACTTCTCCGAGCCGCTGACCAAGCTGCCCTCGCACCGCATCCTCGCGATGTTCCGCGGCGAGAAGGAGGAAATCCTCGACCTGCAAATCCAGGCCGAAGCCGAGGCGCCGCCGCCGGGCGTGCCCAGCGCCTATGAACTGAAGATCATGAAGCGGTTCGGCATCGCCGACCTCAAGCGCGCCGGTGACCGCTGGCTGATCGACACCGTGCGCTGGGCCTGGCGCACCAAGATCCAGGTGCATCTCAATATCGACCTGCGCATGCGGCTTTGGAACGCCGCCGAGACCGAGGCCGTGCGCGTGTTCGCCTCGAATTTGCGCGACCTGCTGCTGGCCGCGCCGGCCGGCACCCGCGTCACCATGGGGCTCGATCCCGGCTATCGCACGGGCGTCAAGGTCGCCGTCACCGATGCGACCGGCAAGGTGGTCGATACCGCCGTGATCTATCCGCACGAGCCGCAGCGGCAGTGGAACGAGTCGCTCGCGATCCTCGGCAAGCTGGCATTGAAGCATCGTGTCGAGCTGATCGCGATCGGCAACGGCACCGCCTCGCGCGAGACCGACAAGCTCGCGGGCGATCTCGTCAAGGGGCTGGCCGAGCTGAAGATGACCAAGATTGTGGTCTCGGAGGCCGGCGCGTCGGTCTATTCAGCCTCGGCGTTCGCCTCGGAAGAATTGCCCGGTCTCGACGTCACCCTGCGCGGCGCGGTGTCGATCGCGCGGCGTCTGCAGGATCCGCTCGCCGAGCTCGTTAAGATCGAGCCCAAGGCGATCGGCGTCGGCCAGTATCAGCACGATCTCGGCCAGGCCAAGCTCGCCAAATCGCTCGACGCCGTGGTCGAGGACTGCGTGAACGCGGTCGGCGTCGACGTCAACACCGCGTCCGCGCCGCTGCTCGCCCGCGTGTCGGGCGTCGGCTCGGGCCTCGCGCAGAGCATCGTGGCGCATCGCGACGCCAACGGCCCGTTCAAGTCGCGCAAGGCGCTGAAGGAGGTGCCGCGGCTCGGGCCGAAGGCGTTCGAGCAGTGCGCGGGCTTCCTCCGCATCCTCGGCGGCGAGGATCCGCTCGATGCCTCCGGCGTGCATCCGGAAGCCTATCCGGTGGTGCGCCGCATCCTCGCGGCGACCAAGAGCGACATCAAGGCGCTGATCGGCTCCAGCGAGATCGTGCGCACCTTGAAGCCGAAGGATTTCGTCGACGAGACATTTGGTCTTCCGACCGTCACCGACATTTTGAAGGAATTGGAGAAGCCCGGCCGCGATCCGCGTCCGGCCTTCAAGGCCGCCGTGTTCATGGATGGCGTCGAAGAGATCAAGGACCTCAAGAAGGGCATGATCCTCGAGGGCACCGTCACCAACGTCGCCGCGTTCGGTGCGTTCGTCGACATCGGCGTACACCAGGACGGCCTCGTGCACATCTCGGCGATGTCGAAGACCTACATCAAGGACCCGCGCGAAGTCGTGAAGCCCGGCGACATCGTCAAGGTGAAGGTGCTGGACTTCGAGGTCGCCCGCAAGCGCATCTCGCTGACCTTGCGGCTCGACGACGAGGTCGGGCCTAAGAAGGACGCCCCCGGCATGCAGCGCGACGCCGGCGCGCGCAACCCGGCCCGCATGACGTCGTCGGCGCCGCGCAAGCAGGAGGCTTCCTCCGGTGGTGGCGGCGCGCTCGCCGAGGCCATGCGCCGCGCAGCCGAGAAGAACGGCGGCAAGCGCGCGTGAGGCGCGCTGCCTAAAGCTCGATCACGCCGCGGCGCGCCGCATGCGCGACCGCATCGGTGCGGCCGGTGGCGTCCAGCTTGTCGAGCAGCGAGCCGACGTGGAATTTCACGGTGTGCACGGAGATGCCGAGCTGGCGCGCGATCATCTTGTTGGAGGCGCCTTCGGCCATCAGCGCCAGAACGTCGAGCTCGCGCTGCGTCAACGCGATGTCGTCGGGCATGACGCGTGGATCGCGGGCGACGATCGTCGCCGCGGCGGTCTCGCCCGGCGCGGCGAGGCGAATCCCGGCGACGCCGGCGAGCAAGGTCTCGATGCGACCGGCGAGCGCGGGATCGTCGATCTCCAGAGCGAGCACGATCTCCGGTGCGTTGTCCTCGCTCACGCCTCCGGCCTCTCGCCGACCGTGACCTTGAAGCTGACCGGCTCGCCGCCGCGGCGTGCGGCGACGTCCACCACCGCGCCGACGCTGGAAGGACCCAGCGTCCGCGACAGCGCGCGCACGCCCGACAGTTTCTGGTCGTTGACCGCGACGATCACATCGCCCTGGCGGATGCCGGCGGCGGCCGAAGGTCCGGCCTTGTCGACATTCATCACCATCGCGCCGACGCCGTCGTCGAGCCGGACCGGCTGCAGCCCGAGGCCGAGATAACCGCGCGCGATGCGACCGCGCGTCTCGAGCTGCGCCGCGACGCGCTCGATCGTCGCGGTCGGGATCACCAGCACGCGCCGCGGGCCGAGCACGGCCATGCCGAAGGCTTCGCCCGAAGCGCTGAGCACAAGCCCGCCCTGCTGGCTGCCGCGTAGGCGGACGTCGAGCTCGATCCGCGCATCGATCTCGCCGCCGCGCAAGGAGCGCCAGCCGCTGCCGGACGCCGACACCATCCCGAGTGCCGCACTCGGCGTGTCGCGGCGGGTGGCGACCACGATCGCCAACGCACCGAGTGGCGGGACCGTTGCGGCGAGCTTGAACGGCGCCGTCGCGACCTCGGCGCGCAGCAGCGCGATATCGGTGGTGTGGTCGCGGCCGACAATGGTGGCAGCCGCGCGGCTGCCATCGGGGAGGCCGATCTCGACCTCGCCCTCGTCGGCCAATGCCTCGTCGGCGGTGACGATCAGGCCCGGCTTCCACGCAAAGCCGGTGGCGCGGGACCGATGCGAGTGCACGGAAACGACAGCGGGCGCGGTGCGCGCCACCACATCCGCGAGCGCGGACGACAGTGAGGAGAGGGAAGTTGGGTCGGTCATGGCTGGCTCCTGATAGCTGTCACCAATCTGGGATGTGGCGGGGAAGCGCGAAACTGGCCGGGTGGTCAGGACGGAGCCTATTGCGGCCGACGAATATGTGATTGGGAGCCGCTCACGCGAACGTGTAGCAATCGGCCGCACATTGCGCCACACGGCCTCAACCAATTTCAGCGAGCCCGACTGATGACCAACGATCTCACCCGCCGCATCCTGCTGCAACTCGCCGGCGCCACCTCGCTTGCGATGGCGGCCGCAGCTGCGGCGCGTGCCGAGGGGACGCTGCAAGGCGCCGGCCCGACCTATGCCAGCCGCACGCCGATGCGGGTCGGCATGGTGACGCTGCGGGTGAAGAATCTCGACACGGTCGCGGACTACTATCGCGATGTGATCGGCCTCACCGTGATGGAGCGCTCGGCGACCGCTGCAAGGCTCGGCACATCAGGCCTCACGCTGCTGGTGCTGGAGGCCCGCCCCGATGCGGCCATCGAGCCGCGCAACGCCGCCGGCCTCTACCACAACGCCTTCCTGATGCCGACCCGCAAGGACCTTGCGCGCTGGCTGGTTCACGCGGCCTCGCATCGGGTGAAGCTGTCGGGCTTCGCCGATCATCTCGTCAGTGAGTCGGTCTATCTCGATGATCCCGAAGGCAACGGCATCGAAGTCTATGCCGATCGCGATCCTTCGCAATGGCAGTGGAGCGAGGGCAGCGTGAAGATGGCGTCCGACGAGCTCAACATTCCCGATCTCCTGTCGCTGACCAACACGCGCGTGCCGGATTATGCCAAGGCGCCGGACGGCCTCCGCATCGGCCACATGCATCTGCGCGTCGGCGATCTCGCGCAGGCCGCAGGCTTCTATCACGGCGCGATCGGCCTCGATCCGACCCGCAGCCGCAATGGCGCGGCGTTCCTGTCGTCGGGCCGCTATCATCACCACCTCGGCATCAACGTTTGGCAGAGCCAGGGCGCCGGCCAGCGCGACGACCGGATGACCGGCTTGGCCTGGTTCTCGCTGGTGACGGACAAGCCGGACATCCTCGCCGCCCAGGAGCAGCGCCTGCGCAAGGGCGGCGCGCAAGTCACCGCGCTCGCGGACGGGCTGGAGGCGATCGATCCCTGGGGGACGCGGGTGCGGCTGCTCAAGGCCTGAACGAGAGCGGGCTGCTTCAGCCTGCAGCACGCTCGGCGACGACGTCCTGGTCCGACCAGCTCCAGCGTCCGCCTCCACTGCGCTTGGCGGCGTAGAGCGCGCGGTCGACACGATCCAGCAGCTGCGAGGCCTTGGCTGCGGCCACCGGGCCGGTGCTGACGAGAATGCCGGCGCTCGCCGCGATGCGGACCGGAATGTCCGCCAGCAGGAACGGCATCGAGAGATCGCGAATGGCCTGGCGCGTCAGCGCGAGCGCTTGCTCGCGGCCGTCGTCGCCTGCCGCAACCGGTTTGAGCATCAGGAATTCGTCACCGCCGAAGCGTGCAGCAATGCCGACGCTGCCGACGCAGGACGACAGCCGCTCCGCGACCTGACGCAGCAAATCGTCACCGGCTTGATGGCCGTGACGGTCGTTGACCGGCTTGAAGCCGTCGAGATCGATGGCGACGATGGCGAAGTCGTCCTGTGTCTCCGCCAGCGCCTGGAAGAACGCGGCGCGGTTCGGCAGTCCCGTGAGGAAGTCGTGGGTGGCCTGCCGCGCCAGCCGGTGCTTGGCTTCGAGGCGCTCCACGAAGGCGGCGCTGAGATGCCTGGAGGCCTCGCGCAAGGTCAGCCAGAAGAACACCAGCATGAGCGCGCCGATCTTATAGACGAATTCGGGCCGCAGCAGGCCGCCGACGATGGTCGGCATCAACAGGATGGCCGCCGTGTTGAGGATGATCCACGGACGGATCGCCGCGCGCGAAACCATGCCGACGCAGAACGACATCGAGAGCCCGAACGCGACCCAGGCGCCGGGGTCGTCGTCGATCTCGAGCGCACGATAGGAGAGCATGCCGAGCGCAAGGCCGAAGGCGGATGCGCCAGCCCCGTACAGCCGTTCCCATCGGATCACGTCGGCATCGGAGAATTGCGCCGCGCGCGACCGGTAGCGGAACAGGGCGTAGATGCGGGCCGCGGCCGTGACGAAGATGAAGACCGAGATGACGGCATAGCCGATATCGCCGCTCATGACGGCAAGCGCCACGGCACCCGTCACCGAGGTGAGGCCGATGGCGGACACCTGCGGCAGCGACGTGTACAGGAGATCGACGAGCTCGCGCCGGATGCGCGGATCGGGATGCAAATACCTGGACAGCATTGTGAGAGGCATGCCGGCACCATCGCCGCCACTCCCTAACATGGGGTAGGCAGTCGGCGCGACATGATGGCCGGCGCGCAACGTCCTTAAGGAGTGGTCAATGCGCGAGCTTGCCGACGATTTCCTCGCATGTTAGCAGCGGTTAACGGGGCCTTGCAGCGCCCCGATGCCTTGGGAATCTTGCCCGCCATGTCGGAATTTCGCGGTGTCTTCCCCTATCTGGTGTCGCCCGTCGATGCCGACGGCACGGTGCGCACGGGCGTGCTTGCAAAGCTTTGCGACGATCTGATCGACGCCGGCGTGCACGGACTGACGCCGCTCGGCTCGACCGGCGAGTTCGCTTATCTCAATCCGGCGCAGCGGACCGCGATCGTGCGGACCACGATCAAGGCCGCGAGGGGGCGCGTGCCCGTGGTCGCCGGCGTCGCCTCGACCTCGACGGCGGACGCGGTGGCGCAGGCGAAGGCCTATCAGAAGCTCGGCGCCGACGGCATCCTGGCCATCCTGGAAGCCTATTTCCCGCTGACCGACGCCCAGATCGAATCCTATTTCCGCGCCATCGCGGATGCCGTCGACATTCCCGTCGTCATCTACACCAACCCGCAATTCCAGCGCTCCGATCTCACGCTCGATGTCATCGCGCGGCTCGCCGGGCATCCGCGCATCGGCTACATCAAGGATGCCTCGACCAACACCGGCCGGCTGCTCTCGATCATGAACCGCTGCGGGGACTCCTTGCGGGTGTTCTCGGCCTCCGCCCATATCCCGGCCGCGGTGATGCTGATCGGCGGGCTCGGCTGGATGGCGGGCCCGGCCTGCATCATCCCGCGCCAGAGCGTCGCGCTCTACGACCTCAGCAAGGCCGGCCGCTGGGACGAGGTCATGACGCTGCAGCGGCGGCTGTGGCGCATCAACGAGGCCTTCGCCCGCTTCAACCTCGCCGCCTGCATCAAGGCGGGGCTGGCGAGCCAGGGCTATGATGTCGGCGATCCCATTCCGCCGCAGGCACCGCTGACGCTCGAGGCACGCAAGGCGGTGGAAGCGGCGTTGCGGGAGTTGGCTTGAGCTTCTCTCCCCGTTGTCATGGCCGGGCTTGACCCGGCCATCCACGTCTTAAGCACGGAAGCACGAACGTGGATGCCAGGGACAAGCCCGGGCATGACGAATCCACGGTCCCGCCGCCCAAAACCGCGGCTGGCCTCGCATGCCTCGATCCGCTAAAAGGCTGCCGCATTTCAAGAGACTTCGAGGATCCCACGGAATGAACATTCTTCCCGGCAATTTGCGTTTCGGAGCGGGCCAGCCCGTCAAGCGTTTGGAAGACCAGCGACTGCTGACCGGGAAGGGGCAATTCATCGACGACAAGCCGGCCGACGGCGCGCTGTGGTTGTACGTGCTGCGCTCGCCGCATGCCCACGCCAGGATCGTCTCGATCGACACCGGCGCAGCGGCATCGATGCCCGGCGTTGCCGCGATCTACACCGGGGCGGATCTCGTCAAGGACGCCATCGGTACCATCCCGACCTTGAGCATCTTCAAGCGTCCCGACGGCAAACCGATGACGGTGCCGCCGCGCCGCCTGCTCGCCCATGAGGTCGTGCGCTATGCGGGCGAAGCCGTGGCCGCGGTGGTGGCGGCCTCGCGCGCCGAGGCACAGAGCGCGGCCGAAGCGATCGTGATCGAATATGACGTGCAGCCCGCGGTGGTCGATCCGGTCGAGGCCGTCAAGCCGGGTGCGCCCGTGGTGTGGCCCGAGGCGCCCGACAACATCGTTGGCGCAATGTCATACGGCGATGCCGCCAAGGTGGACGAAGCCTTTGCCAAGGCCGCGCACACCGTCGAACTCGACATCGTCAGCCAGCGCCTGGTGCCCTCCGCAATGGAGCCGCGCTCGACCATTGCCGAGATCGACAAGAAGACCGGCCGCCTCCTGCTGCTCGTGCAGTCGCAGACGCCGGCCTCGACCCGCGACGTGCTCGCGGAAGCCGTGCTCAAGCGTCCCAAGGACAGCGTCCGCGTGCTGGTCGGCGACATCGGTGGCGGCTTCGGCCAGAAGACCAATCTTTATCCCGAGGACGGCATCGTCGCCTACGCCGCGACCAAGCTGAACAAGAAGATCCGCTGGCGCGGCGACCGCACCGACGAATTCGTCGGCGGCACCCATGGCCGCGATCTGACCTCGACGGCATCGTTCGCGCTGGACGAGAAGGGCAAGGTGCTGGCCTATCGCGTCAAGTCGATTGGCTGCACCGGCGCGTACTCCTCGGGTGCCGCGAACATCATTCCGCTGGTGCTCGGGCCGTTCGTGCAGACCGGCGTCTACGACCTGCCGCTGGTGCATTTCGAAGTGAAGTCGGTGATGACCCACACCGCACCGGTCGGCGCCTATCGCGGCGCGGGCCGTCCCGAGGCGGTGTTCATCGTCGAGCGGCTGTTCGATGCCGCCGCGCGAAAGATCGGCATGGATCCCCGCGCGATCCGCAAAGCCAATTACATCAAGCCGGCGCAGCTGCCCTACACCAACGCGGCCGGGCAGGTCTACGATTCCGGCGCGTTCGCCCACATGCTCGATCGCGCCGTGAAGCTCGCCGACTGGGACGGCTTTGCCGCGCGCAAGAAGGCGGCGAAGAAGAAGGGCTTGCTCTACGGCCGCGGTCTCACCTCCTACATCGAATGGACCGGCGGCCGCGCCCACACCGAGAAGGTCAGCCTGCACGCGACCTCGCAGGGGCGCGTCGTACTGCATTCCGGCACCATGGCGATGGGGCAGGGACTGCAGACCACCTACACCCAGATGATCTCCGACACGCTGGGCATTGCCATGGACAAGATCGACGTCGTCCAGGGCGACACCGATCTCGCGCAGGGTTTCGGCAGCGTCGGCTCGCGCTCGCTGTTCGTCGGCGGCACCGCGGTCGCGGTCTCCTCCAACGATCTGATCCAGAAGGCGCGCGAGAAGGCGGCGAACGTACTGGAAACCTCGATCGAGGACATCGAATATCAGGGCGGCATGCTCACCGTGGTCGGCACCGACCGCCGCATCAGCCTGTTTGATCTCGCCGAGAAGGAAGGTGGCGCCAAGCTCAGCGTGGATTCCGAAGGCGAGGTCGACGGTCCGAGCTGGCCGAACGGCACGCATATTTGCGAGGTCGAGATCGACCCGGAGACCGGCGTGTCCAAGGTCGTGCGCTACACCACGGTCGACGACGTCGGCGTCGCCGTGAACCCGATGCTGGTCACCGGCCAGATCCACGGCGGCGTCGCGCAAGGCATCGGCCAGGCACTGTATGAGGGCGTTTCGTACGATGCCGACGGCCAGCTCCTCACCGCGAGCTACCAGGATTACTGCATCCCGCGCGCCGACGACGTGCCTCCGATCGTGGTGACGCTGGATGATTCCGCGCCCTGCCGCACCAATCCGCTCGGCGCCAAGGGCTGCGGCGAATCCGGCGCCATCGGCGGTCCGCCCTGCGTCACCAACGGCGTGATGGACGCGCTCGCCGAGCTCGGCATCACCCAGCTGAATACGCCCCTGACGCCGCAGAAGATCTGGAAGGCGATCAAGGACGCGAAGGCGGCGGGTTAAGGGCAGCGGTTTGTTACACCGGCTGTCGCGACACACTCAACTGTCGTCCCGGGGCGCGCAGCGCGAGCCCGGGACCCATAACCACAGGGAGTGGTTGTGGTGGGAAGTTGGCAACTCTGAGTCCCCGTGACCACATTTTCCGGCGGTTATGGGTCCCCGCCTTCGCGGGGACGACACCGAGGGTGCAGGGGCGGATTCCTCAAATCCCCAGCATCATCTTCGCGATGATATCGCGCTGGATCTCCGACGTGCCGCCGAAGATCGTGTACGCCCGGCCATTGAGATATTCCGGCACCACCGTCAGCATCTCCTCGGGCGTCGCCGGCTCGTGGTTGAGCTTGTAGAGCGGGCGCATCGGCTCGACGGCGAGGGCGTCGTGGCCGATGACGTCGACCCCGAGCCGCGTCACGGCCTGGCGTATTTCACTGTTGCGCAGCTTAAGGATCGAGGACACCGCGCCGGGATTCTGCCCGGTCTGCAGCGCCGAGAGCACGCGCAGCTCGGTCATCTCCAGCGCGTCGATGTCGACTTCGACTTCGGAGATGCGAGAGGCGATATCGGGGCTGTCGATGGCGCGGCCGGTCAGATCCGATTCAGCGAGATCCGCGATCGCCTTCAAGCCCTCGCGCAGCTTGGCTGAGGCGATGCCGGAGCCGCGCTCGAACTCGAGTAGATATTTTCCGTAGGTCCAGCCTTTGCCTTCCTCGCCGACGCGGTTGGCGACGGGCACGCGGACGTCGTCGAAGAACACCTGGTTGACCTCATGGTCGCCGCCGATCGTGAGGATGGGACGCGTGGTGATGCCCGGCGTTGTCATGTCGATCAGGATGAAGCTGATCCCGTCCTGCTGTCGCGGCCCGTCGCTGGTGCGCACCAGCGCGAACATGCGGTTGGCGTGGTGGGCGTGCGTGGTCCAGATCTTGGTGCCGTTGATGACGTAGTCGTCGCCGTCGCGAACCGCGCGCGTCTTCAGCGAAGAGAGATCGGAGCCGGAGCCCGGCTCGGAATAGCCCTGGCACCAATAGTCCTCGCCGGAGAGGATCCGCGGCAGGTAGAAGTTCTTCTGCTCGGGGCTGCCGAAACCGATGATGACGGGCCCGACCATCTTCACGCCCATCACGTTGACGTTGGGCACGCCGGCGCGTGCGGACTCCGTCTCGAAAATCCAGCGTTGCGCCGGTGTCCAGGCCGGCCCGCCATATTCGACCGGCCAGCCCGGCGCGCCCCAGCCTTGTTTATGCAGCGCGCGCTGCCAGGCCATGCCGATGTCCGGGTCGGAGAACACCGACGGCGTCAGCGCGGTCGCGCGCTTCATCTCCTCGGTGAGATTCTTTGCGATGAAGCTGCGCACCTCGTCCTGGAAGGCGCGCTCTTCGGCGTTGAACGACAGGTCCATGAATCTCTCCCGGTGTCAGGCCTTGCGGCCGAGTTCGGCGTGACGGGCATAATGATGCGCGCTGCCGCCGAACAGCGTGTCGAAGGCGACGAGGCGCTTGAAATAGGCGCCGACCTCGAGCTCCTCGGTGACGCCCACGCCGCCGTGAAGCTGGATCGACTGCTCGCCGACGAAGCGCGCGCATCTGCCGATCTTGGCTTTCGCGCCCGACGCCGCCCGGGCACGCTCGGTCGGCGCGGCATCGACCTTCAACGCAGCCCGCAGCGCCATCGAGCGCGCCTCGTCGACCTGCATTGCCATGTCGGCCAGACGATGGCGGATGACCTGGTTGGCCGAGAGCGGCCGGCCGAACTGTTTTCTGATCTTGGTGTAGTCGAGCGTGGAGTCGAGCAGCGTTTGCATGATGCCGACGGCCTCCGCCCCTAATGCGGCCATGGCGCGGTCGATGGCCCATTCGATCGCAGGCAGCGTGTCGTGACCGTCGCCGAGCAGCGCGTCCTCTGGCAGATGCACATCGGACAGTGTGAGGTTGCAGGCGCGACCGCCTCCGATGCGCGGATAGTCGGAAATCGCGAGGCCCGGCGCTGTTGCCGGGACCACGAACAGGCCGATCCGCCCGGAAGGACCATGATGATCGTGAATAAGGGCGGAGACGATGATCTCATCGGCGGCGTGGCCATCGAGCACCGCGATCTTGCTGCCGGCGAGGCGCCAGCCTTGCGTCGTTCTGGTCGCCGATGTCGCGACCTTGGCAAGATCGAACCTTGACGCGCGCTCCGAATGCGCAAACGCGAGCTTCAGGGATCCATCGGCGATCTTGGGCAGGCTCGCCTGCTTCTGCCCATTGGTTCCGCATCTGGCGATCAGTGCGGCGCCCAGCACCACGGTCGCGACATAGGGCTCCGAGACCAGCCCACGGCCGAACGCCTCCATCAAGATGCCGATCTCGACCGCGCCGCCGCCGAGGCCCTCGAACTCCTCGGGAAGCGGCAGTGCCAGCCAGCCGAGCTCGGCGAACTGCTTCCACACCGCCGGGCTGAAGCCGAGCGGATCGTTCGCCATCTTGCGGCGGTGATCGGCATTGTAGCTTCCGGCCACGAAGCGCTCCGCGCTCTCGCGCAGCAGTCTTTGCTCGTCACTGAGATTGAGGTCCATCGCCGCTACTCCGCGGCCGCCGGCGGCTTGCGCACCGAGGGATGCAGGCCCGAGGGATCGACGATCATTCCGAACTCCTGGAGATTGTGCGCGTGGCAGAGCTGATGCAGCGCAAAGGCCTGGTCGATCGCGGCGGGCTGGCCCATCACGTCGACCGAGCGGTTCACCGCTTCCTTGGTCATCTTCAGCGCGAAGGCTGGCTTTGCAGCGACCCTGCGCGCCAGCGCCAGCGTGCTCGCAGTCAGCTCCGCACGCGGCACGACCTGATTGACCATGCCGAGCCGATGCGCCTCCTCGGCGCTCCAGTTGTCGGCGGTGAACAGGAACTCCTTGGCCTTGCGCGGACCGAGCTCCCAGGGATGCACGAACCATTCGACGCCGCAGACGCCCATGGTCACGACCGGGTCGCAGAACTGCGCGTCGTCGCTGGCAACGATCAGGTCGCAGGCCCAGGCCAGCATCAGCCCGCCGGCGATACACTTGCCGTGCACCTCGGCAATGGTCGGTTTTGCCAGGTTGCGCCAGCGCCGGGTGATCTGGAGATAAATTTCCTGCTCGCGCGCGAAGCGGCCATGAGCATTCGGTTCGGCAAAGCCGCCCCAATTCCCGATCGGTGGAAAATCGACGCCGGCGGTATTTTTGCCACCGGGACGCAAATCGTGGCCGGAGGAGAAGTGCGGGCCGTTTCCGGCGAGGATGATCACCTTGACCTCGTCGTCCTGCACCGCCGCGTCGAAGGCGGCGTTGAGGTCGTAGGTCATCTGCAGGTTCTGCGCGTTGCGCGCCTCCGGCCGGTTCATCACGACCCGGGTGACCGCCGGATCCGGCCTCTCCACCAGGATGGTCTCGAACGAGGTCATCGCGCTTCCCCCTCAGCGTTGCCAGTTTGATCTTATTGTTCCGCCAAGTTGACTATGTCGGCCAGGGATAGGCAAGAGGCTTGCGTCAGTCGGCTGCTTTTCGCGCCGCCGGCACAAGATGTCTGGCACCACGCGCGCTCAATCTGGTAGTTTGCCCCGATTCCACCGGGAGAAATTGAATGCGCAAGATCCTGACCGTGCTGGCGGCGCTGGCCTCGCTGAGCCTCACCAATTGCGGCTACAACGCGATCCAGAGCGAGGACGAGCAGATCAAGGCCAATTGGTCCGAGGTCGTGAACCAGTATCAGCGCCGCGCCGATCTCGTGCCCAACCTCGTGAACTCCGTGAAGGGTTTCGCCCAGCAGGAGAAGGACGTGCTGCTCGGCGTCACCAATGCGCGCGCGAAGGTCGGCAGCATCCAGGCGACGCCTGAGGTGTTGAACGATCCCGCCGCGTTCCAGAAGTTCCAGGCCGCCCAGGGCGAGCTCTCCAGCGCGCTGTCGCGGTTGCTGGTCGTCACCGAGAACTATCCGCAGCTCAAGTCGGATGCCCTGTTCAAGGATTTGATGTCGCAGCTCGAGGGCACCGAGAACCGCATCACGGTGGCGCGCAACCGCTACATCAAGTCGGTGCAGGACTACAACGTCACCATCCGCTCGTTCCCGAGCAACCTCACCGCGATGGTGTTCGGCTACAAGGAGAAGCCGAACTTCTCGGTCGCAAACGAGAAGGAGATCTCGACCGCGCCGAAGGTTGACTTCAACCCGGCACCGGCGCCGTCGAAGTAAGCGCGTTTGGCTTTGATGCCCAACACACACTCAGCTGTCATTCCCCGCGCAGGCGGGGAATCCAGGACGCCGCGGCCTTTCCGTATCTTGCTGGCGTCTCTGGAATACTGGATCGCCCGGTCAAGCCGGGCGATGACGCTCAGTGTGTGGCGCGCGGTTTTCGTTGCGGCACTCGTCCTCGCCTTCGCGCTCCCCGCCTCCGCCGATGTCGCCGTCCCCGAGCTCACCGGCCGCGTGGTCGATCAGACCGGCACGCTCTCCAGCAGCGACGTCGCCTCGCTGTCACAAAAGCTGCGAGACTTCGAGACGCGCAAGGGGAGCCAGATCGCCGTCCTGATCGTGCCGACCACGCAGCCGGAGACGATCGAGCAATTCTCGATCCGGGTCGCGGAGGCCTGGAAGATCGGCCGCAAGAAGGTCGACGACGGCGCCATCCTCGTTGTCGCCAAGAACGACCGGCATCTGCGCATCGAGGTCGGCTACGGCCTCGAAGGCGCGCTGACCGACGTCACCTCGCGGCGGATCATTGACGAAATCATCACGCCAAAATTCAGGAGCGGCGATTTTGGCGGCGGCATCTCCGATGGCGTCGACCGAATGATCCGGGTCATCGACGGCGAGCCGCTGCCTGTTCCGTCGCCGACCGTGAATTTCGGCAATCTGGACGATATTGCGCCGCTGTTCATCGTGACGCTGTTCGCTTCGATCGGGGTCGGTGGATTCTTCCGGGCGGTGCTCGGGCGGCTGGTCGGATCGTTGGCGACCGGCGGAATCATCGCCGCGCTCAGCTGGCTCATTCTCGGCTCTTTTACGCTCGCCATGGCTCTTGGTGCGCTCGGTTTCGTCATCGGCTTCATTGCCGATCTGTTTTCGGCGATCACGCCCGGCCCCGGCCGCTCGCGCGGAGGCTCGTGGTCGAGCGGCTCGTCGTCGGGTGGCTGGAGCAGCGGATCGTCGAGCAGCGGTGGCTTCAGCGGCGGGGGCGGCAGTTTTGGCGGCGGCGGCGCCTCGGGGAGCTGGTAGCGGTCATGAGCATCAAGCGCATTGCCAGACATCTCGTGCAGCATCATTGGCGCGCACAGCAGATCTTTCCGCCCGCCGTGCTCGGACGCATCGAGCAGGCGATCAAGCAGGGCGAGACCACCCATTCCGGCCAGGTGCGTTTCGTGGTCGAAGGCGCGCTCGACGGCGCGCCGCTGTTTCGCAACCAGCCGGCGCGCGCTCGCGCGCTCGACGTGTTCTCGCATCTGCGCATCTGGGACACCGCGCATAACAATGGCGTCCTGATCTATCTCCTGCTCGCCGACCGCGACGTCGAGATCGTCGCCGACCGCGGCATTCATGCCAAGGTCGGTGCAGAAGGCTGGGAGCGCATCTGCCGCGCGATGGAGGCCGAGTTCACCGCCGGCCAATTCGAGCGCGGCGTGATCAGCGGCATCGCAGCGGTGTCGCGCGAATTGTCGCGGCACTTCCCGCCACAGGGCCCTCAGAGCAACGAGCTGCCGGATGTGCCAGTCGTGATGTGAGCGAGTGTGATGTGAGGTGGGTGCTGCCTCGCCGTCATTGCCAATCAGACTGCCTCTGCGGAAAGATCCCGGATTGCTTCGCTGCGCGCGCGATGACGGTGAGAGAGCCAAGCCTATTCCGCGGCCGTTCATCTTGCGTCGGTTACAAATTGTTTCACGCCCGCCACACCGGTTCCATCTTCCCGGCTCAATTCAGCCCCTGATGACTTCCTAAAATTTCGGTAAGCGGGTCCGCAAGTAAGGATTTCGCAAGCAATGAAAGTTACCAAAAGGTCAACCCAGACTGGAGTATTTGAGCCGTGAGCGAACCAATGCCCGAGCAGGCTGCCCAGGACACCGGCATCGTCGAAGCTGCTGCGACCGCGCCGCAGACCGTCGAGGCTGCCGGGATCGAGGCGCCCTCGATTGCGCCGGACCACGAGGCGCCGCCCAAGCCTGATCCGGTCAAGCCTGATCCGGTCAAGGTCGAGCCGCCAAAAATCGAAGCATCCCGGATCGAGGCTCCAAAGCTCGAAGCCAAAGCCGAAACCAGGCCCGAGCCGAAGCCCGGCAAGCTCATCGTCATGGCGCCCTCGGAGCGGTCGTGGAACGGCTCTCGGGACCGCGAGGATTTTGCTCCGAATGTGAAGGCGGACGAGGCGCGCGAAACCGGCAGCAAGCGCCGCCTGTCCGCGATGGCCGCGGTGGTGGCGATCGCGGCGAGCGTCGGCGCGATCAGCGGCGCGCTCGCAACGGCCGGTATGATGCATTTCGCCGCACCGGCCCAGGCGCCGGTGCAGGTCGCGGATACCAGCGCGCTCGATGCTTCGGTTGCCCGGATCGATGCCGACCTCGTCGCGCTCAAGGCCAATGTCGAGCACAGTTCGAAAACCGGCATCACCCAGTACAACCGGGCCAACGACCGTCTCGACAAGCTCGAGAAGGCGCAGGCCGAGCCGATGGCCAGGATCGCAAAACTCTCCGAGACCGTCGACAAGCTCCGTGCCGCGCCACCCGCGGCCCCCGCACAGGCCGCCGCGTCGCCTGCAAAGGAGACCACCGGCTCGATCGCGCCGGCGCAGGTTGCGACCGCCGCCGCCGCCGCACCGGCTCCGGTGACTGCCGCGCCCAAGGCCGATGTCGGCCGCCTGCCGACGGTCGACGGCTGGCGGCTCCGCAACGCCGGCAATGGCGGCGCACTGATCGAGGGGCGCGACGGGCTCTACGAGGTCTATCCCGGCGATCCCATCCCGGGCCTCGGCCGCGTCGATGCGATCCGCCGCCAGGATGGCCGCTGGGTTGTCGTCACCAGCAAGGGGCTGATCGTCTCGCGCTGAGCAGCCCGGATACGGTTCTCGAAAGGCGCTTCACCACCATGTGAAGCGCCTTTTTGCTTGAATAGGCCGACCGCCGCGGTGTTACGTCAGGCATGAGCCGCGCGTTGCGAATTCTCCTTGCTGCCGCCGTCCTGTTTGGCGGTGCCGCCGCGCTATCGGCCGCAGAGATTGCGCCGTTGACGCCTGGCACGGCCGTCACCGATCCCGCTTTACTGCGCAGGCTCGACGAGAGCGATGCTCTCACGCTCCAGCGCCTGTTGTCGCCGGAACGAACGGCCGACGGCCCGCTGACGGCCGACCGTCTGTTCGCGTCGCTGCCCCAGCTCAAGGACATTCCGCCGGCGATTGATGCGGAGTTCGACCGCTACATCGTCAGCCAGAAGACGGCCTATCCAACCGAGACCATCGGCGTCGGCGAAGGCTTCGACGTGCAGCTGTTCGATCGGGCCAATCTGAATTCCCGCGACACGCGCTTCGTGCTGGCCGGCATCGTCAACCGCATGGACCGTGCCTACGCGTTGGAGGAGTCCTGCGGCGAGATACGACTGATCTACCGTCTCGCGCGGTTCGACGGCACGACCGCGACGCGGCTGCCGATGACGCTCAACCTGGTAATGAAGGCGCGCGACGCGCGCCGGACAGACGCGAATGGCAAGCCGATCAGTTGCGCCGAGATCGCGCGCCGCTGGCTCGACAACGGCAATTGGCAGGAGCTGATTGGCAGTCGAGACGACGCCATGCTCGATCGCATTGAGACCAACACCCAGCTCTCGGTCGCGGGGAAATCGGCGCTGCATGATTTCCGCTCGGACTATCTGCTCAAGGTGTTCAAATACGACGCCGCCACCAAGACGTTCGCAGAATCGACGCTGGAGAACCAGATCGACCGCGACCGGATCATGGCGGACGATAGGCTTCGGCGCGATTTCAAGGATTGGCTGCTCGCACCCCAAAATCTTCGCGAGCTCGATCGCGGCACTGTGCTGATCCCCGAGAAATTCCTGGCCAGGAGTGCGGTGGTGCCGACGCCAGCCGGCCTCGATGCTTCGGCACTGCAGCCTGAATTCGGCATGATGCAAGGGGAGGGCAAAGGCGAGCCGGTCTTCACCGACAACGACGTGGTCGGTGCGTTGAAGCAGGCGGCCGCGCGCGGTGACATGCAGAACATCCGCTCGGTCGCAGGCTTCCAGCGCCGTCTCAACGACGTCACCTGCTCAGGTTGTCACCAGACCCGCGGCATCGGTGGCTTTCACTTTCCGGGCGTGGATTGGCTGGCGGACAAGCCGTCGAATTCCACCATCGTGCCGGCGTCGCCGCATTTTGTCGGCGACCAGCTCCGCCGCCGCGACATCCTGACCACCTTCGCTGCGGGCAAGCGTCCTGATTTCTCGCGCGGATTTGCGAGCCGGCCGCAGACCCGCGGTAGCCGCCAGCTCGCCGGGAGCGAGTATGAAGACGGCTGGGGCGCACATTGTTCCCTGCAGGCGGGACCTAGAACGCCGGACAAGAGTTTTACGTCATGGAGCTGTGCTACAGGCTTGACCTGTCAGGCCGCCACGGCTTCACGCCACATCGGCATGTGCTTCATCAAGACGCGTTAGGCCAACGAGCGATCTGCAAGCGATTGGATGCCCCATGACGGATAGCAGCAACGCCAACAAGTCGCGCAATCGCGAGATCGCGCGCAATGAGGAAGCCAAGCAGGTCGCCGGCAGCGCCCGCGTCAGCCTCTGGGCGATCGCGGTGGCCGTCATCGCAGGAGGGATCCTCTTCACGCTCGGCTGGCTGGGGATGCGGTAGCGGCGCTGTCGTCATGCCCGGGCTTGTCCCGGGCATCCACGTTCTCGTCTCAGCGCTCAAGATCGTGGATGGCCGGGACAAGCCCGGCCACGACGGAGCCGCGCTTCCGCGCTGGCGCATTTCACTTCGCGTAGTTCGTCATCCGCTTGCCCGGCAGCAGATCATAGGCCGGCTTCCAGCCGGGCAGGGCGGCCATCCGGCCGAGCCAGGCGTGGATGGCGGGATGGCTCGCCGCGAAATCGAAGCCGTGCTCGTCGCTGGGATAGTGCAGATAGGCCATCATCGAGATGTCGGCGACCGTCGGCCTCGCACCGATCGCGAAGTCATTGTGCTGGAGATGGCCGTCGAGGATGCCGAGGAAGTCCTCGAGCCGGCGCCGAAAGTGCTTCAGCACCTGCGGGTCGTTCTTCTCGGTGAAGGCGCGCATGAAGCGGTAGGTCGCCATGTAGCCGGTGAGCTTGTGGTTGTCCCAGAACAGCCAGCGCAGCAGCTCGAACTTCTCGTCCTCCGTCTCGGCGCCGAAACGGCCGTATTGCTCGGAGAGCTTCAACAGCAGCGGCGCCGTCTGCGTCATCTTCACGCCGTCGACTTCAAGGACGGGAATCTCGCCCATCTCGTTGACGGCCTTGCGCCATTCCGCCGTCCGCGTGACGCCGCCGCCGAAATCGGTCCACACCGGCTCGAACGTCTCGCCGCACAGTGTCAGCATCAGCGCCAGCTTGTAGCTGTTGCCGGATTCGGGGAAGTAGTGCAGGCGGTAGTTGGGCATGGGACCTCGCGAGGCGTGATGTTGGCGGCGAAGCTACATCGCCCCGCATCGTCCTTGCGAGCGCGGCGAAGCAATCCAGCAATGCATCCGCGGCGACACTCCGGGGTGCTTCGCTGCGCTCGCAGGGACGGAGCTTGCGGGGCGAGCCTACCCTACCGCCCCCGATGACCGTAGCTGCCTGATCGCGGCCTCGTCGTATCCCGCCTCGCGCAAAATCTCGTCACTGTGCTCGCCGACGCCGGGCGGCTTGCGCGGCTGGACCTTCTTGGTGCCGTCGATCCAGATCGGGCTGGAGATGGTGAGCATGGTGTCGTTCTCGAACGGCACCAGCACCTCGTTGTCCAGCATCTGCTTGTCGTTCGGAATGTCGTCGAGAATGGCGACGACGCCGAAAACGAGGCCGTTGCCGTCGAGGATCTTGCGCCATTCGGCGAGGTCCCGGGTTGCGAAGGTCTCGTCGAAGATCTTGATCAGCTCCACCGAGCGGGCGTGACGGTCGGCCTTGGTGGCGAAGCGCGGATCGTTGATGAGGTCTTCGCGCCCCAGGCACTTCGCCAGCGCGGGAAACTGTTTCTCCTCGCTCAGCAGCGACAGGATCAGCCAGCGGTCGTCCTTGCACTGATAGTGGTTGGCGACCGCGTTCAGCGCGCGTTCGCGCGGACGCCGCTCGCCGAATGTGGCGCCGCAGAGCTTGGCCTGCGCCAGCACGCTCGCGGCCCAGACGCCGTTCGCCATCAGATTGGAGGCGACGTGCGAGCCCTTGCCGGTCTTCTCGCGCTGATACAGCGCAGTGACGATGGCGCCGTAGAACGCCATGGCGCAGGGGTGGTCGCCCATACCGGCGACGGAGCGGGCCGGGGTGGTGTCGGTGTCGGCGCGGACCAGGTCCATCAGGCCGGAGCGCGCCCAATAGGCGTTGCTGTCGAAGCCGGGCTTGTTGGCCTCCTCGCCCTTTTCGCCATAGCCGGTGAAGGAAGCGTAGATCAGCCGGTCGTTGAGATGGGCGAGATGGTCATAGGTGATGCCAAGCTTGGCGCGCACCGGCGGCGGCATGTTGGTGATGAAGACGTCGGCTTCTTCGACCAGCTTGTAGAGCACGGCCTGCGCCTCGGGCTTTGCGAGGTCGAGCGCAATGCTCTTCTTGTTGCGCGCTTCCAGCAGCCAGGCGAAATTATGCTCGCCGGTGGGATAGCCCGGCAGGTTCGGCAAATTGCGATAGGGATCGCCGGCGCCGGGCGGCTCGATCTTGATGACATCGGCGCCGAAATCCGACAGCACGGTCGCGGCCGCGGGCGCTGCGATGAAGCTCGCGCAGTCCAGAACCTTCAGGCCCGAAAAGATGCCCTTTTCCATCGCGGCGTAGCTCCCTCGCTCTTGTCGTTTCCCGCGCGCTGGAATTGACGCGGGCAGATGATGGCAGCATTAGACCGATGTTTCCGCGGGATGCAACGGCGTCCGGCGCAGGGCCTCACTCCTTCCCCGCAAGCAACGCCGCGTTGCCGCCGGCTGCGGCCGTGTTGATCGTCACGGTCTGCTCGGTCGCAAAGCGGGCGAGGTAGTGCGGGCCGCCGGCCTTGGGGCCGGTTCCCGACAGGCCGTTGCCGCCGAACGGCTGCACGCCGACCACGGCGCCGATCATGTTGCGATTGACATAGATGTTGCCGATTTGGAGGCGGTCAATGATGACCTCGACGGTGTCATCGATGCGGGAATGGATGCCGAGCGTGAGGCCGTAGCCGGTGCGCTCGATCGCAGCAAGCACGCGCTCGAGGTTTTCGGCGCGGTAGCGCACGACGTGAAGGATCGGGCCGAAGACCTCCGCGGTGAGCTGGCCGGCGTCTTTGAGCTCGAAGATATGCGGGGCGACGAAGCAGCCCTGCGGCGCAGCGCCGGCGAAATGCAGCCTTGCTTCGTTCGTTAGCCGCACGATATGCGCATCCAGCCGCCGCTTGGCCTCCATGTCGATCACCGGGCCGACATGGGTTGCGACGTCGCTGGGATCGCCGATCTTGAGCTCGCGCGCAGCACCCGCAATCATCTCGATCATGCGGTCGGCGACGTCCTCCTGCACGAACAACAGCCGCAGCGCCGAGCAGCGCTGGCCGGCGGAACGGAACGCCGATGTCACGACGTCGTCGGCGACCTGCTCGGGCAGCGCCGTGGCATCCGCGATCATGGCGTTGATGCCGCCGGTTTCCGCGATCAGCGGCACGATCGGCCCGTCCTTGGCGGCGAGTGTCCGGTTGATCAAGCGCGCCACCTCGGTCGAGCCGGTGAAGACGACGCCGGCGATATCGGCGTGCGCGGTGAGGGCGGCGCCGATGCGGCCGTCGCCGACAATGAGATGCAGCGCATCTTTCGGAATGCCCGCTTCGTGCAGCAGGGCGACGGCCTCGCGCGCGATGCGCGGCGTCTGTTCAGCCGGCTTGGCCACCACGCTGTTGCCGGCCATCAGGGCCGCCGTGACCTGGCCGAGGAAGATCGCCAGCGGAAAATTCCACGGCGAGATCGCGACGAAGACACCGCGGCCGCGCATCGCCAGCGCATTGCTCTCGCCGGTCGGGCCCGGCATCGCCGTCGCGCTGCCGAATTCCTTGCGGCCCTCAGCGGCATAATAGCGGCAGAAGTCGACGGCTTCGCGCAGCTCCGACAGCGCGTCGTCGAGCGTCTTGCCGCCTTCGGCCTGCAGCAGTGCAATGAAGCGGGCGCTGCGGCTCTCCAGGAGAAGTGCGGCCTGCTCCAGCGCCGCCGCACGCCTGGCCGCCGGTGTCCGGCTCCAGGCCGCAAAGCCCGTGCGCGCCTTGGCCACCGCCGCATGGGTTTGATCCGGCGTGGCATCCGCGATCGGCTCGAGAGGGGTCGCTGCAGACTTGACGTCGGTGAGCAAGCGTTCGAGCGCGGTGCGCTCGCCGAATTCGACGCCGCGCGAATTGCGTCGCTCCGGCGCGTAGAGATCGCCCGGCAGGGGAATCTTCGGATGGGCCGCCGCCTGCGGCCAGACGATGGCGTCGGCCGGACGCTGCAACAGCGCAGTGACAGGCACGCGATCATCTGCGGCCTGCGCCACGAACGAGGAATTGGCACCGTTCTCCAGCAGCCGCCGCACCAGATAGGCGAGCAGGTCGCGGTGGCTGCCGACCGGCGCATAGGTGCGGGTGGCGATGTCAGGATGGTCCTTCGCCAATTGCTCGTACAACGCTTCGCCCATGCCATGCAGGCGCTGGAATTCGAAGCCGCCGCCATCCCCGGCAAGCGCCAGCACGGTCGCGACCGTCAGCGCATTGTGGGTGGCGAATTGCGGGAAGATGCGTGGCCGCAGGGAAAGCAGCTTGGTCGCGCAGGCGACATAGTTCAGATCCGTCATCGCCTTGCGCGTGAACACCGGATAGCCGTCCAGCCCGCGCTCCTGCGCGCGCATGATCTCGGTGTCCCAATAGGCGCCCTTGACCAGCCGCACCATCAGCTTGCGGTCATGTGCGCGCGCGAGCGCGTCGACGTAGTCGATCACCGCCCCGGCGCGCTTCTGATAAGCCTGGATCGCGAGGCCAAATCCGTCCCAACCTCTCAGCGAGACATCGGCGAGCGTTGCCGCGATCACATCGAGCGACAGCTCCAGCCGATCGGCCTCCTCGGCATCGACGGTGAAGTTCAGGTCATGGGCCTTGGCACGCTGCGCGAGGTCGAGCAGCAGCGGCACCAGCTCGGCCATTACGCGGTCGCGGCTGATCGCCTCGAAGCGCGGATGCAATGCCGAGAGCTTGACGGAAATGCCGGGCCGGTCGGGCAGGGGATTGCTGCCCGCAGCCTTGCCGATGGTCTCGATCGCGCTGGCATAGGAATCGAAATAGCGCTTGGCGTCCGTAGCCGTGCGCGCGCCTTCGCCGAGCATGTCGAAGGAATAGCGCGGCCTCTCGCCGGAGCGCGGCTTTGCCCGCTCCAGCGCCTGCGCGATGGTCTCGCCCAGCACGAAATGATTGCCCATCAGCCGCATCGCCTGACGCGTGGCGGTACGCACCGCAGGCGCGCCGAGCCGCTTGACCAGGCGGCCGATGGTGCCGTCCGGCGTCTCGCCGGGCTGGATCACCCGCGCCGACAGGCCGAGCGCCCAGGCCGAAGCGTTGACCAGGAACGCCGTGGATCTGGTCTCGTGGTGGATGAAGTCACCCTCGCCGAGCTTGTCCTCGATGAACTGGTCGGCGGTGCGCGCGTCGGGCACGCGCAGCAGGGCCTCAGCCAGCACCATCAGCGCGAGCCCTTCCTTGGTCGAAAGTGCGAACTCCCGCAGCATGTCCTCGACCCCGCCCAACCGGTCATCGCGCTTGCGGATCGCCTCGATCAGCCGGGTCGCGGTGCGGTCGATCCAGGCCTCCTGCGGCGGACTGAGATGTGACGCGGGCAACAGCCGCGCGGCGATCTCGGCATCATCGGGTGCGTAGGGTGCGGTGAAGGGCTGCGGAACGTTCGGCATGGCGTGTCCTGTGGTGCAAATCCAGGATAAGGTCCGCGTGACCGTAGTTCGATAGACAATATCGTCGATTTGCCTTAGAAAATGAAGGTATGATGCCGTAAGGCCGGATGAAATATGGATCTTGATCGAATCGACCGGAAGATCCTCTCGATTTTGCAGGAGGACGGGCGCATCGCCAATGTCGAACTCGCCGAGCGCATCGGCTTGTCGCCGACCTCGATTGGAGAGCGACTGAAGCGCTTGCAGCGCGGGGGCTTCGTCGAAGGCTATGGCGCGCGGCTCAACCCGCACAGGCTCGGTCTCGGCCTCCTGGTGTTCGTCGAGGTACTGCTCGACAAGACCACGCCGGACAATTTCGAGCGGTTTGCGCGCGCGGTGAAACTCGCGCCTGAAGTGCTCGAATGTCACATGGTTGCCGGCGGTTTCGACTATCTTGTGAAGGCACGGCTTGCCGACATGGCGGCGTATCGACGCTTTCTCGGCGAGACCCTGCTGTCGATGCCGGGTGTGCGCGAGACGCGGACCTATGCGGTGATGGAGGAGATCAAGCGCGACGCACCGTTACCGGTGGGCTGACGAAGTGCCGTCGCGATTGTCATTGCTGGGGCGTTGAACGCGCGGTCCTCGCGGGAAATAGCTCTCCGTGTGCAGTCGCAACGCCTGTCGTCGAATGCACTGCCGTCTTCTAAAATTTTCTTGGCCCGGCTCCCGGATTGATCCGGGAGGCAGCAAAAGCTGACGGGCTTATACTTTGAGGTTCTCTGCGGAGGTCTTGCCCCGGTTTGCGATCTCTTCGTATTCCACCGTCTGTCCTTCGTTCAGGGACGACAGACCGGCTTTCTGCACTGCCGAGATATGCACGAAAACATCCTTGCCGCCCGACGCAGGCTGGATAAATCCATAACCCTTCGTCGGGTTGAACCACTTGACCGTACCTTTAGCCATCACGACTTCTCCGCGGGTCTTCCTCCGAGATCTCGAACCGCCAATCCCCGCCAACCGGCCGGTTCGGTCCTAACAGGATACGCGGAATGTGGCTGGCTTGGTAGCTCAAACCACATCCGCCTTTCGCCGAATTCCGCTCAACTTCGCGGCGCTTTTACCGGTTTTGCCCGTTTCGCGGTCACTTGGCCTGCGCGATTTGCGTGGTCAGTCAATACGTCGCGGCCAGGTAATCGACGATCTTGCCGACATCGGCATCGTCGATCGGTGCACCATAGACCTTGATCATCTTGGTCACCTCGGCCTGCCAGAAGCTTTTCTTGTCCTTCATCGGCGGCTGCGTCTTGATGTAGTCGGCCGAGTGGCAGGCGCTGCAATTGCCCTGCACGGTTTCGAGATTGGGCCCGGCCTTGAAAGCCGCGACCTCGTCCGGAAGCTTGTAATTGACGGGCGCCGCGGTTACGGCCGCGAGGCCGATGGCGAGGGCAAGCGTGATGGCGAGAAAGACGGTGCGCTGCATGGTCATTCTCCTCAGGCCACGGTGACGCGAACGGTTTCGACGACGTTGCGCAGATAACCCGCCGGGTTCCAGCGCGGCGTATCCGGCTGCGTCTCGCCGCCATTGCCGGTGGCGCGGACCTTCAATTCGACCTGGCCGGAAGCGAGCTTCACCGGCAGCATCCATTCGCGGAACGAATATTTGCCGAGATCCTTGCCGAGCTTGGCGCTGGTCCAGGTCTTGCCGCCGTCGGTGGAGATTTCGACCTGCTTGATGCCCTTGCCGCCGTCGAAGGCGATGCCGCGCAGCGTCGTGCGTCCCGCTTTCAGCTTTGCACCATCAGGCACGCTGGTGATGAAGGAGCGGATGGTGAAGCGGTTGATCGGGATCGTCGCTTTCGGTGCGGTGCCGGGCTCGACCGAATTGTTCGGCGTGTTCGGAATGCGATAGGCCGACTTCATCCAGAAGCCGTCATAGACGTTGTCGACGACGGTGATCTCGTTGAGGTGCTTGACCCAGTAGGTGCCGTAATAGCCGGGCACGATCAGGCGCAGCGGGAATCCGTTGAGGAACGGCAGATCCTCGCCGTTCATGCCATAGGCCAACATCACCTCGCCGTCACCGGCGTGATCGAGATCGAGCGCCTTGACGAAATCGGGCGTCTTGTCGCTGACCGGCCCGTCCATGCCGCCAAACGTGACCTGCTTGGCGCCGGCCTGTACGCCGGCCATGTCAAGCACGGCCTTCAGCGGCACGCCGCGCCAGCGCGCGCAACCCATCGCGCCGTTGGCGAGCTGGCCGCCGGCGACGCGCGGCTCGACGAAGCCGCGGCTGTTGCCGGAGCACTGGTTGACCGCGACGATCTCCGTCGCCTTCATCTTTCTGATGTCCTTCAGCGACAGCTTCAGCGGTTTGTCGACCTTGCCCTTGACCTCCAGCGTGAACTTGTCGGGGTCGAGATTGTAGGGGATGTCAGAGAGGTGATAGCGCACGAAGAACGCGTTGTTCGGCGTGATCGGACCATCGTTGAAGATTGCGAACGGGGTCTCGAGCTGCGGTGGCCGGCTGGTCAGGCCGATCATCGGCCGCTTCTGCGGGTATTTCACCAGCGGCCGCTCGCCATTGGCGAACGGGAGCGTGACGGTGTCGAGTGCCAGCGCCTTGCTGGAATTCAGTGTGGCCGCGAGTGCGGCGAAGCCCGCTCCTTTGAGCAAGTCGCGTCGATCGAACATCTGTCCCCTCCCGGGAGCTTTTCTTCGGGCTACGGTCATCACCGCGGACCCGCGCTCATCTGTCGCAACCCGCGAGGTGAAGTCAATTCGTGCTTTCGCAGCAGGCCCATGCCGCTGCGTTGCAGCAGGCCGGTGTTACGCCTGGAGTGAATTGAACTGAATTGTTGCCGCGGCGGTGGCGCACCTCTCCCGCTTGCGGGAGAGGTCGCGCCGAAGGCGCGGGTGAGGGCTTTCTCCTCTGGGGGATTGTCCCGTTGCGGAGACACCCTCTCCCCAACCCTCTCCCGCCAGCGGGAGAGGGAGCGCCCTCTCGCTTGGCTCGCACCTATCTTACGCCGCGACGCGCTCGCTTCGATCGACCAACGCCGCCAGCTCCCGCGCATCCGCGACGATGCGCACGGCCATCGGTTCGTCGCGGCCGCGGATCGCGACCTCCTGTTGCGGCAGCGTATCGTCGGCGAGGCCCGCCGTGCTGCGGATTTCGTCCGAGACGATCGCCTCGCAGGCCAGCGTCTTGGTCATGTCCTGGAGGCGGGCGGCGACGTTGACGGCATCGCCCAGCGCCGTGAAGACGATGTGATCGCGGTAGCCGATGTCGCCGATGATGACCTCGCCGCCGTGAATGCCGATACCGAAGCGGATCGGCTGGCGCAGATCGTGGCTCAGAAGCTGGTTCAGTTCATCGATATGCGTGGCGATGCCGGCGGCCGCCTTCAGCGCCTGCCGGCAGGCGGTTTGCGGATCGGCCGTGAGCCCGAACAGCGCCAGCATGCCATCGCCGACGAACTGGTTCGGCTGGCCGCCATTCTCGATCACGGCCTGCGAGACCGCGCCGAGGAAACGGTTGACGATGAAGACGGTGTCGAACGGCAGCCGTTTTTCGGCGAGTTGGGTCGAGCCGCGCATGTCCACGAACAGGCTGACGAGATAGCGCTCCTGGCCGATCCTGGCCGGGGTCGAGGCGTGCCCGTCCGTCGAATGCGTGTGAGGCGTGAAGAGCTGGAAGAAGGAGAGGTCGGACGTCGGCCGCAGCTGGCAGGCCAGCCTGATCGAAGGATCGGCGGTGCCGACACGGGTGAGCACGAAGGCCTCGCGCTGCGATGGTGCGGGCAGGGCGTCATGGTCGCCGATGATGCGGATGCGGCAGGTCGAGCAGCGGGCGCGGCCACCGCAGACGCTGGCATGCGGTACATTGTGGCGCAGGCTCGCCTCCAGCACGGAGAGGCCCTTGGGAACCCGCACCGTCTTGCCGTTGCCATAGGACAGCGCGATCATGCCGCCGCGCCGCTCGCGCCAGGCTCGCACGCCGCGTGCCGCCAGCGCCAGTCCCAGTAGACCGAAATATGTGATGGTGAAGGCGCCGCTGATGCGATCGAGTGTGTTGCCTTCCGCGACCGTGCCGACTTGACGTCGCGTGAGGTTGTGGGTGCGCCATTCCCCGTCATCGGCCTCGATCGCGACGCTGCGGCCGCCCTGATAGATACCGAGCAGCGCCAATGTCGGGACCAGCACGGCGGCGGCGAGCAGGTAGGGTGCGGCGCGCGTGAAGAACGGTTTGAGGCGGAGCCAGAAATAAATCCCGATGCAGCCGTGGACCCAGGCAATGAGCAGCAGGATCGTCATCTGCCAGAGCCGGGCCGGTGCAGCGACAAAGAACAGATAGAGCTCCTGCGGATAGAGCTTCTGATGATCGTACAGCGTGTAGCCGAGCCGTACGCCGACCACGTGCGCCATCACCAGTGCGGGGATGCTCAGACCCAGCACGAGCTGCAGCGGCTCGATCGTCCGCCAGCGGAACTGCCGGCGCTGATACAGCGCATAGATGCCGAGCCCCATATGGGTGAGTGCCGCGGTGTAGAACACGATCGCGACGGGGAGGAACTGCCAGAACAGGGTATGGTAGTAGACCGCGGCCTCCATGGCCTCGACCGAGATATTGCCGAGTGCATGGTTGAGGAAATGGCTGATCACATAACAGAACAGGATCACGCCGCAGACGAGCCGCACCTGCCGCACGCTGGTCGCGCGGACGAGTTCGGACATCTGTGCGGGAGCGCTGGCCATGATTCGCTCGTATCAGGTCACCCATGAGAACAGCCAGCGTAGCGTTTAATTCCCGGCGTGGACAGCTGGCGGGGTCACATGCGCGGCAAGGAGCCGCTGTCGTCCCGGACAAGCGCGCCCAGCAGGCGCGCGCCGATCTGGGCCCCATAACCCCAGGGAGTGGTTGTGGCGGGCTGGCAACTCCGAATCTTTGCCAAACCCGCCCTTTGGTAAGGGGTCCCGGGTCTGCGCATCGCTTGCCCGGGACGAGACCTGTGTTGGGCCTCCCCACATTGACTCCCCCTCCCAAGTTGGGGAAAAGCGCGGCCGTGACGATCGCTCCCGATATCTCCGCGAAGCCGGACGGCGCCGAACGCCGTCTCATCCTTGTTGCCGTGCTCGTCATCGCCGCGATGACGCTGCTGCGCATCGTCTACGCGTCCGCGATCGAGCTGCGCACCGACGAGGCCTATTACTGGACCTGGTCGAAGGAGGGCGCGCTCAGCTTCCTCGATCATCCCCCTGCTATCGCCTGGCTGATTCGTTTCGGTACCGCGATCTTCGGCGACACCACGCTCGGGGTCCGCTTCGGCGGCATCGTCGCGATGCTGGTGACGCAGTGTCTGCTGGCCGACATCGTCCGCCGCCTCACCCATGATGCGCGCGCGGTCGTGTTCGCCGTGCTCATGCCGGAAGCTGCGCTCTATTACGGACTGCTGATGGCAAAGGTCGCGCCCGATGTCGCAATGATCCCGTTTGCAATGGCGATGATGTGGTCGTTGGTGCGGCTGGCGCAAAGCGGCGACGGACGCTGGTGGCTTGCGGCCGGTCTGTTCGCCGGTCTGTCGATGCTGTCGAAGTTCACCGCGATCATGTTCGCCCCAGCCGTTGCCGCCTTTCTGCTGGTGCCGGATTGGCGCTGGCGCTGGCTGCGCAGCCCGTATCCTTATCTCGCGGTGCTGTTGGCAATCGCAGTGTTCTCGCCGGTGCTGGTCTGGAACGCGCAGCATGATTGGGCCTCGTTCCGTTTCCAGGGCGTGCGCGCCACCGCCAATTACGGCATCTCGTTGCGCACGCTCGGCGACTTCATCGGCCTGCAGTTCGGCCTGGTCGGCTTCGTCCTGTTGCCGGTCATGCTGAGCGGGCTGGTGCTGACGGCATGGCGCGGCGTTCGGACCCGCGAGCCGGTGGCGATCCTGCTGTCGACCGCGGTGCTGGTGCCGTTTCTGTATTTCCTCGCGAAGTCGACCACGCTTCGGGTCGGCGACACCTGGCCGATGTTCATGTGGCCCGTCGGCTTCGCTGCCACGGCCGTGAACCTCGCGACGATGATGAAGGAGGATTGGTCGGCCCGGTTGCTGAACTCGTCGCTGTTCTGGGCGAGAACGGCGGTCGGCTCCGGCATCGCCTTCGTCGTGATCGTGTTCCTTTATTACGTCGCCGCGCCCTGGAATCTGCTCGGCAGGATCGATCCGATTGGCGCCGAGGCCGGCTACGAACAGGTCGCCGCACGCGCGCAAGCCGCGCTCGACGAAACAGGCGCGACCTGGATCGCGACGACGGACTACCGCACCTACGCCATGATGCGCTGGCTGTTCAGGGGCCGCGTGCCCGTCATCGAGATCAACGAGCGCGGCCGCTTCCAGGATTTCCGCGATCCCGGCATGGACCGGATCAAGGGCCACGCCGGCATCTATGTCGGGCGCGAGCCGGACGATCGTTCGTCGCTGTGGGAGAACATCCCGGCAAAGCGCGAGCAACTCGGCGAAGTCGAACGCCGTTGGCGCGGTGTTCGCTCGGATACCTACGTGATCGAGAAGATTACCGGCTGGACCCCGGAGCTGTCGCCGCCAAAGGACTCGCCGCTGTTCTGGTGGAAGGTGCTGGCGGGGAAATTCGAAGCGCGAACGCGCACCTAGCGGGGCAAGCTCCGACCTTGTCCCTTCTCCCCTCCTGGGAGAAGGTGGCGCGAAGCGTCGGATGGGGGGTATCTCTCCGCAATTCGAATGAGAGTTGGACTCGCGGACAGAAACCCCTCACCCGTCTCGCCGCTATCGCGGCGAGCCACCCTCTCCCACAGGGGGCGAGGGGGGCGCCGATCGCGTGGCGTGATTGCGCCGCTAGTCCTCCCCGTCCTTCTTCCGCAGCAGATCTGTCGCCAGGTCCGACAGCTTCGGCGGCGGCAGCGCCGCGAACGGCAGCGGGCGCGTGACGTCGATCGCGGCGAGGCCCAGCCGTGCCGTCAGCAACCCGTTCAGCACGCCTTCGCCGAGCCGCTGCGACAGCTTTGCCGCGATGCCGTGGCCGAGCATCTGCTGCACCAGGCTGTCGCTCGCGGCCATGCCGCCGGTAATGGCGAGGTGGGCGATAACGTGACGCAGCAGACGGATCATGCCGAGCGCGCCGGGGCGGCCGCCATAGAGGAAAGCGAGCTGGCGGATCAGGCGCAGCGCGGCGACCAGCACGAACAGCACGTCGATCGCGGCGCGAGGGGAGACCGCGGTCACGATCGAAACTTTTTGCGCGGCCGACGACACCAGCCGCCGTGCTTCCGCATCCAGCGGCGACATCAGCTCGCGCTCGGCGAGGCGGATCATGTCGGCGCCGTCGATGATCTCGCCGGTGTGGCTCTCCAACGCCGCGCGGGCGCGCGCGAGCTGCGGGTTCTGGTGCGCGATCTTGAGCAGATCCTGCACGATGACGCGGCTTTCCCTGCGGTCGTCGCTAGCCAGCACGGATGCCGCGCGCTCATGCAGCTTCTCGATCGTCGCGAGGCGTGCGAGGCCGAACGCCTCGCGTCCGATCACGACGGCCAGCGCAAGCGCGGTAACGACGGCAAAAGCGAGGCCGACATAGCCGAGTGTCTCGCTGCGCGCGAACAGGTCCTCGATCAGATGGACGACGCCGAGCCCGACGCCGAGCAGGGTCAATCCGCCGAGGCCGGACCAGAACAGCGTGCCCCAGGGAAAACCGCGGCGCGCCGGCAGCGCGGCCGCGATCGGCACCGGCAGCATCGCCGGATCCGGCTCCGGCGTGATTTGGATGGTGGCGCGGCTGAGCCGGGCCGTCTCGTCGGCCTCGGTGACGACTACGCCGGGATCGTCAAGCCGGAACGTCGCCGGCCGCCGTGGCTTCGATCGGTCGTTCATGCGAGCTTGTCTCCGATCAGGAACTGCAAGGCACGGTCGAGGCGGATATGCGGCAGCGTCGGCTCGTTCGCTCCCTCGCGCTCGAGCTTGGGTGGGCGGAAGCGCAGGAAGCGGAAATCGCTTTTCTCCGCGGCCAGCGTCGAGAGGCCGCGGAACGCGGCATTGCCGTTGAACAATGGCTCCGGATTCAACGGCAAATCGCCCGGAAAGGTTGCCACTTCCGTGTTGCCGTCGAAGAACTCGCCGCCGGCACTCTCGCCCGCGGCCGGTGTTCCCAGGATCGACGGCAGTTTGTCACGGCCGTGCGCGACCTGCGCTTCCCTTGTGGCGCGCACTGCGGCGAGCGCCACCACGTCGATCGCCGCGCCCGTGTTTTCCGCGCGCGCAACGGCGCCGGAGACGGCGCGGCGCAGCACAGCCTCGAGCCGGTCGTGGCTGGAATGATGCAGATGGTCCGCCTTGGTCGCCGCGAACAGGATGCGGTCGATGCGCGGGCGGAACAGGCTGGAGAGGATCGTGCTGCGGCCGATGTTGAAGCAATCGAGAATGCCGGCGAGGGCTGCTTCGAGATCGTGCAGCGCCTCGGGGCCGGAGTTGAACGCCGACAGCGCGTCGGCCAGCACGATCTGGCGATCGAGCCGGGCGAAATGATCCCTGAAGAACGGCCGCACCACGACGTCCTTATAGGCCTCGAAGCGGCGCACCATCATTGCCCACAGCGATCCCTCCGGTGCCTGTCCGCCAACGGGCACGTCGAGCGGCGCGAAGGTCAGCGCAGGCGAGCCCGCGAGATTGCCCGGCATCAGGAAGCGGCCGGGCGGGAGCAGGCTCATCGCGAAGCGGTCGTCGCGGCAGGCGCGCAAATAATCGGTGAAGAGCCTTGCGGCCGTCAGCGTCGCCTGCTCGTCCTCGCGTGCCTCGGGCTTGAGCGTTGCGAGATGCGCGTGCCATTCGCTCGCGAGATGCGCGCGCGGCGCTTCGTGCGATAACGCGAGGCTCTCCGCCGACCATTGCTCAAAGCTCTTCTGAAGCAGCGGCAGGTCGAGCAGCCACTCGCCGGGATAGTCGACGATGTCGAGCGTCAGCGTGCGGTCGGCGCCGTTCGGGCGCTGATAGTCGATGACGAGCCGGAGTTCGCTGATGTCGACGGTCGAACTCGGCCAGTGCCGCTCCTCGACCAGCGCGCGCAAATGGCTCTCATAGGCAAACCGCGGCACGGCATCGTCGGGCTGCGGCGCCAGATGCGCCCGCGCGATCCGGCCCGAGGCATAGGCGTCGAACACCGGAAACCGGCCGCCGCGGGTGAGGCCGTGGATCAGCGCGGTGATGAACACGGTCTTGCCGGCCCGCGACAAGCCGGTAACGCCTAACCGCACCGTCGGATTGAAGAAGTGCTCGCCATAGTCGATCAGCGCCTGCGCGGACAGCCGCGCTTCTTCGACCATGTCCTGGAAACTGAATGCCATATGAACGTTAATGGACCGGGGGCGGAGGGACTGTGTGACCGATCACAAAAGTGGCAATTGCCTTGGGAAAATCAAGCTCCATACTTCCACCCTCTTTGCCGGCGAGTCAGCCGTTTGAACGACGCGCCGATCCCGAAAGACCCATAGAAGAGGGCTTTACCTCACCTTGCGGATTGCCATGACCGTCTTCCAACTGAAACACTTCGCATCCACCTCCGTTCACGCCGCCGCCGACGCGATGGGCTGGAACTACGACCGCGCCGAGCTCATCGCCGACGGAATCATCCACGCGATCGGCGTCCTCTCCGGCATCATCGCCGCGACCGTGCTGGTGGTGCTGACGGCTGTCTATGCCGACGCTACCGATATCGTCGGCGTCTCGATCTATGTCGTCGGCCTGCTGTCGATGCTGCTGCTGTCGGCGACCTATAACCTCTGGCCGGTGTCACCGGCGAAATGGCTGCTGAGACGGTTCGACCATTCCGCGATCTATCTCCTGATCGCGGCGACATATACGCCGTTCATCCTGGAGGTGAAGGACAGCGGATTCGCACTGGTGCTGCTCGCCGGCGTCTGGTGCGTCGCGATCCTCGGCATCTTGCTCAAGCTGTTCTATCCCGGCCGGTTCGACCGCGTCGCAGTCGGCATCTATCTCGCGATGGGCTGGAGCGGCGTGATGCTCTACGACGCCGTGGTCAGGGCGCTGCCCGCGCTGGTGCTGGGCTTCATCCTTGCGGGCGGACTGCTCTACAGCTTTGGCGTGATCTTCCACGCCTGGCGGCGGCTGCGTTTCCAGAATGCGATCTGGCACGGCTTTGTCTTGGCCGGCGCGGCATGCCATTATACCGCGGTGCTCGACCTCATGTTGAGCTGAGCATGATCCGCGGCGCGGAATAAGCGCGCGATCCAAATCTGTACGAGAGGAAACGTCGCATGCAGGTGACCGGCAAGGTCGTGGTCGTCACGGGCGGCGCCAACGGAATCGGCAAAGCGCTGTGCGAGGCGTTTCACAAGGCGGGCGCGGCCAAGGTCGTCGTCGCCGACTTGGACGCCGACAATGCCCGGGCGGTTGCGGCCATGGTGGACGGCGCGGCTTTCAAATGCGACGTCGCTCAAGAAAAGGACATCGCGCATGTCATCGAGGAGACCGAGCGGCAGTTCGGTCCAATCGCGTTGTTCTGCTCCAACGCGGGCATCGGCGGCGGCTTCGATCCGATGTCGGTCAACGCCGGGGGCGCCTCCGACGAGCCCTGGCAGCGCAGCTGGGCGATCCATGTCATGGCCCATGTCTATGCCGCGCGGCATCTCATCCCGCGCATGAAGGCGCGTGGCGGCGGCTATTTCCTCAACACCATCTCGGCCGCGGGCCTGTTGTCGCAGGTCGGCAGCCCCGCTTATTCGACCACCAAGCATGCCGCGGTCGGCTTTGCCGAGAATCTGGCGATCTCGCACAAGGCCGACAACATCAAGGTCTCGATCCTCTGCCCACAGGGCGTCGACACCAACATGCTCCGCTCGATCCCCAAGGGCCCGCAATCCGGCGACGGCGACCTCACGCCGGAGCAAGTCGCGAAAGAAGTGCTCGCCGGCCTCGAGCAGGAGACTTTCCTGATCCTGCCGCATCCCCAGGTGCTCGGCTACATGCGCAAGAAAACCGAGAATTACGACCGCTGGCTTGGCGGCATGGCCAAGATCCAGGCCAAGATGCGGGAGGAGTTCGGGAAGTAAGTCGAAGCTGTTGCTGCGATTGGCGCCGTCATGCTCCGCGAAGGCGGGGCATCCAGTTCGCGCAGCTTCTCGATTGAATCACTGACATCACGGAGTGCTGGATCGCCCGCCTTCATGCGGGCTACGGCCCCTCAATGCTTCTGCCCGTACAGCACCGGCACCGTCGAATCCACGACGACCTCCACGAGGCTGGTGCCCTCATGCGCCATCCCGCGCTCGAGCGCCTCGCCCAACTCCGCGGCCTTCGTGACCCGTACCGCGTGACATCCCATGCCTTCGGCGAGCCGGACGAAATCGATGCCCGGCAGCTCCAGCCCGGGTACGTTCCTCACCTGCATCACTTGGCTGAACGAGCGCATCGCGCCGTAGCCGGAATTGTTGATGACGACCACGGTGAGCGGCAGCTTGCGCTGCGCGGCGGTCCACAGCGCCTGGATCGAATACATCGCCGAGCCGTCGCCGATCAGGCACACCGTGCGTTGCTTCGGCTTGCCGAGCGCCATGCCGACGGCAGCGGGCAGAGAGTAGCCGAGGCCGCCGCTCGCCATGGTGTAGAAGCTGTCCTGGCCGCGCATCGGCATGAATTTCTGCATCGCCGGCCGGTGCGAGGGCACTTCTTCGACCAGCGAGGCGCCATCCGGCATCGCCTGCGACAGCGCGTGCAGCAGGAATTCGACCGGCAGCGGATCGGCGGCTTGCGGCGCCGGCGGCAGCGTGCGACCCTTTGGCGCGGCGCGCTTGCTCTCCGGCAGCAGGTCGAGCAGCAGGCGCAGCGCCGGCTTTATGGTGGCGATGATGCTGGTGCCGACCGGCGTCACCGCCGCGGCATCCGGATCGTCCGTGATCTGGAAGATCGTCGCGCCGCCATCGAAGATCGCGGCGTGGCCCTCGACGTGGAAGGTGAACACCGGCGCGCCGATGACGACGACGAGGTCGTGCTCGCGCAGCGCGTCGGAGAGTTGTGCGGGCGAAGCGTGCAGGAAGCCTGCGAATTGCGGATGCCGCTCGGGAAACGAGCAGCGCGCCGAGAACGGGCTGACCCACACGCTGGCCTTGGCTTTCTCGGCAACGCGCACCATCAGATCGACCGCGCCGGCGCGATCGATTCCGGGGCCGACGACGAGGGCGGGGTGCTTTGCCGAACCGAGCGCCGTGACCAGCGCCTTCATCGCATCAAGCTCGGGGCCGATCTCGCGGCTGACCGTGCGCGCCAAGACCGGCGCGCAGGCATGCGCCCAGTCGTCGACCGGGATCGACACGAAGGTCGGACCGCATGGCGACTGCATCGCGGTGTAATAGGCGCGCGCGATCGCGGCCGGCACGTCCTCGGGCCGCGCCGGCTCGACGCTGTATTTGACGTAAGGCCGCGGGAACTCCGAGGCACGCTCGGCATAGAGGAACGCCTGCAGCGGCAGGATCGAGCGGGCCTGCTGGCCCGCGGTGATCACGAGCGGCGTCTGGTTGCGGTGCGCGGTGTAGATGTTGCCGAGCGCATTGCCGACGCCGGCGGCCGAATGCAGATTGACGAAGCCGGCATTGCGCGTCGCCTGGGCGTAGCCATCCGCCATGCCGACGGCACTGGCTTCCTGCAGCGCCAGCACGTAGTCGATGTCGTCAGGCCAGTCGCTGAGGAACGGCAGCTCGGTCGACCCGGGATTGCCGAATACCTTTTTGATGCCGAACGAGCGGATCAGGTCGAGCGTCGCCTGCTTGACGGTGACGGACTTGCTGCCGCTCTTGCCGTTCTTGGCCATGGTTTCCGTTCCCTGTTGTTGATTGCCGCGCTGCCAGCTCCAGCCGTCATTGCAAGGAGCGAAGCGACCAAGCAATCAGACTGCCTCCGCGGAGGGATTCTGGACTGCTTCCGCCTTCGCTAAAGCTTCGGCGGACAAGTCGCTCCGCTCGCAATGACGAGGCGAGAGCGGTGTGTCACCACACCGCCGTGCCCTTCATCGTCGGCTGTCCCTCGGCGTTTGCGGTCCACAGCTCCATGCCGGCGTCGGTCTCGTTGGCGTTCACCGAGAACTCGCTGCCTTCGAACAGCGGCTGGAGTCCGCGATAGGTGAACTTCTTCGGCGCCTTGCCGTCATGCAGCTTCGCCGCCATCTCGATGATCAGAGCGGCCTGCAACGGCCCGTGGAAGATCAGCCCCGGATAGCCCTCGACCTTGGTGACGTAGTCGCGATCGTAATGGATGCGATGCCCGTTGAAGGTCAGCGCGGAATAACGAAACAGCAGCACGGGATCCGAGACATGGGTCTCGCGGTGCTGCGCCTTAGGCGGCGGAGGCGGGGCCTTCGCGCTCGCCGGCGCATTGCTCGTCATCTCGCGATAGACGATGTCCTGGCGCTCGCGGATGGCGGTGCCGCGGGGCGAGGAGATGCTGTGCTCGACCGAAACGAAGCACAGCGTCCCGGTCGAGCCCGTCTTCACCTGCACGTCGGCGATGCGCGAGGTCCGCGTCGATTCATCTCCGACCTGCAGCGGCTGCAGGAACTCGATCTCGCCGCCGGCCCACATCCGGCGCGGCAGCGGCACCGGCGGCAGGAAGCCGCCGCGGGTCGGATGGCCATCGGGCCCCAGCATCGACATCGGAAACACCGGCTGCGCCAGGCACCAATGCACCGTGAACGGCGCGGCGTCGCCCTTTTTGGGTTCGCCGACCTCCTGGAACAGCGTCGCGCGCAGGCCCATGACGAGCTGGGCGGTGACGATGTCGGTGGCCTCCGTGCTGCGGCCGATCCATTGCCGCAAGTGATCGATGTCGAGCTTCTCGGTCATGACGCCTCGCTCTGTTACTTGTTCGACTTTGGCTTTTCGCCGATTGCGGGCACGGCACCATAGCTGCGCGTCTCGCCGACGATGATCGGTGCCGGCGCGGGATAGCTGACGCGCCCGTTCGGCGTGTCCACCTCAATGCGGCGCAGATGCGGATGCTTGGTGAGATCGGCCATGGTGTTGACCTCGGCAAAGGCGATGTCGGCGTCCGACAGGCGCTTGAGCAGCTCGTCGCGCGTCATCTTGCCGAAGGCCTCCGCCACCGTCGTGTCGGTGAAGTCGCGGTTGCGCACGCGCTCGACCATGTTGGCGACGCGCGGATCGGCGGGAAGGTCGGGCTGACCGAGCACCTTGGCGCATAGCGTCTTCCATTCGCGCTCGCTCTGGATCGAGATCAGAATGTCCTTGCCGTCCTTCGAGGTGAACACGCCATAGGGCGCGATCGAGGGGTGGCGCAGGCCCATGCGCTTGGGCGGATTGCCGGCCTCCGAATTGAGCAGCGGCACGGTGCACCAGTCCGCCATCACGTCGAACATGGAGATGCGGATGTCGGCGCCTTTCCCGGTGCGCCCGCGCGCGATCAGCGCCTCCAGGATCGCCGCATGCGCGGTGGCGCCGGTGGCGACATCGACGATCGACATGCCGACGCGCGAGGCGCCGTCGGGATTGCCGGTGATCGAGGCAAGGCCGCTCTCGGCCTGGATCAGCAGATCATAGGCCTTTCGGTGCGCGTAGGGGCCTTCGTCGCCATAGCCGGTGATCGTGCACGAGATCAGCTTCGGATAGTCCTTCAGCAACCGCTCGCGCGAAAAACCGAGCTTGTCCATCGACCCCGGCTTCAGATTCTGGATCAGCACGTCGGCGCTGGCGATCAGCGTCTCCAGCTCGGCGCGGCCTTCCTTCGTCGTGAGATCGACCACGGCGGATTGCTTGCCACGGTTGAGCCAGACGAAATAGCTGCTCTGGCCCATGGCCGCCGCATCATAGCCGCGGGCGAAGTCGCCCTCGGGCCGCTCGATCTTGATCACTTCGGCGCCAGCATCCGCCAGCCGCGAGGAGCAGAACGGCGCCGCCACCGCCTGCTCGACCGCAATCACCCTGATCCCGTCCAATGCTCCCATGGTGGCGGCCTCAATACGAGCGCGGCATGCCGAGCACGTGCTCGGCGACAAAGGACAGCACGAGGTTGGTCGAGATCGGCGCGACCTGATACAGCCGCGTCTCGCGGAACTTGCGCTCGACGTCGTATTCCTCGGCGAAGCCGAAGCCGCCATGGGTCTGGATGCAGGCGTTCGCCGCTTCCCAGGACGCGTCCGCCGCCAGCATCTTGGCCATGTTGGCCTCGGCGCCGCAGTCGAGCCCGGCCTCGTATTTGCGCGTGGCTTCCTTCACCATCAGCTCGGCCGCGCGCATCGAAGCGTACGCCTTGGCGATCGGGAACTGGATGCCCTGGTTCTGGCCGATCGGCCGGCCGAAGACGCTGCGCTCCTTGGCGTAGTTGGTCGCCTTGGCGATGAACCATTTGGCGTCGCCGACGCATTCTGCTGCGATCAATATGCGCTCGGCATTCATGCCGGAGAGGATGTAGCGAAAGCCCTTGCCCTCCTCGCCGATCAGGTTCTCTGCCGGCACCTTCATGTCGGTAAAGAACACTTCGGTGGTGGCATGGTTCATCATGGTGCGGATCGGGCGGATCTCGAGGCCGTTGTTCTTGGCCTCGCGCATGTCGACGATGAATACCGAGAGGCCATCCGTGCGCTTCTTCGCCTGCTCCTTCGGCGTGGTGCGCGCCAGCAGCACCATCAGGTCGGAATGCTCGGCGCGGCTGGTCCAGATCTTCTGGCCGTTGACGATGTAGCTGTCGTTGCCGTCCTTGCGCGCGAAGGTCTTCAACGAGGAGGTGTCGGTGCCGCTGGTCGGCTCGGTGACGCCGAAGGCCTGCAGGCGCAATTCGCCGCTGGCGATCTTCGGCAGGTACTTTGCCTTCTGCTCGTCGTTGCCGTGCCGCAGCACGGTGCCCATCGTGTACATCTGGGCGTGGCAGCCGCCGCCATTGCAGCCGGCGCGCTGGATCTCTTCCAGGATTGCGGCTGCCGCCGACAGCTTCAGCCCCGCGCCGCCATATTCCTCGGGGATCAGCACCGAGAGGTAACCGGCCTCAGTCAACGCATCGACGAATGCCTTCGGGTAGGCCATCTCGCGATCGAGCTTGCGCCAATATTCGCCGGGAAACTGGGCGCAGAGTTTTGCGACGGCGTCGCGGATGTCGGCGTAATCTTCGGTGTGGTGATCTTCACTCATGGCGTTTCCAATTCTCTAGCGGCAGTCAAGATAACGCCGGCCGATCCCGAGGCGTTGTGGAAACAACGTCAGCCCCCTATGCTTATTTGTTATAGCGTATGGAATAGCCTTCCAGGATTGGCAAGCATGGATTTTCGTCAGCTCAGGACCTTCAGTTGCGTGGCCGAGCTCGGCAGCCTGTCCAAGGCCTCCGACACGCTGCGCGTGGCGCAGCCGGCGCTCAGCCGACAGATCAAGCTCCTGGAACACGAGCTGCGCACCGAGCTGTTCACCCGCAACGGCCGCGGCATGGTGCTGACCGAAGCCGGTCGGTTGCTGCTGGCGCGGACCTCCGGCATCGTGCGGCAGATCGACCAGATCCGCGACGACATCCAGTCGGCCAAGGGGCCGCCATCCGGCCAGGTCGTGCTCGGCCTCGTTCCGACCGTGAGCTGCGTGCTGTCGGCGCGCTTTGCGCGGCGCTGCGTCGAAAAATTTCCCGGCATCTCGCTGCGCATCGTCGAGAGCTACAGCGGCCATCTGGTCGAATGGCTGCATCGCGGCGAGATGGATCTCGGCATCCTCTACGGCCGCTCGGCCGATCTGCATCTCAACGTGCAGAGCCTCGGCCGCGACAACATCGTCGCAGTCGGCCCGCGCGGCTGCGGCCTCGCGCGCAAGAAAAGCGTCGACATCGGCTGGCTGCTGCGGCAACGGCTGGTGCTGCCCTCTCATTCGCATGGCCTCCGCGCGTTGATCGAGCACGCGGCCGCCCAGCGCAAGATCAAGCTCGACGTCCAGCTCGAAGCGGATTCATTTCGCGTGCTCACGAGCCTTGTCGAGGAGGGGCTCGGCTTCGCGCTGCTGCCGCCGTCGTCGGTCCATGGCGAGGTCGCGGAGGGGCGGCTGGAAACTGCCGTGGTCTCGAAGCCGATGTCGCGCGAGCTCATTTTCGCTTCTCCGATCGACCGGCCGGTCTCGACGGCCTCGCTCGCCGTGACGGCGCTCCTGCGCGACGAGGTCGCCGCCTGCCGCAAGGACGGCGTGTGGGACATCAAATTGAGTTAGATGGGCTGACGTCGTAGACCAGTGGGGCACTGTCGGGCCTTCGCATCTGGCGCGAGCTGTCATGCCGGAATTTTATAGCTGGGGCTTGGCGTTTGCCGAGTGAGGGAAGATGACACTCTTTGCCTTATCCTCAGTGTCATTGTCCGCGAAGGCGGGCAATCCAGTATTCCAGAGGCCGCAGGGATTGAGCCGAGAAGCCGCGGCGTCCTGGTTGCCCCGCCTTCGCGGAGCATGACAGCGGAGTTTGAGCGGCGGCTACGTACTCGGAAAGAGATCCTACGCCGGAATCCGCACCGGCAGCGTCTCGTATCCCTTGATGAAGCTCGAATAGATCCGCTTCGGCTCGCCGACCACCTCGATGCGGTCGAAGCGCTTCAACATCTCCTCCCAGACGATGCGCAGCTGCAGCTCGGCGAGGCGCATGCCGACGCAGCGGTGGATGCCGAAGCCGAAGGAGAGGTGGGTGCGCGGGCGCGGGCGGTCGATGATGAAATCGTTCGGCTTCTCGAACATCTCCTCGTCGCGGTTGCCGGAGACGTACCACATCACGACGCGGTCGCCCTTCTTGATGTGCTTGCCGCCGATCTCGGTGTCCTGCAACGCCGTGCGGCGCATATGCGCCAGCGGCGTCTGCCAGCGGATCACCTCGGGCACCATGGAATCGATCAGCTCCGGATTGGCGCGCAACTTGTCGTACTGCTCGGGGTTCTCGTTCAGCGCCAGCACCGAGCCGGTCATGGTGTTGCGCGTGGTGTCGTTACCGCCGACGATGAGCAGGATGATGTTGCCCATGAGGTTGTCGGGGTCCATGTGGCGCGTGGCGTCGTTGTGCGCCATCAGCGACAGGAGATCGTTGCGCGGCGCCGAGTTGACGCGCTCGTTCCACAGCTTGGACATGTACGCGTAGCACTCGTCCATCTCGCGGCGGCGCTCGTCGGCCGACGCAACGATGCCGCTCTTGGGCAGTGCGGTCGAAACGTCCGACCAGCGCGTCAGCTTGCGCCGTTCCTCCCAAGGGAAGTCGAACAGGGTCGCCAGCATCTGCGTCGTCAGCTCGATAGAGACGCGCTCGACGAAGTTGAAGGTCTCGTTGCGCGGAAGATTGTCGAGCACGGTCTGCGAGCGGTGCCGGATCAGTTTGGCCAGCTCGTCCAGATGTGTCGGGGTGAACATCGGCGACACCGTCTTTCGCTGCGACGAGTGTTTCGGCTGGTCCATCGCGATGAAGCTCGGCCAGTCATAGCCTTCCGGCACGTCGCGGATCGAGATGCCGCCGAGCTTGGAGTCGGAGGAGAAAATGCCGTGATTGGTGTCGACATGCATGATGTCGTCGTATTTCACCACCGACCAATAGGGCTCGATCGGCGCATTGGTGCAGTAGTGCACCGGCTCTTCCTTGCGCAGCCGCTCGAACCATGGCCACAGCGTGTCGTCCTGGAACAGCCGGGGCGCGCCGGGATGAAATTGCGACAAAGGCGTCGCATAGGCTTCCTCGCGAGCCCTGCGCATGCGTTCGGCCTTGTCCATTTTAACCGGCGCTTGAATGTTCATCGTCGTGGCTCCAGTTGGTTCTTCCTTCACCTCGCCCCGCTGGCGGGGAGAGGTCGGATCGCATCGGAGATGCGGTCCGGGTGAGGGGGGCATTTCCGCGATGCGGCTGTCGCCGGCGAGAGCCCTTACCCTGACCCTCTCCCCGTAAGAACGGGGACAGGGAGTTAGCTCACGCCGCAATTTTCACCGGCAGCTCTTCCAGACCCTTCACGAAGCTGGAATAGACCCGCTTCGGCTCGCCGACCACATCAATATGGTCGAAACGCCTGAGGATTTCTTCCCAAATTATCTTGAGCTGGAGTTCGGCAAGCCTGAGACCCACGCAGCGGTGAATGCCGAAGCCGAAGGACAGATGCGTGCGCGGTCGGGCGCGGTCGATGATGAAATTGTAGGGCTTTTCGATCGCCGCCTCGTCGCGGTTGCCCGAGACGTACCACATCACGACCTTGTCCCCCTTCTTGATCTGCTTGCCGCGGAACTCGAAGTCGTTGAGCGCGGTGCGCCGCATGTGCGCCAGCGGCGTCTGCCAGCGGATCACTTCGGGAACGAAACTGTCGAGAAGCGCGGGGTTGTCGCGCAGCTTGCGGTATTGCTCCGGATGCTGACTCAGCGCGAGCAGAGAGCCCGACATGGTGTTGCGCGTGGTGTCGTTGCCGCCGACGATCAAAAGCACGAGATTGCCGAGGAAGTTCTTGGCGTCCATGTCGCGTGTCGCTTCGCCATGCGCCATCATCGAGAGCAGGTCGCTCTTCGGCGGTTGCGCGATGCGCTCCTTCCACAGCCTCGCGAAATAGCCGGCGCATTCGGTCAGTTCGGCCTGCCGCTCGTCTTCGGTCGCGACGAGCCCGTCAGGGCCGGGAATCGTGGTGGCAATATCGGACCAGCGCGTCAGCTTGCGGCGGTCCTCCCAAGGGAAGTCGAACAGCACCGCGAGCATCTGCGTGGTGAGTTCGATCGAGACGCGATCGACCCAGTCGAACACCTCGCCGCGCGGCAGATTGTCCAGGCACTCGGCCGAGCGCTTGCGGATGTTGAGGGCGAGATTGTCCAGATGCGTCGGCGTGAACATCGGCGCCACGGTCTTGCGCTGCGCGGCATGGCGCGGCGGGTCCATCGAGATGAAGCTCTCGCGGCGCAGGTCGGGGTCGATGTCGCGGATGGTGATGCCGCCGAGAGAGGAGGCCGAGGAGAACACCGAGTGGTTGGTCTCGATCTCCATGATGTCGTTGTAGCGCGTCACCGACCAATACGGCCCGAACATCGAGTCCTTGCAAAAGTGCACGGGATCTTCCCGGCGCAGCCGGTCGAAATACGGCCAGAACGTATCGGTCCTGAACAATTCCGGATCGCCGGGATCGAATTGCTCCAGCGGCAGTGTCGTGGCGCGCGCGCGAAGTGCGTCGAGCTTGGCCGCGCTCTCGATGGTCCCATGCATGACCGTTCTCCCTGGCACGTACCGCGCGTTCTCGTTGAATTCTGCGCTGCGGTATTTGATTTGCAATTACAGCCGGTTGTCCGCGCCGGAGCAAGGGAGAGTTTTGCCACATCCAACCCTTGGCGTGGCCGGGCCGCGGGGGCACGTCGAGCGTGATCCCGCGCACACCGTTTGTCGTGAATTCGTGCCAAAAACCGTCTGGAATCGAGCTAAATCGAACCCCGCCACCTTGGGGACCGACTAACCTCTCATCTATAGTTTGACCAGATAAAGACCGCATCCCGAGGTTGCCGCCGTGAACGACATGCAATGGACGCCGATCGGCTCCGAGCCCATTCCGCCGCCACTGCCGCCCACGCGGGTCGACTTTTCCGGCAACCGCTCCGAATTCCGGAAAATGGTCACCAAGGGTGCCATGCTGGAGCTCGTCACCTTCGGCTTCTACCGGTTCTGGCTCGTCACCGACATTCGTCGTCATCTGTGGGCGAACACCGCGATCGACGGCGATGCGGCCGAATATACCGGCCGCGCCAAGGAGCTTCTGGTCGGCTTCCTGTTCGCGCTCGCGATCCTGGTGCCGATCTACCTCGCCTACTTCCTGATTGGCATCGAATTCGAGCGCTGGCAGGGCTTTGCCTCGACGCCGTTGTTCATCGGCTTCTACGCCTTTGGCCAGTTCGCGATCTTTCGCGCGCGACGTTACCGGCTGACGCGCACGGTCTGGCGCGGCGTCCGCTTCTGGATGGACGGCTCTGGCTGGGCCTATTCGCTCCGCGCCATGGCGTGGGGCCTGCTCACGTTGCTAACGCTCGGCCTGGCGCTGCCCTGGCGTGCGGCCGCGCTCGAACGGTACAAGATGCAGCACAGCCATTACGGCGATCTCCGCGGCGATTTCGAGGGCGACGGCTGGACCTTCTTCAAGCGCGCCTGGTGGCTGTGGCTGCTCAGCCCGATCGCGCTGCTGATTTTCCCGCTCGCACCGTTCTTCTATGCCGAGTTCAAGGCGCGCGAATGGCGCTGGTGGCTCGACGGCATCCGCATCGGCGGCGTCAGCCTGTCCTCGGACCTGCCGCACGACGCCTTCTACGGCCTGTATTGGAAGGTGATCGGCTGGTGGACGCTGCTCTCGATGGCATTCTCCGCCTATCTCGGTGGCAGCGCCCTGTTGGTGGTCCAGCTGAGCGGCGTTCCTGCGGATCAGGTGTTCGGCTCCGACAATGCGGCCAGGAGCATCCCGTTGATGGTGATGATGGTGATTGGCTATCTCGCCCTGGCGCTCGCGATCAACATCGTCATGCGGGTCTATCTTCAGCGTGATCTCTGGGCCAAGGTGCTGGAGACCGTCAAGGTGCACGACATCGCGGCCGCGGCGGATGTGCGCGGCAGCGGTCAGCTTGCCAGCGCGCTCGGCGAAGGTTTTGCCGACGGGCTCGATGTCGCGGGATTCTGAGCTGTGAGTGACGTGTTTGCCGAGGCGCCGGCGCAGTCCGCCAAGCCGACCATCTTCTTCGACGGCACCTCGAGCCGAAGACGGCAGGTGACCCTGGTGCTCGCTGATGCCCTCGAGATCCTCGAGGAGGGCGCGGCGCCGGTTCGATGGGCCTATGCCGAGATCCGCCGCGCCGACAGTCCGGCCGGGATTTTGCGCCTGGCGTGCACCACGGCGCCGCCGCTGGCGCGGCTCGAGATCCGCGACGCAGCGCTCGCCGCCGACGTGACCTCCCGCTGCACTCACCTCGACGAGCACGGGACCTCACCCCGCGGCGTCGCAAGGATCGTCGGCTGGTCGATGGCCGCTACCATCTCCATCGTCTGCGTCGTGCTGTTCGGTGTGCCGCTCGCCGCCGACCGTCTCGCGCCGTTGGTGCCGAAACCGCTCGAGCGGCGCATCGGCGATGCCTCCGAAGTCCAGGTGAAGACCATCTTCGGCCGCAGCGTGTGTGAAGACCCCGCAGGCAAGGCCGCCTTCACCAAGCTGGTGAACCGCCTGCGCGATGCCGCAGGCCTCGACGACGATTCCATGACGGCGGGCGTGCTGCCGACCCCGGTCCCGAACGCGTTCGCGCTGCCCGGCGGCAAGGTCTATGTGTTGAGGGGCCTGCTCGACAAGGCGCAGAACCCCGACGAGCTGGCCGGCATCCTCGCCCACGAGCTCGGCCATCTCAAGCATTACGACAACATGCGCGGCCTGATCTACAACGGCGGCACATCGTTCCTGATCGGCTTGTTGTTCGGCGACGTCACCGGCTCGTCCGCCGTGATCTTCGCCTCGCGCAGCGTCGTCGAAGCCTCCTATTCGCGCGAAGCCGAGACCGCTGCCGATACGTTCGCGATCGAGGTCATGCACAAGCTCGGCCGCTCGCCGAAGCCCGCGGCCGAGCTGATGTTGCGCATCACCGGCAAGGAGGGCGGCTCGACGCTCACCTCGATCCTCGCCAGCCACCCGCTGACCGAGGACCGCCTCGCCCGCATGACGAAAGAGGATCGCCCGGCCTCCGGCCCGCCGCTGCTGTCGGACAATGAGTGGCAGTCGCTGAAGCTGATCTGCGGCAGCGGCAAGGTGTGATGGCGCGCCTTCAGCGTTACTTCGTCGGCGCGGCAGGCGGGTTCGACCCGGTCGTGACGTTTGGCGCCGTGTTCGGGTTCGCGGTCGTGGTCTGAGGGCCAACCTGGCGCCCATTGTAGAAGAACACGGTGGCGATCACGGCCATCACGAACATCGCGCCGATGACCCAGCCGGCCGGGCTGTTGCGGCGTGCTCGGTCGGTTCCGGGATTATCGTTCTGAAGGGGCATCAATGTCTCCATGCTTGAGCAGGAGAACCTCGTGCCGGGGTCGCGGTTCCTAAATGGGGATACTCATCGCGTTCCGTAGGCGCGGTCGCCGGCATCGCCAAGGCCCGGCAGGATGAAGCCGTTGTCATCCAGGCCCTCGTCCACCGCCGCGGTCCAGATCGGTACGTCCGGATGCAGGCCGCGAAGCCGTTCGAGCCCTTCCGGCGCTGCGATCAGGCAGGCGAGACGAATGTCCCTGGCGCCGCGCTCCTTGAGCCGGTCGATGGCCGCCACAGTCGTGTTGGCGGTGGCAACCACAGGCGTCACCACGATGGCGAGGCGTTCGCTGAGGTCGGACGGCGATTTGAAGAAATATTCGACCGCGGCAAAGCTGTGCGGCTCGCGGTAGAGCCCGATATGGGCGACGCGCGCAGTCGGCACCAGATCCATCATGCCGTCGACGAAAGTGGTGCCGGCGCGCAGCATCGGCACGAACACCAGCTTCTTGCCCGCGATCTTGGCCGAGTGCATCGTTGCCAGCGGCGTCTCGATCACGGTGTCGGCGAGCGGCAGGTCGCGCGTCACCTCGTAGCACAGCAGCATGCCGATCTCCTTGATCAGCTCGCGGAACGACTTTGTCGAAATCGATTTGTCACGCACCAGCGTCAGCTTGTGCTGCACCAGCGGATGATCGACGATCGTGACGCCTTCCATGGGATGCCTTTCTTCCTTTCCCCTTTGCGGGAGAAGGTGGCGCGAAGCGCCGGATAAGGGGTTTTCTCCGCGAACTTCACTGAGAGATATGCCCGCGGAGACAGACCCCTCACCTGCATCGCTTTCGCGAGGCGCCCTCTCCCAAAGGAGAGGGTTAGAAAACCGTGCCGTCGCTGATCACCTTGAGCGGCGGCGAGCCGTCGGGACGACGCGAAAAGGCGATGGCGCGGCCAGCGGCCCAGCTACCGCCTTCCAGAATGCTGGCGAGCGGCAAGGTCTCCGGCGTCCGGCCGAGCTTTGCGCGAACCAGTTCGGCGAGCCGGTCCAGCAGCGCCACCGTCAGCGCACGCCACTCCACGACCAGCAGCGAATCCACCGCATGCGCCCGCTCGGCGTCCGCGGCATCGCGCAGGCGCAGCACCTCGTGATCGACGAACAGCCCGCCGTTGCGATATTCCGCAAGCCCTGTCAGGCCGTCGATGTCGGTGACCGCAAAGCCGGCGCGCTGCAGCGGCTCGATCAGCGAATAGCTCAGCCATTGCGACAGCTTGTGCAGCGGCACGAGGCCGGCCGTGCCGTCGTCTGCCTTGATCGCGGGATGCCGCCAGCAATCGCCGAGCGGAATGCCTGATAGCTCCAGCCGCGACGGCCAGATCGGCCCGAGCTGGTTCAGCATCGCCGACAGGATCGCGGGCGCGGCAATGGCGCCGCCATTCGCCTGCGCCGCGATGTAGTCGAACAGGCCGCCCGGGCGCGGCGGATCGTTCAAGCCGAAGACATCGGCGCGCTCGGCCACGTGCCGGCCCAGACGCCGCAACAGATCGGCGCGCCCGTCGAGCCCGACCAGCGGATTGGCATCGCTCACCTGAAAGGCTGAGGTGAGTGCGGCGAGCGGCAGTTTTGCCAGCACCTCGGCATCGGCCCTAAAGGGGCTCTGCGCGTCACCCGAGAAAAGGCCACCCGCAAACATGTCGAGGCTCGCAATCGCCAGCCCCTCGGACCGGCCGATGCTTTCGCCCGTCACGGCGTCGCGATATCGCCACGCCGCGCCCGCGCCCGCATCGAGCAGCACGCTGACGATGGCGAGGTCGAACTCCGCGCGCGCCCGCGCCGCGCGATCCGGCCACGAGGCCGCATCTGCAAGCCTCGCCCAGCGATCGACGCCGCCGAGCACGAAGTGCCGCCAGCGCGCGTGAAACGGAATCTCCAGCGTCGGATAGGCTTTGCGTGTCACCGCGAGCACGGCCTCCGCGACGCCGTCCATCCTGGCGAGATCGATCGTGAAATGGCTCAAGCCGCCGGCAAGGCCGATCTCCAGCATCTGCCCCGCCCGCGCGCGCACCGCATCTGCGGTGAGCAGCGAGCGTGCCTGCAATTCCAAAGCGTCCGCCATCGCGCGATCAGTATTTTTCCAGCGAGCGCCCGACCACGCCGTTGACGTCCTTCTCCGGCGCGATGTCGGTCGAGTAATAGCCGGCGGCTTTCTTGGCGGCGATCTCGACATGGGCGTCGGCGGGGATCAGCTCCAGCGGGATCGGCACGCGCTCGACGATATCGATGCCCTGCGAGGTCAGCGCGTCGTGCTTCATGTCGCTCATCGACAGGAAGCGGTCGATGCGTTTCAGGCCGAGCCAGTGGATCGTGTCCGGCATCAATTGCTGGAAGCGCGCATCCTGGACGCCCGCAACGCATTCGGTCCGCTCGAAATAAGCGGCCGCCGCATCGCCGTCCTCCTGGCGCTTGCGCGCGTTGTAGACCAGGAACTTGGTGACTTCGCCGAGCGCGCGGCCTTCCTTGCGGTTATAGATCACGAGGCCGAGGCCGCCCTCCTGCGCACCGCGCGCGGATTCCTCGATGCCGTGGATGAGATAGGGCCGGCAGGTGCAGATGTCGGAGCCGAACACGTCGGAGCCGTTGCACTCGTCATGCACGCGGCAGGTGATCTTGGTGCGATGGTCCGGCAGTTTGGTCACATCGCCGAACATGTAGACCGTGGTGCCGCCGATCGGCGGCAGGAACACCTTCATGTCCGGACGCGTGACGAGCTCGGGGAACATGCCGGCGGTCTGCTCGAACAGCGTGCGGCGTAGCTCGGTCTCGCCGGTGCCGAAGCGCTCCGCGAGGCCGGGCAGGTACCAGACCGGATCGATCGCGATCTTCACCACGGAGACGCTGCCATTGGCGTGCACGACCTCGCCGTCGGCGCGCAGGCGTTTTGCCGCCAGCGCCTCGCGGATCTCCGGCAGGTCGAGCCGCGCCCGCGTCACCGCGATGCTGGGGCGGATGTCGGACCCCTCTGCGATCTCCTTGCCGAAATTCTCGGCGACCAGATGCCCCCAGGGATCGAGCGCGACGATCTTGGCGGGATCGCGCCATTGCTCGAACGGCCCGATGGTCGCCGCCGGAAAGGTATTGGTGAGATCGGGCCTGCGAATGGGATCGAGCGCGCCGGCGGACACTGCCAGCGCGCGGTACATCGCATAGGACCCGCCATGGCTGCCGATCACGTTGCGATCTCCGGCGCGCGACACCGTGCCGATGATCGGCCCTCGCGCGCGCGCGTCCGCGGCGCCCCAATGGATCGGGAAGGCAGCTGCCCGGCCCGGCTCCGGATGGGAGGTGAGGCGGATGTGGTCGGTACGGTTCGCGCGGCTCATGACCAAACTCCCAAAAAGCCGACGGCCCGCCGCTCGGACGGGCCTGGCTTGGTCGCGCCGCCACCGGCGGCGCAAGATCAATCCAACATATTGTAGCGGCGAGCCGCGACAGACAAGTTAATGGTGTCGCGTGACAGCGCCGTCTCACGGTCGATGCCGTTCATATCGGCATCGGCGTGCCTCCCCCGAATGGTGCGCCGGCACCGGCATGGCCCTTGGGATGGCTGATTATATATATGAAATTGTTTGCGTTTTTTAAGGGGCGGTCCGGACCCGGCTAGCCCAATTCCCGCTCGCCCCGGGGTGTCCGGATCACCGCGCGAAACGACGGCTCCGGGTCGAGGCGGAAGCGGATGCGCGCGTCGTCCAGAACGCCCGAAAGCGCCGCGTGGATCGTGTCCGCCGCGGGGTGCCGGATCTCGAACGCCACCAGCGCGTAGCCGAGGTCGGGCATGCGCGAGGCCGGATGCGGGCCTTCCGGCCATTCGATCAGGGTCGGAAACGCACCACCGAACGGCATCGTGCCGTCGGGCGGAACGGTGATCAGCCATTCGAGATGGCCGCGCGTCACCGTGATCGCCGGCCTCGCTGCCTCCGGGATGTTGGCACACGCGGACTTGATGTCGGACGTGCTCACGATCCAGGTCATCAGCTTCGGCGAGGATGCCAGTGCCGCATGCGTCTGCGGATCGTCCAATGCGAACCAGCGTGGCCGGCTTGGCGCGGAGGCCTGCGGGTCCGGTGCGATGACTTCGAGGAAGCTCGTCCCGCTTAGCCGCAGCAGGTGATTATGCGTCCCCATCAGCGGATGCGCCCCGCCGGCCGGCGGGGCGATGCCGAGTGCCTTTTCGACATAGGCGACGCCTTCGGCAAGGTCGTTCGCGGCGACGGTGATGTGGTCGAGATGAAGCATGGCCGCCATCTTGCACGAATTGGCCGCGTCCACACCCTCCAAACGATTGACTGGATAAGATCAGCATATTCAGACATATCGACTGGATCGGCTCTGCCCCGGAGACCCCCATGCCTGCCGCCAGCTACATCGATCCCCGCAACGGACAGCTCTATCCGCTCGAGCAGCCGCGCTGGTGCTCGGACGAGCGCACGCCGTTGATGGTGACGCCGGGAGCGGGCATCTCGCGCGAGGACATCGACACCCGCGCGCGATCGCTCTGGCGCTACCGCGCGGCGCTGCCGGTCGAGATCGCAAGGCCGATCACGCTCGGCGAGGGTTGTACGCCGTTGGTCCAGCAGGCGTGGGGCGATTTGCGACCGTTGTTCAAGCTCGAATGGTTCAACCCGACCGGCAGCTTCAAGGATCGCGGCTCGGCGGTGATGCTGTCCTTCCTGCGGCAGATCGGCGTCGACGCCATCCTGGAAGACTCCTCCGGCAATGGCGGCTCGTCGATGGCGGGGCTTGGCGCCGCCGGCGGCCTCCGCGTGAAGATCCTGGCGCCAGCCTCGACGTCGCCGGCCAAGATCGCGCAGGTGCGCGCCTATGGCGCGACGGTGCAGCTCGTCGAGGGTCCGCGCGAGGAATCGGAGACCGAGGCGATCCGCCAGTCGAGCCAGACCTTCTATGCCAGCCACAACTGGCAGCCCTTGTTTCTGGAGGGCACCAAATCGCTCGCCTATGAAATCTGGGAAGACCTCGGTTTCCGCGCGCCCGACAACGTCATCGTTCCCGTCGGCGCCGGCTCGAGCCTGCTCGGCTGCGCCTTCGGCTTCCGCGAGCTCAGGAAGGCCGGCCAGATCACAAAGCTGCCGCGGCTGTTCGCGGCCCAGCCACTGAACTGCTCGCCGATCGATGCAAGCTTCAAGGCCGGCGTCGATACGCCCGTGGCGCGCGAGGTCAGCAAGACCATCGCCGAGGGCACGGCGATCAAGAATCCCCTGCGCCTGCGCGAGATCATCGCTGCCCTGCGCGAGAGCGGCGGCGGCACCGTCGCGCTCACCGAAGACGAGATCGTCGCCGCCTTGCGTCGCCTCGCGCGCCAGGGCCTGTTCGTCGAGCCGACCTGCGCCAGTGCGGCCGCCGCACTGGAGAAGCTGTCCGCTGCCGGTGCCATCAATGTAAGCGAGACCACGGTCGTCGTCCTTACCGGCACGGGCCTGAAGGCCGCGACCACCGTCGCGGATCTCGTGCAGTAGGGAACGATCGCGGAGGCGGCGCTCAGGCGCTCGTTCGCTGGACCAGCGTCTTGTCGCCGAACTTCTTTCGTACTCCTGCGATGAGCGCGGCGTGCCAGGGCTGAGGGACGATCTCGATCGTGCGAATGTGCATGCCGAGCACGCGTTCGTCGTTGCCGATGCCGTCCTCGCTGGGGCAGAAGGCGGCTGGACACGATATCTCCAGCTCCACGACGTCGTCGTGAGCGCGGTCCTCGAGATCGAGATCGAACGTCATCTTGCCGGGCGATCTCACCCTCCCTTTAAGCGAGATGCCGCGATGTCTGAGCGTGATCCTCGTGCATTGGAACGACTCCATGAACGTGATCTTGAGCCGGCAGGCCGCCATCATCCAGGCAGCTGGAAGCCTGACGGTCGCTGACGATCCGTCGCTCCATCGGCCACCCGGTTCGTCGTTGAGCCAGTTGCGGCCGAGAAAAGGTCGGTCATTGCCCCCGGCGCCGAAGCGAATGCACCCCTCATCCAGGTTGATTGGTGGAGGAGGCAATTCCTGCCCCAGCGAGGCCAGGAAGTCCGCGCGACGTCGCGACGTGCCGGGGCCGGACTCCATCGCCATGCTCAGTGCCTGCCCGTGACCTGTCGCGGGCCAGAGCAGACCTGCCGCGACGGCAACGGCGTTGCGTCGCTGCTCCAGCAGGCTCTCGTCGCTCAAGAGCGTTCGAATCTGATTCTGCATTTCGGCTGCGCCATTCGCGGGCGGGATCAGTTCGAGAATTTCGTCAGGCAGCCCACGCAGCGCGGTGGGCGTGGCGATCATGGGGTGGCCGGCTGCCATCGCCGTCAGCGTCTTGATCGCGATGCCCGTACCATGCTCGTCGGGGCACACCGAAATGCGGGATGAATCGCGCAAGGAATCGATGTCCGGGACAAAGCCGAACCATCGCGTCGCGGGCAGCCTGTGCTTCCAATCCGCTTCGAGGACCTCGTTGACGCGGCCCGCGATGGCGATCCTGAGGTTTGCCAGCACGGGATCGCAGGCGATGACGTCGTTGAGGAAGCGATCGAGCGCCGGGACGTTGAAATGGTGTGGGTTCATCACGATCAGGATGTCCCAGAGGGCATCGGGGCCGGCCTTGAGGGCGGGGCGCGCGTAGGGCCTCGGCAGAACGAAGACAAAGCGGGACGCGTGCCGGCGGATTTTCCTGAGGTCCGAGAGCGACAGCGCGATGCAGACGTCGACGGTGCGCCAGGCAAGCCGCTCCAGCCTGAGATGCCTTTTCAAGGTTCCGGGCGCGGAGAATGCGGGCGCTTCGGGCAGCACGCGCCACTGTGTCAGCCGCATGCAGGTGATGTCGTCGTGGGTTTCCAGGACATATTTCGCGGCGGGACGCGCCGTGAGTGCGAAGCCCATGTGATAGACATAGTTGATGACGGCAATGTCGGCGCGCGCGACGAGATCCGACATCAGATCGTCGGGAATGACGAGATTTATTCGGCCGCGGATCGAATGGCGCAAATATTCGTCTGCCTCGCGATCGTCGACGATTGGCGGCAAGCCGGTGGCGCATGCCAGCGTGTCGATGTGCGTTGTCGCATCGACGTTTGTCTCTTCGACGAACTTCGCTATGCGCCGCCGCATCGTGGGGCCGGGGCAGCCTTCCGGTTCGACGATGATGCGCAGGACGAACCACCCTCGGTCGAGCATCGCCTCGATCTGGTTGGAAAAAACCGTATGGCTGCCTCCGTAGAACCAGGCCGGCTGGAACTGAACAGCGAGCACCTGATCCGCCAGCATGCTCTCGAATGCGCCGTCCCGGCGTTCAAGCAGCGCGGCAAGGCCTTGCCGGTTCGCCTCCGCGTGCGCGAGGGCGAACAGGCCCTCGTTGCGCAGTCGTTCGACGCAGTCTGGATCCCCGACGAAGAGCGCCGACCGGAACGGCCAGCCGCTGCGCATGCGGTCACCGAGGCGGTGAAAGCATGTCGGTGACGATCCCGGTTCGAGGATGATGACCGAGGGTATGTCATACCGGGCCTGGCGATCGAGCAGTTGCAACGCGCGGAGATTGAAGAGGGATTCGATCTGTGTGAGCGATAGTCCCGACACGATGAAGCCGTCATGCGACGACGCGGCAGCGTCGATGGCCTGAAGCGTCTCGCGATCATTCCCGAATGCAAAGCGGGACAGGGTCCACGGAAATATGCGCCGCTGGTCCTCCGTCAGACCCGATAGGAGATCGAGCTTATCTGCCTCGGTACTGGGGGAGATCCAGCCGACTCGGACCCAATCGTCGTGCATGCGGAAATTGCCTGATCGTTCGGAAATATCATCTCGTGACGGCGCCGATCCTTGGCGACGCCTGAAATCGTCGTTATGCAACGGTTCGCGGCTGGGCCTGAGGACCAGGCAGTCTGCCGAAAAAAGCGATATCTGCTGGTCTGCCGCGACAATTGTTTTCTTCTGCCGCGACGTCCTGCGCCGCTCACGATGCAAGCCTTTGCGGAGGATACACGCTCCCGACAGATCGGCAATGGGAAGCGAGAGGCCGCTCACTCCTTCAGATCGTTAACGCGCTTCACCCAGCGGCGCACGTCGGCGAGCACGGTGGGCAGCACCGCCTTGACCTCGGTGATGGTCATGCCTGCCTTGATGCGGGGATCGTACAGAAGATTGAGGATGTACTGGTCGTAGACGTCGAAATAGCCCATCGAGACGTTGTCGTTGAACATGGTCCAGGGCACGCTCGCGGTGTCGTTGATGGGCCCGAGCGATTGCAGCAGCTCCTCATAGGCGCAGTCGAGGAAGACGAAATCGCCATTGTCGACGGTGAGGATGACGTCGGAATGCTCGATCTCGAAATTGTCGTTCTTGCGGAAGCCGGACAGGCATTGCGGGTCGAGCGAGGTGCGGATCTCGCGCGCCTTCTCGGCGCCGTAGAAGCTGGTAAGGGTTCGGAACAGGTCGCGGTCGCGCACCAGCTTCACCCGCACGTTGGCCGCTTCGTTGCTGTCGATCATCGCGATGTCGAGATGCTGCACGCGCTTGCCGATGTCGGCCACGACCCTGGCGAGCTGCGTCTTGCGGTCGGCGCGGTCGCTCTCTGCGTAGACGCGCACCGGTCCGTCGAATTTGCGGATGCGGTCGACACGGCCGGCGAGATGATATTCGGCGCCGAACGCCGTCTTCAGGAAACCATCGACGATTTCGCCGTCGGTAAAATTCTTCTTCTCGGCGCGCTGGCGCGAGGCGACTGCGGGCAATTCGCCCGCCGCCGCCGGGGTTGCGGGGGCAGGCGGGCATGTGAGCGCGGCGAACGCCAGCAGCGCGATGCGAAGGGCAGCCGGGGACGGATTCAGTGCGCTCATCGTCGTGCGACGCTGCCGTATTCGCGTCGGGCGCACAAGACCGCAGATTTACGCGGCCTGCGGGTTCCCGAAAGCGTGCGCCTAGTTGTTCAGCACCACCACCGTGGTGCCGACCCCGACGCGGCCGTAGAGATCGCTGACGTCCTCATTGGTCATGCGGAAGCAGCCCGAGGACACCGCCTGGCCGATCGTCTCCGGCTCGTTGGAGCCGTGGATGCGGTACAGCGTCGAGCCCAGATACATCGCGCGCGCGCCGAGCGGATTGTCGATGCCGCCCTTCATGTGCCGCGGCAGATCGGGCCGGCGGGCCAGCATCTGCGACGGGGGCGTCCAGTCCGGCCATTCCTTCTTGGCGGTGATCTTGTGCACCCCGCCCCAGCGGAAGCCGTCGCGGCCGACGCCGATGCCGTAGCGCAAGGCCTGGCCATTCTGGAGCACCAGATACAGCCGGCGCTCCGTGGTGTTCACCACGATCGTGCCGGGGGCGTAATTGCCGTTGTACATGACGGTGGTGCGGGGGATCGGGCTGGAGCCGCCGCGGAAGAAGTTCGGGCCGCCGCCCATGATGTCACGCGAGTCGAACTCTTCGGCGCGTGCGCCGCCCGCCATGGCCGACAGCAGTGCGATGGCGGCAATCGGAGCGGCAAAAAACCGGATCATTGTTTCCCCCAGCAAAAAAACCATTCAACAAAGGCCACAGGCCATATTTGCGGGCTTTTCGCAAGCCACGGCCCCGTGAGGGACATCATCGGGCACAGGCGTTATCAAATCGGCAACCATGCCGTTTGCCGAAAAGCGTTAGCCAAACCCACACAGGGCAGGGCCGCGATGCCGCCTATTGCTTTGACGGGGCGAGCGAACAATGATTGATCAAACGGAACTCTGGATATGGCGGTTGCGGGAGCTTGCGGATGAACGGTGCGGAAAGCTTGGTGCGGACGATGGTCAAGGGTGGGGTGGACGTCTGCTTCATCAATCCAGGCACCTCCGAGATGCATTTTGTCGCAGCGCTCGACCGCGTGCCCGGCATGCGCTGCGTGCTCGGCCTGTTCGAAGGCGTGGTGACCGGCGCCGCCGACGGCTATTTCCGCATGAAGGGCACGCCCGCCTCGACGCTGCTGCATCTCGGCCCCGGCCTCGCCAACGGCCTTGCCAATCTGCATAACGCCAAGAAGGCCAACTCCGGCATCGTGAACATCGTCGGCCAGCACGCCGTCTACCACATCGGCTACAACGCGCCGCTGACCTCGGACATCGAAGGCCTGGCCCGGCCCATGTCGTCCTGGGTCCGGACATCACCGGATTCGAAGTCGGTCGCCGCCGACGGCGCCGCCGCCATTGCCGCCGCCAAGAGCGCGCCGCCGCAGATCGCGACCCTGATCCTGCCCGCCGACACCGCCTGGAACGAGGCCGACGGCATCGCCGAGGTGCCCGCCGAGCAGCAGCGTGCGAGCTATTCGCCCCAGGCGGTCGAGCAGGCCGCAAAGATCCTGCATGGCGACGGCGAGGGCACGCTCTTGCTGATGACCGGCAGCGCGCTCTCGGAGGAGGGCCTGGCGCTGGCCGAGCGCATCGCCGCCAAGACCGGCTGCACCGTGATGGGTCCGACCTTCCGGCCCCGGATGGCACGTGGCCGCGGCCGCTACTCGATCGACCGCATCCACTATGTCATCGATCAGGCGCTGCCGATGCTGGCCAGGTTCCGTCACATCGTGCTGGTCGAGTCCGACGATCCCGTGGCGTTCTTCGCCTATCCGAACAAGCCGAGCGTACTCAGGCCCGAAGGCTGCGACGTGCACCGCATGACGGCCTGGGGTGAGAACTCGGTCGCCGCGCTCGAAGCGCTGGCCGGGGCCGTGAAGGCCAGCGCCAAGGATGTCAAGCCGCAAGCCTTGCAGGAACTGGTCAAGCCCACCGGTGCGCTGACCCACGCTTCGATCGCGCAGTCGATCGCCTACGCGATCCCCGAGAATGCGATCCTGGTCGACGAGTCGCTGACCACCGGCCGCGCCTTCTTCCCGCCGACCGCGGCGGCCGCCCCGCACGACTGGCTGCAGAACATGGGCGGCTCGATCGGCTTCTCGACGCCGCTGTCGATCGGCGCCGCGATTGCCTGCCCGGACCGCAAGGTGATCTGCATGGTCGGTGACGGCAGCGCGATGTACACGATCCAGTCGCTGTGGACCCAGGCCCGCGAAAACCTCAACATCGTCACCATCGTGTTCGCCAACCGCATCTACCAGATCCTGCGCGGCGAATTCGACAATGTCGGTGCCGGCGAACCCGGGCAGCGCGCCAACGACATGCTTCGTCTCGACCGGCCGACGCTGGATTTCGTGGCGCTGGCCAAGGGCATGGGCGTGCCCGGCCGCGCCGTCACCAATGCCGACGAGTTCAACAAGGCGCTGGCCGAGGCCGTCGCCGAGCCGGGTCCGCGGCTGATCGAAGTGCAGATGTAAGGTCTGGCCGATCGCGTCGCGAATTCCTGGCCTCATCTTTGAGGGGCCCGCGGAGCGCGGGCGCCTCGAAGGACGGCTAGAGGCGGGATACGGGCCTGCATGGTTCGAAACGCGCGTTCCGCGCATCGTTACCATAAGGGCCCGGCGGCGGCGCACCTGAGTGTGCGCGGAGCCCGGAGGCATCATGCAGACCGAGCTTAACAAGGTGATCGCGGCGCTCGGGGACTTCTACGCCCGAGAAGGTTTCCTGTTCGAAAAGGACGTCGGCGAGCGCGCGGTCACGCACCGCTTCGCCGTGCATCTCGAGAAGCAGTTTGCCGGCTGGTCGGTCGACTGCAACTACGACCGGCTCGGCGAGCGCACGCTGCATCTGCCGCACGGCACCATCATCTCGACCGACGACCATCTCGGCAAATCGATCTATCCCGATGTCGCCGTGCACCAGCGCGAGATCCCGAACAATCTGCTCACCGTGGAGATCCGTAAGGCCAGCAATCATACATCGTTGGAGCACGACGAGCACAAGCTGAGGGCGCTCACCGATCCGCATATCTGGTTCGCCTACACGATCGGCGTGCTGCTGGTGCTGGATAAATCCGGCGTCGTGTTGTCGGACGTTTATTTCGGCGGCGTGCCCGACCGGGCCTTGGCGGTGTGGTTCGCCGATCGGCTGAACGAGGCAGGTCTTGCCGGGACGTCATGAGGGAGGTGGCTCGCGGTAGATTCTCGAGCGGCCCTCGCGAAGGATCCTCGTTCAGAATCTGAAGCTGCTCTGGATGAAGGTGCCGTAGCGGTCGACCTGATAGGTCTCCGCCTGCCCGGCCTGGGCAGCCGGCTCGGTAAAGTTGTTGAGTCCGGCGTGCCAGTAGCGAGCGCCGATCCCCACATTTGCGTTGGGCGTCACGGCGTAGGACATCACCGTCTCGAGCTGAAAGCCGTGGCCGTACCCGCGAGAGGGCTCGGTGCCGAAGGTGAAGTAGTGCGTGTCGAAAGCTCTCACGTCGGAATAGGTGTAGGCGGCATCGACGGTCAGCTTGAGCGCCGGCGTAAACCAGAGATCGGCCACGGCGCCCGCGCGGACCGTGTGCAGGATGTCGCGCTCGGTGATGACCTTGACGTTGCCGGCGAGGACGCCGGCAGCTTCGCAGATCTGACCGCCGGGCACGGTCTGCCGGCAGCCCCATGCGTCGGCCAGTTCGCCGCGGTAATGATAGCCGACGAAGCCACCCAGGCGAAGGCGCGGCTCGGCATTGACGGGACGGGATTCGTAGAATGAATAGCCGACATCGAGATTGGCGTAACCCAGAAAGCCGCGCGTCTGGCTCTCCGTCTTCGTGTACGGCCCGTTGAAGAACGGCGGGAAATCCTCGTCGTTCATGGTGCCGCCGCTGATGCCGCCAAAGCCTCCATAGCCCTTCACGAAGAACTTCGTTGGGCTGTCGATCCGGAAGAAGACCTCTCCCGAATGCGTGCTCATGTTGTGATAGTCGAGCCGCGAAATGACCGGGGAAGATCGTGCGCCGCTGGTGTGCAAGTCGTAAGCCGTGCGGCCGATGCTGTACCAGTACCGTGCGCCGACCTCGATCTGCCAGGGATTGAACGGCTCGGCAGGCCTGATGGCCTTGATCGGCAGATCGGCGGCGAATGCCGGAGCGGTGAGGATGAAGAGGCCGGATGCGATGAATGCTGCCTTGTGCACGACGTCCCCGGACTGCCTGTCACGATGCCATGCGAATCGGAATAGGCATCCTGACGCCAATTGTCATGACTTGCCGAAACCGGGCAATCGGCAGTCTTGAACATGCAGCCTGTTCGCGAGGCGTTGTGGCAAGTGAGCACCACACGCGACGGCCACGACGGCCCAAGCCATAGACTTGGTCCGCCCGGCGCGCGGCGCGCGTCCCAACGCACGCCGCATGTCTTCAGCCGTCGTCTCGTCAGTAGGCGCGCTGCTGCGAATAGGCGTAGCGCGGGTTGATGCCGCAATAGGCCGACGTGCCGGAGGCGGAGGCCTGGCACTGCTGATAGCTCGCGAACTGGCAGTTGCCGGGATAGCCCCACATGCGGCCCTGCAGGCAATATCTGTCGTTTGCGGCGTGAGCCTGAGCCATCGGAGCCATCGCGGCCATCAGGGCCGCGAACGAGGCAAGGGTGAGGATGGTGCGGCGCATTTCGGTCTCCTTGAAGGATGGTTGGAAGAACAATTGACGAGAGAACACGCAGCGCGATGCGCGGGTTCCGGGATGGGCCCGACACTTTGTCGTATATGTCTTGGTGTCCGGAGTGGGCATTGCGTTCGACATGCGTCTATGATGCGCCAAGCAGCGGCGAGCAATGTGATCTCGGCCACAGTTCGCGGACGGCCGTTTGGCCTAACGTGATCGAACCCGCCCGCGTTGCTTTCCCTGAGGCTCATGCTGTCTCGTTCGGGTCAGGTCATTTTGGAGGTTCTCATGCAAAAATCATATTTGCTGGCCGCGACAGCGGCGCTGGCGCTCATCATGCAAACATCGCTCGCTCCGGCCCAGACCACGCCGGCTGCCGGCGGAACCGCCGCGCCCGCGGCAACGACCGTTGCGCCGGCCGCGACGACGGCGCCGGCTGCGGCCACCGACACATCCAGCCAGCCGACCGACGCCAAGAAGAGCGCGTCGAAGAAGCCGGCCAAGAAGAAGATGACGCGGCAGCAGGAAATCGATCATTCTGTCGACAGCGGCACCGTGCCCGCGCGCTATCGCAGCTCGGTGCCCAAGCAGTACCAGCAATATATCCCGTTCGATAAGCAATAGCCGATCGCACGGCGGCGCGACGCGATCAGCCGTTGCGCCGCCGGTGCCTGCCGAAGTAGGCCCTCGCCGATCGGCTGCCGATGTCACATCCCCGGTGGCGGTCCGCGGGCGCAATGCTAGAGTAGGCCGAATCCCGGGGGGAATGATGAGTGACGACGTGAAGGATGCTGGCCTCGTGGCCATGATCAGCAGCATCCTTGGAGGCAACAAGCGCGCAGACAGTGTTGCTCCACCGCCGCTCACCGAGGGGCCGCCGACAGTGCCCTCGAACGGAGCGGAAGCGGAGGCGGCGCCTGCCGCCCAGCCGAAATCGATCAAGCTGGAGGAAACTCCCGACCCTGCGCCGGCGGCCGTGGAGCCGGTCGGGCAGCCTGCAAAAATCGTCACGACGCGGGATGGCAAACAGTTGCTGCCGGCCGAAGCGATCGCCGATCTCGTGCTGGGCGAACTGCGCAAGCTGGAAGACTTTCCGGCGACCGGCGTCTCGGTCACGGTCTATGGCTACCGGCATTGGAACGCCATGATCACCTTCGCACCGTTCTCGACCAGCTTCCAGAACGCAACGCGGTTCCGCCAGGCCATGCCGGATCTCGTCTTCAAGCTCCGTCGTTTCGTCGAACTTGAGATATAGTCCGGAGCAATCGGCAGCGAGCGGCGTTGCCTTCCGGACAGTTCGACAGGATCTTTGACGTGAGCGTCGCCTTTACCAAGGAAGAAAGCGCCGAAACCGCGTCCGAGACGCTGTTGCCGGATCGCCCGGTCTCGCCGCATCCGAACCTCGTGACGGAGGCCGGCCTGCAGGCCTTGCAGGCGCAGCTTCAGCAGGCCCGCGAGGCCTATGAGGCCGCGCAGACAATTGAGGACGCCAACGAGAAGCGCCGGCAATCGGCGGTGCCGTTGCGCGACGCCCGCTATCTCGCCGAGCGCTTGCGCACCGCGCAGCTCGTTCCCAACCCGGCGTCGAACGACACCGTCGCCTTCGGCAGCACCGTGACCTTCAGCCGCGCCGACGGCCGGGTGCAGACCTATCGCATCGTCGGCGAGGACGAAGCCGACCCCAAGGCCGGGACGATCTCGTTCGTCGCACCGGTGGCGCGGTCGTTGATGGGGAAGGCGGTGGGTGACGTGGTCGGCGCGGGCGCGCAGGAGATCGAGATCCTGTCCATCGCCTAGCAGCACCCGACAATATCGCGGTAAACCGCGCTCTCGACAGCAGCAGTGTCATTCGCCTAATGCATGATCCGGACAAGCGCGAGGCCGTCGTCTCCGCCAAACAAAGCCTGATGGTTGGATGAGACGGTTTCTCACGGGAGCGTTGCCGTTCTACGCGCTGGCTGGACTGGCCGTGGGCATGTATCTCGTCCTTTATAAAACGAGCCTTTTCGACCTGAACGCCATCGTCCATGGCGCGACCGGGTCGGCATGGTTTCCGGCCTTCATGTTCGTCTGCGTGCTGCTGGAAGCGGTATTCCCATATTTCGGCTATTTCCCCGGCACGGCCCTGCTCCTGATGTCCGTGGCGCTCAGTCCGAAGGCCGTGGATGGCTCCGTCTTTGTCGCGGCGTGGCTCGCCATCATCGTGGGCGCCGTCCTCAGCTACGGACAGGCTCGTTTCTTCCGGCCGTTCCTGCAGCGGGTCGCCTCGAAAGCGGCCTTGCACCGGTGCGAATCCCTGTTCGATGCCTATGGCGCCTACGCGCGCATCGCGCTGTTCGTTCATCCCAACGCCAGCGCGATGTATTTCACCGCGCTCGGACTGCTCGGCCGCAATTTGACGCGAGAGCTCGCTTATCTCTGCGTGGGCGCTGCGGCCGCCGTCGGCATATTGTTCGTCATCGTGACCAGGCTGGTGTCGTCCGTCGGCCCCACCGACGATGGGGAATTGCAGCTGTTGCTCGCGGCAGCGCTGACGGCGATCGGCACGCTCGCTGGTCTCTACACGGTGTGGAGGACGAGGCGGACGGCGTGACGCGGCGCCCTCTTCATCGTCACTACGAAGAGCTCCAGCGACAAAGCAATCCAGGCTGCCACCGTGGAAGGATTTAGGATTGCTTCGCTGCGCTCGCAATGACGAATGATCGTTGCCTACGCCTCCGGCAGCTCGACGCCCGTCAGCTTGCTCAATCTGTCGATAAGCTCGTCCTGAAATTTCGGATCGGTCGCCTCACTCGCCGGCTGCTGCTGCGCGAGATGATGCCAATAGCGCCCGCTGACCAAGGCCGCAGGATCCTCGCTCGCCGCGAGCCAGCTCTGTGTCCGCGCTCCCGTCGCGATATCGACCGGCGCACCCGCGCCCCCCATCTTCGTGCGCACCCAGCCGGGATCGACCGCATTGCAGAGAACATCGGGCCAGCGCCGCGCCAACGCGAAGGCCAGCGCGACCACGTGCAGCTTGCTCTCGGCATAGGCCTTGGCTGAATCCCAGGGACGCCTGGTCCAGTCGAGGTCGTCGAGCGAGCCTTCTCCGCCTCGGTGCAATCCGCTGCTGAGATAGACCAGGCGGCCGGGCCGCTCGATCATCGCCGTGAGCATGTAGGGTGCAAGCGTGTTGATGGCGAGCGTCTCGGCGTGGCCCTCCGGCGTCGCGCCGCGGCCGGGCCGGGTGTAGACGCCGGCGTTGTGGATGATCGCATCCATGCGCCCGATCGCGTTGACCTGAGCGGCGATCGCCTTGGTCTCGGCCGCACTGCCGAGATCGCCGACCACGATCCCCTGGGCTCGCGACCTCAACTCGCCCAGCGCATTGCCGCGGTCGGACGAGCGGGCGTGCAAAACCACGCGGTGTCCGTCATCAAGCAGCGATTGCGCCGCGGCCCGGCCAAGGCCGTCGGTGCTGCCGGTGATGAAGACCATTGCCATGCGTCGCTCTCCGCGAAGTTTTCAGGCCGTGCCGATGCATCCGTTGCCGTTAGAACCTATCGCACAACGACGAAGGTCATTGCTCGATCCTCGGCCTGAGACGCCGGACCAAAGAATGTGACGCGAGCGGAGGAATTGAGGTTGATAACCCATTGATCCGACTGGCGTCGGCTACTGTGCATGGGGTTGTTTTCGCGATTTTGACTTGGCTGCGCCACGCGAAGCCTTTTGCCGAAGCGTGGTGGGCGCACAAGGGATCGAACCTTGGACCTCTCCCGTGTGAAGGGAACGCTCTCCCGCTGAGCTATGCGCCCGGGACCATCATGCCAACGGCCGGACTTTCCAGGCCGGCCGGCGCAGTGGAGCCCGCGATTTAGAAGTGCGGGCTTGAGGTGTCAAGTTTCCAGGCGCCGCGGAGCTGGAAAACCTCGGCCCGGTCGCGCCTTTTCGCTGGCCCGGCCGGATTTCGAGCCGCTTACGCGCCCTGCTGGCGGGCGCGGGAGGCGTGGGCCTGCAGCGCCCGGATCCGCTCGGCCAGCGTTCCGCCGCCCTCGGGCAGGCTCGGGGTGCCATTGCTCGCGGCGTCGTTGGCCGGACGCGGCGCCGGCTTCGGCGGCTGGCCGGCCTCGGCCGCCAGCAGCGCCTCGATCGGCGAGTTCGGACCTTCGAGCTGCATCGCGAGCTTTGCGACTTCGGCGGCGATGTCGTTGATGCGCTCGCGGAGCAGCGCGTTCTCCATGCGCTCGGTCGCCCAGGAGCTTTCCGCCTGCTGCTGGATCGCGTTGATGTCGCGCTGCAGCTTGGCGCGTTCGTCGCGGGTGGTGCGCAGCTGCTCTTCCAGCGCGGTCTTTTCCGCGCGCAGCGCTTCCGCGGCGGCCGACGATTTGCCGCCGCTCAAGGCCGCGATCTCGACGCGCAGCTCCTTGATGGTGCGCTCGTCGCCCTCGTGGAGCTGGCGGAGCTGGTTGTTCTCGTACTCGCGCTCGGCCAGCAGCTTGCCCTGCGTGGCGAGGCGGCCTTCGAGATCGGCGACGCGGCCGGACAGCATCTCGGCTTCCTTCACCTGTCCGATCAGCTGGCGATCGAGCTCGGTGACGCGCTGGCTCAGATTCTCGACCCGGCCGCGGGCATCGCCGAGCTCGCGCGTGGCGGTCTCGGATTCGGTCCGCTCCTGCGCCAGCCGCGCTTGCGTCGCGGCAAATTCCTTCTCGGCATCGCCGACGCGGTTCTTCAATTCCTCGATCTGGGCGCGCACGGCGACCAGCTCGACCTGGCGGCTCTCCGCCATCATCGAGCGGTCGGACAGCTCGGTGTTGATCTTGGCGAGTTCGTTCTGCTTGTCGGTCAGCGCGTTCTCGGCGGCGCGCAAGGCTTCCGTCTTGGCGTTGAATTCCTCTTCGGTGGCGCGGAGCTGCTCCTTCACCGCCTTCTCGCGCGCCTCCAGCGCGAAGATCGTGGCGTTCTTCTCGCCGAGTTCGATCTTCATGCGGTTGATGGCGTCGCTTTTCTTGCCGAGTTCGGCGAGCTGGCTCGTGGTCTTGTTCTTGAGCTGGTCGACGCTCATCTCGAGCCGCCGCGCCGACATGGCGAACTCGGCGCGAAGCTGGTCCTTGTCGGCCTGGATCTCCGCCATCGACAGCGGCGTCGCGGCCTCGAGCCGGCGCGTGGTCAGGCGCACGGCGCGGTTATGCACCAGCGGCACGATCGCGAGCCCGCACAGCATCGAGAGCAGGAAACCGATCGCCAGGTACATGATCGGTTCGACCATGGGCCAGAACTCCCAAGCTTAAGGAAAAATTCACCAACGACCATGCCATGGCGGGCCGGCAAAAAGCCAGCCCCGCTCTGTCGTTAACCTTGATCGTCCCCGGGTGGGAGGAGGGCAGCCTAGAATGGGTTCCAGGTCGCTCGCGGCGTGAATTTGAGATAGCCGATATTGGCACCCAGCCGCAGGCCGAGGCCGGAGCGGATCGGCACCAGCACGATGTTGTTGGCGGTGAGCGCCGTCATGCCGAAGCCGCCGATGATGTAGGCCGAGCCGTCGAGGCCGGCGAAGCGCTGGTAGATCGCGTTGGTGGCGGGCAGGTTGTAGACGAGTGTCATGGTGCGCGCGCCGTCGCCGCCCCAGTCGAAACCGAGCGAGGGACCCTGCCAGTAGACGCGCAGATCGCCGGCGTTCTTGGTGTAGAGCGTGCCCTCGCCATAGCGCAGGCCGGCGACGAACGCGCCGGAGCCTTCCTCGCCCAGGATGTAGCCGTTCGGCAGGCCCCATTGGCTGACCGCCTTCTCGATGATCGAGGCGAGGCCGCGCGAGACGTTGCCGAAGAAGCGGTGCCCGGCGCCGACCAACTCGTCCGGCCCGTAGGTGCTGGGCGTCGGGGTTCGCTGCGGCGGCGGCAGATCGGGCGGCGGCGCCGTCTGGGCCGAGGCCGGCACGATCCAGCCGACCATCGCGGCAAGCGCGAGCGCAGCAAGGCGTGATGCGAAAGTCATAAAAGAACCCCTGGTATCGAAACCGGTCGCTTCCTTAACCTGACGCCAACAGGCGCGGCTCTAGCTTGCGCCGGTGTCCCCTCGACTCGGATGTTATCCGCAGCAACTATGACGGCACAACGGCAGGAAGATAGCCCTTTGCGCCCCGGAATCGCCTTGATCGGCCTCTTCGTCTGCCTGCTGTCGGGCATAGTGATCGTCGGCCCGGTGCGGCCGGCCGAGGCCGCCACCACCGAGCGTGTCGTCGTCAACCGCTTCACCGGCGTTGCCATCGAGGGTTTCGACCCCGTCGCCTATTTCGTCGAGGGCACCGCCATGCAAGGCACGGCGGAGTTCGAGGCGAATCTCTGGGGCGCGGTCTGGCGCTTCCGCAACGAGGGCAACCGCGCCTCCTTCCTGGCCCATCCGGAAACCTACGGGCCGCAATTCGGCGGCTACGATCCCGCCGATATCGCCCGCGGGGTGACCATCGCCGGCAATCCCCGCTTCTTCGCCATCGTGGCGCAGCGGCTTTATTTGTTCAGCCGGGAAGCCAATCGCGACGCCTTCGCCAGCGACCCCGAGCGGTTCCTCTATGAGGTCAGCAAGCGCTGGCCGGCGCTCTACGACGAGCTGGGTCGGTAGCGGCTCTTCAGAATCTCGCGGCCTCCGGGTCGCCCCAGGCGATGAACTCCGGGATGATGAAGCCGCTCGCCTGCCGCTCACCGAAGCGCAACTCGCCGCCCTGGCCGTCGGTCACCCGGCCGCCGGCCGCGGTCACGACCGCGGCGCCCGCCCCGACGTCCCATTCACACGTGGGCCCGAAGCGGGGGTAGATGTCGGCGCTGCCTTCCGCGATCCGGCCGAATTTCACGGCGGAGCCGACGGTCCGTCTGACGGCGTTGGGCCTGTTGTTGATGAATGCTTCGCTCCTGGGATCGCCGTGCGAGCGGCTCACCGCCGCGATCCAGGGCTCGCCCGGCGCCGGCAGCTTGCGGGTGTGGATCGGCTCGGCCGCGCCGATGGTCGTGCCGTCAAACCTCACCCGCTCGGCGCCACGGCCGACGATGCCGCGCCAGAGCAGGCCGAGCGCGGGCGCGGCGACGATGCCCAGCAGCGGCACGCCTGACGTCACCAAAGCGAGGTTGACGGTGAATTCGTCACGACCAGCGACGAATTCCTTGGTGCCGTCGAGCGGGTCGATCAGGAAGAAGCTGCCTTCGAACGGCGGGGCGGCGAGCTCGGTTCGCTCCTCCGACAGCGTCGGAACGTCGCCCGCAAGCTGGGCGAGGCCGTCCGCGATGATGCGGTCGGCGGCGAGGTCGGCCTCGGTTACCGGCGAGCCGTCCTGCTTGCCGTCGATCCGCATCGCCGCGCGGTTGACGCCGAGGATCGCCTCGCCGGCCTTCACCACCAGCGCGGCGAGCGGCTCCATCAATCGGGATGCGGCCTCGGCGTCGATGATCCTCACCTGTGTGCCTCATTCGTCAGCAACAGTCGTCTCCCAGTTGATTCGTCCGCAGCCCTTTATGGCCGCTTCGAACCTATCGCAAGCTAGCTGCCACGGGCTGGCGAATGTTAGAACCCGCAGCATCCGTCAAGCATGCGTGATTCGCGGCGTCCAGCGCCGTGCATTTCAGGAACCCTCCAGGACCCCTTTATATGTCTGACGCCTCGTCGCCCGCGACCGCCACTGCTCCCGATATGCTCGAACTCGCAGCGCTGCTGTGCTCGCGGGTCTGTCACGATCTCATCAGCCCCGTCGGCGCCATCGTCAACGGGCTCGAAGTGCTCGACGACGATCCCAAGCCGGAAGATCGCGAATTCGCGCTCGACCTGATTCGCAAGAGCGCCAAGACCGCCTCCGCCCGGCTCCAGTTCTGCCGTCTCGCCTTCGGCGCCGCCGGCTCCTCGGGGGCGCAGATCGATCTCGGCGATGCCCAGACCATGGCGCGCGGCCACATCGAGGACGGCAAGTGCTCGATCACCTGGAATCTGCCGCGGCTCCTGCTGCCGAAGAACCGCGTCAAGCTGCTGCTCAACATGCTGGTCGTGTCCCAGCACACCATCCCACGCGGCGGCACGCTGACGATCGACCCGATCGGCGAGGGCGAGACGATGAGCTTTCGCATCACCGCGACCGGACATAATGCGCGCCTGCCGCAGAACATCTCCGAGCTCTTGAGCGGCGAGCGCGGCCCAGCCGCGGACGCGCATGCGATCCAGCCTTATTATACGCGGCTGCTGGCACAGGCCTGCGGGCTCACGGTGACGCTCAAGCCGGAAGGCGAAGCCATCATCATTAGCGCTTTGTAAACGCGCGCAGCGCCCGGCGTCTTAATCAAATCTTTACGAGGCGCTTCGGCTTGTCCGGAGCGCCTTGTCTTTTTGTTGGTTCCGTTCTTTTGCACATACTCAACCAATATTAAACGCTTTGCGGTGAAGCTGGCCCCATTCTGAATAGGCGCATCACGAGTCGTGCGTGCCCTCCCTGTATGAAGGCCTGTTTTCATGGATGATCTGTTGCGGGAGTTTTTGACGGAGACCAGCGAGAGCCTGGACACCGTGGACAATCAGCTGGTGAAGTTCGAGCAGGAGCCGAACAACGCCA
>JAESGJ010000137.1_pt1 | contig 106429 bp, 88 predicted proteins | sample 9266241 | NCBI WGS metagenome assembly JAESGJ01 (sample SAMN14514841, study PRJNA621669) | algae metagenome | isolation source: Brasilonema octagenarum HA4186-MV1 and co-occurring heterotrophs from wet... | place: USA: Manoa Valley, Hawaii | collected 2009-07-20 | reverse complement strand
CGATGCTGATAGTCACTGATTGAATGTCCTCCATGCTTGCCTCTAATGTAGAATACATTCAATTATATAGGCATTCCGGAAGAGTTGCCTAGATATACCCAGAAATTATCTTTCAGTTCCTAACCCCTATCCGCCTCCGGCACCTTTCCCCTTATAAAGGGGAAAGGAAAAAGCCACAAGTTCTTGAATTACCCACTCATTCGCGCAAAACCTCACCCTGCCCTATCGGGCATCCCTCTCCTTACTAAGGAGAGGGAAAGATTTTAGCGCCGATTCAAGCGAGGGTGAGGTTTTGAACGAGATATGTGTACACCGTAGCCTTGATAAGGGGGACGGCGTTAGCGGGGGGGTAAAATATATTGCAGCTATCGCTATACCACGCAAGCTATCACAAAGAAACGGTGTCAATATTGCTCTCTATTATACCTCAAATATGTGAGTTTAAGCTCATCTGGCTGGGTGAAACAGTTTCACCCACTTGGATCGCCTAAGTGCGTGAGGTTAAATTTTGTTAAAAAAGGGATTCTAGTACTAGAGAAGATTGATTGCACTAATTCACTCTAGTTAAGAGAAACCTATGAAACTTACAAAATTACTCGCTTCTACAATTGCTGTTGCTTCCGTTGTTCTTTCTGCAGGTATTGCTTCAGCTCAAAACGTTCCAACTCAAGAAACTGCAGCACGTGGTATGAACGGTAGCTACGTTGGTGCTGGTGTTTCTGCTGGCGTCACCAATGGCGGACGACAAAATGATGCGGCTACATTCGGTGGAAACGTTCAAGGACGGTACGCTGTTCCGAATGCGCCTGTTTCTGTTCGCGGTTCTGTTTTGTTTGGTGGTGATTCAACGGCAATTATACCAACATTAACATACGATGCCCCCATCGCGAAAAACACTAACGTTTACATCGGTGGTGGTTACGCTTTTCAGACTAATGAAGGTTATGCAAGCCAATTGGGAAATAAAAATGCACCTGTATTAACCCTTGGTGCAGAAACACAAGTTGCGAAAAACACCGTCATCTATGGTGATGCTAAGTGGGGTATTGACGCTTATAGGGGCAGTGATTCTGACGCCCTTAGCTTACAAGCCGGGGTTGGTTACCGCTTCTAATCCTTCATAGTCAGTAAAGAAGGATTCTGATGCGAAATCACAAAATGTATAGGAGTAGTGAAGCTTTTCCTCTGATTTCAGGAGCTTCACTGCTCCTTCGCTATTTTTGCAGTCATGAATACAAGTATCGGATTGAGCAACAAAATTGTATAACATGAAAAAGCATTCTATGATTCTGAATGTATTACCATGCTGCAAAATCCTGTCATTCGCGCCGCTGTTGCAATCAGTCTTGGCGCAATTGGTGGAGCGCTTTCGCGCTATTATCTCGGTTTATGGTTCAATCAGCTTCTTGGTACAGGATTTCCCTACAGCACACTGATAATTAACATCAGTGGTTGTTTTGTGATGGGTTTGTTTACCACATTATTAATAGGAGCATTAAGAACGATTTCTCTTGATACCCGACTGTTAGTCACCACCGGCTTTTTAGGGTCTTATACCACGTTTTCAACTTATGAGTTAGATACAGCCAAGCTGCTTCAACAAGGTAGCTTAGAAATTAGTTTGTTCTACTGGTTTTGTAGTGCTGTCTTAGGAATGGTATGTTTTCAGTTAGGAGTCATCTGCGCTAAATTTTTCCAGATTAGAAACGAATGATAATTCATCAGGATATCTGCAAATAGACTTGTGAAAAAATGACATCCAAATCTAAAACGAATCAAAATTTATATTAGTCTTCCTAACAAAATTCCCAGTTCTATACTAATCAACCCTAATAACGGACTACCCAACCAATAAAGTAAAGCAGTTTTATAGCCTCTAGCTTGTAACACATTTGAGGTATCTAGGGCATAAGTAGAAAAAGTAGTGTATGATCCTAAAAATCCTACAGTAACTAATAATTGCACAACCTGAGAAATCCCAAACTTGGATGTAAGGGCAGTAAAAAAACCCATCAAAAAAGCCCCAGTTATATTAATAAAAAAGGTTCCATAAGGAAATGCTGTCCCGAAGCGAGACGTAAAAAATAAAGTAAGATAATAACGACTTAGGGCACCTGGAATTGCTCCTAAGCTAATGGCAAGAATAGTAGAAATAGCAGAATTCATATAAGTCTATAACTGGTTTTTTCTATTTTTAATTAGTGCATTTAACTCAAGATATTAAGTTTTTACACTTGATTTTAGTCAGTTATAATATACAACGAATCTGGCAATATGTGAATGCTTTTATAAGATGCCCCTGTTCTAGCTATTTTTATCAGTTATCAGTTACCAGTTATCAGGCAGGAAACGGACTCGTCCACCCCTTGTTCACTGTTTACTGTTCACTGTTCACTGATTTAATGTTTAATATTCAAATTTAGAACATAACTTCCCACTAGGAGATCTCCCACCCACAATTCATATTCGATAGATAAATTCTCTGGCAAAGGGTGTCCGCTCACTGTTAGATGACGCGTAAAATTCCGCAAGCGAATAGGTTTATTTGGTTGTTGTGAATTTTGTTGTTCTAAATCATTTGGTAACCAATAGTAAGTGGTGCCAGAAACGCCCTGTTGCCAAATGTGACGGTAACTCATTTGAGCGTTACCTTGCATAGTCATGACGACTCGTTTTGGAGAAATCTCAAACCACAAGATTCGGCGACTGGTGTTGACATCAGCATTACTTTGCTCTTGGCTATCTATACTCTCTGGACTGAAAAAGTTTGTCATTTCACAATCTGTGACAGGTGGTGCAGTCAGTACTATATGGAATCGATTACGATCCTTCTGATGCAGTGTCACCGGAGTTTCCACAACAGACCAAATTGGTAGGTCTGCGGACATAAGTGATACAGATACTGACTTGCAATGATGAGTTATCATGGGAGTGATCAGGGGTAAAAACAATATTAAAAAGATTTTCTTAATACACCTCTACTTATCTCATAGGTGAAAGCAAGAGTGACTTATGCACTAAAATCATTCTGATAAGTAGAGCAACATTGAAAAGCGTAAAATAGAGTCTTTGCGATTACTTAGCTCGACTCGAAACGTGGAGCGAATTAATGACATTTTACGTTTAATTAGGTTAAGCTACTTAACATCTGCTTCATCATGTTTGCAAAATGTCAAATATAGTAATCCGGTTTGGTTTATAAACGAACTCGTTAAGGTAGGGAACAGGGAACGCTTAACAGGGAATAGGGAACAGGGAACGCTTAACATAAACTGTACCTAGCTGAGCAAAAATTAAATAGGGATCCTATATATAGAATGTTAGGATATAAGACACTCTTGTAAATGCTATGTCAAATCCATGACTGAGGTGTGACGATTTTGATGAGAAGCGATCGCCCGTATATGGCACGGCTGAGGTTGGTACCACTGAGGTTGACATTGGCTTGGGAGATACCAAGGCTTACGATTTTTTGAAGTGCTTGAATTCTTGCCGGACTATTGGGCTTTCCCTCAGCAGCATCGATGGTTGCCCGAAGTTGGTTTATTTCTTCTATTTCTCTTGCAATAACAACTCTCACGAAAAGAGCTAAACTCAACAGAACAATCAAACCCAGTCCAATGAACTTGATTCGATGATTCCGTCTGTGTTTCAAGCTTCCTCCTTTAGCGTCTCGGTTCATAAGCTTCACGGAATGCGGGAAACTCAGACCTTTCAAGGCTGAGAGGGAAGCGACACGCGCGGTTTTAACCGCCGTGGCATTTCTGTTGAATTAATTGTATCAAGTACTTATTTCTTTGCTATACTGGGATGAGTTACAACAGACCCGCAATGCAAACTATATCTGTAAAATGCAAGCTTCAAGTCCGTGTAGAGTTACGCTCTGAAATAGATCGTACTTTACAGGGATTTTCTGATGCTTGTAACCAGATATATGAAGTTGCGAAACAGGAAGATTGCTGGAATACAACTAAGCTTCACCACAAGGTCTATAAGCCAGTGCGTGAAGCTACAGGATTGAAAGCAAATCATGTTTGTCAAGCAATCCGAAGGGTACTTGGAAATGCCAAAGCAGTTAAGCAGGTTCACAGATTTAGGCCAACATCTATAAACTTAGACGCCCGAACTTTTAAATATAGTGAGGAACTGCAATCTGTTGGTATAACCTTGATTGGTGGTCGTGAATGGTTTAGCCTTTCTATTGGTAATTACCAATTGGCATTACTTAAAGGACAAATCCCCACATCTGCAACACTTAATAAAACTAAACGGGGCGATTACTACATCAATATCTGTGTTGACTTACCCATTGAACCAACAGGTAAGACGCCCAAAGTAATCGGTGTTGATCTTGGGCGGACAGATATTGCGACTACCTCTACGGGGAAGTCGTGGAGCGCAAAACAAATTCAAAATACTCGTGACCGATACAGTAAGGTTAGAGCTTCTGTTCAACGCAAACGCAGCAGAAACAGTCGTAGACTGCTTCGCAGGCTCTCTGGCAGGGAACAGCGGTTTCAGAAGTGGCTAAATCACAATATCTCGAAGCAATTAGTCGAAGAAGCAAAATTAGCTAGCGCTGCCTTGGCTTTTGAAGATCTCACCGGAATCCGGCAGAGCCTCAACGAGCAACCAAGAAGCAAAACTGAACGGCGTCGGACAAACAATTGGGCTTTTTATCAGCTGCGATTATTTGTTCAATACAAAGCTTTGATTGCTGGAGTTCTAGTTGTGTTTGTGCCACCTGCATACACATCCAAAACTTGTTCTCAGTGTGGTCACGTGCACCCTCAAACAGATAAAAAGAAATCGTATCGTAATCGAAAGCATTTTAAATGCGGTCACTGTGGATACGATGCTGATGCTGATATTAACGCGGCTAAAAATATTGCTGCTTTGGGGCACCCCGTAAGCGTGCCCCAAAGTCCGGGGATGACGTGCCAATTATTTTGCACTGTCGATCTGGGCTAAAGCTCAGTGTCTTTAGACCTGAGTTGCTTACAAACCTGATTAGCACGTTTTTGCAGCGTTCCCTTGACTCCACCAAGTCGGGTATATGTGGAGAGCGTTAATTTTTCGTCTTCTCGTTGTTGACAAATTTCTTTGAGTGTGTATTGCAACAACGGCAAGCTTCCTGGTGAACCTTCCACATCAGCAAGAATTTGGTTAACGAGTTCTGGCTCAACTTCCAAATTTACCTGTTTAGCAGGTTCGACAATTGCCTGTCTCAACTCTTCTGAGTTCATGGGCGTGACTGTCACCAAATTTTGCTGAATCTGCTGTGCCAGTCCGCTATACTCTTGCTCGGCGCACTTGCCAAAAAAATCTGCTCGCATCGTCAGCACCAAACAGAGTTTATCGCCTGTCTTCTCCAAAGCACCCAACAGGCACTCAAAAAACTGCTGTCGTTCTGTGTCTTTGCACAGGGTAAAAACTTCCTCAAATTGATCGACTACCAGCAGCACTCGCTTGCTGTCCGCAGTGTCAATCAAATATTTTAACCCCTCAGCGTTCTTGGCAATCAATTCCTCTGCTTTTGCTAACTGGGATGCCCGATCAATCCCTGATAACTCCGAATCCACAAAGGCAAGTGCTAAACTTTGCAGTGGATGCTCACCTGGTTGAAAAATCTTGATTTGCCAAGTCTCACTGCCTGACAACCGCCGCCCCGACTTCAACTGATAAAGTAATCCTGCCCTAACGACACTTGACTTGCCACTGCCAGATGCTCCCAGCACTGCCAGGAAATTCCCTGCTCGCACTTTTTCTATGAGTTGGTCTGTGAACGCTTGTCTACCGTAAAAATACTGAGCATCTTCTGGAGTGCAATCAAAGTATTGCAACCCCCGATAAGGGCAAATACTCGTGACAACTGAATGACTAGACTCAATATTTGGCGCTTTCCAAATGCGTGTTAGGTTAATTGCACCACCGGAATTAGCAAACAAGGGACGCTGGGGGAATGCTTGTAAACGTTGATTGAGAATAGAAATGAGAGTGTAATTTGTCACCCACGTGCCGGAATTGCGTTTGGGGTCAAGTGCTTGCAGTAAAGCGTCTGTCAGCACACTATGATTGCTACTAATCGTCTCATAAGCAACCTCAAACTCTCTTGATGCAGCGATAAAACACCTATCTCTTCCTTTTCCCCTATCTCCCGGATCGGCTTCAGCAAAATTCAGCAACTCACCACTGTAACAGCAATCCAACCAGATAATCTGCTGTCTGATTGGACTTTCTTGCAGTAGTTCGCGCAGCCATTTCAAGCGAATTCCCCAGTTTCCCAAATCTGGGTTGACATCGCTGGTAGCGAGAAAGCCTTCCTGAATTCCTTTATTTTTACGCAATCCATGACCAGAAAAATATAGCAGCGCAGTATCTGGAATATTTTTGCCTTCTGGCTTAAATAGTTGGACGATCGCTTCTTCGAGTTGAGTTAATGTAACTTGGGTTTTCTGACCAACGCGAATTGTGTTATTCTGCTTATCCTTAACACCAGGTAGGCGTTTGACGTTAAATTCGCCGTAATCTTGTAAGAGAGTGGCAATCGCCTCCGCATCTTGTGCAGGTGCTGTCAAAGCAGTTAAACGCTCATAACTATAAGTATTAATTGCAACTACCAAAGCGTCTCGGCTCATAGAAGACAGCTTCGCTCCAGTTTTATAGAGTTATTAAACAGATACAGCAATCCTAGATAGATCATGAACAAAAAATAGAAAAACGAACCGCAAAGACGCCAAGGACGCCAAGAAAAGAAAGAGAAGAGGAAGAAGGTGTTTACATCCTATTCAGGAAGGCTGTACGATATCGAGTCAATCTTTTCAGTATAAATACAGTAGTATTATGATAATTTATTTTATTCTTTGAAATTAGCAATTCTTGCTATGACTAAACTTACACCCATCCAGTTAGATGACAACACGATTATTTATATTGAAGCCACAGACGACGTGAACGTTCCCTTAGTTATCGCTGAAGAACCCGCAGAGGAAGAGGAAGAAGCACTGATTGACAAGGGAATCAGTCCGGAAGCTGTGCGCAAGCAAATTGTGCAAAATTTTCAGATCATTCATACCACGATTCGTGCTTACACGGTTTGTAGCCTGAATGCATTTAAGCAACTTCCCATCCCAGGAGTCAACAAAGTGACTTTAGAGTTTGGTATCGAATTGGGTGGAGAAGCAGGCATACCTTATGTGACAAAAGGGACTGCTAAAAGTAACTTGAAGGTTACCGTTGAGTGTTCATTTCCCAAGGAAATAACATAATCTTCTAACTCTGAGGTAATTCACCAAAGCGTTCGCGATAACGAGCTAACAACGCCTCCGCTTCTGCTGCAGCTTCCTCTGGCGTGGGGATAAGTTGTCCATCAACTGAGAAAAAACGCAATTGTTGCTGATGAATACGTGACTTTTGACTTGATACTTTTGACTTGTTTTGCCCTTACACCCTGCCCAGAGGGCATTGAAACTCTTACGAAATATTAAGGAACATTGCATTTATATCAAATCTGGAAACCATAGCGCGAAATTAGCCAAAAGAGCGTGATACCATTCTCTCGGTGAATGTCAAGATTGGGAGAAGACCTTTGACACTACGGGTTGCTGTTGTTGGGTCCGGTCCAGCTGGTTCGTCAGCTGCAGAAACGCTAGCCAAAGCCGGAATTGAAACCTACCTCTTTGAGCGCAAGCTAGACAATGCTAAGCCATGTGGAGGTGCAATTCCCCTGTGCATGGTGAGTGAATTTGACCTGCCGCCGAATATCATTGATCGTCAAGTGCGCAAGATGAAAATGATTTCACCCTCAAATCGTGAGGTTGATATCAATCTAGTAAATGAAGATGAATATATAGGAATGTGCCGCCGTGAGGTGCTGGATGGTTACCTGCGCGATCGTGCGGCAAAACTAGGGGCAAATCTCATTAATGCCACTGTTCATAAACTCGATTTTCCCACCAATAGTACAGACGCCTATACCATTCATTACCTAGATCATACAGAAGGTGGTGCTCTGGGTATTTCTAAAACTCTGAAAGTAGATGTGATTATTGGGGCAGATGGGGCGAATTCCCGCATTGCGAAGGAAATGGATGCTGGGGATTATAATTATGCGATCGCCTTCCAAGAGCGTATTCGTCTACCCAAAGACAAAATGGTCTACTATGAAGACCTCGCGGAAATGTATGTCGGCGACGATGTGTCTCCTGACTTCTACGCTTGGGTGTTCCCCAAATACGACCACGTAGCAGTGGGTACTGGTACGATGCAGGTTAATAAAGCCCGCATCAAACAATTGCAAGCTGGTATCCGTGCCCGTGCTGCCCGTAAGCTGATTGGTGGTCAAATTATTAAAGTAGAAGCACACCCCATTCCGGAACATCCTCGTCCTCGTCGCGTTGTCGGAAGAATCGCTTTGATAGGTGATGCTGCTGGTTACGTGACAAAATCGTCTGGTGAAGGCATTTATTTTGCTGCTAAGTCCGGACGTATGTGTGCCGAAACTATCGTAGAGACATCCAACGGTGGTAGCCGCATTCCTACAGAAGCGGATCTGAAGCTGTACTTGAAGCGCTGGGATCGCAAATACGGACTCACCTACAAGGTGCTGGATCTCCTACAAACCGTATTTTATCGTTCTGACGCCACCCGTGAAGCTTTTGTAGAAATGTGTGATGATCGCGATGTCCAACGTCTCACTTTTGACAGCTATCTCTATAAGACAGTTGTCCCAGCCAATCCCATCACTCAGATGAAAATTACAGCTAAGACAATTGCTAGCTTACTTCGCGGTAACGCCCTTGCTCCCTAAAAGCAACATGACAAAGTTGTGACAAAGACGACTGCGTCACTTTCACAATGAACAGTTATTTGTTATCAGCAAGTAGTTATCATGTCATCCTCTTAATGGATACAGGAAAATGCCAATCAGTGCTCACAAATTATTTTTTTATAAAAAAAACGCTGATTGAACTGATAACAGATGACTGTTCACTATTATCTGAGTATGATTTTTAATTTTCTTTCATAACAAAGTAATAAAATTGAAGCTGGATGATTTCTTCTTAATACTAATTATTTTTTCAAACCCTTATCTGAAGCTGATTATAACCAAGACTCCAACAAAATTGCTTTGATAAGATTTGAAAAAGTTATGCAAAGATTTCACAAAAACTTTATTAATCTATTGGCAAAATTTCTATAAATTTATTAAGGTAGACTGGGTACTTATTTGAAAAAAGCTCCTGTATAGGAGTGAAAGCCTAGCCATGAAACTAAGTTCAGTTTTTGCTGCTACTTTGTCTACTTTTGCTGTGACTTTGATCACAGCACTTGGTTTCCCCAATCAAGCTCAGGGTCTAACTATTTTAGGCAACTCGAGTGGTATCTGGGGAACACCTGATCCAGGGAGCAATACTGACCCGGTTTTTTCCGGTGTGGGAATGAATTCATTTACTTGGGGACGTCCTCATCCAGATGATTTTGAAAACAACTATGGAACTCCTGCAAATCAGCTAACCTTTACTGGAAATCCTTTTTGGGCAGACGATGTTGGTTCGCTGTTTAAGGTGGGCGATCTAGAGTACTACAATGGCAAGGTTGAGGAAAGCACGAGTGTTGATTCCGTGCCTTTAAATCTCACTCTATCATTCACTAATCCTGGTACTTTCAGGGAAGTTTTCAACTTCGGCTTTCAGCTAGTGAATACACCGAACTTAGGACTCAATCCTGAGGACGATGCAGATATTGTGTATATAAAGGACAACTTTAGTACTCGCAGTTTCAATTTTGAAGGAAACGAATATCAACTGAATTTAATTGGCTTTAGCCAAAACGGTGGAAATACACCTGTTAACAAATTTAGCGTTTTAGAAGGTGATAGAACTACAGCAGGCATTTATGCCAGAATGACTCGGATAACACCAGCAAAACAAACTCCTGAGCCAGCAGGTATTGTTGGATTATCAGTGTTAGGCATCTACCTTGTGACTCATAAGAAATCCTTGGGTGTAAAAAAAAGAATAGGCTAAGGTAAATTCACACGTAATTTACCTCATTTATAGCCAGGGCTTTACATCCCTGGCTATTGATTTTGGGAAAGTTAACAACAGGGCCAGGGCGTAGGTGAGACAGGGCTGCGGGAGGGTTTCCAACGCCAGATACCTCTGTCGGGAGACCCTCCTGCAGTACTGGCTCCTCCGCAGGCGACTGCGTAAGCGTAAGCGCACGCCCAGAGGGCGTTCGCGTAAGCGTGTCCCTTTGGGACTTACGCGTAGCGTCTCCGCAGGAGATACCCGAAGGGGCGCAAGGGAGAGGAATACAGTCGGGGCTTGAACCTACGACTGATTAAAAGCGTCCAACTTTGGCGATATGGACGGGGCCTCAAACCCTTGCTCCACTTCGTTCCGCAGCAGGGGGGAAATAAGAGTTAATAGACGATCATTCTTTTTTCCCCATGCTCCGTTCGGCTGAGCGGAAGCCGAAGCCCTACTCCCTTCCCGCCTGCTTCTTTTGGTGAATAGTCCGTTCTCTGGAGTGCCTACAGCAGCGCCTTGCGGTGATTAAGCGTGCTGTGTGTCCGTTTGGGACTAACAAAGTAGCGTCTGTAGAGGAGATACGCGCAGAGTCAAACGAATTGGTTACACCACATACTATTGACACTCTCTCATTTTCCGTAGCGTAGAGTGTCAATTTTTTGAGTGAACAACTCAAGTGATAAGTCAATTGAGGCTAACAATCTATCTTGGGAGCGCAAGAATGAGTTTATCCTCTATCTACTGAAACCACGCCCCCCTTTGGACTCGCTTCCAAAGCGATATCTAAAGACACCTTTGGGCAAGTTAATCTATCAGCTTTGTGCAGAATCAGTATCTCGCTTATTTGGCTATTGTTACTGAACTCCTGATGTTGCAGAAGCACCTTCAGTTGACTGAGGTAAACTGGGCAACTCTAAGCAGTAACCTGCACCATAGACCGTTTTGATATAACGGGGATGGCGGGGATCAGGTTCTAGTTTGGTTCTCAGGTGGCGGATGTGTACGCGAATGGTTTCTATATCATCATCTGGATCATAACCCCAAACTTCCCTAAGAATTTCACTTGGAGAAACTGTCTGACCGTGGCGTTGCAGCAAGCAGTGTAGAAGTTCAAACTCCAAGTGAGTCAATTTTACGGTCTGAGTGAACCATATCGCCTCAAAGCGTTCTGGAACCAAGGTTAGCGGTCCATAGTTCAAAATCTCACTGTGCTTTGCAGCTTGAGGAATTCGATCCGTACGTCGCAAGAGTGCTCGCACCCGTGCCAACATTTCTTCAACCTCAAAGGGTTTTGTCAGATAATCATCTGCACCAGCGTTGAAGCCTTCGACTTTATCCTGAGTTTGGCTCAAAGCCGTTAACATCAACACGGGAATCTCGGCAGTACGCTCATCCCTCCGCAGGCGTTGGCAAACAGTAAATCCATTTACCCTAGGCAGCATCAAGTCGAGCATAATCAAATCTGGCTGTAGCTGGAGAGCAAGCGCCTGACCTTTGATGCCATCTTCAGCTTGGCTGACATCATAACCAGCCATTTCTAAGTTGACGGCAACGAGTTCTGAAATTGCGGCATCATCGTCTATGACAAGAATCCTCGGCATTATTAAAAATTTATTACTACTGATTAAGGATAATTAAGAACCTTTGGTAGATACAAAGATTGCTGTATTGATTATAAAAAATATTTTAAATCTAATATAAACATTAAAATTAAATGATTGTGGTGCTAAACCCAAACTATACTAAAAAACTGTCCTAATGTGTTACTGCTCTTACAGTCCACCGTGGTTTTTGCAAGACGGTACCGTCCAGACTGTCTACACCGCTTTGTGGGCTAGTCGTGATTGGGAACGTACAACACAAAATCCAGAGCCGCCTTATGAAGAAAAAATATTTGTGGGTGCCAAAGGGGTTCCTATCTTTGGCTGGGTAGCCATCCCTGACAATGCTCATGGCACTATTGTCGCCACTTACGGCATTACAGGCGATTTGGACAACCAATGGTACCTCAAGCTATTGGGACGTAAAGCATATGCTCAAGGGTATGCTGTAGTACTGTTTGATTGGCGTGCTCATGGTAAGACAGCTCTGTTGTCGCCAACGTTAACAAGTGACGGGTTGTACGAGGGAGAAGATTTTGTTCGCATCGCAGCAACTGCCAAAGCAATGGGATGCCCAGGAAAATTTTGGTTTATGGGGTATTCTCTGGGTGGACAATTGGCGCTATGGGCAGTTAAGGCTGCGGTGGAACTCGTCAAAGAAGATGCGGATTTAGGGCTAGAAGATAGCGAGATTGGAGGTGCTGCTGTCATTTGTCCAAGTTTGGATTCAAGGCGATCGCTTTCTTTTCTGGTCAAACATCCTGTGGGAAAATATTTAGAAAAATCGATCGCACGCCAGTTGAAGAAACTCGCATGGCAAATTCATGATGCTCATCCTGGAACTATTGAGCCTGAAGCGATTGAAAGAGCTAACAGTATCTGGGGTTTTGACGACGAACTCGTGATAAGGCGGTTGGGTTTTCCTACAGTAGATGCTTACTACGACGCAAGCAGCGCTTTACCACTTCTGCCAAACCTGACAAAACCGACTTTAATTATATACGCTGAAGACGATCCGTTTTTTGAGCCTGTTATTATACCAGAGATGCAAGCCGCTTGTGTTAGTAACTCAAAGATAGATTTGTTGCTGACTCGTTACGGTGGTCATGTAGGATATATCAGTAGTAAAAAGTGTCAGCGCCAAGCACAAGACCCCGATCCGTGGTGGGCGTGGAATAGAATTTTAGAGTGGATAAATCAGCACACAAAGAGTGTCAATCAGCCGATGTGAGAATGATGTACCCTCTCTAATATATGGTTTCCATCTAGGGTGTATCCAAAACAAGTCGTTTCCAATGAGTGACAACCTGAAAAACCAGGCTCACCGATATTGCAGCGCCCCAATAATATGTCGTCAATGAAAACTCCTATATATCTCAATGAAAACTCCTATAAATAAGACTGAAGTAATTGCTTTAGTTTAGATATTATATTAGACTAAACGGTTTAGTTTGACAGGCAATGGAACCATAACTATGCTTGAACACTCGAACCTAGAGGGTTCATCTGAGCTAAAACCTACATTTCGTCTACCAATTCTATTAATTATACTTGCAATTATAACATCAGGTGGTATCAGTGTTTATACAGTACAAAGATTTCAGAATGAGGCTAAAGCAGCCAAACAGCAAGCAGCACCTGTAGTAAAAGTCACAACAGTAACAGCCTTAGGACGATTAGAGCCAAACGGAGAAATCATAAAACTTTCTGCACCAGCATCAGCAGAAGGAAGTCGGGTGGAACAGTTGCTTGTGCGGGAAGGAACTAAGGTGAAGCAAGGGCAGCTGGTTGCGATTTTGGATAGTCGCGATCGCCTGAGTGCAGCAGTAGCAGAAGCACAAGAACAGGTACGAGTCGCCCAAGCAAATCTTGCCCAAACCAAAGCGGGTGCCAAAAAAGGTGAAATAGACGCACAAAAAGCAGCGATCGCTCGCCTGCAAGCACAACAAGACACAGAAGTTCTAGCACAACAAGCAACTATTGCCCGCTTAGAGGCAGAAAAGAACACGCAAATCGAGGCACAAAAAGCAACCATTGCTGAATTGCAGGCACAGCTAAACAATGCCTTGGCAGAATACCGACGCTATCAAACACTTTATCAACAAGGGGCGATTTCTACCTCGTTCCAGGATACCAAGCGCTTGAGTTTGACTACAGCGCAGCAAAAAATAGTAGAAGCACAAGCAAACCTCAAGCGCATCGATTCATCCGGAGAACAACAACTGGCAGAAGCACGAGCAAACCTCAAACGGATTCAGACATCTCGCGATCAAGAACTACTCGAAGGTAGAGCAACCTTAGCTAAAATTGCAGAAGTCCGCTCTGTGGATGTAGCAGCAGCACAGGCACAAATAAATCAAGCCATAGCGGCTGTCAAAAAAGCAGAGGCAAATCTAAGACAGGCTTTTGTGCGATCGCCCCAAGAAGGAGAAGTCTTCAAAATTCATAGCCGTCCTGGAGAGTTAGTCTCTAATGACGGTATTGTCGAGATGGGGCAAAACGCTCAGATGTACGCAGTTGCAGAAGTTTACCAAAGTGACATCAATAAAGTACGTTTGGGGCAACGAGTACGGCTACTCAGTGATTCTGTAGCGGGTGAATTGTCAGGGATTGTAGATCGGATTGATTCGCAAGTTCTACGGCAAAACGTGATCAACAGTGATCCCACAAGCAATATTGACTCCAGAATCGTGGAAGTGCACGTAAGACTTGATCAGCCATCCACCCTCAAAGCTGCTAAATTCTCGAATTTGCAAGTCAAGGCGGTGATTTCACTGTGATTGGACTGATAACCCAGCAAATTCAGCAACTAAGGGGGCGAACACCACTAGGATGGCTGCAACTGAGTCACGAAAAAGGGCGCTTTTTAGTAGCATTAGCAGGAATTGCCTTCGCTGATGTTCTCATGTTCATGCAACTGGGGTTTCAAAGTGCCCTGTTTAACAGTAACACCAGACTGCATACTGCCATGCAGGCAGACATTTTTTTAGTCAGTCCCCAAGGACGTAACCTGGCATATTTGACGACATTTCCTCGACGGCGATTATTCCAAGCGATGGATATACCAGGAGTAAAGTCAGCGGAGGGAATGTATCTTGGCTTTCTTGATTGGAAGAATCCGGAAACGCTTAAGAAAAGTGGAGTGCTTGTAATAGGAATTAATCCTAATAAGCCAACCTTTGATTTACCGGATGTTAACCGTCAATTAAATGTTCTCAAGCTACCGGATACAGTTTTATTTGACCGTGGTTCTCAAGGAGATTACGCCAAGATCATAGCCCAAATCGAGCAAGGGAAATCTGTTACCACCGAAATAGAGCGGCGGACACTCAATGTTAGTGGCTTATTTAAAGTCGGGGCTTCCTTTATTGCTGATGGTAGTTTGATAACCAGCGACCAGAACTTTTTGCGACTCTTTCCCAGACAACAAGCAAACAGCGTGAATCTTGGTTTGATTCAGCTACAACCAGGTTCTGACCCACAGAAAGTATCAAATATTTTGAAATCTTATCTGGGGAGTAGTCAGGATGTCAAAGTCTTCACAAAAGAGGAATTTGTTCAATTTGAGAAAGACTACTGGCAAAAAAGTACTCCCATCGGCTTTATCTTTAGCTTGGGTGCAGCAATGGGGTTCACGGTAGGGGTGATTATCGTATATCAAGTCCTTTCTACCGATGTGAATGCACATATGAAAGAATACGCCACTTTCAAAGCAATGGGGTATCGCAACGCTTACTTGCTAGGAGTGGTGTTTGAAGAAGCAATCATTATGGCAGTATTAGGTTTTCTACCTGGCATCAGTGTATCCCTGGGACTATATGCTCTTACTCGCAACGCTACCAACTTACCAGTGTTGATGACAATAGCACGAGCCATTCAAGTACAGATGCTAACCATAATCATGTGTATGATATCTGGGGCGATCGCCACTCGTAAAGTCCAATCTGCTGATCCCGCTGATATGTTCTAAATTCGGCGTTGTACACAACCAGAGGACTCAAAGACGCACCGGACGCGGAGAATAACTAATGATTAATAACTAATGAGTATGATGAATGAACCTGTTATCTCTATTCAAAATCTCAACCACTACTTTGGTAAAGGTCAACTCCGCAAACAAGTGCTATATGATATCAACTTAGAGATTAACGCTGGTGAAATTATCATTATGACAGGTCCGTCTGGTTCTGGGAAAACCACACTTCTGACCTTAGTAGGTGGGCTGCGTTCTGCCCAGTCCGGTCATTTGCGAGTGTTAGGACGAGAACTTTGTGGTGCGAATGCAGAACAACTCACACTGGCGCGACGCAATAACGGCTATATTTTCCAAGCACACAACCTGCACGGTAGCTTAAGCGCACTGCAAAATGTCAGGATGGGCTTGGAACTTCACAAGAGTATAACTCCAGCAGAAATGAAAAAACGCTCAGCCGAGATGCTAGAGTTGGTAGGATTAGGGGAGCGTCTCAATTACTACCCGGATGATTTGTCAGGAGGACAAAAACAACGGGTTGCGATCGCCCGTGCCCTGGTGAGTCGCCCCAAAATGGTTCTCGCAGACGAACCCACCGCCGCCCTTGATAGTAAGTCGGGTAGAGATGTGGTGAACCTAATGCATAATTTGGCGAAAGAGCAAGCTTGTACGATTTTGTTAGTGACTCATGATAATCGTATTTTGGATATAGCCGATCGCATTGTCTACATGGAAGATGGTAAGTTAGCGAAAGCCCCTGCTACCGTTGGATAGCAAGATATATAGCAGCCAACTTCATTTAAGATCACAATACACCCAACAATGCCTGCTTGAACTCCGCCGCACTCTTAAAATAAATTTCTGGCTTTTCCACCAACGCCAAATCAATAACCTCTGCTAGATGTTGCGGAATTTGTGCGTTTCGCGCTCCGATTGGCACGGGGTCATTTTGTAATACAGCCAGGAACCGATCACCGCCTGTGAACTTGCGAGGGAAAGTTTCAGTAAGCATATAGTAAAGACAAGCAGCAGTAGCCCATATATCTACGTCTGGTTGGGCATATTTGAAGTTAAGCACCTGCTGTCGGGGCATAAAAACCGGAGTACCTGCTTTAGCGCCAGTGAGAGTTTGACCGCTTAAACCGGCTATGTCAAATGCCTTAGATAAGCCGTAATCGCCAATTTTAGTAACAACTTTTTCATCAGCCCAAGCAAGGAAGATATTACCAGGTTTGAGGTCGCGGTGAACTAAACCCCTGCCTTTGCCAAATCCGCCATCACCCAGTTTGACATAGGGAATTTCAGCATTGTGCGTGTATTCTAAACCGTCGAGAAGTTGTAGAGCAATCGGTACTGCTATATCAATAGATAATCGCCCACCCTGGTGGCGCATTAAATCAGATACACTACCACCCTCACAATACTCCATAGTAAAGAAGAAAATGTTTTCGGAGTATCCATAATCTATTAGCCGCACTACATTCGCATGTCGTAAAGCTTTAGTGTTTTCCGTCTCCCTGAGAAACATCTGCACAGCGCGTTCATTAGCAGCTACTGCTGGTAACATGACTTTCAGTGCTACGAATTCTCCAGACTGGTTATGCTGTGCTAAATAAACTTCCCCACATCCACCTTTTCCCAGCAATTTAACAATTTGATAACCGCGAATTGCAATTAGATTATTGTCACCATCTTCCGCTAAGCCCAACAAGCCTTTAATCATTTCCAAAAAAATTGGCGGTTGTGTTGGGTTTTTGTTTAGATCAATGGTGCCAGGAGAAAAGTTGGAAATATTTATCTCGTATGGATCAACTTCAATACCAATTGTAAAAACAGTATTACCCAGTTTGATTTCGTCTCCATCCTGCAAGTCATACTCTGGAAATTGGAATTTTGCGCCTTCTTCTGGAGTTTGGTTAGTTTGGCGCTGTCCAATTTTTTTTCCATTAACGTAAGTACCATTTCTACTGCCAAAGTCCCGTACCCGGATAGCAGGAGGGTTGATATCTAGCAAACAATGATAGCGGGAGATGGTGCAATGTTCTTCATCATCAGGCAGTTGGAGATTACAATCCATACTTCTACCGATGATACAGCTGGTGCGGGAGTCAAAGATAAATTGTTGTCCCTGAAGTTTGCCTTGGGTGACAGTAAGAGTGATTTTAGCTGACATGGGAAAATAATAGGCTTTGATATTGTTCGTCATTGCGGGTGAATTTTGACTTCTTTCTACTCGCAATGACTTCGTACTGCTTATTTGGCAACTGTGGGTTTTATTAACTGGTTAACGGTTTACCACACTTTGAGCAGAAATTGTTACCCAATGGATTTTTAGTCTCGCAATGAGTACAGATAACATAACCTTGAGGAAGTGCCGTTGACGGAGATGAAGTCTCTAATGTTTGATGCCCTTGGTGTGCTGTTGATAAACCATTATTTGAACCAATGGTACTAGTTCTCAGAGTCCTCAATACCTGAGGCATGACTGCATCGATTAATCCAGAACCACCATCATGAGAATTACTAACCCAGACCTCTGGAAGTTTAAGTTTGACTAACTCCTTCAGTTTTTCGATATCTAGCCAGCCTTCACGACCAATGATATCAATAGTTTCTTTCAAAATTAATAAGTCTATTTCACGTAGTTGTCGAACTCGTCCTACTTCAACCTCAATTCCGTATTTCGCTGCTATGGCATTAAGTTCTGCAATCTTCACATCCTCTTGAGCTTTAACCAAATCTGCTTGCTTTTTCGTCACGGCTTTTTCGTATTCAAGATTTTGGAGTTCTTTTTCTGTTTCTCGTTCAGCTTGTATGGTTATACGCATTTCCTGGGCGATTTTGCGATCAGTTAAAATCTTTTCCAGTTGTTCGGGTAGGTCAATCTCTCCAATCAATGTGTCAACTGCTTCAACTGCAAAATCACTGAGAGCTGATTTAATATAGTCTTTTGCTTGTCTTTGTTGGTCACTACGTTTGTCGAGAAAGTCAAGCGCCTCAGAATTTTGAGCAGAATTGCAGAAGTAATTGCTCACTGCTGGCTGTAGTACCTTTACAATAAGAGCTTTTATAGAGTTACTACCAGAGGCACCAACATTATTACCAACACGATAAATCATTGTGGGAGCATTTTCTTCAGCTACGCGAATAACTTGCGTTACTTCTATATCAAAACAAAATCCATCCTTAGAACGCAGTTGTATAGCATGAAGGTTTGCATCGTAGTTTGTAGGTGGCTTTTTTTTGTTTGACCAGTCTAGCGCAATGGGAAGAGTTGGAACTATCTCTACATTCATCACTTTTGTGTTGATTACATGCTTACCAGGGGGGAGAGGGGTATTCCAAACTCCCTTGCATCCACGCTCAACTACACCAGCCTTATTCTCGGGAGGCTTGCCAACGTGGGAGATAATAACTCCAACTGTCCCAACAGGAACGTCAGTTAATTCTACTTGCTCAACTTTGGCAAACCAAGGATTTAGATTCCAAGAACCAGGTGGCAGAACCTCTTGTTGCAAACCTTTGCGTCCGCCTCCATCAAGAAATTTTTGCCCGTTTTGGAAGTTGCCATGATCTGCAACAGGCGAACCAGCAATCTCATCTGATTCAATTGAAATACCATCGTAAGTAGTGACAATGCCAATCTTCCCAGCTTCTACTGTATACACCTGTAAATTTTCAGGTTTCAGGCCATATTGGGTGGCATTAGCAGCAGTAATTACAGTAAATAAATCGGTGTTAATCCAATAGGTGCCAGCAGTTAAGATTGCTAGCTGTCTACCTTTTTGACCTCCATTTTCAATAAACTTAGACGCATCTTGAAAGTTATGGCAATCCACAACTTTGCCCAACAGTTGTTCTGGTGGCATGGGCGCACCATCTTCGGCAACGATTAGTCCAATTTCTCCTGGAGGAATATTAATTACTGGTTTCTTATAAATGTGAAACAATTCAGTGTTAATCCGGTAAGTGCCAGTTGTTAGAATTGCCAGCTGTTTACCCTTGTGACCCCCATTTTCAATAAATGCACCGGCATCCTGAAAGTTGTTACATTCAACAACCCTACCAAAAAGTTGCCCAGGTGACATAGACGCACCATCTTTAGCAACGACTAGCCCAATTGCATCAGAGTAAACTTTGATTGGTTTTTCTTTGCGAATGGTATACATCCAAGGAAAATAACCCCAATGTGAACCCGGGGTAAGAATTTTCGCTTGGGGACCAGCTTCTTCTTTAAAAGCTATCAGCTGACCAGCAGGAAGTTTAGGGGAAAAAGGATTAAGGTTAAATTTCTTAATCACAATCCCAACTTCATCGTTAGCAATTACTACAACTCCTCTGGACGAGATAACCGCAAATACAACAACTCCGAACACCAAGAAAATAGCAAAAGTTCCGCCCAAAGATATTCCCGCAGTTCTCATGGGCTGATTGATTGAGTTTCCTGGGCTAGTTTGTAGTGATACCGTAGTTGGAGTCTGAACAAACAGCAGATTTGGGGGTTGTTCTACTGAAGCAGTTGTTAATCGAGGATTCACTGAATCGATATACTGACTCATGATAACAATGCTGCCTAGAGCCATTGCACTCTTCACTAGCAGACCGACAAATAGCTTTGCTTTCATAGTGATGCTATTCTTCCTGACTATAAAGAAGTGTAGTTAACTACGTATTCTTAATCAGCAATTCCCGAAGAATCTTAAAGGAAAATTAAAGAAATCTCGCTACAGACAACGAAGAATGCGAGGGAAGAAATCACTACACTTAGGTAACCATTCGTGCAAGGGCTGAACACCATATCCAAATGACGGAAGGTGCCCTTCTTGAGCCTCTAAGCTAAAGGTAAAGTTATCATATATTAACCATTCGTTATTCCTTCGCCAGCCTACGTAGTTGCCACACTCATAAAAAGTTGTGCTATCTAACCTATCTAACTTGCCAGGGTAACCGCGAATACCACGCCAGATTCGCTGCTGAACACTTAAGCCAAACTTACTATCACTGTACTCTACCCATAGTTGGTCAATCTTGCGAAGAACAGTACAGGGAAAGTTCGATAATTCCTGCGCCCTCATCCAACCCTCGTTCTGACGATCAACTGCTTGAAGCATCATTTGGTAGGTTTCACGATCCGCTTCTTTCCACTGATTAGCTCTCAGCAAGCCCTCCAGTTTAGCGTAATCGACAATTGGATCTAGTGGAGAAGGTTCATCTACAAAAGGTGGTTGAACAATTGGATCTGCTGAAAAAGGTTCATCTACAAAAGGTGGTTGAACAATTGGATCTGCTGAAAAAGGTTCATCTACAAAAGGTGATTCAATTTCAATGGTTGCAATACCAAGCAATTCTCTAAACTCGCGCACTGTCTGTGGTCTATCTTGCGGTTCCAACGCCATACCTTTGACAATAGCATCATTTACCCTGTCACTAATCCGGAAGTTATGTTGCTTTGGCGGTGGTAAAGGTATGCCATTTTTCCTAAAATAAGCAGATAAAGGAACTTGCGCAGTCAGTAATGTATAAAGCGTTGCGGCTAAAGCATAAACATCAGTGTAAGCATCAAATTTACCTCGTCTTTCATACTGTTCACTGGGTGCATAACCTTCCGTCTTGGCACTAGTCATGCTTCCTGTTATTCCAACGGCAAATTCGCGTGCCAAACCGAAATCAATCAGTACAGCTTCTTGTGTACCACGGCGCAGCATAATATTATGTGGCTTGACATCCCGATGTAAAAGTTCTTGTTGGTGGACAGATTCCAGGGCTTTCCCTACCTGGTCAATGTAGCGTAATGCCTCAGACTCTGGCAATGCCCCACGATCCTCAACATAAACCCATAAATCTTGCCCGTCAATATACTCCATCACCATGCCCCACAGTTCAGCCTCCTTAATCATTTCGTAGATTTTGACGATATGAGGATGGCTACACCCTCGTAACCGCAACCCCTCATTGACAAACTTTACTTGTTGTTTATCAAAGTCTGCTTGACCTTGTTGCTTTTGGTTTAGGGTTTTAATAACAACTAATTTACCGATGGGGGATTGAATGGCACTATAGGTGACACCAAAGCCTCCACCTCCAAGGACTTTTTGAATAATGAATCTTCCGTTTTGAAGTGGTTGACCTGGTGTCCAAAGTTGCATTGGGATTGGCTACTCCCTAGTTTGAGATCACTAGAAGCATTTTACTTGTTTGGCTGCACCTTGTGAGATGATGTGCAGGGCATACAAAGCGATAATCGAAATCTGAATGCACAGATTGGGAAATTTGAACAATTCAGTTGCGATTCACACTCGGTGGACAGTCATATCAAATCCGTTGATATCGGAATTATTCCTCTTTCCTCTCTCTCTGTGTCACGCCAGGTGCATTAAAATCTTCGCCCCTCTTCTATCATGGAGCGGATTGACGTTTTATCCAATGCCACTTCTTGCCGCAATTGTTCCATAAGAGCGATGCTCCTTTGGAGCCGCTTCGCTAACGCATTACTTATCGATTTTTTCGTCGTCGGCTTTCCCCAAGCGTTATATTGCGCTTGGGGTTTCTCTAATGCTGCAACTTCTGCATCGGGTAACGGCTGTACAACTATCACCACCTCAACAGAGATATCTTTAAAATCAGTGGGTGTCTGGATTTGCAACATACCATCAGCCCCAATATGCGCTCGTAATTTCATCGTTTCCATATCAGCCCACCTGACTCATCCTCAACATTGCTCCGCCGTGTCTTAATACTAAGTTAGGAAACGACGCTGTGCAAAATCTATCCATAACCGCTGCTTGCGGCACTGGGCGATCGCGCGATAGCTTCTCTACGAGACGCTGCGCGAACACTGCTGCGCTCCTTTGCAGATCGCGTTAGTTTTGGTCAAAATTGAGAAAGCAGGACAGCAGTTAACGGAGACAAAAACATGAGCGTAACTATTCCCCTACATGCCATAGAACTCGCTCCCGGTAGCCAGATTGCCATTCATAACCTGTCCTGGCAAGACTTTGAGCGACTTCTCGAAGACTTGGGAGAAAAACGCAACACCCGCATTGCTTACTACCGAGGAACCCTAGAAATAATGTCCCCGTTAGCATTACATGAGCGTCCCCACCGCATCATTGCTTACATCATCACCACAATTCTGGAGGAACAAGGACGCAACTGGGAAGACTTCGGCTCGACAACTTTTAAACGTCCAGATATTGCTGGGGTTGAACCAGATACCTGCTTTTATATTCAAAATGCCAGCCAGGTCAAAGGATGTACCCAAATGGATTTAACCGTATATCCTCCCTGTGACCTTGCCGTTGAATCTGATGTTACCTCAAAAACAACCCTCAACGCCTACATATCCCTGAGAGTTCCGGAAGTGTGGATTTACAGCAACCATCAACTAACCGTTTATATTCTCCAAGCTGACGGCTACGTAGAATCTCTCCTCAGTCCCACCTTTCCTAATTTACCCGTCACTGAACTTATTCCCCGACTGGTGCAAAAAGCAATTGATGATGGAACCAGTCAAATGCTGCGAGAACTGAGAGCTTTGCTACGGGAATAAAAGCTTTTTGAATGCGTGAATGCGTGAATGTTAGCGTAGCTGAGATCTTGCACCATTCTCAATAACCGTAGGGTGGGCACTGCTGTCAACGTAAAAATAAGGTTTTGAGCAACTCTAGGCAGTGCCCACCTTACAAAAATTGCAATAACGCAACTGGTGCAAGATGTGAGGTAGCGTGCCGTAGGCAGCGAATTCCAAGGCAGCGGTACTAGACAGATACTGTCGTCTCAAAGTTCTTTTTAGCATCTTGGCGTGAGATAATCATCCTATTTTCATTTCATGCGGCGAAATAAAACGCACGACTTCCACCAGCCAATGAAAAGATCCAAGAAACTTTGGTTTCATAAAGCATTCAAGATTACCGTGATTGTACTACTAGTGCTGGGGCTATCGCTAGTGGGGCTTGTCACCTATGCTGTGAGGCAATCATTTCCAGTAGAAACTGGCACGGTTCAAATACCAGGGTTGAAGGCTGAGGTAAAAGTCGAGCGTAATGACTGGGGAATTCCCCACATTTACGCTGCCAACTCCCATGATTTATTTATGGCGCAAGGTTATGTCCACGCGCAAGACCGTTTCTGGCAAATGGACTTTTGGCGACACATTGGCTCTGGGCGACTTTCAGAAATGTTTGGTTCCTCCCAAGTGGATACAGATAAATATCTGCGGACAATGGGTTGGGCAAGGGTGGCGCAGCAAGAAGTGAATCAACTAGATACGGATATGAAGGCAAACCTGGAAGCTTACGCTGACGGTGTGAATGCCTATCTACAGGAGCACCAAGGTGTTGGACTGAGTTTGGAATATGGCGTGCTGCAATTCCTCAATCCTGGCTATAAACCAGAACCTTGGCAACCGCTTCATTCCCTCACATGGGGCAAGGTGATGGCTTATGATCTCGGCACAAACCTTGATCAGGAAATTGAACGTAGTATCTTGCTCAAAACCCTGACTCCTGCTCAGGTAGAAGAACTATTTCCACCTTACCCTGAAAACCTACCAGTGATTTTGCCACAGTTCCAAGTGGGTAAAGCAGTGAGTACAGCAGATGTTTTCTCCCCAGTGAGTGGTGTAAATAATATCATCTCTGCCTTAGAGTCAATAACCAAACCGATGACTGCTTTAGAACAATTGCTAGGTTCTACTACTGGAGTCGGTATTGGTTCAAATAGCTGGGTAATATCAGGTCAGCAGACGACGACAGGTAAACCCATTTTGGCAAATGATCCTCACTTGGCTGTACAAATGCCTTCTATCTGGTATGAAGTTGGCCTGCATTATACACCAAAAAGTGCAGATTGTCCATACAATGTGACTGGGTTTTCGTTTGCTGGAATGCTGGGTGTGATTGTCGGTCATAGCGAGCGCATTGCCTGGGGTGTCACCAATGTCCTCTCAGAATAATTTCAAAAGTGAGTATGAATAGCCTCAGTTGTTCTAACCCTTACGGGTTCGCCAGTCGCTTCAAGTCGGGGAACCCGCCCAACGCGCTGGCTCACCATAAAACGTTCAATCCCACACACCTGTTTAATGGCTCTGTGGTAACATTCAATTCCCCAATGGATTGAATGTAATGCCTTAAATTCCACTCGATTAATTGCAATTAGTGCATCTTCATCTGGTAAAAATATGATGTAGTATCTTTTTTCTTCGTTTTTGTTCGCGTAAGCGCAAGCGCACGCCCAGAGGGCGAACGCGCAGCGTGTCGCTTTGCGACTCAGCGTCTCCCCTTGGGAGAAGTTTTTCCGAAATACTTTCACTTTGCCGAAACTTTTTAGATGAACTATTAAACCAACACCTGTGTATTTCTAGATTTTGGATTTGGGTATAATCTCGACCATTGATTGAACAGGAACGATTCTTGGCTACCCCCACCAAAAACCCTAATTCTTTGTTTTTCAGGAATTTTAGGTTTTCTTTACTGGCATACCAAGCATCTGTAGTCACGGTCTTCGGTTTTAATCCCCAATCCAGTACTTCAGCAATCATTTCTCTTAAATAATCGTTTTTTGTCTTACCTTCCTGTTTTTTATATATGCGATAATTGATGGGTACAGATTTACCCGACAAATCAGTGTAATACAAGGTAATTAACTGAATCCCTTTAACTACACGATGATGTTTACCCGACCAAAAATAAGCAAAAAATTGCTGTTAATAGCGGGTCACTATAAGGTTTATCAATAACTGTATCGTCGTAACTTATGTACCACCCGTTAAATTGATGTGTGGACTTACCTCCAGAAATAAATCTTTTGGTTCATAACGTTCTCTCAACAAAAATCTATTGACGCTATCGTGAGATGTTTCTCCTAAAATCTCAGCAAGATCGTGTACAACCTGGATACTTTGATTCTGCAAGCAAGAACAGAGTGTAAGTGTCCAAGTCGCATATGTAAGTTGATAGTTTAGTAGTCGCTCTAATAGCCCTAACCCTACATCATCAAGACAATATAGGTATTATCCGTCTTTCAATGTCCCTGTTAATTAGCGTTCGCCCAGCGTGCGCCTTCGCGCACTCGCCTTGTTACTTTCCTCATTCACGCATCTGCACTTCTTGCCTATTTTGTCAATGCGTAAGTCCTAATTTAATTAAGTTGAACTACTTACCAGCATTGACCAATTTGCGGTCACTTTAATATAGCTGACCTCTTTTTTCTTTTCAGTAACGTTTCACTTAGACTCGCGTGTTACTTTTTATTAATAATTATCTAAGTGCTATTTCCTGATTACTGGTTTTTTAGTGTAAACTCCAGTTAGTAAAAAAGTAATCTTTCTAGCTTTTGATAATGACACTTCCATCACCAAATAAAGTCGATGAATTATTTTCCGAATGGGATAAACCAGACTCTCCTGGTTTTGCTTTAGCCATCATTAAAGATGGTGAGACTATTTATAAGCGCGGCTATGGTATGGCTGACTTAGAACACAACGTAACGATTTCTCCAAATTCGGTCTTTGATATTGCCTCAACCTCCAAGCAGTTTACAGCGATGTGCATTGCTTTACTTGCAAGAAAGGGGGAACTTTCTTTAGATGACGAGATCCAAATCTACATTTCAGAGATACCCAGATATGAGTATCCCATTACTGTGCGGCATCTTATTCACCACACAAGCGGCATTCGTGATTTCCTAAACCTCATGGAATTGGCAGGAATGCGATGCGAGAATGACTATCCTGAGAACGAAATCATTGCTTTAATAGCTCGTCAACAAGAATTGAACTTCAAGCCAGGAGAGGAGCATTTGTACAGCAACTCAGGATATTTTCTTTTGGCAGAAATCGTCAAACGTGTCTCTGGAAAATCTCTGGCGGTTTTTGCTGATCAGCATATTTTCAGTCCCCTGGGAATGAAAGCAACTCACTTTCACGATGATTTCACAAGGATTGTCCAGAATAGAGCGATTGGCTACTCTGTGAGGGAGGAGGGTAGTTTTCAGATTGATACGACTATTTTTGATATCGTGGGTGACGGTGGTATCTATACTACGGTTGAAGACCTATGTATCTGGGATGAGAATTTTTACCAAAACAAATTAGGAGGATATGGGCAAGACTTGATCGAAGAAATCATTACACCAGGAATATTGAATAGCGGCGAAGTGATAGATTATGCCTTTGGTTTAGACAGAGGGCATTACCGAGGATTAGAAACCATCAGTCACGGTGGCGCATGGATGGGTTACAGATCGCAAATGCTGCGATTCCCCAAACAGAGATTCTCTGTAATTTGCTTGTCAAATTTGGGCAGCGCTGAACCAGAAGAACTTGCCAGAAAAGTTGCAGATATCTACTTAGTTGATGACTTTACTGAAGAATCTGTCAGCTGCCAAACCCAAATAATAGAAATTCCATCGATTGATTTAGAGAGGAAGACTGGCTTTTATCAAAACCCAAAAACAGGAACCGTTTGGGAGTTATTGGTAAAGGATGGAAAATTAATCGTGCAAGCTGCTGGAATGGGCTTGATCCTTGCTCCTGTAAGTTCAAGTCATTTTGTAATAATGGATATTCCTTTTATATCTGTTGAATTTGAAGAATCAGGTTTAGATAAACCCTCTTATTTTTACTATGTGGAGGGCAAAACACGGGACGTTTTCCAACGGCTAGAATTTGCTCCTCCTAATTCTGAACAATTGGTGGATTTTACAGGAGAGTATTATTCCCAAGAGTTAGATGCAACATACAGAATCAGTATCGAAGACGGAGAGTTGCTGCTAAATCGAAGAAATTCTCTTCGAGAAACCCTCAAGCCAATTAACAAAGATTTGCTGAAAGGTACAGACCTCACTTTGCAGTTTGTTCGTGATGACTTTCATCAAGTTACTGAATTCAGTTTGCGGGTAGAAGGTGGACGTGTCATAAACATTCAATTTGTGAAATAAAGTCAAGTTTAAATAACTAATACCACTCTTTATCTACTGTTTCAAAATAATATTGCTAGAACGTTTCAATTGTTCCAGTAACGCTGCAATGACTGTTAGTACGTTGGAACAGTAGTTGTTAAAGACATATCAGGAACACTGGAACAGTTGGAACAGACTGTAACCGTTCACGGGGGGTAGAACATTGGTCTAATTTATAAAACCCTTGCTTAGCAAGGGTTTCGGGATATTTATCGTAGGCGCTAATAGTGCCGAAAATGTCTAAACGACAATTTACCGACCAATGTAGGACTTTTGACTACTCAAAATTAGCCGTAAAAAATCAATTCCAGACTGGTTTTCGTACTGATTCCGTGTGATTTCATATGGGACATTTTTTTGCCCCCCCGTGAACGGTTACGAACAGACAATTAATTTTTATTAAATAAAAAATACCCTTCTGCCTCATTACCACCCAATTTTTCACTTAAAACTAATTGTGTTAAACCCTGTCTTAGTGCTGCTGATGCTGGCGATTTAGTGTTCCATTCTCTTTGCCAAGAACGGTGTTTTCTAATTGCATCGAACGAAACTGGAGGATTTTCAAATTTAGCAATTATTTCAACAATTTGACTCAAAAAAGTCTCGTCAATTTCTTCAACTATTTCTACACCAAATACTTCTAATTTCAGCAATGCTTCTCACTTATTAATATAGGACTTACGCATTGACAGAAAAGCCAAAATAACAGGTATAGTTTTCAAGGCTTGTAGCTAGATTTTTCAATCATATTTTGGCGCGACATCCAAAAGCCTGAAACAACGTATTTACGTTAATACACAAGATAGTTCTTTTGTACAGTGCGTAAGTCCTAAAAGGGTACTAACGAACTCTGCTGCTACACTGAAGCTGATTCCAGCTAATTCCTAATTAATCCTGGTCCGATTGAATTAACTTCTGCTTCCTTGAAGTCGCTTTTAGACATTTTACCTATTCGGAGCAGCTGGGACTTGCGGTATCTATCTCTATGATAGAAAACCGTTGAGCAATTTTACTCCAAAACACAAAGACGCAAAGTCTTTGTGAGTCCCTTTGCGTCTGATGCGCCGAATTTATTTTATCTACCCATACCTCAAACCATCTCTGAAGGTGTTTCCATCATTGGCTGAGGCTGGGGTTGGAACATGAACAAGGAGTATACCACATCTCGGCGAATATTGGTCATCATATCCAAGAATAATTCGTACCCTTCGCTCTTGTACTCAATCAGCGGATCTTTTTGACCATAACCCCGCAGTCCTACGGATTCCCGCAGAGCATCCATTTGTTGCAGGTGTTCCCGCCACAGGGTGTCAATCCGCTGTAAAATAAAGAATCGTTCGGCTTGCCGCATTAATCCTGGTCGAATTTGGTCAACTTCTGCTTCCTTGAGATCGTAAGTTTTTCGCACCTCTTCGTGCAGGAAGGCTTTGATTTCGCCCATTGCCATATCTTCTAATTGATTGGGTTGCAAGTCCGCTAGCAGATAGACAAATTCTTTGACTTTTTCAACCAACTTGTCCAATTCCCATTCTTCTGAGGGTAAGTCTGGGTTGATGTAGAAATCCACGATGTCATCCATCGTTTTTTCGGCGTACTTGACGACCTGTTCTTTGAGGTCTTGCCCTTCTAGCACCCGACGGCGTTCGGCGTAGATGGCACGGCGCTGGTTGTTCATCACCTCGTCGTACTCAAAAACCTGCTTACGGATATCGTAGTAGTAGGTTTCGACTTTTTTCTGAGCGCCTTCCAAACTGCGGGTGAGCATTCCAGATTCGATGGGCATATCCTCTTCGACTTGGAAAGCATTCATCAGGCGTGCGACGCGATCGCCACCAAAAATCCGCAGCAGATTATCCTCCAAGCTCAGGAAAAATCTTGTTGAACCGGGGTCACCTTGTCGTCCTGCACGTCCTCGCAACTGGTTGTCGATCCGTCGCGACTCGTGACGTTCAGTCCCGATCACGTGCAACCCACCCAGTTCTACCACTTCATCGTGTTCACGGTTGGTGAACTCTTCGTATTGGCGCCTAATGCGGTTGTATGCTTCCCGCATTTTCTGAATCACAGGGTCATCCGTGGGAGCTTTTTCTGCTGCCACAGCGACTTTCTCTTCTGCTTCCAGTTCCGGTAAGCTGCGATCGCCATACTCCCGTACAGCTGCTTCCACTGATTCTTTGAGGAGTTTCTCTATTTCTTTAGAAAGCAGAGTGGGGAAAACCTGTGGTGAAGCCTTCCAAGTTTTGACTTTCTTACCTGGGACAAAACCTTGCCCTCCGCCACTTGCTGAGGACGGTAAACCAACGGCTTTGTGAATGTTAAACATATCTTCATCTTCCGGTTTGACTATCCGGGGCATGAAGTATTCCCGCATCTTCAGACGCGCCATATACTCGGCATTACCACCTAAGATAATGTCAGTACCTCTTCCAGCCATGTTTGTCGCAATTGTCACCCCTCCTCTTCGTCCTGCTTGTGCGACAATTTCTGCTTCGCGTTCAACGTTCTCTGGTCTAGCGTTCAGCAGTTCGTGGGGAATTGACATTTGTCTTAACAACTGGCTGAGATATTCCGATTTTTCGACGCTAGTTGTTCCCACCAGGACTGGTCTGCCGAGTGTGTGCATTTCGGCACATTCTTTGGCGATCGCCCCCCACTTGCCTGCTTCGGTCTTAAAGACCATATCAGAAAGGTCTTGGCGTCTTCTCGGTCTGTTGGTGGGAATAATCGTGACTTCCAGTTTGTAAATTTTTTCAAACTCGGCTTCTTCTGTCTTCGCTGTTCCGGTCATACCACCGAGTTTTGGATAAAGCAAGAACAGGTTTTGGTAGGTAATTGTTGCGAGAGTTTGAGTTTCAGGTTGAATTTCTACCCGTTCTTTTGCTTCAATTGCCTGGTGCAGTCCATCACTCCAACGTCGTCCTGGTAAGACTCTACCCGTAAATTCGTCTACGATGACAACTTCTTCGTTGCGGACAATATAGTTGACGTCCTTAAGAAACAGTTCTTTCGCCTTAATCGCGTTGAAAGCGAAGTGTGCCCAAGGATCTTCAGGGTCGAATAAATCTTTTACTCCTAAAAGTTCTTCTGCTTGAGCAAAACCTTCATCGGTGAGCAGAACGTTACGAGCTTTTTCATCTACTTCATAATGTTCTTCTTTTTGCAGCGCTATTGCAATTTCAGCTGCTTTTAAGTATTTTTCTGTAGGTCTTTCTACCTGCCCAGAAATAATTAGTGGAGTCCGCGCCTCATCAACTAAGATAGAATCTACCTCGTCAATCACACAGTAATTGAATGGGCGCTGCACAACATCTTTGATGTCTGTCGCCATGTTATCGCGCAGGTAATCAAACCCTATCTCACTGTTAGTAACATAGGTTATATCACAGTCGTAATTTTTCTTGCGCTCAGATGGCGTCATGCTTTGCTGAATCAGCCCCACGCTTAATCCCAAGAAACGATGCAGCTGTCCCATCCATTCTGCGTCCCGACGAGCCAGGTAATCGTTTACAGTGATGACGTGTACACCTTTTCCACTCAGGGCATTCAAATAACTTGGCAAGGTAGCAACCAAAGTTTTGCCCTCACCAGTTTTCATTTCGGCAATTTGCCCTTTATGCAGGATAGCACCGCCTAAAAGTTGAACATCAAAGTGCCGCAACCCTAAAACTCGTTGTCCTGCTTCCCGCACAACTGCAAAAGCTTCTGGCAAAATATCATCCAGAGTTTCGCCTTTCTTCAGACGCTGTTTCAACTCTGCCGTTTTGCCCTTTAGCTCTTCGTCTGAAAGCGCTTTTATGTCTTCCTCTAGAAGATTAGTTTCTGTAATGAAAGGTTGATATTTCTTAAGTTTACGAGCGTTGGGGTCGCCCAACAAAGTCTTTAGCATGGCAGATTATACAAAATCAAGGGGATGGGGATAAATAATGATTGGGACTGATTATAAACTCCTAACCCAACGGATCCGGGTGTGGTTTTGGATGGGTTGTACATGAGAATTTGGTAAAAAACACGCGCTTATAAACACCCAATCAGTTTGCTATTAGGTTTGGTTTTATTTTTCAGCTTAAATTTAAACTGTTTTTATAGTATCATTTCACCTCCAGATGAGGCAGATAAGCCCGACCAAGCAGAGGTCGTGATTGCCCCAAGGGAGGGATGGGGAGCAGGGAGCAGGGAGCAGGGAGCAGGGAGCAGGGAGCAGGGAATAAAATAGAAGGGGGATAGTGTTTCTTAAGGGGGGTTGCTAGCGCTCTTAACCACGAGTTTAAAGTTCACTGGGAGTTATCCCACTCCGGAGTCAGACGACGAAAGTTAAAGTCCTTAGCGCTGGGATGACAGGTGACACAGCTGCCAATTTGCACGGGGTTAGGTAGCTTGACTCTAGGATGCAAAGCTTTGAAATACCGGGAGCTATTGATGCGATATGGTGTTTGCTCATCTTGGAGTTGAACACGGGAAAAAGTTGCAAGATACTTCCATACTAAAGCACGTGGCGGATCGACCAAAAGCTTTAACTGTGCGCCGTAATGTTGTGTATCTTCCAAAAGATTTTTCCAAGTTTGGGTAGGCAAAACAGCTGGTGGTATGGCTATGTGACAAGTGGAGCAGTTTTCTATGTATAATTGTTGTCCTAGTTGATATTGTGCTGGTACGATATCAACAGTACCTACCTCAGAGGTAGGAGTAGCACCATTGGCATGAGTTGCCAAAGCTAACAACCATCCCATAGCTAGACTCCAAGCCAAAATGACCAAAAGCAAACCGATGGGCTTTTGCTTTTGTTTTCGCTTACGTGATTGGCGCTTAACAATATTTGACATTCGTCACACTCACAAACTTTGGATATCGGCGCTTGTTGCACATCTTATGACATAGATAGCCAAGTATGTGTTTCAAAATGTTTGTCCACAAGCTTTAGCTTACTTGCGTTTGGTGGTCAGAATCGTAGTAAACATCATCAGGAAGCCACCTAAGATAATAGCGATCGCCAATCCTGCTGTAATTAAGTCCAGTGTATTGTTATCCATATTTACAAAACAGACAGTGAACAGTTATCAGTTATCAGTTATCAGTTATCAAGATTTCAAGCACTGATCACTGATAACTGATGACTCATTTAAAAATCTACCCCTTGTTTAAGTTCTACACCATGATTGGCATAGTGCTTGTGGCAGTATACTTCAGAGTGAACGCTAGCTAAGTCGAAGTATGCTGGTTGATTTTGGCAGCGACCTGTGATAATGATTTCGGTATCGCGGGGTTTACGAAGTAGAGCTTGAACAATCGGTTCAATCGGTAGGAGTTCCAAATCGACTGTCGGATTAAGCTCATCGAGAATAATCGTTTTGTACAATCCGGAGGCGATCGCAGTTTTAGCAATTTCCCAACCGCGTTCTGCTTCCACGTAGTCCAGTTCTTGACGGGAGTTGCGCCAGACAATCGCATCTCGTCCACAGCGTTGATGATCCACTACCTCTGGATAGGACTGCTGTAAAGCAGCTATGGCGGCATCTTCAGTATAACCCGTCCCACCTTTTAGCCATTGCATAATTAATACCCGAGTAGAACCTGGATGATTAATTCCTCTACCTATTGCTTTTAAGGCTTTGCCCAAGGCACTTGTTGATTTACCTTTGCCTGATCCAGTATAAATTTCAACACCCTGTATTCCATGTATTTTTGCGGTTGGGTGGACATGGGGTTTCATTTCTGAGTGTAAATCCGCAATATCGAGTAATTTTTGCGGTGCTGCACGCCCAGTAGCAATGATTTCTAATTCCTGTGTTTTAGATTTTAGTGTCCGTACCACTTCATCTACTCCAAGCAAACCTAAATCTAGGACGGGGTTAATTTCATCCAATACGACAACTGAATATAAACCGCTTGCGATCGCACCTTTAGCCACATCCCAACCCCTCGCCGCTTCGGCCCTGTCATAAGGCGTAATTTCTTCTGGTCCAAAGTATTCTGCTCTACCAGTACGAACTTGGTCAATCAGATGGGGAAAACCTCGTTGCAAGGCTGCTATAGCGCCATCCTCATCGTAATCCCGTTCTGGTCCTTTTAAAAACTGCAATAGCAAAACACGGTTACAATTATTGGGAGTATTTATCCCCAACCCTATAGAGCGCAACACGACTCCTAAAGCTGCTTGTGACTTGCCTTTACCTGCACCATCATAAACGTGAATTTGACCAGTAAGCCGTGAGGGGCGCAATTGCGCCGTACGAATACCAATGCTGTTCCTTGTCATCTTTTGAAAGCTTTAACGTCCGAGTCTTTGATCTTACCCAGGTTTGATCAGATTTCGTGCATCCAAGCCAATGCAGGGAGTTCGATTGAAGCAAACATGGCGTTGTGGGGTGTAAGGACTCTTCACACCTCACGCTCTATAAGGTATTGAAATATATGAAGAAATACAACAAGAGGATATGTAAACAAAAAGATGCTAAAAAACTGGAAGAATAAGATAAACTGTCAATGCCTAAAGGGCAGGGTGTAAAAATATAAGGTTGTAACGGCAACGCCTAGAGCGCTCGCGCCCTTACACCCCCACTCCCCTATCCCGCTAGTTCTGGTCACACTGAAAAACTGCATACAGCTAGGGGCTATACTACTTGCGCTTCCCTGGTTTTCTTCCAGGTTTAGGAAGTGAATTTTGTCCCTCCTGTACACTCATCGGCAAATTGCGCTTAGCCTGCGTAGAGGGCATCTTCTGAATAACTTAGTTGCCCCCCCATCATGCTCAGTGTTGCGGCTATACTTTCTTAAGTTACACTTTAGCGATTACTTGTTTATGTTTGACATTCCTGAAGTTCCCCAAATTTTTCCTCTTGCTGCAATTTTGTTTAATTTTTTATTTTTACTAGTAGCAATCCCTATCGAAGCATATGTCTTAAATACAAGGCTAAAATTCGACAAAAGAACGAGCGCTTTTTATGGTATCTCTATCAATGTCTTTTCTAATGTGATTGGTTGGATCATCTTTTTCTTTGTAGAGCCAGCATTATTACCAAAGATGAAATCCGAATTAATAACTTTTGTTTTCTTCAATCGCTTACAAACACCTGGCATACAAACCTTGCTCATTTTAACGGCTTTTATCATTTTCTTTGGCACTTTTATAGTTAAGTATGCTCTTTTAAGAGTCTTGTTAATATCATTAAGTGAATTCAAAAAAGCTCCTCCAGAACCTCAAATAATACAACGACGTAATTCTCGTTTTGCTTCTAAGGGTAAATGGCAAAATACAAATATAGTGACTACTATACTTATAGCCAATGCACTCAGCTATAGTTTAGTCGCAATTATCTTATTTGTTAGATCTGTGAATACATAATTGTGTTTCAGTTGAATTATCAACTACAATCACTTTTATTGAATTGGAATTAAATAAAGGAGAAAATATGCAATTAATAAGGGATGCATTTGGTCTATTTGGAATTGTTGAAAGCGTTTATGAGCGTATAAAAAATTTCCTGATTCCGCCAAAAGCCTACTCTTGGCAAACATTAATTTATTTGAGTCTTTTTTCTTGGTTAATGTCATCTCTAGCTATGGGATTTGTCAAGGACTTAATAGCATTTTGCGGTTGGTTATTTCTGATTTTTGGTACTGCTTGGTATACGACGGATAACCCATTATATGTTCCAGGGACTAATCTGCCTATAGGAGCACTGATTACTGGATTTTTAGTCAGTGTTTTTGCCTTCGGTTATGGAGAAAGCGTTTTAACAACAAGAACGATTGTTCTTTGGCCAACGATTTCAGCAATCATTACTGCAATTCCAGAATTTTTTGAAGGATCTGGTGTAGATGCAAAAACTCTAATACCTAAGATAGAAGATCGCCAAAAAATGATTATTTTAGTTGGCAGTTGTATGGTAATTAGTTGTTGGCTGCAATTCTTTTTTTTGACACAGAATTGGTTAAAGCAATATCCCAGTCTTACAGTAGACAATTATCAGAAGAGTGCCTTTGTTACTAAAACGGTATCAACAGAAAAAATTCCACAAAACGGCGTTTTAATTCTAGATAAAATTAGTCCAAAAGTGGAAGACCAATTACGTGGCAAACCTTGGTCAGAAGCAGAACAATGGTTATTCAATGCACGACGAAATGTGGGTGACTTAGGCAAGGAGGTTATAAACAAAGAGTTGGTAGAATATGAAGAAAGGTTTTTATGGCATGTTGAACCCCGTGTATCTAACGTTAAGGGGGGGGGATACAAACTGGATCTGCTAAGTATCTGGGATGGTCCTAGTTCTAATGCTCGTGGATATTACTTAGAAAAATCTTGTCGAATTGATCCAGTGTTAACATCTGGAAGCACCTCCAGCCAAATTGTTAGGAAAACGGAAAACAAAGATGCGATCGCCGAAACAGAATGCGGCTCAAAAATTTCATTTTTTGCTGGTTCACCACCACCGCAGCAGTGAGGAGTTCGGACAATAAGATTCGGATAAGCACTCTTGAAAAAACTCGGTTTTTTGAAGAAACCGAGTTTCTGTGATCAACAATTACTTAAAAAAAGAAGATTTGAGGTTGGTGAATAGTTCCGTCAGGCATGATAGCACCTTGTAGTTTTGCCCCCGATAAATTTGCCTCCCAAAGGTTTGCTTCATTCAAATTTGCCTCTATGAGATTTGCCCATGTCAAGTCAGCAGCAGTTAAGTTAGCTTGATTCAAATTGGCTTCTAGTAACCTTGAACCACAAAGCTTTGCACCTGTAAGATTGGCTCTTACTAAATTAGCTTGAATGAGTGATGCTTCAATTAAGTTAGCTTCAGTTAAGTCGGCTTCGCTTAAGTCAGCATCACACAAAGAAGCTGCCCATAGTTTACTTCCACATAACTTCACTCGCCATAAAAAAGCTCCACACAAATTTGCATAACTTAAATCAGCATGACTCAAATTAGCTTCACATAAAGAAACTTCATATAAATAAGCTTCCCGCAGATTGGCTTGCATTAAATTTGCCCCACTTAAATTTGCACCAGTGAGGATTGCATGACTCAGATTAGCCCCGCGCAAATCTGCTCCGATCAAGTTCATTCCACTTAAATCAACTGCTCTCAAGTCGATACCACTTAAGTCGCATCCACTCAAGTCCCTTTGTTGAAAACATTGATCTGTAATTTGATTGAGAATGAATTCGTGTTTTTCAGCAAAGCTTCTCATGGTATTGACCTCTGGGTGTAACATATCCAAACTGCGGATACCGAAAATCACTGCATTTTTGAGATTACACCTCAGAAGTATATAAGCTGAGTTAAGAATTTAGGAAAAATTCCCAAAAATTCCAGCAAAATCAGTAAAAGCCTTATTATGCAAGCTTTGAGTTCTTATTCATGTCAAAAGACTCTGATAAAGGTCACAAAAACTTGATATTTTAGCAAAGCAGTCCCAATTGTTTATTTATGGGAATGTATTCTGTAGAGTACAAGGGCGCAGCCCGTTCTGCGTTCTGACAACTGAGCTTGTCCTAAGTAGCAAATAATCTAGACAAACATAGTCATTCATTTACAAATATCTCCCGTATTTTTAATCAATTCATCAATGAGACCTCTTAGCTGTTCTTGCCAGTCAGGAATGGCTTTTAACTTTTCTTTAACGCCTTCGCGCACTTTAAGACAGACAGGAGACTTGTCAAACGGCTCTTCATTGAAAGGAAGCGCACCAAGTTTGTTTTTTCTTTTAAAAGTCATTGAAAAACTATTGGATGTTGGTATACTAACAAATTTAGCACAAACATTGAGGTTGCTCAATGCTTTTATCCATCAAGACTAAGTTGAAGCTAACAGCAGTTATTCTTAATCCTGACTCCTGAGTTCCTTCTGGTAAAATTTTTGGCATCTACTGATTTGTCCTCTCTCCCGTGATGAGCTTTAGCCCTGATTTTACACAGCAGTCGCCTGACGCCACATTCTACCCTGCCCGGAGGCGTTCCGCCGAAAACGTGCCTTGGGAACCCCTGCAAGGCGATGCTCTCCGCACAGAAGTGGCTCCGGAGGAAGACTCTCCCGCAGAGTTGACTCACCCTGACACTTCCTTCCCTAGCCTTATTTCTCCCACTGTAAGTGCTGACATACTTCGTACACAAACTCCCATAAAATTGGGAATTTTGGCTTCTGGAAGTGGCAGTAATTTTGAGGCTGTTGCTCAAGCAATCAAAGACGGGCAGTTGTCCGCCCAAATTCAAGTTTTAATCTACAATAATCCGGACGCCTATGCCGCAGTACGGGCAGCAAAGTGGGGTGTCCCTGCTGTGCTTCTCAATCACCGCGACTACAAAAGCCGTGAAGATTTGGATAGACAAATTGTCCAAACTTTGCGGGAGTATGATGTGGAATTGGTAGTTATGGCAGGTTGGATGCGACTGGTAACCTCAGTTTTAATTGATGCGTATCCTGACAAGATTATTAATATTCATCCCAGTTTGTTACCTAGTTTTAAAGGTTCACGTGCAATAGAACAAGCCCTTGCCGAGGGGGTGAAAATTGCTGGTTGTACTGTGCATCTTGTTTGTTTAGAAATGGATAGCGGTTCTATTTTGATGCAAGCAGCGGTACCTGTCTTGCCTGATGATACACCAGAAACACTCCACGCGAGGATTCAAGTTCAGGAACATCGGATTTTGCCAGCGGCGATCGCCCTTGTTGCCTCAGGAGATTTCTAGAACAAGCCTGCCTCCTCTTCCTCACCCAACAGCGGAACTGCACAGAGTGCGCTTGGAGGCAAGTGCATTTTTGTGATTCGCCCTTGCTGCACAATCGCAAATTGGAAAGTTGTCTATTTTTGCCACACGATCAGTTTAAAAGACAAAATTCCTTGAATTATGTCTTCAAGCAATCTTTCTCTACAATCTTGCGATGTCGGCTAAATAATCATCAAACCAAAATGAACTTTTTTTATCCTGAAAAACTAGAAGACAAAATTCCTTTATTTAAGACAAGTTGACTAATTGAAACCCATTGAATTTATCTTTCATCTCGCTAACAATAGATGCAAGGGTGAAGCAAGAGCTTAATCCTACTAACTACAAATTCAGGAAAAATTTATGTCTAAAATCACAGTTTCCGACCTGGCATTCGACTCCAAATCCTTTATCAATGAAGTAGCTGAAACAGAGTCTTCCTCTGTTAACGGTGGTAGTGAGGCGCTAACTTTTGCGACCAACTTCGGTCCCTACACACTAAAAATATTTGAAATTTTGCAAAATTCATTCTTGAAGGGTACAGGAATTTTCGCGATTGCTGAACTAGCGAAATAATGTAAAGAACTAGTTCATTAGTATTATTTATAGAGATAGGTAAAACCTATCTCTATAACATTCATTATTCCCAAAAAGTATTATCACTAATTAATTTTGATAAATCAAAAAATCACAATGGCTAAAATTACAATTTTTGATCTCAATCCGACTACTTGCCAAATTTTATCAGAATCTGAAACTTTTTTAAACGAACTATCTGAAGCTGAATCTGCATCTGTCATGGGTGGTAATCCTTTTAGTATATTCGCAAACACGTTATTAAAAGCATTTGCAGCTTATCTAATTTACCTCATAGTGACAGATAGTAAGTTGAAAAGATGATAAGAAAATATCAATAACTCAGAACTGATACACCATATACTAGAAACTCGGTTTCGCAGAAGTTACCGAGTTTTTCTGTTCATAATTCATTGAGAATTGCTAGAGTGAATTCAATCATTAACCAAACACAATTAGCATCTGGTTAATAAAGAATACAAAATTCAAATCGTTGTATACCGATTAAGCTAGCTTCAGTAATTCCTGGACTGGTGGAGAATAGGAATCTGATTCAAAATGTGGAATAACTTCTATTTGCGCGATTTGTTCCTTTAACCAAGTGGAAAAAAAATCGCTCATAATCTTCAAGCGTAACTGCTGATCTAATTCCGGACGGATGATTTCCTCAACCCTCAGGAGATGGACTCCTTGTGTGGTGACAATGGGTTTGAGTAACTCAGGAGGATTGGCGAGAAAGACCGCAGCGGCAATATCCGGTTTAAAATCTTTACGAGGTCTTATTCCACGATATCCGCCAGTACGGCGAAGTTCTGGATTTTCGATGTGTTGACGAGTCATATCTTGGAAACTCATTTCACCTTCAGTGAGTGCATAAAAAAGTTCCCAAGCTAAGTCTTCATCATCTAATATAACTTCGTAGGTGACTGCTGCTAAATAATCCAGTTGGTGTTCATAAAAGAATGATTCCACTTTATCTGCAAATAAATGATTCGCTAACTTGGCAGATAGCAGGTTAATTTCGGCTAATTGTTCAAACTCTTCTAAGGAAAGATGATGTTTTTGTAGCCACGTCCAAGTATCTTCCGCTTTCAGTAGGTTATTCGCTGTCCGCAGGCTATTGGCTGACTGTTGGAGTTCTTGTACTTCTACTTTAATACCTGCAGTTCTTGCTGCATCAAAAATAATTTGGCGTGTGGCGATCGCATCTAATAAACCAGGAATCTGGCAAGAAAGTTTCAGTTGTTCTAGCATTTCTTTACCAGACACGTTCAACACTTTTAACATTATCTAATTCCTCTAATTATTAACATTATTCCTTCGGAACCTCACCCTGCCCTGTCGGGCATCCCTCTCCTACCCTGCGGGAAGCCGCAAAGCGTCTATAGCAAGGAGAGGGAAAGATAAAAGCGAGGGTGAGGTTTTGAGCGTGTGTACACCGTAGCCTTATCATTGGTAACTGATAACTGATAACTGATAACTGTTAACTGGTTAACTGTTGGCTAAAGCTCTAAACCACCTTTTTGCAGCTTTTTAAACGGATCTAAAATGAAATCAATTACGCGCCGCTGACGAACAATCACTTCTGCTGTTGCTGTTTGACCAGGGGTTAAGGGAATATGTTTGTTACCAGATTGGATATCAGGCTGATTCAAGGATATTTCCAACTCAAAAGTTTCTATTTTGCCTTGGGGAGTTTCCTGAATTTTGGAGTCTGGTGAAATCCGAATCACACGCCCTGGAACAACTCCATAATCTTGGAAGGGATAGGCGTCAAATTTGATTTTGACTGGCATTCCTAATTTCAAGAAACCACTTTGTTGACTAGGCATATTGGCTTTAAGTACAAAGGGAGTTTGTTTAGGGGCGATTTGGGCAATGATCTGACCGGGTTGTACGACGACACCAGGCTTTTTGATCGGTAAATCAAAAATGACACCATCAACGGGCGATCGCATAACTCGTTGTTCTAATTGCAGCTTTAAGGAAGCGATTTGGTTTCTGGTTTGAGCAATTTCTGATTTCAGAGTAACAATTTGTGTTTGCAAGTCTTTCAATTGTTCCTGATTTTTAAAAACAGCTAATTTCCCAGCTTGAATAACACTTTGATAACTGCTTTGACTCTCTTGTAGCCTCAGTTTTGCTAGCTGAATATCTGTCTGGGCTTGGCGCATCGTTGCCTGATAGCGGTTTTGTTCTTCTTGGAAGCGTAGCTGGGCTTGTTTGATATCCGATTGCGTTTTTTGGTTGAGTCGTTTGCTTTCTTGTTCTTCTTTTCTGAGTTGGTCAATTTGATTTGCGGAAACCGCACCATCCTTCACGAGTTTGCTAAAGCGTTGGACTTGTTTTGAATCTATACTCAAACGAGTTTGGGCTGACTTTTGGTCATTCTGAGTGCTGTTAATCTGCTGCTTAGCCTGATCTACTAAAGCCAGTTTTTCCAATTTTTGTAAGTTATAGGTACTCTGTTTTGCATCCAGATTTTGCTTTGCCTGATTAACTTGGGCAATTTTTTCTGATTCTTGGGATTGGTTTTGTTGTTCTTGGACGCGAATTGCCAGTAGCAATTGGTTTTTGATGAGTTCCAGTTGTGCTTGCCGATTTATGAGTCCTTCTAGCTTTGCCTGCACCTGTTTGAAGTCGGTTTGCAGTACATCTGACTGTAGTTCTACCAGTAACTGTCCAGCTCGAACTTGCTGTCCTTCTTTCACCCTGACAGCAGTGATACTGGCGGTGACTTGAGAATCTAATCTTTGTGTTGCGCCTAGTGGTTCGATACGTCCTCTAGCAGTTCCTGTCTCATCGACTTGAGACAGCATTGCCCACGGTAAGGCGATCGCACTAAAACCTATCAGCAAATACAGCAAAGAGCGCGTCCAAAGACGAGGTAAAGCATCTAGTAATTCCTCAGTACCGTAAAACCAATCTTTGGCAACTGCTACATTATTATTTTCCTTTACTACATTAGGTGAAGTGCTCAGTTGCTCATCATCGGTTGAAGTGAATGCCGATGATGAATTATTAGATGGATTAGCCATAGCTTAATTTCAGTTATCAGTTATTAATTAGCAGTTATCAGCTATCAATTAGCAGTTACCACTATTTATGATTGATAACTGGTAACTGTTCACTGATAACTGATTTAGCCTACTTGAGCAAGTTGTTGTTGATTGAGGTAGTAGTAATGACCTTTTTTGGCGATTAATTCCTTGTGAGTACCGCTTTCCACCAAAACACCTTGATCTAATACCAGAATCAAGTCAGCATTGCGAATCGTAGAAAGTCGATGGGCAATAATCAAGCTGGTACGTCCTTGGAGAATTGTTTTCAAATTGTTTTGAATAATCCGTTCTGATTCCGCATCGAGGTGACTGGTTGCTTCATCGAAAATTAACAACCGGGGATTACCTAGTAAAGCGCGAGCAATTGCTAGACGTTGGCGTTGTCCTCCAGAAAGCATTCCGCCGCCTTCACCGATTTGGGTTTCGTAACCCATAGGTAATTGCTGAATAAATTCCGAAGCACCTGCAAGATTCGCCGCTTCGGTAATTTCTTCTAAAGTGGCTTCTGGGTGAGCGATGCTAATGTTTTCCCGAATCGTACCGCCAAACAAAAAGGTTTCTTGATCGACAACACCAATTTGTTGTCGTAGCGATCGCATCTGAAGATTCGTCACATCATGACCATCAATCAATACTTTGCCATTTGTCGGGGTATATAAACCCAAAATCAGCTTGGAAAGAGTTGTTTTCCCGGAACCGCTACGCCCTACAACCGCCACAGTTTGCTCAGGCTGAATTTCAAAACTGAGGTTTTCCAGTACGTTAATATCACTTTCTGAGTGATAGCGGAAAGTCACATCACGAAAGCGAATGTAACCTCGCAGTCTTGGCAAAGATTGGCGTGGTTGATGTTGTAAGTCTTCTTCTGGTTCGGCTTCTAGAACATCATTGATCCGTTCAGTGGAAACCATCACCTCTTGTAATTGATTCCACAGTACTGTTAGGCGTTGGAAAGGATGAATGATGTTACCCAACAACATATTGAAGGCTACAAGTTGCCCAATTGTCAGTTGGTTGTGAATCACCAGCCATGCTCCAAACCACAATAATGCTGTATTTGCCACTGATTCGATGGTAGAACTGAGAACTTGCAGTTGGTTGGCAATGATTTGTCCGCCAAACATTTTTTTGATCAAATTATTTAGCAGTTCTTCCCAATGCCAGCGTACCGTTTGTTCAATTGCCATTGAACGAATCGAGCGAATTCCTGTCAGGGCTTGAATTAAATAACTGTTCTCGTTGGCTAAAGCATTAAAAACTTCACGGTTGATGCGGCGAAAAAAAGGTGTAGCAACCAGCGCCAGAATAAAAAATGGCGGCACAATCAACAGCACTAACAATGCCATTTGCCAGCTATACCAAAACATCAAACCCACATAGATAAACACCGTCAGTAAATCAAGAATGATTGACAGTGCTTCGCCAGTCAGGAAACGCTGAATTTTTTGGTTTTCTTGAACGCGAGAAACAATATCGCCGACGTAACGCGACTCAAAGAAGGCTAGGGGAAGGCGGAAGGTATGTTTGATAAAACCTACCATCAGGGCTGTTCCGATCCGGTTGGCTGTATGATCTAGCAGGTATTGTCGCAGTCCGTTCATGGCGACGCGGAACAAACCAAAAATCAGCAACCCTAACCCTATGGCAGTTAAGGTGAGAGTACTTCCCTGGACAATCACTCTGTCTAACAGTAACTGGGTGAACAGAGGCGTGACGAGTCCAAACAACTGGATAAATACCGAAGTGATGAAGACTTCCAGCAGGACTTGCCAATGTGGTTTGACTAACTCCCAAAACTGCCAGAATGGTGTACTCGCTTCTTGGCTTTCTTTGAGTTCTGCTGTCGGTTGCACTAATAAGGCATAACCAGTCCACCCTGCTTTAAACTCAGCATAAGTCAGGGTGCGTTGACCGATGGCAGGATCACCGACAATCACCCGTTTAGGAGTGATTTCATAGACGACGATGTAATGCTTGCCTTCCCAGTGGGCGATCGCTGGTAAGGGTTGTTGTGCCAATTTGTCCAGGCTGGCTTTGACTGGACGAGTGGCAAAACCGATACTTTCTGCTGCTACTGCTAAACCTTGTAGAGATGCCCCAGTGCGCCTGACGTTAGCTAAATCCCGCAATATGTTGATGCTAAAGCGCTTACCCCAATAGCGACTCATCATCACAAGGCATGCTGCACCACAGTCTGAAGCACTTTGTTGTTCAAAAAAGGGATAGCGTTTCGTCAGGTGTGCCCATAGATGTCCTGCTTTTACCTGAGGGCTAGGGAAGTAGACACGTCGCTGTCGCTTTTGTTTTGGGGGGGCGGCGTGCGAGGGAAATGGAATAACTTTCCTGCTATTGGTACGTCTTTGTGGAAATGAGGTGTGAGGCGCTTCGTTTTCTTCAGTTGTGATTTGTTTAGAGTCAGAGGCAATCAACTCTGTTAATTGGGGCAAGTGTTGCACTGCTGCAAGCCAATCAGAATTGGGCAGACTGTACACAATTGTTGGTTGAGTCGCCTGCCAACTACCTTGTTGTGGAACAGCATAGATTTTGCCTGGAGTCAAACAACTACCGTCAGGATGCTGTAGTTTGCCTCGGTGTAACAGCCATAACTTAGTATCTGGAGCTACGTCAATTTCTTGAAATTTATTGAATGAATGCCTTTCAAACAGGGATAAGGCTTGAAATATATTATTGACAGATGTATTGGGGTGTTGATTTTGATACAACAACTGCAAATCCCAAAGTTCTGTGTTTCTCAACAGGCGATCGCGGATTTTGGGGTATTTGTCCATCAAAATCTGCAATGCATCTGCGTTGACATAACAGAGTTTTAAGTTATGTGAAGCTCTAGCAGCGTAAGGAATAAAGCCTTCTTCTGGAAACAGAGTCACCTCACCAAATGATGATCCTGCTGCAAGAGTGGAGATTAAGTTAAGAGAACTATCCAGCAGTCTCACTTTACCCGCAAGAACTATATAAACACCCGGCTTAGAGTCTGTTGATTGCCAAAACAACTTTGCTACGGGTGGTTCGACAACTTCCACTTGTTTTAGACAATTCATCACTTCCTTTGGTGAAAGCTTCTCTCCTAAGAAAGTCATGAGTTGTTGACTCAGTTGTTCTTGGGAAAACCCTGATGACATAATTTTTCTTCCATCCCAAGAGTTAGTTATTAATTTGCATGATGATTGAATAACCAATGGAAATTAGGCTCATTGTGAGATTGCAAGTCACAGATTTTAATGCTGCCAGTTTCCTTGGTATCTTTAGTTGCTTGCTTTTTAGAGGAGCGTTTTTGTGTAGAAAGCCCCATTTGTTTTAGCAGGCGATTGATATGGCGATCGCTGATTTCAATTCCAAATTCAGTTGCTAAATGTTTGTTTAACCATTGAGATGTCCAAGAACTAAATGCATAGCCATATTTACGCGGACTATGACTAAACAATTCTTTTAACCTTTGGATATATTGATCGTTGACAATCTTCGGTCTACCTATCGGTCGTTCTTGCCATTTCTCCGCCAAACCTAGCTGTGCGACGGTGATCCAATACCGCGCCATCTCCTGAGAACAACCTAAAATCTTACAGATTTGGGTTTGCGATTTACCCACATCTGCCAGCAACATAATTTCTATCCTCCGACGGTATTCTGGTTGCAAATTAGCTTGCAAATTCTTCAACAAAACCTGACGCTGAGAAGGTGTTAAAAACTTGCTTTCATAAAAGTCAGAAATCTCAAAAATCATTACATTACCTGAATGTTTTAACAGAATTCTGGAGCAGTGATTGTCAAATTTAAGCAGGTGGAAAAATGCTTCCACATCTGTTCTGAAATCTCTTACGCTCAGTTATTACAGACGTAGAATCAATTTGTCTGAAAAGTACATCAGACAGGTAACTGTTGTTTACCTAATTAACTATAGTGGTTAGCAAAAAGATGATTACGTTCCTTGAAAAGAACATCCCAAACCAGGTTTAACTACCCCTGTTATGAAAGCTGCAAATGACATTTGCCAGGGGAAAAAGTAGCTATCGTAGGGGAGCCAGTGCGTTGGAGAGCCAGCGCTGCAGGAGGGGAGCCAGTGCGTTGCGGAGCCAGTCCTGCAGAGAGAAGTGCCTTGCGCGGGTTCCCCGCGTTGTGGCAACTTCGGAGAGGGTTTCCCTCCGTAGGGATCTGGCGTTGGGGTTCCCAAGGCACGTTTTCGGGGGAAGCTTCCCCCGAAAAGCTGCCGCCCCGTTGTAGCACCTGGCGTTCTCCCGACCTAGGCGTCTGGCGTCCGGGTTTCCCGGCTTGTTCGCATGATTGCGTCTCCCCTTGGGAGATAGCATCTGGTGAGACCAGCGCTGCAGGAGGGGAGCCAGTGCGTTGCGGAGCCAGTCCTGCAGAGAGAAGTGCCTTGCGCGGGTTCCCCGCGTTGTGGCAACTTCGGAGAGGGTTTCCCTCCGTAGGGATCTCGCGTTGGGGTTCCCAAGGCACGTTTTCGGGGGAAGCTTCCCCCGAAAAGCTGCCGCCCCGTTGTAGCACCTGGCGTTCTCCCGACCTAGGCGACTGGCGAACCCGAAGGGCGTTGGGCATTGCTCCTAAAAGCTTATATGACGGACGTTTGAGATGTTGGTGAGCAGTCCGTTGCGGGGGTTCCCCCCGTTGTTCGCATGATTGCGTCTCCCTTTGGGAGAAGGAACTGCGTTCGCGTAGCGTCTCTGCAGGAGATACCCGGAGGGTGAGCAATGCCCACCGGATTCTGAAAACTCCTGTAACCCAAGAACTGCACAGGCTATTTTCCTGTCTGTGCACAGATAGAATCATGTTTTACTATTCATCCTATATCGATAAATAATACAAAACTCATCTGCATAAGTTTTGATTATTTTCATGAATTCTACCCAACTGTTTAATAACTTATCCTCCAGAAATGTAGGGTGATGAAGTGGCGTTGCAAAAAGTTTGAAAACAGCTTCAAGGGTGTAAAAATAGCAACAGTTAAACTTAACTGCAATACTTGCTAGTTGAAGATGCCAACCACTAACTCTTTTTTCATCAAAAAATTTTGAGAAATTAAGAAGTTATCACAGAAGACAAGTTCTAACTAAATCTGTATATGAACGTACTGTTTTGTTTTATTCTATAATCAAAGGTTTTGTCAAGAGTGATTTCGTAAAAAATCAAATTTTTCACTAAAGTTTATATTTTTTTAAGTCATTCTTGGAATGATAGTCTTATGCACATTTTAGCATATAAGCATCTATCTAAAGGTTGAAAATAATATATTCTTGGCAAAAATCAGATTTTGGTCTATTTGCAACCCTAGTCGAGCGCTGGCTCCGCTTTGCATCTCTCAACAATATTTTCTTCTCCATTCTTGAAAGAAGAGGCACCAAACCTACATGGCAGGGTAATTTTTTTCTGGTGTTGCTCCCTGTGCTGCCTGCCCCCTGCCTCTTCGAGAGGGTTTCCACACATCCCGCGAGGCTTTATGAATCTAAACAAGCCACATCTTCCTGTACCGATGAGTTGAGAAGTGTCCACAGTTGCAAATCAGTGAAGTCTGGAACTGTCATAAATGCCCCAAACGACTGAAGAACTATTGACTCCTGAGTCGTTGTCACGCCTATGGTGCGAATACCAGCACCCACAGCAGAACGAATTCCAGAGGGAGAATCTTCTAGTGCTATTGCTTGTTCTGCTGTGATACCTAAGTTGTTTAGAGCAACTTGGTAGGGTGCAGGATTTGGTTTAGCAGCTATTTCGTTCTCTGCTATGACAACTGTATGAAAGACTTCTTTTATTTCCAAGACTTCTAGCACGAATTGGACATTTAATCTAGGAGCGTTGGTAACCAAAGCACGTTTTAGTTGATGCGTATCTGTCCATGCTATGAGTTCTAAAAATCCGCTTAGAGGTTTGAGAATAGTCTTGGCTTTTTCGCGGAAAAGAGCCTCTTTTTCGTCTGCAAACTTTGCACCTTCTTCTGGTGATAATTGTGGCAGGAAGTCTTCTAGAATTTGTGGATTGGTTCGCCCGCTAATGTGGAATTTATAAAATGTCTCATCAATGTCCATGTCGTAGGCTATCAGCATTTCCCGCCAAACTTGGTAGTGTATGGGGTCAGTGTTGGCGATCGTTCCATCTAGATCAAAGAGAATTGCAGCTAGCATGGTATTTAAGGTGTAAACTATTGTAAAGTTCCTTTACAGAGTTTACATTGTTTTGCCCTACTTTGTGATTCTGTCTGCATTCTTAAAAATAGGAACTTATAATTGAGCATTCACATGACAACCTATGGTAGCTGATACGAGTTAGGGCAGATCGGTAACTCTGTCCCTACTCATTTCCTTTGAGTTTGTCTGAAAATATTCTGTATACTCCGATGTCAACCCCCAAAAATTCTTTTTGCATCGATGTTCTACAGGTGCAAATTTTTAACTCTGAAGTTGAACTGGCGCAGGATGTAGCGGGAATTGTACAAAAACATTTACAGCGCACCCTTGAGCAAAAGGATACTGCGGCTATATTGCTAGCGACGGGCAACTCCCAAATGAAATTTCTGGATGCTTTTATAGCATTAGGTGGTGTAGATTGGTCACGAATTACCTGCTTTCATCTTGATGAATATTTGGGGATTTCTGCAGATAATTCGGCTAGTTTCCGGCGCTATCTACGGGAACGGGTTGAAATGCGGGTTACTCCTAAAGAGTTCCACTATATAGAAGGTGATGCTATGCAACCTTTGGCAGAGTGCCATCGCTACACCAAACTCCTGCAAGCACAACCCATTGATTTATGCTGTCTTGGTGTTGGTGAAAATGGACACTTGGCTTTTAATGATCCAGCGGTAGCAGATTTTAACGACCCCTATATATTGAAACTTGTGAAACTAGATACTATGAACCGTCAGCAACAAGTCAATACAGGGTATTTTTCCAGTTTGGAAAGTGTACCGCAATACGCTTTTACTGTTACTCTCCCAATGATTTGTTCGGCAAAAAAAATCATTTGTCTTGCACCAGGAAAACGTAAGGCAAAGATTGTAAAACAGATGTTGGAGGGGGAGATTACCACAGATTGTCCGGCTTCTGTTCTCCGTAAGCAGCAGCAGGCGACGTTATTTTTGGATGTAGATTCAGCGGGTTTAATTTAGAGTAGTTCTACGCTACAACAATCGATAGTAAATTGCTGTTGTATGTAGTGAACCATCTGCACTTTTGGCATAATTCGGAATTTCGCCTACTTTAGTATATCCAATCTTTGTATACAGCTTCTCGGACAGGTCGCCTAGCGAGTATCCAGGACTAACGTCGTTCGCCCGATGATTCGTGCTTTAGATTCCACAGGTTCCATCAAGGAATGACCGATACCTCGGCGACGGTAAGCTTTATGCACTATCAGTTTTGTCACTTCAGTTCGATATAATCCATTCGCTTGCGTGCATAAATCCAGTTGAACAGTTCCTACAACAGTTAGTCCGTATCGTGCAACCAGAAGTAGGCGAGATTTGTTTTTGAGTGCATCAAAAACTTCTAACCAGTACTGTGTGCATGGGAATTCAAAGGCGGTAGAAAACCAACAGATGCGCTACTGTTAACAGCATTTTGTAGCAGACTTACTAATTGCACTTTGGACAAAAAAGTGGTTCGCGTAAATTATTAGCGAACTAAAAATTTAGGTATTATAAATTACTCCATTTTTTTTTCAAGTGAGTCAAATGCCTAAAATGTAATAAAATTTATGCAATTTTTTGTTTATTAGGTGTTGATTTTGACTGCTTATTGACAACAGAATGCTTAGTTCGTTGTGTTTGAGCCTGACCTTGAACTCGACCGATGGAATTTCCTCGGGTTTTCGGAGAACGGGCAGGGGCAGACGTGGGGCTTCTACCGGAACTAGCTGCATAAGTTGACTTCACCGACAACTATTGAAAATATGGAAGTTTTAAAACTCAGGCAATGTAACTGCTCTGAGCGGCAAAGCCTTCTAACAAGGAAAAAAAGGAATAAACCTAAAGGAGCAAGTAATGCAAAATATCCCTTTTCAATTTAGTCACGGCGGATTTATCAAGCAGGAGGCTGTGGAAAGATCTTTGGAGACAACTAGCTTAGAGGCAATTGATGTAGAGACAGATTTCGATTACCTCTTCCCAGATCTCGCCAGAAACCCAAACAGTCTACTTCCGGCAGACAACACCACAGATGTTATTAACAAACTCAAAAAGCTGGGCGAGCTAATAATTGACCAAAACGGTCCTGAGCCTGAGGAAGCCAACTCAAATATACCTCCGGTTTATACCTACTGGGGACAGTTTATCGACCATGATATTACTGCCAACACAGATCGCACTGTCACAGACCTCAAAACTGACATTACCAAAGACGATTTCAAACCCCTCTCACCCGACTTCGTAAGGGATAAACTCAAGAATTTACGTCGCCCCACGTTCGATCTTGACAGTGTTTATGGCGATGGACCAACCCTAGACCCTCAAACCCCCACAGAAGCAAGGGACTTTTATCAGGAAGAAGACCCAGTGAAACTGAAAGTTGGGCAAAACGCTCAACAGGATGTTAACGGGAACCCTCCGCCTGGAGTCGAAATTCCACCAGTAGAAGATTTACTACGCGACTTGCCACGCAATAACCCGCTCAATAAGAGACTAGCTGTAATTGGCGACAGTCGCAACGACGAGAATCTGATTGTGGCGCAGTTTCATACTGCTTTCTTGCGTTTCCACAACGCAGTAGTGGACTGGGTACGGGCAAATGAACCCGATAACGCCAAAGACAATAAAACTCTGTTTGTTCGGGCGCAAACTTTGGTTCGTTGGCATTACCAGTGGCTTGTTGTCAATGATTTCCTCAAAACAGTGACTGCAAACGGGACAGTAGACAGCATCCTCAGTGACGGGCTTAAATTCTACCAACCCCGGAATGGAGATCTTTTCATGCCTCTGGAATTCTCCGTTGCGGCTTATCGTTTTGGGCACAGCATGGTTCGCGGTGCTTATGACTTCAACCGCAATTTTGGACTCGAAGCCAATGTAATACCAACAGCACCGTTCAATTTGCTCTTTGGTTTTACAGGAAGAGGCAATATAGGCGGTAGTGTAGGTCAAGGACCGTTCGACACTCTCCCCTTTAACTGGATTATTGAATGGGACCGCTTTGTTGACAAACAGAAGGCTGCCCAAAGGAAAACGCTTTCTGCGCGAAAGATCGACACGCATCTTGCGTTTCCTTTGTCAGATCTGATTAATGAAGGCGAAGGAGAACAGTCTGATGCTATTAAACAGCTTCTCAAGCACCTCGCTAAACGGAACCTACTGCGCGGATATTTCCTCAGTATTCCGACTGGGCAGAGCTTAGCCGATAAACTAGGCGTCAAAAAATTGACAGCGGACGAGCTTAAACGGGGCAATTCAGCAGATATCAATCAAGCCCTCGAACCTTTCCTAGAAAAAACTCCAGCGTGGTACTACATCCTCAAGGAATCCGAAGTTCGTGCGAACGGGGATTCTCTGGGTGAAGTGGGCAGCCGCATTGTTGCTGAAACCATTATTGGTCTGATTAAGAACGATCCATCCTCCTATCTCAACGAGGGTGAGTACAATCGTGTTTGGGATCCTTCTAAAGGTGTCAAGTTGCCAAATGGTGGCGAAATTCGCGTGATTGGTGACTTTCTGAAGTTTGCGGGAGTATTGCTTTAATCGGTTATGTTGCAAAAATAGGGAGGGGTGTTAAGTGATTACTGATTACTGATAACTGTTTTAATGGCGTTGCTGAATTTGGTCATGAATTGCGTTTGTCAAGAGATTTTTAATTTTTCCCAACCCCTGTAGAACGACGGGATGCAATGTTAAGACAAAATCGTGATTTTCTCAATTCATATCAACATTTCAGCAACGGCGTTTTAATTAATATCCACTCAGCATTCCTCGCCGCTTAGCTGGCGACTAACTAACCAAGGATGGGTCGGTCACATTCCCTAAAGTACGCTGCCCCATTCTAACGCGGTATTGAGCAGAGATCTGACCAAAAACCTGCACTTCGGGTTTAAAATCCGAACGGAAACACCCGAACGCTTAACTCTTAACTCTGAAGAAGGAATAAAGGTGTACGAAGCTAAGCAACAATCTGCGGAGGAGTATTATAGTTAACTATTACACATAACCTTGTACCTCCTGGTTATAGAGCGTCAAACTCTCAAAATTCTTTTGCAAATTCAACGAAGCAGGTTTGAGTGCCAAAGTGCCCAAATTCAGCTCATCCTGAAACCGCTTAATTTTGTTCCTGCAAGTAACAACATCACCAATAATTGAATTTTCCAGCAATTGGTCTTCATCAAAAGTGCTTTTTTGACCATCATTTTGCTCGAGATGTTGACTGCTATTGCCATGCTTTTGTGCTTTAGCATTCAACGCCTTCATTCTTTGACTAAAAGTACGGATGAAAGGTAAAGCCTCACTCACCGCTTCATCATATGTACGAGCAACAAAAAAGAATCGTGACACCATGAACTTATCAGAACCACTGGAATTGATAGCACGGTATTTAGTCACATTACTCTTAAGTCTATCCAGAGTAAATGGTGCTCCACCCATCAAACCAAAAGAATTTAAAGCAGCAAACCCAATTGCTTCTTCATCACTCGTTGCTACATACACTGGAATTTGTTTTTGCAAAGGTTTTGGGTAAATTGAGACGCTATCGCACTGATAATACTTGCCAAGAAACGACACATCAGTGTGATACAGTAGCTTATGAATCAGCATTATTGCTTCTAGCGTTTTAGCACGAGATTCACTCATAGGAGTGTTAAAGTGCTTATTTTGTTCAGGAAATGGCCCACCTTTAGCAATCCCTATAGCAAGTCGCCCATTGCAAAGATTATCCAGTGTGGTAATATCTTCTGCAACAAGAATTGGGTCATGAAATGCCAACAGCACAGCAGCTGAACCTAAGCGAATAGTTTTAGTCACGCCTGCTAAGTGTGCAATCAACACCAAAATTGACGGGCTAACACTGAAATCACTAAAATGATGCTCTGTCAGCCAAGCTTCTTCAAAACCCAAACTTTCTGCATGTTTGACAAGCGCCACTTGTTCCAAAATAGCGCGACGCGCATCTGAGTGATAATTCTCATAATTGCAGAAAAGTCCTGTTTTCATGGCACACTTCCTTTTTATTGTGTGACAATCCACTGCAATTCTAACCACAACTGGGGATTCTCTTGCTTGAGCTTTGACTGAGGATCATGCAGCAAGCATGTCGCATTTAAACAAACAACCTTACTTAATCCCAGAAAAAAAGCGACTTCTCTAAAGACATGGATTTCGGCTTTGACAGCAGCAATCGTGTTTTTAGAACAATAAATTGCAATGTAAGGCAGGAAGTGAAGACTCTGTTGTCCCCAGAAAGATTGAATGACTTTTAGATGACACTGGTTTAGTAATGCACCAAATTGTGGAAACGAGTGACTGACGATTCTTCTAAATTCTTGGACTATCTCTTGTTCGTTCCAACTTGTGTTCGTATTCATATCATCCTTGAACGACTTTTCGGGTTTTGTGTTGTACAAAAAGGGTAACGAAGCAATTTTTTGCTGAGACTCGCTCCGTTTTTCTCAAATACTATGAAATGCTTGACTAATTCTAGGAAACGCCGCTTATCAAAAATGCCTTGAATTAATACTTCTAGTTCTGTTTCTCCTTGATGTGGAAAGTCTTCGCCATCAATTGAACACCAAGGTAAGAACTCTTTCCAGCCAGAGGTTAAAGTACCAACTCGTGCCTGATTTCTACAGGCAATGATAAGGAGGGCATTGTGGAAAAACAGAGTTGGAATTTGTTGTTTGTAGGACTGAAGTTGCTGATATGCTCCTTGGAGAGTAGCTTTTTTGTCCTGAAAGTCAGTATAAGCAATGACTGCTAAAGGTAATCCGTTGATGAAGACAATGGTATTGAGATAGTGAATATCACACTCCTCAACAATATTAAACCCATGAATCACTAACCAGTCATTAGAGAGCAAATTAGACAAGTCAATAAACCACACCTTGTCATGAACTATTTGATCACCGTTGTGGTAAACAACATCAACTCCTTCGGTTAGGAGTTTGTGAAAACGACGGTTATTTTCCAGTAAGTCAGAACTGTAGGTACTAATCAGCCCAGATATGACTGTTTCAATGACCTCACATGGAACTTTGGGGTTAATCTGCTTCAAAGCGTTGCTAAGGCGAGTCCACAAAACTACCTGATCATTGCCACTAAGCTGAGCCTTGTATCTACCTATGTTAATATCTGATTCCAGAAGAACAGTGTAACCGATAACCTCAAACAGGGTCAGTAAATCTGGCGCTGTTCTTGAAGGTTTGATATCAAAGCGTCGGCGAAGCCTTGTTGTCAGACGGCTCGCTTTTATAGTTGCTATTGTTGATAGTGCGGAATTCATGCTTACCAACAGACGTAGTTTTGAGTGACCGCAGAGTTTTCGCCTAACCCACCAAATTAATTGAAGATTTACAAAATTGGTTGGTATACCCTGAACAGGAGATACCGCCCCCTAGTAACATCAAAGCCTAGATGGATTAGCAAAACTGTATCAATTGCTGCTGTTTTCCAACATTGTTGGTAACACAATGTAACAGTTTTAAGTAAGTCATTCACAAGAACATCACCTATTTCCGCAAGGAGGCTCGCGCCATAATCTTTGATTTGGCGTCGAGACGGCAGGCGCTACAAGTCGGGAAACCCGCCCAACGCGCTACCTCAGGAATTGTGGGTTAAAAACGCAACATCCCCCGACTAATAGTGACCATAGGTTACTGAAGGAGTGGGGATAGTTAAGTTTTTAACAATCTCCGGAAACCCAGGATGAGAGATTGTAGTCTCTAATTGTAATCACCTGTGAGTAGGTTGAACTCATGGAACAAGTACTAACGCTAGTTTGCAAACTTAACCCCACGCTATCGCAATCCGAAAAGTTGGAAGTAGTTCTTCATGCTTTTGCTGCCGCTTGTAACTACACTAACGAGGTTGTGAAACCACAGATAACCAGCAAAGCAACTATTCAAAATGTTGTTTATGAGGATTTACGTTCAAAGTTTGGTTTAGCTGCAAATTTAGCTGTTAGAGCTTGTGCTAGGGTCGGCGCTAATCGACTAGTAGCCAAGAAAAAAGGTAAGCCTGTAAAAGCATTTAAACCTACATCTGCTGATTACGATGCGAGGATTTTTGCCTTCAGGGAAAAGGATTGGACTGTTAGTTTAACTACGTTGTCTGGTCGAGAGCATATTAAAATCAATGCTGGAAACTATCAACGTGGTAAACTTGCAGGGCGTAAACCAACAAGCGCTCAATTATGCAAACACCGTGATGGACAACTTTATATCCACATCCAGCTAAAAAATGAAGTTCCCGACCCACAGCCCACTAAGAAAGTAATTGGCGTTGATTTTGGTAGGTGCGACATTGTGCGATTCGTTGACTAGAAACCAGTTCATTATGAACCTGGGGGATTAGTCGCAAAGGTTACATATTTATTGTACCTTGACAACTTGATAGACATGGAGGTAAGAGAGAGTATCCTAGAAAACTCAAGTCCTTCCCCACAAGTGCAGTGGTGAAAGCACTTCCCCTACGGTAGCGACTAGTCATCAATCCGTAAAGCGGGGATGAAAGGAGGTAAAGCTGACAGCCTAAGTTGGTTCCCTTCGAGCAAGAACTCATGAGCAACGAAAGTGAAGACACGTTAAAACATCGTCAGTCTGAACCAGCGGAATAAGGCTTATACGCTGGAGCCAAAAGGCAAAGGATAAGGAGATGGCAGTGATGTCCTGACCATTTGCACTACCGATAAACCCGGTGTACAGTGTCGCTCTAAAGGTTCAAAACAATGTCTATCAGGAACGAAGTAACCTCTCGTATGCTCTCAGGGTGGTCGATTCCCTGAGCAGGTACTAACCGGATGCAACGAGTAGGAAAGATTGAGTTCAGAAGCTAATGCCTTGGGTAATTCCAAGGATATGCAGACAGACTCACGGTGAAATGGACGATAGAGGTTCAAGTAGTAATGAAAATGTCAAAAGCACGGGGATTTTCCCCGATGATTGAATGGAAAACAATACCCTGGCGCAAGTTAGAGCGTAAAGTTTACAAGTTACAAAAGCGTATCTATCAAGCCTCTCAGCGTGGCGATGTGAAATTAGTTCGCGGACTCCAGAAGATATTGATGAAATCTTGGTCAGCAAGAGTTTTGTCGGTTCGTAGGGTATCTCAGGATAACCAAGGAAAGCTGACGGCAGGTGTGGATGGGCAAAAAAGCCTAACCCCAAAGCAACGTCTAATCCTTGCAAGTTACCTAAAACTGGGGTGTAAGGTCAGTCCAACCCGACGAGTTTGGATTCCCAAACCAGGGACAGAGGAGAAACGACCTTTAGGAATACCTACAATGAAAGACCGAGCCTTGCAAGCGTTAGTCAAATTGGTTATCGAACCAGAATGGGAAGCGCGATTTGAACCTAATAGCTATGGGTTCAGACCAGGACGCTCATGCCATGATGCGATAGAGGCAATCTTTACAAGCATCCATTGCAAAGCTAAATTTGTATTAGATGCTGACATTGCCAAATGTTTTGATCGCATCAACCATAAAGCACTGCTCAACAAATTAAATACATTCCCCGCCATTTGCCGACAAATTCGAGCGTGGTTAAAAGCGGGAGTGATGGATAATATGCAGTACTTCGACACATCTGAGGGTACGCCACAGGGAGGGGTCATTTCTCCTCTACTAGCCAATATAGCCCTACACGGAATGGAAGAACGGGTAAAAGAATTTGCTGATACACTGCCCACTAGGGGCGGTTTTGGCAAAAGAGATAATAGAAAAGCTCTCAGTCTCATCCGATACGCCGATGACTTCGTGATCCTCCACGAAGACGTAACCGTTGTCCAAAGATGTAAAGAGATAATCTCCGAATGGTTAAAGGGCATGGGATTGGAATTAAAGCCTAGTAAAACGAGGCTTGCCCACACTCTCATCCAGTGTGAGCAAGAACAACCAGGATTTGATTTCCTTGGTTTTAATATACGTCAATTTCCAGTGGGTAAATACCATACAGGTAAAACTTCCAGAGGGAATAGACCACTAGGTTTCAAAACCGTCATCACCCCAAGCAAGGATAAGCTGAAGACACATTACGAAAAAATAGCGAAGGAAATTGAAGCCCATAAGACTGCACCGCAAGCGGCACTTATTAGTCGAATAAATCCTATTATTAGGGGTTGGGCAAAGTACTATTCAACCGTAATAAGCACTGAGGCATATTCTGATTTAGATAACCTCATTCATCTGAAGCTTACCTCTTGGGCAAAACGCCGTCACCCAACCAAATCATCGGGATGGGTTGTAAAGAAATACTGGCAAACAGTAGAAGGCGCAAACTGGGTATTCGCAACCAGAGCAGAGGGCAAAAACCCAATGCGGTTACTAAAGCATAGCGCCATTGAAATCAAACGCCATGTGAAAGTTAAAAGCGAATCGTCACCTTATGACGGAAACCTGGTTTACTGGAGTACAAGAAAGGGCAACAACCCCGAAATGCCAAAAAGAGTGTCAAAACTTCTGAAAAAGCAAAAGGGGAAATGTACCCACTGCGGATTAATCTTCCGAGAAGACGATGTGATGGAAGTTGATCACAGAATCCCCATATCGCAAGGTGGCAAGGATTCTTATGAAAATTGGGACTTACTTCACAGACATTGCCATGACACAAAAACCGCCAACGATGGCAGTTCAGGCAACAAATCCGGTTGTAAAAGTACCGAGCCTAAGCCCACCAAGAGACTGGAAAAGTCGCGGATAAATGGGTAATGAGGTATGCGTAATAAGCACCATATCACTGAGGAGCGGAATGAAGGGAAACTTTCACGTTCCGTTTTGGAGACCAGCGGGTTTCGTGAGGGACTCGCTGAGTTTAATGCCGTGACCAGCAACGGTGACTCATGGAGTGGTGAAAAGTTAACAAAAACGAGAGATAAATATAGTAAAACAAGGGCGTCTCTTCAAAAAAAAGCTTCCACACGCACAAGGTCTAGCCGGCGTAGATGTCGGCAAGTCTTGGTACGGCTATCGGGGCGTGAGAGACGATTTCAATCGTGGGTTAACCACAATATATCTAGAACAATCATTCAACAAGCCAAAAGTGAACAAGCACTTGTAGCAATTGAAAATTTAACGGGTATTCGTGAACGCACAAACCAAAAACCAGGTAACAAAATAGAACGTCGTAGAAGTAACTCGTGGGCATTCTACCAGTTACGGATATTTTTGGAATACAAAGGATTGAGAGACGGGGTTGAGGTGATAGCCGTCCCGCCTGCTTACACGAGTCAGACCTGTAACCGTTGTCTACACATTGGTTTACGCTCTGAAAAGAAATTCAAATGCGGCAATTGTGAATTATCTTGTGACGCGGATTTGAATGGAGCAAAGATGATTGCATTATTGGGGCTGTCCGTAAGCCAGCCTGGAGGCTCGAACTGTTTGTGCTGTAGTCTCAGTACAGACTCTTCAGGGCTGCTGAAAGCCTACACTGTACCGCAAGGGAGCGTGTAGGTAGTTTACTCTGCACTTGCCATGAAAATGTCTTATACCAATTTTAAAAAAGAATGCGATAGATACACACTCCCAAACCCTTGTGTAGTCTCGGCTTTCTTCCGGATTGAATTTTGTTCGCGCAGCGTGCCCGTTCGGCCTCAAGCCGTGCCGCAGGCATAGGGCATATTTTGAATTTTGAATTTTGAATTGGTATTACCCCCACACCTTTACACCCACTGCTGGGGTGCTCGCCATGAGTTTTAATAAATCTTAAATGTAGCTAACTTGATTTTTACCAACCTTATTGGTACATTATCAAAACGTACAAAAACCGAAATATATATATCAGAGTTTATTCGTAGAGATTAATGGATGCGACAAAAGCTGAGATTTAGTAAATAGCCAGGAAACGATAACACTGTTTTGAAATTCTACCAATAAAAAATATGAGAAAATGTTTGCTTGCCGTCTCTCTCGTAAGCTGTGTTTCCTACATCATGCCGACTTCTGAGGCGATCGCAGCTTCATTGACAAATCAAAATCAGTCTGAACCGTCCACCGTCACCTTATACGCAGCTGGTAGTTTGAGAGGTGCGTTGTCAGAAGTAGCTGATGACTTCACCAAAGAGTACGGAAATCCTGTGAAAACAGAATTTGGTCCGTCTGGAACACTGCGGGGACGTCTGGAAAACGGGGAACAGGCTGATGTCTTTGCCAGTGCTGACATTGGAAATCCTCTCAAACTGTATCAAGAAGGTTTGAGTGGTCCTGTGGTAAACTTCACTAGCAATCGCATGACTCTTGTTGTGAAACCGGGGTTGTCTGTCACACCAGATAACCTTTTAAACATATTGCTAGATTCAAATATTAAACTAGGTACTTCAACCCCCATATCTGATCCTTCTGGAGATTATGCACAGGAGATATTTCGTAAAGCCGATACTTTGAGACCAGGTAGTTTTAAAACGCTAGATGCAAAAGCTTTGCGGTTGGTTGGTGGACCAAGTTCTCCACCAGTTCCCGATGGAAAAAATAATTTAGTGTACTTTTTGGAGGAGACTAAGCAGGCAGATGTCTTTTTGGCTTATTACACGAGTGCACTATCAGCCTTGAAAATTGCACCTGACTTACAAGTGGTGGAATTACCAGACAATCTCGCAGTCAAAGCGGATTATGGACTGACTGTACTCAAAGATGCCAGTCCTGACGCGAAGAAGCTTGCTGAATATATCCTTTCTCCTTTTGGACAAAAGATTCTGACGAAATATGGATTTAGTTCAGAATCCTTGGTTTCCGTTCCTGAATCCCAGAATTGGGGCGGTATGGTTCTTGGTGTTGGTATCGCCTTAGTTCTGAAGAAAACATCAGCATCTTCTAAAAAACGAAAACTCAAAAAAGTTGCTACTTGCCACGACTAGAGTCATTAGACTTCTTATCATCCGCCTTAGCATCTTCCAAAAAGAGAACACTCAGGAAAGTGGCTACTTACTGTCACTAGAAGCGAATTTTTAACAATTACAGAGGTATGTTTTATGCGTTTTACTCGTCGGATCGCAATTGTGTCTTTAACACTGTCCATATTGGGATTTTGGCAAGCGACTTTCGCTTCGCCAGGTAACCATTCTCTTTTAAAATCAGAGAAAACACCAGCACCGTGGGAAGAAAATGCGTGCCCAGGCGGTGTTTCTCAGACATTGCGCTTGGGTGGTGAAGTCAACAATCCGACAACCTTCGACTTGCAAAAGCTTATAAATTTGCAAGAAAATTTAAAAAACCAAAACCCAGCAGTCGTGACCGAAGTTACTGTGTCTTTCCAAACAGGATCAGGTCCGAGAACAGAAACATACTACGGAGTCCCTTTGTGGGAGTTAATTAATAATGAGATTTCTTCAGGGGGACTTAAAGCTGGTAATTCCGGTCAAAATCCTAAAAACGCTTTCCTGCGACAGTACGTTCTTGCTGAAGCCACTGACTGCTATGAGGCGATCGTAAGTATTGGTGAAATTCAACCCAACTTTGAAGGCAAACAAGTGCTAGTTGCATTTGCAAAAAAAGCAAGCGATGGTAGCATCCAATATTTGACAGATACAGATGAGGGATTTGCTCGTCTAGTGGTTCCTGGTGATAAAGCAGGAGGACGTTATGTCAGCAACGTTAGAAACATCCTAGTACTTTCTGGTCCTGCTTCCCCTTTAAAACCCAAATATTTCCGGCAGCCTTAATCCACTTTAATTTCTCTGAATAAAAGCAGACTTTATCTAAATCAAAAGAACCCCAGAATGTAGTGGTTCTATTTAATATGATGTCCGCTAAATAACCCATAAGAAAAATCTCTCTATTTCTTGGCGTCTGGTACGTTTTTGTGTGAGATTATATTCAGGGTATTTAAGCGGACATCATATCAGTAGTCAAGCCAGACTTCGGTAGAAAAAAAGTCGTCTAATCAACAGAAACCATCACATCTGATGCTTTGATGATGGCGTAAGCTTCTTTTCCTTCGTGAAGTGTCAACTAGTCTGAGACTATTGTTATATGTAGGTTTTCGGCTGTTTATAAGATACTGGGTGAATTCTTTTTTAGGCAAAGTTAGCCAAGCGCGTATGTTTTGGTTCGGTTGCTACTCAAGGGCGAGTGCTGTGTCCTAACGTGACGGATATCACAGTAAGTATCCATTTTCGTACGAAAAAGAGCACTCAGTGATACGTAACTTGTGCTGTATAACAAATTTGATTACTGTTTGGTGACTTGCTGCTTCAATTCTTCTAGCGATCCATGTTCTTTTATGGCGTTGCTGATTTGAAGTATGAATTCAGTTTTGTCATGCTGAATGTAGCGAGCGCGAAATGTAGACGCGAACGCGAACGCTTCACTTCGTTACGCTCAAAATGACAATTCATACCCTGATTCAGCAACGCCTCTTTTATGAAGTGCGTATCGCATGATTGCGTCACGCTCCGCGTATCGCATGATTGGGCAGCTTCTGCATCGTTGCCCGATAACCGCAGTGAATTCCACTCCTTTGATGCAAGACTCAAAAATTTAACCGGGTTCCTATATAATATGATAAGTTTATTTGGTTGGAGATTTAGCAATCTTTCACCGAATTTCACTTAATTTATATATGTGGAGAAAAATCATGATCGATCAGTCTTTGTTGAAAGATTTAGAGCATTTTCAAGAATTATCTGAACAAGAAGCTAAGGAAGTGAGTGGTGGTAAAAGCTCTGTCATCGATGTTAAGTATACCAATGTCGGTGCCTGTCCTGCCTGTCGTTCCGGATTTGATCCAAAGGTGACTAATCAGTATGACGGTATCATTAAGAAGTGAATTAAATAAAGAGCAGCTTTTGTAGGATGAGTTACGAGTAGTGCTAACGCACTTTCTCCAATAAAAGTTTTGCATTTTATTTCATGAATCATCCTTACTAGCCTATCTGTAATAGTTAGTGGGCAGATATTTTCAATAGTAGATAACTTCTACTAACAATTTGAACAGCGGTGACAGTAATAGGTGCATTTACTTGGAATGAGTGGTGAATAACGGAGTGGTTTTCAATTACATCTGAGTGAGATTATCACTTCGCTATCTTCATTTATTTGGCGATGCGCGACCACCTCATCTGATATTAGAGATAGCAATTTTATGCTTGCACTAGAACAGGAACCAAAGGACTACGCTAACACTTTGTCTGCTCTTCCCAAACTCGGCGTCGGTCTTTCATTTCAAGCACCGCTGCAAAGTTTTGTAGAAGCTCACTTGGACACCTTTGATTTTTTAGAGATTATTCCAGATACCCTCTGGAATGATTTGGGTTCTAGTGCGGCTCCTCGCTACGAAGAAAACCGAAATACTCAGGGGTTTTTAGAATTTCTTGCAAAACACAAGCCAATTATTGCTCATAGCATCGGACTGTCCATTGGCAGCGCAGATTGGTTTGATCGTGTACATGTAGCCCAGATTGCGAAATGGCAGCGACAGTATCACTTTCCTTGGCACAGCGATCATTTATCCTTTAGTCGCTTAGCGGATGCATCTAATCATCTTATCGATGTGGGGCTTACCATGCCAGTTCCCTATGATGCAGAAGTCCTGGATCTGCTTGTAGAGAGGGTAAATCATGTCCATAAAGAAATCTCAGTGCCTTTCCTGCTGGAGAACAATGTCTATTATTTTGAGATTCCCAGCCAAGAGATGAGTGAAGCAGAGTTCCTCAATCAACTTACAGCTCGAACTGGCTGTGGGCTTTTACTCGACCTTCATAACGTTTATGTCAATGCCTGCAACCATAGTTTTGATCCTTGGGATTTCCTTAGCAACCTTGACTTAACCAAAGTGGTAGAAATCCATCTCGCAGGTGGAATGAAGATGGAAGGTTTCTATCTAGACGCTCACTCAGGAGTTTGTCCAGAAGCAGTTTGGCAACTACTGGCGGAACTTCTGCCCAAAGCCCCAAATGTAGCTGGTATTGTCTTTGAAGTCTTTGGGACACATTACCATCGCATGGGACCTGAACTGCTCAAACAAGAACTTAGTAGAGCTAAAACGATTTGGAAAGCCAGCCGATAAAGGAATGACTTTATGACACTTCTAGGTTTTCAACAGGCTTTATCCGAATTAGTGATGTCTTCAGAGTTTTGCTTGCAAGTTTTGACGAGTCCTGATTTAGCTCTAGGGGCATTTGATCTAACTCCCCTAGAACATCAGCGCCTAGTATCTTTGGCTCAGACGCCTGGGCTTGGCATCGGTAGAATGCTTCATCGTTCATTTCGTCTTAGCATGCTGGTAAATCTCTTGCCCAAAACCTGCACAGTGCTAAATACTCAGAATCTCAACCAGGTATTCAATATTTACTGGCAAACACAGCCGCCGCGCAATTTTTACTACCAGCAGGAAGCCGTTCGCTTTGGGGAGTTCTTGATCGCACAACTTGAGCAAGGCACGATCCAGAATGAATTTCTGGAAGAAATTTTGCGTTTCGAGATCTCCGTGCTTTTTCTAATGAGATTTATACCTGAACAGGTAGCTGGCAATAACAGCTTAAAACTAGGGGTTTCAGAGGATTTCTTTCCTAATTTGAATCCTCAATATCGCATTGTCCTTTTTCGGCATGAGCCTGATAGTCTGCTCACAACCTTGAATGAAGGTCGAGTGCCTGAATCTGGGCTTCAAGGTGATTACTATCTCCTTTTGACAATGTCTTCCACAAATCAGTTGCAAATCAAGCCAGTAGGATCTCGACTTGGTGAGATCCTATTGGCTTGTAATGGTCAGCGTAGCGTATCGCATCTATGTACACAATTATCTTTAACACTTCAAGACCTAGAGATATTAGCTGAAAGAGGCTTTCTCAGCTTCCATCACCAAGCATCGATACTGTCAGCATCTGACTTTTCCCGTTAAGTATCGCAACTCTTCCCTTCGGGGAAGACCTCCGGTCTCGCTGCGCTTTAGACCTCGCTTGCGTGCGCTTTGCGCATACGCCAGTCGCCTGGGCGTGGGAAACCCCTCCGTAGGCATGTGGCGTCCGGACTGCCTCACCCCGGTACTGGCTCCCCTACACGCCTTTGAAACTTGTGTCACAGCAATTCCGCAAGGGAAAATTGTCGCTGACGGTCTAATTCCTGAAGTTGCTGTTTTTCTTGGTAGAAAATTTTACAATAAGATTCCCATTTTTCCGGCTCAGCTTCTGGATCGATTTGCTCAAAGACTTCACATAAATGACGATAGCGCTTTTCACGTAGCACCAGTTCAATGCAAGCAGTGGCTGCTTGAATCAACTTATCATGACGTGAGATGATTTCCTTTTGTGTTTTCTCATTTAAATGAAATAAGTGAGATACCAAACTCATTTCTTCTGGAAACTCTAGACATCTATCTTGCACCATTGATATCAAATCATCGTCAATCCCAGAGGAAATCTCTAAAATTTGCCGCCACAAAAAGCGGTGATGAGAAAGACTAAATTGCAAATCTCGCTCGTCTAAAACATCAACTATAGCCCCACGATATACTGGATAGTGCAAGTAAATTTGCAACAATAAAGCCTCTGCTATTGGTAATAAATTGCTTTCACTCTTGTCGAGACTTTGCTGTCTTTCTACAGGTTGCTGTTTGATAACTGGTGTTGGCTTACGAAATGCCCTAGTAGGAGCAATTTGTGTCAGAAGATTTTCTACTCTTAGGGATATCAGTCTGGTATCTCCTAAACTGAGGATTTCAGCGCAGTGGGAAATGTAATAGTTAAGTGTATCACTGTTAGCTATATTTTTCAATAGCTTTACCATCTGCCCAGACACTTGTTGGAAATCAGCAGCCTGTTTCAAGTCACGCTCTTTTGTCATTTGCTGAATTTGCCAATCTAACCAAAGTGGAGCATTTGCTAATAATTGTCTATAATCTTCTGGTTCACGTCCTTGCAAGTATTCGTCAGCGTCTTTGCCATCAGGTAAATTAAGAATCTTAAGCTGGACTTCACCTTTATATGCGAGTTCGGCAATTTCTCCAATTGCTCTTTGTGCGGCGTTTGTCCCAGCTTTATCAGCATCAAAGTTGAGGACTAACTGTTTGGAGTCGGTGTAGCGTAGGACTTGCCGAACTTGTTCTATGCTAAGAGCAGTGCCAAGGGAGGCGATCGCATTATTTATCCCGGCTGCGTGGAGAGCGATCGCATCAAAATATCCCTCCACCACCACAGCTTGATCCTGTTGGGAAATCCCTGCTTTTGCTTTATCAAGGGCAAACAAAGTTTTCCCCTTGATAAAAACTTCTGTTTCCGGTGAATTCAAATATTTGGGTTGCTCGTCTCCTAAACTTCTGCCACCAAAGCCAATCACACGTCCGAGAATATCGTGGATGGGAATGATGATGCGATCGCGGAACACGTCATAATAACCACTGGCTTCTTTACGTGGCTTAATCAAACCTGCTTTTTCCACCAGTTGTACTGGGTAGCGTTTGTCCTCAACTAAATAACGGTAGAGTGTTTCCCAACCTGCGGGCGCATATCCAATACCGAATTGCTGTATTGTTTCTTCCTTCAGTTGGCGTACCGATTGCAAATATTGTAATGCCTTCTCTCCCGAACTCGCCTCAACCAGGGGAGCCTCCGAAGGACGCTTCTGTCCATTATACCTGAGAGCGTGTTGATAAAACTGTGCCGCCGCAGCGAGAACTTCATATAGTTGTTCGCGCAAAGACAACTGACGCTGCAACTCTTGCCTCTGTTCTGGTTCTAGCGTTCTCACTGAGACTTGGTAACGCCGCGCCAAATCTAATACCACTTCAGCAAAAGAGCGCTTCTCCAACTCCATGAGAAACTTGATAGCATTGCCACCAGCTTGACAGCCAAAGCAGTAGTACATCTGCTTAGTTTGGCTGACAGTGAAACTGGGACTTTTTTCTGAGTGAAAGGGACACAAACCTACATGGTCTTTTCCGCGCTTGCGTAAGACAACCTGTTCTGAGATGACATCGACAATGTCAGCTCGTTGTTTAACTTCTTCAATTGTGTCCGGATGCAGGCGGGGGATGTGCATACTAAATTAGGAGTCAACAGTCAAGAGTTACAAATGATTGATCATTGACTGTTGTCTATAGACTAACGGTTCTGATGAATATTATATTCTTGATGCCAATCCAAGAATGACGCATCAGAATCGCTCATTGTTAATTGTATAACAGGAAATACTGAAAATGGGACGCATTTTTCTTTCAGCAGCTCACGGAGGCAAAGAAGCAGGAGGAATAGATCCAGGCTCAATTGCTGGTGGGACAACCGAAGCCAAGGAAATGATTATGCTGCGGGATTTGATCATCACCGAACTCAGAGCGCGTAATTTTGAAGTTTTGGCAGTTCCAGATGACTTGAGCGCCCAACAAACTATCGCTTGGATAAATTCTCGCGCTCGTCCAAAAGATGTTGCCATAGAAATTCATGCTGATGCTGCGAGCAATCCTTCTGTACGTGGGGCAAGCATTTTCTACATTGCTAACAATGATGAACGCAGAAATCATGCCGAACTGCTACTGGTGGGACTGTTGCGTCGTGTTCCTCAGTTACCAAATCGGGGAGTCAAGTCAGACTCAGCAACAGGTTTGGGGCGTTTGGCGTTTTGTCGTCAGACATCAGTTGCTTCTTTGTTGATGCAAGTTGGCTTTCTTACTAGCCCAGATGATCGCGCCTTGCTGCAAACTCGCCGCCGCGACTTTGCCTTAGGAATTGCCGATGGAGTTGCATCTTGGAGTCGTACTATTGATCCTGGTTCAGCTGTGGAAACAGACTCAACATATCCGGTATTTAGTATTAATATTAATGGACAACTTTATCCAGAGAAAGGGATACTCATTAACGGCAATGCCTATATTCCCATTGACTTGGCGGATCGCTTGCGGATTGATTTATCCAAAGCGCCTAATGTCCGCCGCGTGACTTATCGCCGAGTTGTTTTCCTCAAAGCCGTTGAACTGCGCGACTTTCATCTTTCTGTCGTATGGGATAGTGCAACTCAGACTCTAAATTTGCGCTCGATCGCCCAAATTCCACTTGGTCAAATTGACAAGATTATGTCATATGGTCATGCATCAGAAGTGCAGTTGCAGTTATTTCTGAGAAACAATAATGAAAATGCGATCGTGCAGTTTCCCGACTTGCCCAAACTCTACCGCGAAGAAGCGACAATAGAAGGAGTGAGTCATGACATTGCTTTCTGCCAAATGTGCTTAGAAACTGGATTTTTACACTTTGGTGACGATGTCAAATCAGAACAAAATAACTTTGCAGGTTTAGGGGCTATTGGTGGTGCACCAAACGCAGCGTCGTTTGAAAGTGCCAGACTTGGTGTTCGGGCGCACATCCAACACTTGAAAGCTTACGCCAGTTTGGAACCACTGGTGCAAGAACTCGAAGATCCAAGATTTCGCTTTGTGACTCGCGGTATTGCTCCATCAATCGAACAACTTTCGGGACGTTGGTCTGCCGATTTGGAATATGGTAACAAAATTATGGCAATGCTCAAACGGCTTTATGAGTCAGCAGGGCTATTCTAAGTGCTGAGATCCTAGCACCACAAACAAATTGTTCTCCGCAACCGTCGTACGTTTGCGGTTGAAGGAGATCACTTTGAGGAGTAGTGGCGATATCGCGGTTGCTGGGAGTTGACACTCCCAACCGTCTACTTTCTGCCTTGTTGCCTTGTTGCCCGAGGTGGCTCCCCAGTAAAAACAGAAAAAAATATGTTCACATATAAGAAGCTTTTTATTTAAATCAAGATTCGATGAAGATTACATTCATTTCCATAAAAATCTATTAAAGAGTGGGCACAACATGACGATTTGTATTGTCATAGATGTTATGGTTTACTTGACTATAGAAACATTAATCTCTTAGCAAAACTAAGTATCTTTGGCTATGTTCAAAGTATACACAAATAACTACATATAGGTTGTTAGTATGTACTATTGTCTACTTGTTTTTATCACCTTTTTCTAGTCCTTTACAAGAGGAATAAAAGCTTCGACTTATCTCGACTTCGCTCGATACAAGTCGCTCAGCTTTAAGGAAATGGCTTATTAATGGCAACAGTAGAGGAACGTTTTTTACAATCATTTATCTGTAGTTATAAAAATAAAATCAATATTTTTGCTATAAGTCTAATGTAGAGAGCAGCTGTGCATTTACTACAGTATGTGCAGTGACGAGCAAACTGTACGATGGAAGCTCAGAGGTCATTTGTTATGTTTAAGCTAGATTTTCTTCGTGAAATCCTTCTGACTCACATCCAGCAACCACTGCTAAAAGGAACAGTTTTTGTAGGGTATGAGCTAGTAGTTCCAAGAGTTCATGCCGTCAGGGTTCCTGGTGGTGTTACTCCCCCCTGAATTTTATAGATTTCAAAAGCTTTCTTGGTCAAGGTTAGAGGCGTGACTTCTACTCTACACAGCCTTGCAAGATAAAGAATTTTCGTAATACACAACTTAGTACAGAACTGCATAAATTCGTAACAATTTTTAGTTGCGAATGTTCTAGGAATGCAGAGATTCGCTTGATGATGAAATATCACAATTTCACGCTACATATAGGTGTGAATGTGTAAACAACTGTACTTTGTTCAATACAAGAGTTTGTTCAGATACAGCAATACTAAATTGTTCGTGAACAACATTATTTTTTATCATTGATCTAAAATCTTTGTGTCCTAATACAGTCAGCCGCATGCATCAAAGGACGCGTGCTTTACGGTTAGTTCAACAAGATTATGTTCACAACCTAAATTAGGACGCCTGTAGAGCAAAAGTAGTAAGTTCGTCAACATTGAAAAATGTGAAAGAAAGTCTTTGTGATGACTTCATTTCACAGTGCTTGATGCTTCAAACAGAATGTAACTAGTTTCAGATATGGCTTAATTCGCTTTTGCAACTTATTTACCATTGGTAGCAAAAAATCTAGTTTTATCCTAAAGCAAATATCTATATAAGTAGTTAATACTTATATATTTTGGTTTTCACCTACCATCGCACAAGTAATATTTCTAAGGACATCTCACCATAAAACGGGTTCGGAATTGGCTTAAAAGACAATTCATTTTCTTGCTTTGGCATAAATTTGATTTCCAAACTCTATTAATGATGAGTTGTACTAAACTGTTTTCTAACTTAAGAAAGACTTCTCGTCTTCAAGAGTTTGTTAATATTAGGATAAAGCATTACTCTATCTGAAGAGAAAAATGATAATTCCTTGATATGGCTTTAGTTTCGTTAGTGGTAGAGTTTGATGTCAAGACTGTCGTTTTAACTAGAAAAGTCATTCTCTGACACTAACTTACAGAAAAATTTTGTTTGAATACCTTGTTCCAAGGGTAGTTAAATACCTTCCTAATAGCATGAGTTTATTAAACAACTCGTGTTCATAATTTTTTGCGTCTAATTCTTAATCTTTAGCTCTTAATCATTTATCGTTACCAATGCAGCAAAATATCACTTACGAGCCTTCAAGTACTTATTCTGAAAAGCCTAGTAATCAGAGACTCCGTCTGGCTTACTTAGATGGTATACGTGGTTTGGCAGCTCTATATGTGGTTCTCGTTCATTGTTGGGAACCCAGTCTTGCAGAGGCTTTACAACCTGCTTTACTTTGGTTACCCATAGCAAAGTTCCTCAGATATGGAATTTTTGCTGTTGTTGTTTTTATTGTTCTTTCGGGCTACTGTTTGATGCTTCCAGTAGTTCGTTCTGATAAAAAATATTTATCAGGAGGTTTATTAGGTTTCTTTAAGCGACGGATTCGCCGAATTCTACCACCATATTATGCTGCACTAATCTTATGTTCATTAATAGGTGTATTCGTACTCTGGATAGAGCAAACTGCTAATTTAGGCTGGGATGAAGAAAGATTAAGCAACCTCAAAGGTTTGTTCTCTCCTTCATTTTCTTTCAAAGATATACTTTGTTATCTCTTACTTATTCAAAATTTCGGCAGTTCATATATTAATAAGATAAATGGTCCTACATGGACTGTTGCTGTAGAGTGGCAAATCTATTTTGTGTTTGCCATCTTTTTAATACCAATATGGCGACGTCTGGGCTTATTGCCTACACTAACAATTGCCTTTGTTGTTGGAATTACACTTAACTATCTGATGGGTGAACTTTCTTCTACTGTTCATCCTTGGTTTTTAGGTCTTTTTGCTTTGGGAATGGCTGCAGCAGAGATTAACTTTTCACAAAAACCATTTTTGGTGAAAATGAAAAAATCATTACCTTGGGATAAACTTGCTGCTGTTTTTACTTGCTTTGGTTTTTTAACAGAGTGGATACGATTTAATTTGATACAAGATATGCCGGAATGGGTGATCCATTACTTTATTGCTTTTGGCGCAGCTTGTTTTCTCATATACTGTACCAATTTCTTCATCAACGGTAAGCCACTTCCCCCTGCGGTGCGGTTCTTAGAATCACCACGGATTGTTGGACTGGGAGTATTTTCCTACAGCCTTTATATTATCCATGCTCCTATAGTTTGGCTTGTATTTCAAATTTTACTAAGTATGCACTTGTCTCCTTCAATGTTGGCCGTTAAATGGTTTGTGATCGGGGTTCCATTGTCAATACTTGTTGCTTACGTATTCTACCGATTCTGTGAGCGACCTTTTATGTCCCATCTTCCAGTTAAAGTGAAGTCTCAAATGTGAAGGACTCAGTCTATTTTACGTTTTTTAAGGTTGACCTACTTAACAGCGAATAATACTAAGCAGGAGATTGCCAAAAACTTGTAAATTTTGGGACAATAATATTGATTGGTTAAGATCAGCAATTCTTCTTCTAGGCTGATTCAAAAAATATCCAGTTATTCTATCATGAACGCCATCTATGACACCAGAGACAGTCCTACCGGAAGTTATAGAAAACGTGTTTGTAGGGAACAGTAAACCAAAGGATGTGTTTGCTGCATTACTACCAGCGGTGTGCGACGTGTTGCACACTGATCGCTGTTTTCTTCACCTGCGAAATCCACACACCAGGACGTATCAAAATTTATGTTGGCGGCGTAGCCCTGAGATTCCCGATACGAGTACGAATGGCTGGGAGGCAGAAATTGAGTGGGAGCGGGAAGATCCAATGTTTGCAGCAGCCCTCCGTGCGGCTCCCTCTATCTTTGTAGAAGATGTTGATCTAGCCAGTTCAGATGTATTAAACATTGATTTTGAGCGGAAATACTTTGGACATCGAGCATTGATTCACGCTCACCTGTGCCAGGATGGGTTACTGTGGGCAATTCTACAACCTTGTATTTTCGGGCATCCCCGAGTGTGGGACGAATTCGACCGATCTTTCATTCATCAGGTTCTAGAAAAGCTGAAACCATTTGTGCTTTCTTATGTGCGAGATGTTGAACTTTAACTTAACAGACCAGGGATCGGAAGAATTATCTTCCTACCAGTCCTCAAACCCTGGTGGAAGCGACTACAGAGGAGAGTTTGAAAAAAGAGATTCCGGTTTATTCCGTTTTTTCGCTACACAACTAATCATTTGAGTTTGATATAGCTTATATCAAGTTCGCCTAATCACTTATAAATCGCGCATTCACCCCACCCGCCCTATTGGCCACCCCTCTAGAGTCCCCTCACGAAAAAGTAAAATACCTACCCTTGTGAGTGAAAGGGGGATAGGAGGGTTAGGCAGGGGTAGTTTTTTATAAGTGTTCATCCGAAGATGATATTACACATTTGGGATGTTCCCTGGATGATCACTAATCAGAGCCGAACAAACGTCCACTCCAAAGTTTTTATCGGTGCTGTTTGAAGTGCTTGCGTGAGTTCATCATTACTATCAAATTTCAGTTGATCTAGGTAGCTAGCTTCCACATTAACAGTAAACTTCTTTTCTAGGAAAGGCCAAGGTTCTACTGTGAGATTCCCATCGTCAGACTCTATCACATCATAGCGCTTGCCGTCTGGCAGAGTTGCAATTTCTAACGCACGTTCATTAGCAGGTAACACACGGTTGCAGAGGATGAGTGAGAGGCGATCGCACCACTGAAAAAACTCATAAGCTTCCACAGCTTCATCCTTTGTAATCTTCAACTCATGACGCCATTGCTTCTGATTCTGGAGTTGTTCGTCTAAAAAGCTATCCAATTCTGGTGATTCTCCACGCTCACCCTCATGAAGGAAGCTCATATGCATAGAAATCAGCATTGCAACCCATCGTCCGCGATATCGGGCATTTTGCATGTGTCGTCGTACACTATTTACATCAGTTCCCTTTCCTAAGGTAAAATCTAGCGGTGCACCAGCTTCAGTGAGGTGATTGCCTTCCCATTCCTTTTCCAAATCATCGTGATGGGAAATAGCAGCAATTGTCTCTAACCAACGCAATGGGCGCTTTTCTGGGTGCCAATGTCCCGCTATTTGAGCTGCAAGTAAAGCATGGGCGCGATGATAAATAACTTCCCAACCGTTCTGATCTAGATTAGCAATCATAAATTAGGTATAAAAGATCTCATAACATTAATTTACTTTTTCATTTTGCACTAATCCAAACTCGATATTCATCTCTCAATAGCACGATAAAAATCTTCCTATGAATAGATTGACAGCCAAAGATTGGATTCTCATTACACGGCGACTGACTCCTTACTTATTTTTGCTCCCTGCCCTGCTTATCCTGGGATTAACCGTCTTTTGGCCTGCACTACAAGCGTTTTACCTCAGCTTTACCCGCTACGAATATGATTTAACTCAGATGCCCCAATGGGTAGGTTTTGCTAACTTTCAGCGCTTGCGCAAAGATCCAGTTTTTTGGCAAACTTTATTTAACACCTTAATCTACCTTGTGGGTGTTGTACCAATCTTAGTCATCGCCCCCTTAGCACTGGCAATTTTAGTCAATCAGAAACTGCGTGGAATGAACTGGTTTAGAGCCGCATACTATACACCAGTCGTGATTTCAATGGTAGTCGCGGGGATTGCTTGGAAGTGGCTGTATGCAGAAAATGGCTTACTCAATCAATTACTAAAGGGTATTTTCCCAGAAGGAATCCCCTGGCTGACGAGTCCCCGCTTCGCTTTATTTAGCGTCATGGCTGTGACGGTATGGAAAGGATTGGGTTATTACATGGTCATTTATTTAGCTGGGTTGCAATCCATCCCCAGCGACATCTACGAAGCTGCAGCAATTGATGGCTCAGACGGTATCCGTAAGCATTGGGATATTACTGTACCTTTGATGAAACCATACATAGCTCTAGTTACTGTGATTTCGGCCATTTCTGGCACCAAAGTGTTTGAAGAAATCTACATCATGACGCAAGGTGGACCACGCAATAGCTCTAAAACAATAGTTTACTATTTGTATGAACAAGCATTTAGTAATTTGGAAATTAGCTATGCTTGCACAATTGGGTTAGTGCTGTTCGTCATCATTTTGGGGCTATCCGTTGTACGATTAGCGATTGATCGACAGGGCGGTGATAATATAACAGCATGATCAGGACTTACGCGACCTTAATGCCTTATCTGTCGCAAACATTTTTTAAATTGGTATAATTATTTACTCTACATAATGCCAAATCAAAAGCAAACTGTTGTCTTTAACGAAGAACGCGCCTCTACCTACGACGAAAGAGTGGCTAAGGTTGCTCCATTGCGCGACACACTTCATTTACTGACCCGCCTAATCCTTTGTGAGCTTCCTTTTGATGCGCGGATTCTTTGTGTAGGTGTAGGAACTGGCTTGGAATTGATTTATCTCGCCCGTGAATTTCCACAGTGGCAATTCACAGCGGTTGAGCCTGCGCCTGCAATGCTTAACATTTGTCGTCAGCAAGCCGAAGCGTGTGGAGTTGCATCACGTTGTACATGGCACCAAGGTTATCTCGATTCTTTGCCCGCCTCGGAGCCGTTCGATGCGGTGACTTGCCTGCTGGTTTCGCACTTCTTTATGCAGCAAGAAGAGCGGCGCAACTTTTTCAGTCAAATTGCTTCACGACTTCGCTCTCAGGGATACTTGGTTAGCGCGGACTCGGCTTGCGATATGTCCACTTCCTCATATCAAAGCCTTCGTGAGGTTTGGACTCGGATGTTGAAGTATGCCGAATACCCGGAGCAAGACATCGAAAAATTCCTTGACTCTCATGGTCGGGATGCTGCTGTGCTACCACCTCACGAAGTCGCGTCGATCATCGCATCCAGCGGCTTTGATGTTCCTGTATTATTTTTGCAAACTCTTTTTATTCATGCTTGGTATGCAAGGCGACTATGACAAGATTAAAAGTTTTCAACAGCAGCCTAACAATGCTTAATTTGATAGATTGTTTGACCAGTATATCGCGCTAAATCTTTGAGAGAGCGATCGCCCTGTACCAGTTGCGTCCGTCATAATAATACACGTGTACTATAAGAGAGCGATTCCTAGCCCCTAAGAGGGGCGGCACTCTCGGACGGAGAGCTAGCCCCTAAGGGGGCGCTACGCAAACGCTTAACGCCTGTGCCAGTTGCGTAAGTCCTGGGCAAGTCTCCTCGGTTGTAGCAACTGCGGAACAAATGGATGCAGATAATCCTGGTTTAAATTTTCCGGCTCCTCATGGGAGGGGCGAGCAAATTTCGACCAGAAAGCCGTTATTGTCGCGTAGATACCCGACAAGCTGTCCCCAAGGCTTGCGTTCCGGCTTTTTGACTTCCACCGCACCGGCGCTAATAGCTTTTTGAAACGCAGGCTCGACGTCTTCTGTCACCAGCACGATTTCGATAGGCGGCGCGGGTTTGTGTGGTGCTGTGGCGTCAATTGGAACTGTGGTCAGGTTTTTCACAAAGTCATTGGCGGCAAACGTGAGTCTCGTCGCGCCGGTTTCTAGTTCAGCGTATTGATTCTCTTCCGTCACCATGCGGCGCTGCAAGCCGAAGGCGTGCTCGTAAAATTCCACAGTTTGCAACACGTTTTCTACGTATAAAATAATATAGCCGAGCTTCATTATAGATTTCCTTCTTTAGTTGCGGTGACAATCCACATGAGCGCATACGCTGCACGCAAATGGGATTTGGAGCTTTTCACGGCAAGCCCTGCGGCAGCAAGGGCTTTAGCATAGCCGCCGGTTGGAATGTAATCGGCGATTAATACTGTACCGCCCGGTTTCAGGATGCGCGCGATTTCATGGCAAGCAACATCACGTTCCTTCTCATCTTCGATATTATGCAAGCAAAGCAGCGACAGAATCACATCAAACGATTGATCAGCAAAGCTGGTAGAGCGAATGTCCTCTTTCTTGAGTTCTACCTTACCCTGCATACCCTCCAGCGCGACATTACGCAGCGTATTTTCCATCGTGTTGCCAGATAAATCCTGCGCTCTCCAAATATCGATGCCGATCGCTTTTCCAGTGCTCAAACACTTCGCTGCACCGATGGCGAGCAAACCGCGCCCGGTGCCGATATCAAGCACCTGCTCATCGCCACGCCACGCTATCATGTTGAGCATCAGGTCACGGATATTAAACTTTCCGCGCAGACCATAGATAGCCATTGAGGTACCTAGGGCAAGTGGTATTAGCGCGGTAAAGCAAAGCAATGCACCAAGAAAAGTGACACGGATGCCAAAGAGATTAAAACTGGGGATAAAAAATCCGGCGAGAAACGCTGATATACCAACTAGAAAAAACCCTTGGATGAACCCAGGCGCATCGATGCCATAACGCGGCTGGGCAGAAACATGATTTTGTAATGTCTGGTTACAATTATCGTTCATTGTCAATTATTTTGAATTGATTGCGTCTATCGTTTAATTACATTAAACGAGTGATATTTGAACGTATTGTAAAAAACGGACTTAGGAGGATCGCGCAAGATAACGTGTCGGGCTGGTTGCTGCAAACACTTGAAAATCATGAATCATATGCGCTTGATCAAAGTAACCGCATTCGGCAGCCAAAACTGCCATGCTGATCGCATTGTTATCGTCGAGCAAGCGTGTGACGCGGCGAAAGCGAAGGATACGGGCGAGCAGTTTCGGCGCAAGCCCCGTGCGCTCAAGGCAAAGACGGCGAAACTGACGCTCGCCCATTTCAGCAATATCGCATAGCTCATCCAGGGACATCTGGCCATCGTGCTCTACAAGCGTATCAATCGCCCTTTGTGCTGCCGATGCTGGATGAATCATTTCTAAAGCTTTTTCCAATGCATGTACCTGTTCTTCGCCGTTCTCCGCATGGATTAATTGTTTTGTAAGGCTGTTGGCGTCACCTTGCCAAAGCGATCGCAATGGTACAGTTTTATCGGTGAGCGTCGCACCGTGCACAGGCAATATCGAATACGCCATACCGGGCTTGAAGCGTATGCCGACAAAAGCAGCGCCTGCAAGCACTTCGACACGCTGCGGCTGTGTCATCGCCCCGACGATATCAAAATGCTGTTCTTGCTGTGTAAATCGTAACAATAGGTCTGTACATCCATCCGGCAATACCGACTGATAGTTATCTTCCGCAGCTTCGAGCATCCAAAAGCATTCGATCATTGAAGCCAGACGCGCTGAAGGTTGAAATTCTCGATAATTTGAAGACATAGCAGAATTTTAGATTAGTTCTGTGCTACTTCCAATTACGTTTTCTTGGCGAATATTAGCAGACAAAGGCTTAGCTGAGCGCAACACAGCGTCCAGCAACCCTGGAAAAAGTGCTTCCAAATCCTCTTTGCGCAACATATTAATGTGCTGTGTTCCTTCTTTGCGAGTCAAAACGACGCCTGACTCTCGCAAAATCTTGAAGTGATTGGACATGGTGGATTTGGCAATGGCAAAATCAAAGTCAGCACAGCATTGCTCCTCCTTAACTGCCAGCCGCCGCACAATCTCCAGCCGCACCGGATCGCCCAAAGCGTAAAGCACTGCTGGTAAGGAAATATGTTTTCGGTCTGGGTGATACAAGAATCTCATACTTGTATTATCTCATCAAGTTGACTATATTTTAATTATTCGATATTATCGAATTAACGAATTAATGGAGAAAAAATTATGTCATCCATTGCAAATGTGACAGATGCCACGTTCAAGCAAGAAGTTCTTGACAGTGAAGTTCCAGTGTTAGTGGACTTTTGGGCACCGTGGTGTGGACCTTGTCGTATGGTTGGTCCGGTGGTAGATGACATTGCTGCTGAATATACAGGACAGGTAAAAGTAGTGAAGCTGAATACAGATGAAAATCCTACTATTGCCAGCAATTACGGAATTCGCAGCATTCCTACGCTCATAGTGTTCAAAGGTGGACGGCAAGTCGATACTGTAGTTGGTGCAGTGCCAAAGACAACGTTGAGTAAGACTTTAGCACAGTATCTGTAGTTCAATTCGTCATCAATAACTCACGAATGACGATTTGAACTGGTGTAGGACAGTCAGTCTTGGCTCTTTGATAATCAGTTTTAACAAGACTTGCATAATGCGTAAATCCGATCATTTGTTGGAGTTCAAGCAATGGACTTGAAGTTGCATGGTAAATCCGCGCTGGTAAGTGGTTCAACTGCAGGTATTGGTTTTGCAATTGCGCAAGGACTTGCACAAGAAGGGGCATCAGTTATTATTACTGGACGATCTTCTGGACGAGTTGAGGAAGCTATCGCCAAAATTCAACACAGCAACCCAGAAGCAAAAGTTTCCGGTGTGGTTGGTGATCTTGGAAAAAAAGAAGGAGCCTCGGAAGTCTTTCAACAAGTTCCTCACATTGATATCCTAATCAACAATCTTGGTGTTTACGAGCCAAAGCCATTTTCAGATATCACCGATGAAGACTGGTTCAACATCTTTGAAGCTAACGTTCTTAGTGGAGTCCGTTTGAGTCGCCACTACCTACCAAAGATGTTGGAACAAGACTGGGGACGTATTATTTTTATATCCAGTGAATCTGCGATACAAATTCCTGTTGAGATGATTCACTATGGTATGACAAAAACGGCTCAACTTGCCATTGCAAGAGGTTTAGCACAATCGACAATTGGGACTAAAGTCACAGTCAACTCTGTTCTAGCAGGACCAACTCGCTCAGAAGGCGTTGATGATTTTGTAGCAAATCTAGCAAAAAACCGTGGTATTAGTTCTGAGGAAGTCGAAGCTGACTTTTTCAAAAATGTTCGCCCAACTTCCCTGATCAAACGCTTTGCAACAATTGATGAGGTTGCAGCAATGGTTGTTTATCTATCCAGTCCAATAGCCTCAGCCACTAACGGTGCAGCTGTGCGGGTGGATGGCGGGGTTGTGCAGTCAGTTGTTTAACAGTTATCAGTTATCAGTTACCAGTTATCACAGTTCACTGTTTACTGTTCACTGTTGACTGTTACCAGTTACCTGTTATCAATTTCATCCGTCTGAGTGATGACTGAATTAACTAGGAGTTTTGATTTTTGGCTAAGCACAAAATTTGGAGATTCAATTTATGAACGCTAACATAAACTTACTCTCGCCATACAAACTAGGTGATCTAGAACTGCCCAACCGCATAGTGATGGCTCCCTTAACTCGTAATCGTGCAGGAGAGGGTAATGTACCGCACCAACTCAACGCCACCTACTATACTCAACGCGCTTCTGCAGGGCTGATTATCGCTGAAGCCACTCAGGTTTCTCCACAAGGCCAAGGGTATCCTTATACACCAGGAATTCACTCGCAAGAACAAGTAGAGGGTTGGAAGTTAGTCACGGATGCAGTGCATCAGCACGGAGGAAGAATTTACTTGCAACTATGGCATGTAGGACGCATTTCACATCCTGATTTTCAACCGAATGGTGAGTTACCGTTAGCACCTTCTGCGATCGCACCTAAAGGTGAGGTACTGACTTTTGAAGGTATGAAACCATATGTAACTCCTCGTGCTTTGGAAACGTCGGAGATTCCTGAAATTGTCGAACAATATCGTAAAGGGGCAGAAAATGCTCTGGCAGCTGGTTTTGATGGTGTAGAAGTTCACAGTGCTAATGGTTATTTACTTGACCAATTCCTCCGGGATGGTACGAATATACGTACAGATAAATATGGCGGTTCTGTAGAAAATCGTGCCCGACTGCTGTTGGAGGTAACCGAAGCAGTTGTTGGAGTGTGGGGTGCAAAACGGGTTGGGGTACGCCTTTCTCCCAGTGGGACGTTTAACGATATGCAAGACTCCAATCCACTGGAAACATTTGGTTATGCTGCCCAAGCCTTGAACCAGTTTGATTTAGCATATCTGCATATTTTTGAGGCGATAGATCGCGATATCCAACATGGAGCAATAGTGGTGCCAACCAGTCATATACGCGATCGCTATCACGGTACACTTATCGTTAATGGGGCATACACTCGCGAAAAAGGCGATGCAGTCCTAGCCAAAGAAGAAGCAGAGCTCGTTGCTTTTGGCACACTATATATATCAAACCCCGATTTACCCCGGCGTTTTGCTCTCAATGCACCGCTGACTGAGGGAGATTCGACGACTTTTTATGGTGGTGGAGAAAAGGGTTACACCGATTATCCGACAGTAGAAGAGCAATATCCCTCTTTAGTAGGAGCCAAATAATTCGTTGTTCTTATAGATGTACGAATGATGAACAGCTGTGATCCAAGCTTATAATCTTTGTGAAAATTGACGGATAAATCTCATGGTTCAAGAACTCAACCTTCAAACTAAACCTCTAGATGTACCCAGCGCCATTATTCAGCGTCGTTCTATCAAGACTTTCAAATCAGATCCCATATCCCCGGAACTACTTAGGCAACTCGTTGAACTCACCGTAGCAGCGCCCAGTAGCTATAACATTCAAGATTGGCGGATAGTTCTTGTGCAAGATGAGGCGCAAAAGGCAGCGCTTTCTGCAGCATCCTGGAATCAAAAACAAGTCGTTGAAGCGCCTGTGACGTTTGTCTTTGCTGCTGATGCGACTGCTGGAGAACAAGACTTAACACCGATTTTGAATCAGGGACTCGAAACGGGTGCATGGAATGAGAAGACGGTAAACTACTTTAAAACCAATATCCCGCAGCATCAAGCAGGACTTGGAGACAAACGGCGGGAGTATGCCATCAAAGATGCTATGATTGCTGCGACTCATTTGGTGTTAGCAGCAGAAAGTCTGGGTTTGTCCACCTGCTTTTTGAATGGTTGGATTGAAGAGCAAGTTAAGGAAGTGATTAGTGCTGCGGACAATCCAGATATTGCGATCGCAGTTCTCGTACCCGTTGGATATGCAGCAGAACCACGTCGCGATCCCGGACGTCTGCCATTTGCCCATAACGTTTTTGTGGATAGACTGGGAAACCCTTATGAGGGTTGAGATGAGAACTGTCCACGTATTCTCGCCAAAGTAAAAGACATCACGAGCAAACAATGGGTAGACAGCAAGTCACCAGAGTACTACTCATTTGATTGACTCATGAGCGATTGACTTTGCAGCAAAGTCAATCGCACCAAAATCATCTACCAAGTCAAACAATTTCAACCATGTCCTTTAACTGTTTTTGATCAAACTCCTGAGAGCCTTCGATCCAAGCAATTGAGCGTTCCACAATCCATCGAGTTGTTACCGGGACAAATCCAATTTTCAAGGATCCGTCGCGGACGACTCTTTTAAACTCAGCAATCACAGGACTCATCATCATGAAAAAACTAGAAGGAAAAGTCGCTCTTGTCACCGGCGGTACCAGTGGCATCGGTCTTGCCACTGCCAAGCGCTTTGTCGCCGAAGGTGCCTATGTCTTCATCACGGGTCGTCGCCAAACTGAACTTGATGCTGCCGTGAAAGTGATCGGTAAAAACGTCACGGGTATTCAGAGTGATGCCTCGAATCTTGCAGACCTCGATCGCCTGTTCGCCACGATCAAGCAAGAGCAAGGACACCTCGATGTGATCTTCGCCAATGCTGGCGGTGGAGAATTCGTCCCACTCGGCGAAATCACCGAAGAACACTTTGACAAAACGTTCAACACTAACGTCAAAGGTCTGCTGTTCACTGTGCAGAAGGCACTGCCTCTGTTGCCAGAGGGCGCTTCTATCATCCTGAACGCCTCAACCACTTCTATCATAGGTACGCCAGCTTTCAGTGTTTACAGCGCCACCAAAGCCGCCGTGCGATCATTTGCTCGGAATTGGATACTCGACCTCAGAGAACGTAAGATCCGAGTGAATGCCATTAGCCCTGGCATGGTTCCGACTCCTGGCTACAATCTTCTGGGACTGAATGATGAGCAGGTGCAGGCATTCGTGGACAGTCAAGCCAGCACCATCCCGTTGGGAAGAGTAGGCACGCCTGATGAGATTGCCAAAGCCGTTGTCTTTCTAGCTTCAGACGACAGCAGCTTTGTGAACGGCATCGAGTTGTTTGTCGATGGCGGTATGGCACAGATTTGAAGCGCCTTAAAAGCGATATATCAGATAAGCTACTCGTGACAAACTGTTCATTTAAACGTAAGGAAATACCAATGATTGAGCTTTATTATTGGACAACACCAAACGGACATAAAATCACAATCTTCCTTGAAGAAGTGGGAATACCTTACACAATTGTTCCTGTCAACATTGGCGCGGGGGATCAATTTAAGCCTGAGTTTCTCAAAATTTCTCCTAACAATCGTATCCCGGCAATTGTGGATCATGAACCAGCAACTGGAGGTGAGCCGATTTCAGTCTTTGAGTCGGGTGCTATATTGCTGTATTTAGCAGAAAAAACTGGGAAGTTGATTCCAGGAGATTTGCGCGAACGCGTTGAAGTCTTGCAATGGCTATTTTGGCAAATGGGCGGTTTAGGACCGATGGCGGGACAGAACCACCACTTCAGCCAATACGCTCCCGAAAAAATTGAGTATGCTATTAACCGTTATGTGAATGAGACGGGACGTTTATACGCTGTCCTAGATAAACGGCTTGCTGATAGAGAGTTTCTCGCTGGTGATTATTCGATTGCTGATATTGCCACCTATCCGTGGATTGTGCCATATGAGCGCCAAGGTCAAAACTTAGAGAACTTTCCTCACCTCAAGCGCTGGTTTGAAACAATTCAGGCGCGTCCGGCAACAATTCGTGCTTACGAAAAGGCAGAAGCCTTCAAAAATCAGGCGCTTGATGTAGAAAAGTCAAGAGATTTGTTATTTAGCCAGTCGGCAAAAACAATTCAGACGCCCACAACCTAAAAGATGCGGCTCTTTTGGAGTATCATTGTAAGTCCTGCGGACACGTTGCGCCAACAAAGCAACGTGTCCGTTATGACAAAATGGGTGCTGCGAACCATTGCGTGACTCTAAGTTTGGTATCTGTATCATAAGCAGCATATTAGACTCGGATAAGTGTTTAGGGGATGTCAAGATGAAATTCTTTATTGTTCACGCTCACCCAGAACCCAACAGTTTCAATAGTGCACTGACTCGCTATGCTAAGGAAGTACTGCAGACCATAGGACATGAGGTGATCATTTCTGACCTTTATGCCATGCAGTTCAACCCAATTTCTGATCGCCGCAACTTCACTTCTCATAAAGAACAAAAGTACTATAATCAGCAAAGTGAAGAAATGTATGCCACTCAAATTGATGGCTTTGCCCCAGATATCAAAGCGGAGATGGAGAAACTGGAGTGGTGCGATGTGCTGATTTTTCAGTTTCCACTTTGGTGGTTTGGACTTCCTGCGATCCTCAAGGGTTGGGTTGATAGAGTTTTTGCAATGGGAAAAATTTATGGTGGCGGGAGGTTTTATGACAATGGAGTTTTTCAAGGAAAAAAAGCCATGCTGTCTCTCACCACAGGTGGTGGATTAACCATGTACACCGAAATAGGGATCAATGGTGAGATTCGTACGATCCTCTATCCAATTAATCACGGAATTTTTCGCTTTGTAGGTTTCGATGTTTTGCCACCTTTCATTGTTTGGGGCGCAAGTCGCATCGGGGATGAGCGTCGCCAAGCTTATTTGGAAGAGTATAAGCAGCGGTTGTTAACGATTAATGCAACGCCTCCTATTGTGTATCCCTCACTGAAAGATTTTGATGAAAATTTCCAACTGAAGCAGTCATGATAAGCTGTTGCGCGATAACTTGCATATTTTGCCCTAGAAGAGAGCCGTTAAATTTCTGGTAAATTATCAAGGACGATTGTCCATGTGCAAGCGCGTGCCTCTGGTTGCGATGCTCCCTCTGGGAGCAGCCGTGTTTTTGGGTAATACTTGATACAAAAGAGTGCAGTGGGTAAGAGCTTATGCCTAATCACTCTGGAAGCGAAACAACAGCTAGACTATTTGATTTTGTTTTACCAATAAGAGAAAAATAAGACAGATTAAAGAGAAACATTTTCATTCTTGCTGGTGTGCAAATGCTCATGGGGGGTATTTAGTCATTCTCCAGCTATGAATTGCGGGGGTTTCGCCTGAAAATCTTGATCGATCTTGTCGAAATTCAGTATACTACAAAAGAATATTTTCAATAGACTTAACGTTTCTATTTTCTACAATAATAAGAAATTATGAATTGTTATAATAAGCTTTCAAAACAATGTTACATTTCTATCAAAATTTTATTAAAATAACCAAGGTGCGTAACTGATTAGTAAAAATCGATTAGATTTGTTATTGTGAGCAAAAAAGGATAAAAAGTAAAGTACAAAAAATGTAAAAATGTTTACTTCATTATACAGATTTTTGTTCTATGCTAAAGGAAACCGTCCTAAAAGTTAAGATACTTGTACGCCGGATTATCTCCATCCTTGCCAATGATTCGTCACGTCTACAGTTGACCTTTATTTGATCAAACTCCTATGAGTAGGTTAGTTGTTTTAAGCCTAGGTCAAGGGAACCTACACGAAGGCTGTGCTACGGTGACGGCTCAGCTTGGAGAAGCAGACAACCCCTACCAGATGAAATTCACTGCCAGCTTACCAGCCGCACCAAAAATTTATGAACTATACCAAACTTGGCAGTCAGTTTATTATGCTTTTTATCAACGCTTGAGTTGGCGTCTGGATAACGAAGTAGATGATAATTTTGAAATTGCAGAAGATTGTATCACTAATATTTCTGAAGCTGATATTCATGGCTTGTGTAAGCTGTTGTCAAAAAAAATCAATACATGGCTTAACTCAACAAAGTTTCGCAAAATAGACCAGCAGTTACGTACACAATTAAAACCCTCTGAAGAAATTCGCTTCATTATTGAAACCAACGACCATTTACTGCGACGACTTCCTTGGCATCTGTGGAAATTTTTTGACGATTACCCATATGCAGAAGTGGCGTTGAGTGCGCCAGAGTATCAAAACACTAATAAATTGCTGGTAAATAATCGCACAGGTAAAGTGAGAATTTTGGCAATTTTTGGGAATAGTCAGGGAATTGATATTAGTCAGGATAAAACTCTTTTAGATAAACTATCAACTCAAGCAGAAGTTAGATTTTTAATAGAGCCAAATCTCGGTCATTTAAACGATCAGCTATGGCAACAAAATTGGGATATTCTCTTTTTTGCGGGTCATAGTTTTAGTCAAGAAAAAGGATTTTTGCAAATAAATAAAACAGATACAATTACCCTTGAGCAGTTAAGATATGGTCTAAGACAAGCTATTAGTCGTGGGTTGAAGCTAGCGATTTTCAACTCTTGTGATGGTTTAGGGTTGGCGCAGGAACTCCAAGATTTGCAAATTCCACAAGTGATTGTCATGCGTGAGCCTGTACCGGATGTCGTCGCTCAAGAATTTTTAAAGTATTTTTTGGCAGAATTTTCAACTGGAAAGTCTTTATACAATGCAGTGCGTTCTGCACGCGAAAGACTGCAAGGATTAGAGGTGGAATATCCCTGTGCCACTTGGCTACCAATGATTTTCCAGAATCCTGCTGAACCATCTATGATTTTGTCACAGCAAAATGTATGGACTAAACGCAAACAGAAGACAGATTTCTCAATGCTGGCTTCCACCCCAAATGCTAGAGGTGTGCAAACAAACATCCGATTGCCAGTAGTCACCTCAGTTTTTTCCAAAACAACGGCTCTCGATTCACTCATTGAGATGCTCAATGGCAAGTTCCTGGAATATCAAAATCGCCCCCTTAATCATACAGAAATTTTTGTTTTACGAGGTATTTGGCAAAGTCAAACTTACAACCAAATTGCTCAACAGGGAGGCTATAGTCCTAATTACTTTACTAAGAATGTCGCTCGAAAATTATGTCAAAAATTGTCTGAACTGATCGGCAACCGTGTGACTAAAAAAAACTGTCGGACGCTACTAGAGTCGTATGTGACTACACAAGCTTCTCCAAAAACAACCTTGGAACAACGTCCCTCTGTAAGAAATTCTCCCAATTTCCAGCAGGAAATGTCACCTCGTTTTCCTAGTGGTTTAGTCCCGCTTGGTTCTCCCTATTACATTGAACAACCAGAGATTACCACACAGGTTTATAAAGAAATTATCAACCCAGGAGCCTTAATTCGCATGAAAGCTCCTCAAGAAATGGGTAAAACCTCGCTGCTGATCAGGATTGTTGAGTATGCCAAGCAGATCGGCTACCATACAGTGAGCCTGAATTTGCAGGAGCAAGTTGATCAAACTATCTTGAGCGATTTGAACCGCTTTTTGCGTTGGTTATGTGCCAACATCTCTTGTCAGCTTGAGCTTGAACCAAGATTAGACGAGTTTTGGGATGAAGATATTGGCAGCAAAGTCAGCTGCTCGCTTTATTTACGAAATTATGTCTTAGAGCAGATTGATTCTCCTCTGGTTTTGGCGTTGGACGAAGTGAATCAGATTTTTGAGCATCCACAAGTGGCACAAGAATTTTTACCCTTGTTGCGTTCCTGGTACGAAGACGCCAAAAGGCAACCTATTTGGCAAAAGCTGCGCTTGATTGTGGCTCACTCAACTGAAGTTTATGTTCCCCTCCAGCTGAATCAGTCTCCATTTAATGTCGGACTACCGATTGAGTTAAACTATTTTAGTTTAGAGCAGGTGCAAGAGTTAGCCCAGCGCTTTGGACTCAATTGGACAGATGATGAAGCAAGGTTAGTAACGGACATCGTTGGCGGACATCCTTCATTAGTACACCTGACACTTTATCACCTTAGTCGTGGAGAGGTTGCTTTAGGGCAACTGCTGCAAACTGCTGCCACACCCACAAGCATTTATTACCGTCATATCCAGCCTTATTGGGCAACTTTGAAGGTGCAACCAGAATTAGCATTTGCTGTTTCTACAGTGATGAGTGCTACTAAACCTGTAAAGTTAGAACCTGTTCTTGCTCATAAGTTAAAAAGTATGGGGTTGATTAAGTTGGATGACAATCTAGCTACACCTAGTTGTCGGTTGTATCAAGAGTATTTTCAATTGAAGTGTGATATAAATCCAAGCTAAAAACCCAAGTCAGCCGCGTGGTGAGGTTGTGCTGCACCGAAGGTAGGGAACTGGTATCCAGTAATGCCTAATATCGTGTCCGGTTAAAGACTTATCATTAAAATACAGCAGTAGGAAGTGAACACCAAACTAGTCTGTAAAATGAGTTGACGAATGCTAAAAGTAGTTGCAAAACAAGACTCTAACTAAAGTAGTCAACTATGGATAAGTTTCACGGAGCAGATAAAGATGAGAAACATTACTCTCGAAAATATCACTCAAGCCGTGATTGAGCACGGTGATCAAGGCAAGACTAATCCACGCCTTTATGAGATTTATGCCAGCCTGATTCGACATCTGCACGCCTTCGTGCAGGAGGTGAATCTGACGGAACAAGAGTTATCGCTCTTGCGCGATTTTATCATTCGGGCAGATCGCTACACAAAAGAGATACCGAATGGGGAAATTCATATGTTGCTCGACGTGCTGGGAATCTCAGAGCTAGTGGTTCTGTTGCATAACAACAGCAGCACAGCTACCGAAAGTAATGTGGAAGGTCCTGTCTATGTAGCGGATGCACCAGAGCGCAACATGGGCGATCGCCTCGGAATCGATCCCGACGGCAATACGCTCTTCCTATCAGGACGCGTCTTAGACCGGAACAACAAACCAATTGTTAATGCGCTTGTTGATGTCTGGCAGTCAAATTCAAAGGGACTCTATGACCTTCAAGATGCATCCCAGCCAAAGGGTAACTTCCGAGGTCGTTTCAGAACCAGTTCCGACGGCTCCTACTCCTTTGAAACTGTTGTGCCAATAGGGTACACTATCCCATCAAGCGGACCGTGCGGTGAGCTGCTGCAGCTTTTGGGACGACATACCCTGCGAGCAAGCCATATCCATTTTAAGTTGAGTGCTACAGGCTATATACCCCTGACTACACAAATTCATATTGATGGAGATCCGCACCTCGATTCAGATACAACGTTCGCAGTCAGATCTGCCATCCTCAAGCTGCAAAAACATGAAGCATCCGACAAACTCAACGCATACAATCAAAACAAACCTTTCTATACAGCCGAGTTTGACTTTGTGCTACAACCGACCGACGAACAGACAGATGCGGCTTAGAGCTTGGAAGGTCATTGTTGTTGATTATGAGTTTTTAGTGCTTAATAGTTAGTGAATAACTCGTAGCTCTACCGAGAGCAGCGACTAAAAACTAACCACTAAAAATGAGCTACTTATAAGGAGTGAGTCATGTCTGATTTGTCAGCTACTCAGACGAATCCGTTGCTTGGAACTTGGACGCTAATCAGTGCAAGCGCCATCAACCCTGACGGGACAGTGACTCCTCAAGTGTATGGTCCTAACCCAATTGGCTACATCACTTATACACCCGAGGAGCGGATGATGGTTATCTTTTCAAGGAGCGAGCGCCCACCCTTCAGCAAAGATATTCGCTCACCATTTAGCAAAGACATTCGCTCTTTACCGACTGAGGAATGTGTACAAGCGTTTTCTACATTCAATGCTTATGCAGGGACATACACGTTGGATGGAAACACAGTCACTCATCACGTCGAGATAGCATCAATTCCCAATCGGGTTGGCAAAGATTTAGTCCGAACGTTCACATTGAATGGGAATCGAGTCACACTGAAAACGCCACCGACCAACACTGATGGAGTCCTGAAGGTCTTTGAAGTGGTGTGGGAACGTGTGGAGCTATGATGATATCGACTCGTATATAAAGCGATCGCCCCTATGTTGCCTAAAACTGCTCACCTCGTCCTGAAAGCAGAGTTTTGAGCAAGCCCAGATACCATTCTTGAATTGAGTACAATACACCAAAGAGTTAAAGAACCGCACCCTCGACCCAGATAAACGCAGATGAAAATGTACCTCATCCACACAATAACCGCTAAATAACTACATCATCATTCTTTTGTCAATCCGTCCTTCTTAAATTGTAACAAAAAGCAGGTAGCAAATATGGATCTTTTGATAGATGACCTTGTAAAGAATCAGAAAATTGATGGCAAAAATCTAACTATTCCGGGTTACTTTATCCGCAGCACCGCACCTATCAATATAGAAGATGATAAGTTGAAAGTGGATGAAACTTTGCCGACAATTGATGATGTTATAGACCATCTTTATCAACACAGTCAATCGCAGACAGAAGAGTTAGGATTGGTTATTCAAATTCATGGTTATAATACTGGTGTTAAGGATGGACAGAAAGACTATGTACGCGAAGATTGGGAACAAGTTTGCAAATATCTGAATCAACAAGACAATGCTCTTAAAGATAGAAAAAGTAGCTTTGTTTATTTAGGTTACCGATGGTCATCGGAAAGTGTTCCTTCTAGCCTGAAGAATGCATTTAATTCTTTACCGAGTTTACTACAATTTTTACTATATAGTGGGTTAGCAATTACTGCTCTTGGTATTTTATTATTATTTTTATTCTCGTATTCTTGGTTTGGAATTTTGATTTTGGCAGGTCTGTGTGTAGCTTCTTTTGTTGGAAGTTTATTCTTTTTGAGAATTATTGTTTATTTCCGAGATGAATATCGCGCAAGATATTATGCCGTGCCAGATTTGATAGAATTTATTAGACAATTAGATCAAGGTTTAATAGAGCGTTATACCCAACATTTTCTTTCCAGCCAAGCTTTTTTATATGATGAAAAACAAGCAAAAAAACAAGCAAAAGAGGAGTGGGATCAAAAAAGAATTAAGTTGACATTTATTGGTCATAGTATGGGTGGATTCATCACAACAGAAGTCGTGCGAGTTCTCTCTGACGTCTTTGATCAAAAATCTATTGGTAATGTCAAGAATTTGAACAAACAACCATCATCTAATATTGGTCGTGTTTTCAGTTTAGGTCGGTTGATTTTGGTTTCTCCAGACATTCCAGTAAATACTATTCTTTCAGGACGGACTAATTTTTTACGCTCTTCTTTGCGTCGTTTTGAAGAAGCTTATCTCTTTAGTAGCGAGGGAGATGTAGCATTACGCCTTGCTTCAACAGCAGCTAGTTATTTCTCTTTTCCAGCTAGTACTCGTACTCAAGGATATCGACTTGGTAATGTGACAGTTAATTTACCAGACAAAAATGTTTATGGAATTGTGAATTTAGAGCAGATAAAGCAGAGATTGTCAGCAAATAATCAGCTATTTGTTTCTAAGAAAAAATTCGACCATCTACTTAAATATCTTGGGGTTAAGGTTTTAAACAAGCAGGAAGAGCGAAACCTTTTACAGAATAAGAAAGACCCGGAATCTTTAGTTCCTAAAAGTGAAGATCCAGAATCAATCGCTGATTTGTTTACCTATTTTGATTGTACAGAATATCAAGATAAAACTGACTACCCAGGTCGTGATGGCAAAACAATCAATGTTCTCATTTGTCCAAATCAAAAATCTCCGTTGAAACTTTGGCAGTACATAAGGCTTCTCAAGGCTTTTTTTGACTCTTTTAACAACAGTTCAACAGGGATAGATGTTCATGGCGGTTACTTTCATGGTTATTTTAGTAAATTGATAATTTACCGTCTGGCTTTTGTGGGATTTGAGGGTTTACTAGACTCTTTAATATTAGAACAACCCAAGGAATTTGATCTGATAGCACCTCCTGATTTACAGGAAAAGCTCAATATAAGTGGAGAATTGAATACAGTGGAAAAACATAAAATTGCTCTGGAATATTTTTCTTGGATATGTGAGCAAAAAACTATTCAAGTTGCAGCTTCTTCAGAACGTTACTATGTCGATGTTTTAAATGAACCTCGCAAGGAAGTTAGAGATGCATTCTTATCACAACAAAACAATGAGTCTTGATAAGCATCTATACTTAGAGATCGAAAGTCAAGCTGATTACCAAACCAATTATCAAGAATAAGAAGCTAGAAAATCTGGTGAGAGAAGTTCTAAATGAACCAGTATCATCTAATACTTCATTCTATGCAGACTTGAAAAACGGACAACGCCCCCAAGTGAGTCAGCAGGAAGTGAAAGTTGTCGCGCAGAAGATAGTTCTTCCAGAGGCTACAATCCATGTATCAGAGTACGAGAATCCAGACAACAAAATTACGCTTCACGTAACCCATAACAGTGCAGATGTCGCTGAGTGGGTGCGTCAGAGTGATAATTTCGCCTCTAACCCTGAAACTTCCGTACCCTCGAATCTAGTAGGTATGCTGACTAGCGTCACAGATGTTAGCCGTAATAGTCGCTATATTATAGATGGTGAAAGCGGAGAGATTGTTGAATCAAATGTGTTATCTCATTCGAGGTATACTTGGGGTGTAGGACTTTACACTTACTGCGATCGCTTATCAACAGGTCTACCATCAGGACAGCTAGAAAATATTTACTGGCAGTCTTCAGGTTTTTGGCAAGAACTATTCACAAAATTTATCTTCGATTTGTACAAAGATAATGAAAAGCGGATAGTGTCACCAAAGAAATTACTTCAAGCAAACAATCGACAAAACAAACCTTCGTGTCTATTCCGTCTAAATACAATAGACATGAAGATTGCTTACGCCTATGAGTTCCCTGTTACTTATGAAGATGGTAAATCGAACAATCACATGATTTTATCTCCGCAATTTGTACCCCGCGTTCATGGTGCTGGAAGTTCAACAGATGGTTACATTGTTTGTACCGTTGCTTCAGAAAACAGCGATGAAATCTGGATTTTTGATGCCAAGAATCTTGCTCAAGGATCTGTTTGCAAACTCGATCATCCCGAGCTAAATTTTAGTTATACAATACATACAACTTGGTTACCAAAAATTGCACCTCGTACAGCAACTTATAACTGTCCCGTGCGCGAAGATTATCAAGAGCAAGTCACTCGCCCTTCGGGCTCAAATTCAAAGTTCAAAGTTCAAAATTCAAAATTAAAGACAATTAGTAGGAGCTTGAACTCTCTACGCTATTGTTGACCACAAAATCAAAGATTATGGTGGGGGCTCTGACCCTCATTAATTAATTCAAAAAAATTCTTCCGGATTGAACTTTGTTCGCCTTTGGCGTGCCCTTTGGGCATATTTTGAATTTTGAATTCAAAAAAGGTCAAGAAAAATTCTCCAGATATTTAAGAGTTGTTTGAGACGGAAGTTTATCCGTATTTTGAGGGAAAATCAGTTAAGTGAACTGTTTAAATTGTTGGATAGTTATTAGACTTTTTGCAGAAGTAGGGAACGCTTAACAGGGAACAGAACGTCGTAAAATCTCATTTTTGCAAGAGGTCTATTATTGACAATACCATTTATCTCGTTTCCATGCTATGGATGGAAACGAGATAAATTTTGTAAAGATACAAGATACAGAATTAGATAAACACATCCTGGATTATGATTACAATTCCTGGCATTGAAGTTAGTACGCATATCTACGAAAGTGCTAATACCCTGGTTTATCGAGGTATCCGAACTCAGGATAAAAAACCTGTTATTCTCAAGGTTTTGAACAAGAAATATCCCACTCCTGAGGAACTGGCTAGGTACAAACAGGAATTTGAAATAATTAGTTCGTTAAATATATTTGGAGTGATAAATGCGTACACGTTAGTTAAATATCAGAGGACTTTAGTTATTATTTTGGAGGATTTTGGTGGCGAATCTTTAAGATCTTTCATTCAGACTAGAAAATTAACACTAGCAGAATTCATTTTAATAGGCATACAGAGTGTTGATAGTTTAGCTAGAATACACTCGGCTAACATTATCCACAAAGATATTAATCCTTCCAATATCGTTTATAACTCAGAAAACGGGGAACTCAAACTTATTGACTTTGGTATTTCGACAGTTTTTTATCAAAAAAGTTTCATAACTAAAAATGTCGATACTTTAGAAGGTACCCCAGCCTATACTTCGCCAGAGTTAACTGGTAGAATGAATCGTTCATTCGATTACCGTGCTGATTTTTACTCTTTAGGAGTAACCTTTTATGAACTGCTAACCAGTCAATTGCCTTTTGAAACAACTGATTTGATGGAGTTAGTACATTGTCATATTGCTAAACAACCTGTACCTCCTCATGAAGTCAATCCAGAGATTCCCCTGGTTATTTCCAATGTTGTGATGAAATTGTTGGCGAAAAATGCTGATGATAGATACCAAAGTGCCTGGGGAATCAAAGCAGATTTAGAAGAAAGTTTATTCCAACTCGTGACAAACGGTAAAATTTCAAATTTACCCATCGCTTGCCAAGATGTTTCTCAGAAATTTCAAATTATCCAAAAACTATATCAGAGAGAACGAGAAATTGAAACTCTACTCACAGCATTTGGGAGAGTGAGTGATAGAAATCATGATACACCTCCTAGAAGTGAAATGATGTTGATATCTGGATATTCAGGAGTTGGAAAATCAGCTTTGGTTCAAGAATTTTATAAATTATTGACTCAACAGCAAGGTTATTTCATTTCTGGTAAGTTTGATGAATTCTCTCGCAAGATTCCTTATTCAGGATTGATTCAAGCCTTTCAGCAATTAATCAAACAACTGTTAACCGAAAGTGAATCACAGATTAATTTATGGAGAAAAAAATTATTAGAAGCATTTGGCTCTAATGGTCAAATGCTTATTGATGTCATCCCGGAAGTAGAATTAATTGTTGGTAAGCAATCATCACTTCCTGTATTGTCATCGACAGAATTTCAAAATCGCTTTCATCTAATCTTTAAACATTTTATTCAAGTTTTTACCCAACCAGAACATCCACTAGTCATATTTATAGATGATTTACAGTGGGTAGATAATGCTTCAATGCAATTGATACAACTGCTGATGACAGCAGAAAATAGTCAAGATTTGTTTTTGATTGGTGCGTACCGTGATAATGAAGTGGATGGGAACCATCTATTGAAGCTAACATTAGATAAAATCCAACAATCTGAGACGAATATCAATTATCTTCACCTTGATAGTTTGGATTTAGAAAATGTTAATCAGTTAATTGTAGATAGCTTTAATTGCTCTTTTTATCAAGGAAAAATTATAGCAGAATTAGTTTTTCGTAAAACGAATGGGAATCCTTTCTTTGTCAACCAGTTTCTACAATCATTATATCAAGAAAAATTAGTTTACTTTGATTTATCTCCTGTTCTCTGTGAGAGAATATGGCGATGGAATTTGGAGAAAATTCAAGCGATAAATTTTACAGATAACGTCGTTGAACTAATGGTGAGCAAGATTCATAAGTTATCTTCGGATACGCAAGAGGTGTTGAAGCTAGCAGCTTGCATAGGTCATCAGTTTGATATTCAAAGAATAGCAAATATTTCTGAAAAATTACCAGAAGAAATATTGAAATCACTGCGTAAACCAATTGAAGAAGGTTTCATCTTACTCTTGAAAGATGCTTACAAGTCGATTCATCCAGATTCGTCACAAGAAACAGACTCTGTCAAGGGTGAATACAAGTTTGCCCATGACAGAATTCAGCAAGCAGCATATTTTTTGATTCCGCCAGAAGACAGAAGCGCGGTTCATCAAAAAATAGGTCAACTGCTGCTGAAAAATACTCCACAAGATAAGCGAGAACGGAAAGTTTTTGAGATCGTCAACCAATTAAACTTGAGCATTGAATTAATAAATTCTCAGTCATATCGAGGTGAATTAGCTTCGCTTAATTTAATGGCTGCTAAAAGAGCGAAAGGATCAGTCGCTTATGAATCAGCATTGAGATATCTGCAAATTGCCATAGACTTGTTGGCGGAAAATAGCTGGAAAAAGCAGTATGATTTCACACTGGCGTTGTATGTGGAAGCAACAGAAGCAGCATATCTCAACACTAATTTTGAGGAGATGGAGAGATTGGCTGAGGTGGTACTGTGTAACGCTAAAACTTTGCTGGATACAATAAAAATATATGAAGTTAAAATCCAAGCCTATATGGCACAAAATCAGCCATTGTTGGCTTTAGAAATTGTGCTACCAGTCGTGAAATCTTTGGGAGTGAATTTTCCAGATAAACTGAGTCAATCGAATGTTTGGATTGCTTTAGTAAAGACAAAAATATCTTTGATAGGACATCGAATTGAAGACTTGATTGACTTACCAACAATGACTAATTCCTACAAAATGGCAGCAATAGACTTATTATCTCAAGTAAGAGTAGCAGCATATTTGGCTTCTCCACCCCTGTATTCTCTTATTGTGTTTGAAGAAATTAATTTATTAATTAAATATGGAAATACTTTTGACTCTGCTTTTGTCTATGCTGCTTACGGGATGATTCTCTGTGGAGTTGTGGGAGATATTGATTCTGGATATAGATTTGGTCAACTCGCTATGAAAACTTTAGATAAATTCAATATGACACGTAAAAAAAATAGAGCTATGCATGTTATTAATAGCTTTATTAAAAATTGGAAAGAACATGGAAACAAAACCTTAAAACCACTGATAGAAGCCTATAAAAGAGGGAAAGAAAATGGAGATTTTGAATTTTGCGGTTATTCAGCATTTATGTATTCTTTTAATGCATATTGCGTTGGGGAAAATTTGATAAAACTAGAACAGCAGATATGTTCATATAGTCAGACTATGAATCAGCTAAAACAACAAACGATATTCAATTATTTACAAATCTTACACCGAACTATCTCGCAATTAATGGATGAATCTGAGGATAAGTGTTCTTGTCAATTCCTGGGTGAGTTTTACAACGAAGAGAAAATGCTTCCACTTCATTTAGAAGCGAATGATAAAACCGCAATTTGCAATATCTATTTCCACAAAATGATTCTTTGTTATTTATTTCATAATTACCATGAAGCTGTTAAAAATGCAGAACTCGCTCAAAAGTATTTAGGGAGTGCTACAGCCTCACTCCTTGTTCCTCTATTCTATCTCTATGATTCTTTAGCACGACTCGCCGTTTTCAAGGATGTTCCTGAGTCAAAACAAAAATTTCTTTTAAAACAAGTTACTAATAACCAGAAGAAAATGAAAAAATGGGCAGATCATGCTCCCATGAATTATCTACACAAATTTTATCTAGTGGAGGCTGAACGTGATCGCGTGTTGGGCAAAAATAGAGAGGCTAGGGAATATTATGATCGCGCTATTGCTTTAGCACACGAACATGAATATCTTAATGAAGAAGCCCTCGCTTATGAATTAGCAGCAAAGTTTTATATAGATAGAAACCAAGATCATCTTGCTCGTCACTATTTGCAAGATGCTCACTACGCCTATCAACTCTGGGGGGCTACAGCCAAAGTAAAAGATTTGGAAGCCGAATACCCACAATTTCTGAGTCAAGCTCATAAAACTGATCTTAAGACGACTTTATCCACATCAACAACGGGGCAAAATATATCCTATGTATTAGATTTACTAAGTGTACTTAAAGGAACACAAACGATTTCTGGCGAAATCATTCTACACAACTTACTCGCAAAGTTGATGAAAATCGTGATTGAGAATGCAGGAGCACAAAAAGGCTTTCTGATTCTGCATTCCCAAACAAAGTCTCTTAACGAGGAGGATAACTGGGTGATCGAAGCTACAGGAAGTGCAGATTCGGATGAAGTTACCATTCTGCAATCAATACCAATAAACTCAGTAAATACCGATAATTTACATCCTTTTTTATCAACCGCCATCATTAACTATGTCGCCCGCACTCGCGAAAATGTGGTCTTAAATGATGCTCTGCATGAAGGACAATTTACCCGCGATCGCTACATTCTCACCGCTCAATCCAAATCCATTCTCTGCACTCCTTTATTGTATAAAGCCAAACTCAGCGGCATTTTATATCTAGAAAATAATCTTACAACAGGTGCATTTACTCCAGAACGTGTTGAAGTGTTAAGAATCCTTTCTGCTCAAGCCGCCATCTCAATTGAAAATTCCCGTCTTTACGAGCAGTTAGAGGATCATAGCCGAACTCTGGAACAAAAAGTGAAACAGAGAACTCAGCAATTACAACAGAAGAATCAGGAATTAGCAAATCTCTTGCAAAAGCTTAAAGCGACTCAATCTCAAATTATCGCACAGGAGAAATTGGCTTCTTTAGGAGCTTTGACAGCAGGTATTGCCCATGAAATCAAGAATCCCTTAAACTTTGTTAACAATTTTGCTGAACTTTCTGTAGAATTAACCCAGGAACTGCTTGAAGAGATTTCAAGTCAAAAAGACCGACTAGATCCAGAATCTAGGGAAAACATAGAAGAAATATTAAATGATTTGAAACAAAATGCTAAAAAAATCAATGAGCATGGCACAAGAGCAGATAATATAGTGCGTGGGATGCTCATGCATTCACGGGGGCAAACTGGCGATCGACAACTGACTGACATCAACGCCTTGCTAGCTGAGGCTATTAGTCTAACTTATCACGGAATGCGTGCCAAAAACCCTTCCTTAAAGATGAACATAGAAACTGAATATGATGATAAGCTTGGTAAACTCAATGTTGTGCCGCAGAGCATGAGTCGTGCTTTTATAAATATCATTCATAACGCCTGCTATGCAGCGTGTAAAAAGAAAAAGCGTTTGTATGTGGATGTAGAGCACGAGGCTGAGGGTTTTTCGCCTATCCTTTTTGTCAGGACGAAAGATTTGGGTGAGGAGGTAGAGATACACATCCGAGATAATGGCGAAGGCATTCCTCAGAAAGCGCTAGATAAGATTTTTAATCCTTTTTTCACCACTAAACCACCTGGTGAGGGAACTGGTTTAGGTTTATCTATTACTCATGATATTATTGTCCAGCAGCATCAAGGAAATATCAGGGTGGAAACAGAAATGGGAAGTTATACAAAGTTTATCATCACTTTACCTAAAGTTGTTCCGTAAGAAAACAGATGAAAACATGAAAATAATGGTTGTAGATGATGAACAAGATGTTCAATTTTTATTCGAGCAAAAATTTAGAAGAGAACTAAAAAAAAACCTGATTAGTTTAGACTTTACCCTGTCTGCAGAGGAAGCATTGAAAAAAATACAAAGTCAAACTAAACTAATCGAATGCCTGTCCCTGATATTGGCGGATATCAATATGCCTGGGATGAATGGCTTACAGTTACTCAAAATTATCAAACAAAATTTTCCTAATTTAAAAGTCTTTATTATTACTGCTTATGACGATGAAGATAATTATCTAATAGCTAAAAAATACGGAGCTGATGAATATATTACTAAGCCAATTCAATTTGATAAACTGAAAGAGAAAATCTTTAGTGCATGAAGAGTCCCAATCAGAGAAAAAACTATGCCGCCAAAAATACTGGTTGTGGATGATGAGCCTGACTTAGAAATACTCCTTTGTCAGGCATTTAGAAAAAAAATTCGGCAAAAGCAATTCCAATTAATTTTTGCTCAAAATGGTTTAGAAGCACTAGAAAAGCTGCAAGCGGAACCGGATATAGATATCGTTTTAACTGATGTCTATATGCCAGAAATGGATGGGCTAACTTTGCTTACGAAACTTAATGAGTTATATCCGATCATTAAAGCAGTTATTATTTCTGCTTATGGTGATATAGAAAATATCAGAACGGCTATGAATCGGGGTGCTTTTGACTTCCTGACTAAGCCGATTAATTTTCAAGATTTAGAAATCACAACCAACAAAACTCTGCAGCATGTGCAACGAATAAAAGCAGCGCACGAACAAGAGCGTTCAGCGCAGCAGGCTCAAGCAGAATTATTAACTCGTTTACAACAAGAGGTGACTGAACGCCAGCGAGCAGAGGAAGCATTGCGCGAAAGTGAGGGAAAATTGGCTCAATTTCTGGAAGCTGTCCCAGTAGGAATATTTGTCATTGATGCCAACGGTCAACCCTACTATACCAATCAAAGGGCACAGCAGATACTTGGAAAAAGTATCGTTCCTGAAGTTCAAGTAAGTGAATTTCCTAAGATTTATCAAGCTTATGTAGCGGGGACAAATCAGTTATATCCCTTTGAGGAGCAACCCATTTTACGAGCGTTTAACGGCGAAAGTGTAACCGTTGATGATATAGTGCTTCAGCAAGCTGACAAAATGGTTCCCATAGAGGTGTCAGCAACTCCAATTTATGATGATAAGGGAAAAATTATCTATGCCATAGCCGCCTTTACTGATATTACCCAACGCAAACACGCAGAAGACGAACGGATTCACTTTACCCAAGAATTAGCACACAAAAATACAGCCTTGCACCAGGCAAAAGATGCATTAGCCCAGTCCAACTCTACCTTGGAAGAAAAAGTCGAGGAACGTACTCGCCAACTGTCTCAAACATTAGAAATTCTGAAAGCGACTCAAGCTGAACTGGTTTTTGAAAACGCTTTGCTCAGAAGTGCAGAACAATCCTCAACGTTTGATTATCAAGTTGGAGGTAGTTTACCGATGAATGCTCCTACTTATGTGGTACGAGCCGCAGATCGTCTCCTGTATCAAGCACTCAAGCGCGGAGAGTTTTGTTACATTCTGAATGCACGCCAAATGGGTAAGTCAAGCCTCATGGTATGCATGATGCATCGTCTCCAGCAAGAGGGGTTTACTTGTGCAGCGATTGATATCACTCGCCTTGGTACTGAAAACGTCACTCCTGCTCAATGGTACAAGGGATTTGCTGTGGAGTTATGGCAAAATTTTAATTTGTTTGGAAAGGTGAATCTGAAAGCGTGGTGGAACGAACAAAAAGATTTATCGTCTATTCAGTGCCTGAGTCGGTTTATAGAGGAAATCATACTAGCTCAGGTTGAGAGTGAAAAGATATTTATTTTTGTCGATGAAATTGATACTGTTTTGGGATTGAATTTTCCTGTTAATGACTTTTTTGCTTTGATTCGCTTCTGCTTTAATCAACGCGGTATTAATCCAGAGTATCAACGTTTAACTTTTGCTTTATTTGGAGTCGCAACACCTTCTGATTTGATAACTGATCTTCAAAGAACACCCTTCAATATTGGTCAAGCAATTCAACTTAATGGCTTTCAAATCCATGAAGCTCAACCTTTGCTTTATGGATTAACAGAGAAAGTCAGTAATCCACAAATCGTGCTCAAAGAAGTGTTAGCCTGGACAAACGGTCAACCTTTTCTGACTCAAAAGCTTTGTAAATTCATACGCCGTTGTTCATCTCCTATTCCGACAAACGGTGAAGCGCAATGGGTTGAGAATTTAGTGCGAAATTATGTGATCAAGAATTGGGAATCTCAGGATGAACCAGAGCATTTGAGAACCATACGCGATCGGCTTTGCCGCTGCGCAGAGCGCAATCGCATTCTCAACACCAAACTAAAATCATCTCATCTACTAAAACTATATCGACAAATTTTGTCTCAACAAGAAGTCGTCTCTGTTGATAGTCCAGAAGAAAAAGAGTTGCTATTGTCAGGTCTAGTCGTCAAGCAACAGGGTGTTTTAAAAGTGCAGAACCCGATTTATCAATCAATATTTGATCATACTTGGATAAGTGAGCACCTCTAAACAATCAGTTATCAGTTACCAGTTATCAGTTATCAGTTTTTACTGTTTACTGTTCACCCTTCGGGTTCGCCAGTTGCCTGCGGAGGGAAACCCTCCCGCAGCACTGGTCTCACTGTTCACTGTTCACTGTTCCCTATTCCCTCTTAACTTTTGAAAATTTGCCTTTGTGCTTCGTACAACATCAAAGCGGCAGTAATTGCCACGTTTACAGATTCTACCCCTGGACTCAGGGGAATTTTTACTTGTAAATCTGCTACTGCTGTCAATTCTTTTGACAAACCAGCACCTTCATTCCCTAACAAAATTAAACTGGGTTTGCGCCAGTCTACATCCCAATAAGTCAAAGTAGCACTGGGTAAGGTTGCAACAACCTGCATTCCTGCTTCCCTACTTTGCTGGACTGTCGTTTTCAAATCAGGACTCATCGCCATTGCTAGGCGAAACCACTGTCCAGCAGAAGCACGTAATACTTTTGGATTGTCTAAATCCACACTATCTTCACTCAGCCACAACCCAGAAGCCCCAGCAGCTGCTGCAGTCCGAATTATCGTACCCAAGTTGCCTGGATCTTGTACAGTTTCCAACCCTAGCATTATACCAGTAAACGGCACTTCCCCAAAGCGATCGCTTCTTTTTGCCGTCGCAACTACGCCATCTGGTTGTACTGTGGTGGCGATCGCCTTTAAAACCTCTTCACTTACAATTTCTGCTCGTTCGCAAAGATCACAAGCTTTTTGCCATAGCACACCATGGCTGTCTTGCCATTCTGGTGTACTGCACACTGCTTCCAATGGGTAATTCGCTGCACAAGCTTCCTCTAACAAGTGCGTCCCTTCTACCAAAAACAACTGCTGCTGGTGTCTTTCTTTTGAGGAGTGGAGTTTGCGAATTTGCTTGACTAGGGAATTTTGTAAACTTGTTAACATTAAAGTTCTGAGTCATGACTGGTAATTAACAGTTATCAGTTACCAGTTATCAGTTATCAGGTAGGAAACGGACTCGTCCACCCCTTGTTCACTGTTCACTGTTCACTGTTCACTGATTTGGTCAAGATACTCTACCAACAAATAACCTTTTTTACTTGTTACTCAGCACTTCCCTTTCGTATGCGGAACCCGGGACTTGAACCCGGAAGCCTTTCGGCACTAGAACCTGAATCTAGCGCGTCTGCCAATTCCGCCAGTTCCGCAAATTTTATTGTTGATTAACAGTTTTTCATTGTCACTCAATTGTTTAGATCTGTCAAGTCCTAATTTCTTAGATCAGGGGTTTATTGATTTTTAGGTAATTTTTGTTACTATTATCTAGTTTTCGGAAAAGATTGTATGATAAGTTGTTGATTCTTTATCTGCTGTCAAAAAAACATAAATGAAATTTATCAATTTCAGTTGAAAAGTGTAGACAATCAAAAACTATCGTGTAGAATCGAAACCAACTTCAAACTTATAAAATCAACAGTTTTTTTGGAGGGTAAGTTTATTATTCCTTCTGGCGGCTTACCAGATGCCAAATCTTCCTCGACAGCAGACTCCTCAGTCCTGCAAATATGGGGTGGGCATCCTTTGCAAGGTCATGTAAAAATTAGCGGAGCCAAAAATTCAGCACTGGTGATCATGGCTGGAGCGTTGCTCTGTTCAGGCGAGTGTCGGCTTCGTAACGTGCCGTTATTGGCAGACGTAACACGGATAGGTGAGGTTTTATCAGCTTTAGGCGTTGGCTTGAAGCAAACAGGAGACATTTTAGAAGTTGATGCCAGAGAAATCAAAACATCAAAGGCTCCCTATGAACTGGTGACACAGTTGAGAGCAAGTTTCTTTGCTATTGGTCCGATGCTAGCACGACTGGGAGTCGCGCAAATGCCTTTACCGGGGGGCTGTGCTATTGGCACAAGACCTGTGGATCTGCATGTTCGAGGACTGCAAGCAATGGGAGCGGAAGTACAGATTGAGCATGGCATTTGTAATGCCTATGTTCCTGGTACTAGTCGCCGATTGAAGGGAGCAAAGATATATTTGGATATTGCCAGCGTGGGAGCAACAGAAACTCTGATGATGGCGGCGACTCTTGCAGAGGGCGAAACCATTATCGAAAATGCTGCACGCGAGCCAGAGGTCGTTGATTTGGCAAACTTCTGTATTGCAATGGGAGCAAAGATATACGGAGCAGGAACCAGTAAAATTACGATTGTTGGTGTTCCACAGTTACATTCAACTGAATATACGATTATTCCTGATCGCATTGAAGCAGGAACGTTTTTGGTGGCCGCAGCAATCACTCGTTCAGAGCTTACCCTCTCGCCTGTGATACCAGAACATTTGACACCAATCATTACCAAGCTGCAAGATATTGGAGTGCGCATTATTGAGGAAGGACCTAACTGTTTACGTACTCTGAGGGCAGAAACGCTGAGGGCAACTGATATTGAAACTTTGCCCCATCCAGGTTTTCCTACAGATATGCAAGCGCCATTTATGGCTTTGCTGGCACTGGCAGAAGGTGACAGCCTGATTAATGAATCTGTGTTTGAGAATCGTTTGCGCCATGCCTCAGAGTTAAATCGCTTAGGGGCAGATATTCGTATTAAAGGCAACGTTGCCTTTGTTCGAGGAGTGCCGATGTTATCAGGTGCACCCGTACTAGGAACAGATTTGCGAGCATCAGCAGCGTTAGTTTTGGCGGGACTTGCAGCAGAAGGAAAAACCATAGTTCAGGGACTACAACACTTAGATCGGGGCTACGATAGACTTGATGCAAAGTTGGAGCAATTAGGAGCAAGAATCCAGCGGGTGCCAGTAGCAAACGTAAATGCGGAAGTTGCTTCTACCCCCATTGAGCCTCAAGCGCAAATCTCTATTTAGATACAAAAAACCACAAAAGCGACAGGACAAGGAAGAAATTCTTCCTTGTTCCTTTTGCTATGGCTATACTGTTTGTGTGGGGCTATTCAAAAAACCAGTCCTATATTTATTTAATTCCCTTATTTGCCCAGCAAGATTCCGCCATGTTAACGCCAAAGACTCAACTGATTGGTCTCAAAGCAGATTCATTTCGTCATCCGCTAGATCTAGACGCAACCAAAGCACTGAAGCAGATACCTGGTTTGGATATGATGGTGCGGAATCTTTTGGGTCCATTGGCGGAGCAGGTTTTTTATGTAGAAAATATCGCTTCTAGTGTTCTAGTCGGCGAAAAACAACTGCCCCATCTTCATAAGTCGCTGTTAGAAGCCTGCAAGATACTGGATATCGAACCTCCCCAGCTTTATATTAGGCAGCATCCAGCACCAAATGCATACACTTTTGCTATGCGGGGAAAACAGCCTTTTGTTGTGCTGCACACCTCGCTGATCGATATGCTCGAACAAGAAGAAATTCAGGCTGTGATTGCTCATGAATTGGGACACCTTAAGTGTGACCACAGTGTTTACCTAACTCCAGTCAATATATTGATATTAGCTGCGACAGTGGTGCCTAATGTTGGAGCATTTCTTGCTCAAGCAATACAGGCGCAACTTTTGGAATGGGTACGTTGTGCTGAGTTTACGTGCGATCGCGCAGCATTGCTGGCAACCCAAAACCCGAAAGTTGTCATGTCGGTGTTGATGAAACTTGCTGGTGGTTCGCCGACGATCGCACCACAACTTAACCTTGATGCTTTTATTGCCCAAGCTCGTGCTTATGATGATATTAGTAAGACCGAGATAGGTGAGATGGTTAAAACTGCCCGCACAGCTCAGTTAACTCACCCAGTACCCGTTCTGCGTGCCAGAGAAATTGACCGTTGGGCAAGTAGCCAAGATTATCAAAAGTTGTTGCAAAATCAAAAAATAGAGTATAATAGTGAAGTTGCACCCAAGGGCGGGTGGCGAAACTGGTAGACGCACCACACTCAAAATGTGGCGACCTTGCGGTCATAGGAGTTCGATTCTCCTCCTGCCCACTTTAAATCAGTGAACAGTTATCAGTTATCAGCTATCACTGTTCACTGCGTAGGTAGCTGTTCCCTGTTCCCTGTAGAATAGCCTAGTAAAGGCTACCTTCTTAGGCTGCGAGGGTCTAAAGCATCTCTTAGCCCATCACCCAGCAAGTTAAAAGCCAACACTGTGAGAATAATCAACACAGCAGAAGGCCAGATTAGCCAAGGTTGCAGTACTAAAATTGAGGCGTTAGTTGCAAGAGATAACATATTACCCCATGAGGGGTCTGGTTGTTGAATTCCTAAGCCGATCAAACTGAGTACTGCTTCTGCCCCAATAAAGCTAGGGACAGCAAGTGTCGCGGAAATAATGATATAAGTGGCGGTTTGCGGCAATACGTGACGCACGATAATGTAAAGTGGATTGGCACCCATTGCTTTAGCAGCTTGAACGTATTCTCTCTCTTTAATAGAGAGGACTTGTCCGCGAATAACTCGTGCTAATCCAGCCCAGCTAATAAACGAAGTAATCACGACAATCAGCAAAAAGCGTTCGGTACTGGATAACCCCGGCGGTAGTACCGCACCCAAGGTTACCAAAAGATAAATACTGGGGAAAATCATGAGCACTTCGCTCAACCGCATAATAACAGTGTCAAGCCAGCCACCGAAATAGCCAGAAATTCCCCCAATCAACATCCCTAAGGGAAAGGTTAGGGCAACCCCAATAATACCGATAAACAGACTTATACGACCACCATACAGCAGGCGACTGAGTTGATCTCGACCTTGGTCATCTGTACCTAAAACGTTAAACTTTGCCTCACCGACAGCACCAAACAAATGTATATTTAGCCGAATACCACCAAATATTTCTGTCTCCTCCCACTTTGGGGGTAAAGGTAAATTCAACTGAAACAGACGATACTCAGGCCCAGTGACAAATAGTCTTAGGGGACAAGGCTTTTTATAGTTTACGATGATTTGGCGATCGCCCGTTTCTAAATTTGTGTCTCCCTGGGTTGTTGGATAAATGTGAGGTCCAATAAACTGCCCTGATTGTTTAGAAACCCAGTAAACACGCGTTGGTGGTAGTAGAGAACCATTTGGTTGTGAGGTGTAAGCGTTGTAAGGGGCGACAAAATCAGCCAAAATGACTGCTATATAAAAAACCAACAGTAAAGTTGCCCCAAACCTTGCTAAAGGATTTTTGTTTAATCGATGCCACCAATTCATAGTAATTACCAGTTATGACTCATAAATGATGAATTATAAATTATCAATCATCAATAGTGAAAGCTTTTTCGTTGTGAAAATTTATAATTATCAATTCTTAAGCAGGGAGTTTTTCAATCAGGTACAAAGGCTCTTCTTGAAGTTTTTCGTGTTCTATAACAAATACATTTGAGTAGAGATTAGCAATAATTTGCTTTCCTTGCTGTGTGAGCGAGAGGTAGCGCAATGCATCCTTGATATAAGGATATACGACATTCCAGTAGAACTTGGCATAGTTCTTGCGTAAATCAGCAGGATTTTGATAACCCAACACCTGATTCATTCCAATCTCTTCAAACTCATAAAATAAAGAGGTAATCTTTTTTAAATAACGTGGATCGCTCAGTTGTCCAATCAAATCTGCAGCACGCACTAAACCTGCAAAATCATTTGTATCTTGGTGGTCATCTACACTTGGTACTGGAAACCGAGTCAATTCAATATTGCTCTTAATGACTTCTGAATCTATCAATTTGTGACCGCCAAAACGCTCATCAATAAAAAGCTTTCCCCGATCAACATGATAAGGTGTCAAACTCGCATCAGAAGCTCCAGAACGAAGAAAAATCATTTTTCCATCTTTACCTGTTGCGTACAAACCTTCCTCCTCTCGATCTTGTCGGCAAACTCCTTTAACATAACCAATATCATGACAGACCAAAGATATAATAAAATGCAACCAGTCTTCATTAGAAACACCTCCTTCACGGATATGTTTGCCGCGCAAAATTTCTTGTCCAACCAAAGTAACTAGGATAGAATGTTCTACGTTATGATAAAGGGCGTCACTGTTAGCAATATTTTCCAACGCCATATTACCTGCCCAGCCTATAATATCTTGATAATCATTTTTCAGGCAGCCGTAGGTGCGACGGTAGCCTTCACGAATTTGAGCGACAAACACATCAATCAAGATTTCAGTGGCATTAAACATATTGGTGACTCTGTTATATACCAAATTATGTATTATTTGTTTATCTCAAATTTGGATAATTTGATGACCGTCGGAGTACTCAAAAAAAGGCAAATAACTTTTTCTAACTGTTTATAGTTTAAGCATATCTGCTACCAGCGCGTGTGTGCGGGTTATAGGAAATCTTTACGAATTGAGCAAAACATCAACCGTGCCTTGGTAGTTATACATAGCTTCAAAAGACTACGCAAGTGGTAATACAGATTTGTGTTGATCACTTTCCCATCACCTCATGAGCGCAACTTCTTGAGGGAAAAACCGGAACTAAACCTGAAGCTGGCGCATGGTCAGAGATTCTGTCCAGCAGACTTAACGCGCAACCCTTTACTCAGATCTTGCACCATACCTTTCGTCCGCCAAGAAATTTATTTCTTGGCTCAAAGTCCAAGTCCGTTAAAACTGAGATCTTGCACCATTCTCAACAAGTGGGCTTGCAGTGCGAGCCAAAATCTGAAAAAAAGGGCGTAGAGAGAAATTAAAAGAAGGTCATGTCAAACCTCCTTACTTACGC